>ERZ795051.2194-NODE-2194-length-22256-cov-6.023828_pt1 | contig 22256 bp, 15 predicted proteins | sample MGYA00375135_ERZ795051 | MGnify/ENA primary metagenome ERZ795051 (study PRJEB30180, sample SAMN05720222) | activated sludge metagenome | isolation source: Anaerobic digester | place: Japan | collected 2015-05-26 ... | reverse complement strand
TCGTCCAACTCGCCGCCCTCTTTTGTTGGATCACCTGAATGTCAACACGACCTAGTGTCGTTGCTGGTCAAGGCGCTACGGCTGCGACAAGTGAGGAGATGAGTCGATTCGCTTCCCTTCAAAGGCGCCCCCTTCACTTGTTCACGAACTCCGATCTGGCTGAATACCTGAATCTCAGGGAAAAATGCGATCCCGAAGCACCGCCTTGGACAAGGGTGGCGGAGTTGGCACGCCAAACACAAGGACAACCATACAAATTGGGAGCCGGCATGTTCAATCTGTCCTGTGGCGACTGTGTTACATTCGTTGAGCGAACTCTTGCGGCCGCATGCGCCTCAGATTGGCGCACATACTGGCTGTTGGCCAACCGGCTCCGTCACAAAGAGGGGCGAATAGACTTTTTGGAACGTAACTTTTTTACTTTGGCAGACTGGGTCCCCAACAACAGTTGGCTCCTTCAGGATGTGACTCGCACTCTGGGTGAGACGCAGGAATTCGAATACACCGTGTTCCGCAAGCAGTTCTACGCAAACCTTCGATTCGGACAAGACGAGACTCCAGCGGGAAGAGCGAAGGCTGAGCGACAGGCAGCCAAGGTATCATCGGTCCCAGAAAAAGAAACCCGGCAGGATTGCTACCTTCCTGTCTCAGAACTGGCCGAGGCCTTACCGTTGTTTCGTGAGGGTGATATTGTTGATCATTCGAGAGAGCGATCATCGCCCGGACTCAAACCGTGGCTTGAGTGCGACCACGTGGGAATCATCTTGCTTGCCCCAGAGAGTAGAGAACCGCTGTTCTGCTCTTCAGTGCCAAGGGGGGCAAGAAGTGAGTCGTTACTCCAGTTCACTAGAAGATTCCCATTTGTTAAGGGTCTGAAAGTTGTTCGCTTGCGAGCAGATGCTGTTCCGCAGGTCGAGCAGGCCATCTCAGAGATGGAGTCGTCTGCTTTGGTGGTACCCAGCCCAATGGAGTTGGACGAGAAGCAGCCCGACGCAGTAGCCTGCGAAGCGCCGGAAAGGAGAGCACGATGAATAGAGACGCCCTGATTGTCGCGCTTACTCTGGTATCGCTTCTGAGCGCCGACCGACGGAGTGAGGGGGGTAACTCCTACGACTGCCAGAAACCCACGACCCAGCCGGCCGTATGGGATGATGAATGCCCGGAATGCATTGAGCAAGGAAATGAACCCGCTTGTATTGGGGGAGTCTACAGAACCTACCAATGGACATCTTGTGAGCCGGCTGGATTGGGGGAGGTCGGATACACCGGATGTGATGAACAAGGAGCGGTAATCGGCACGTTCGAGATGTGTGAGGCCAACTGGAATGTGGATTGGGTGGTCTTTTGTGCGGCGACAACGACGGCCTGCGTGGTCACATGCGGATCCTGCATCGCGGCGCCCACTCCCGTGAACTGTTATGCATGCGCGGAGTGCCTGGCACAACAGGCTGCTTTTGGCGGCCTTTGCTCGGGATGCGATCTTCTCGAAGGCTGCGAGCCGAATGGTATTCAGCAGGATGTGATGCGAAATGTATTCAAGGAGCAATATGGTGAAGCGTGCCAAGGGGAACCTTGATCTGCCATGCGTCTCGGCAATGCGAGACTGAAGAGTTGGTTTCTCATTCCAAATACGAGGAGGTCGGTATGCGACATTTACTGACGGCATGTGCGATTGCACTGAGCACGTTTTCTCAACAGATCGCTCGGTGCGACGATACGGGTCGGGCCATTCTGGCTCAGTCTATTGCCGATGCTGTGTTTCGAGGACCCCCGGACAGCTACGACGTTACCTACTGCGAGACCGTCGTTGTGCCGCCCCAGAAGATCGAAGTGATTCGTGAAATGGTAACCAAGGTATATGACGCGACTGACAACCGTGCCGTTAATCGGGAAGGAACACCCCAGCGAGAGACTGAACTGGAAGAGGAGGTTCAACGTATCCACAAAGCTCAACAGGACATGAAGCCTCATCGCCGAGTAGCGCGCATACGAATCTCTGGCGAGCAGACACGCATCGATCAGACTGTCCTGGAATCGGGCGAGCCATTCAAGGTCACAGATGTCTTTGCAGAAACTCGTATCAGTGCACGCGGGAAGCTCATATGGTATGATCACGCGAGACGCAGTGCCTTGGTTCAGAAACAGGCCAAACCGTGGCGGAAGACGAAGCAGGACCTGGACGATTGGTGTGCAACGCCGGCGTCATTAAGGATATTCGGGGCCGCTCTACTCGGAAAACCCGGGAATCCGGCGACAAGAGAGCTGATACTGGATCGGGAGAAGCTCTCCGTGTTCGTTAGCACTGGCGACCAGAATGTGGAAGTCAACGTACGTCCGCTCGAAGATCCATCATTAAGCAGTCTGGAATTCAGGTCCAAGGACAATCCGGCCAAACGTACTGTCTTCATTGTTGACCACGTGGACTATTCTCGCGTGCAGGAAGTAGCGGTGTATGACGGCGAACACCTTATATCACGAACCCGTTATGAGGATCGTGACAAAGCGAACGTGCCAAAGAAGGTGCGGATCGAAGCATGGGATCAAGACGGCAAACTCCTGACGTCTCGCGATATCAACATAATCAGCGCAGCTGTCAACTGCAACATTCCAAGCGAGGTATTCGAGTGGAAGCCGCCCGCAGGTTACATTCAGAACGATCGCACCGGCGAGAAGCTACAAGTCAGTGGTGAGGAAGACTGGGTCTCGTGGCAGTTGACCAAACCAAGGCGAGGTCAACCTGCGGACCAATAAACGACAGGCGTTGTTTCAGACCAACATCCAATGGCTCGGCGTAAGACGCCTGGAGTCCGGCGCCTGACGGTGCGAGGGCAAATAGGTGTTTGCTGTATGGGGCAGTCACAATCACAAATCGACAGATCGGAATGCATATCCGCAGCAGTCACTATTGTCCGGTTATAACTCGAACAGCAGCAATTGGTTACAGCACTCACTGGTTTTGTTTTTATTGCGGACGCCTGAAAAGAGCTGATAGACATGGCTTGGCTTTTTTAACCTGACAGTACCGATCCGCAGTGATTCCCTCTTCAACCACAGGCAAATGACTGCTGTCCGGATTGAACCGGCCGTGAGGTGTTGTCATGTTTGGCGCATCCTGGCACGGGCCATAGAATCAACTCCGTGGCTGCTTTTGGAGGGCGACAGCATGGGCAACGACTCTCACCTTTTCGTCATCGCCACGCTATTCGGATCGCTCGCGCCCTGTGTCCGGGCGGCTTGGGACACCAGGTCGTTGAATGATCTCACCGGCCCTTGGCAACTTATGGTCGACGATTACTGCGTGGCCGAGAAGGCGAACGTGGCGCGCACCTACCACCCCTTTGAGAAGCATCCGGGCAACCCGGTATTGACATACGACCGGCCGTGGGAGGGCACGAACGTATATCTGTACGGGACGGTGTTGCCGAACGAATCCGGACGTGGGTTCCGGATGTGGTATCATGCCCTGCCCGGAGACGACGATACCTACCGGCTGCTCTACGCCACCAGCGACGACGGCATCAAGTGGCACAAGCCGAACCTCGGCATCGTCGAGTACAAGGGCTCCAAAGACAACAACATCTTTATCCGGCGGGGAAAACGAGACCATATCCTGTCGGTCCTCCATACGCCGTGGGACAAGGACCCCAACCGTCGCTACAAGATGATCAACTTCGACGGCGACCCCGCCAAGAACGGCTATGTCTGTGCCTTCTCCCCTGACGGTCTGCACTGGACGGATGCGTCCGACAAGCCGGTCTTCAGCAAGGGCGGAGACGTCAGCCAGTTCCTTTGGGATTCCCACACCCGCCAGTACCTCGGCTTCGTCAAGAACAACGTCCATGTCAGCGGCATGCGCCGCAGGGCCGTCGCCCGGACCGCCTCCAAGAACATCCTATCCTGGTCCGATCCACAGCTGGTCCTCGCTCCGGACACTTTCGACGACCGATGGGCCAAGGGCATCCAGCGGACGCACTTCTACGGCCTGTCCGCCTTTGCATACGAATCGATGTACCTGGGCTTTCTGTGGGTTTTCCGAGCCACCGACGACGAGGGCTACTTTGACGGACCGGTGCATCTCGAACTCGTCACCAGCCGTGACGGCGTCCGCTGGTTCCGAGAGGAAGGTGAGCGCCCGCCGATTCTCGAACTCGGCAAGGACGGCACGTGGGACGACGGCATGCACTACACGCCGCAGCACCCGCTGGTGGTTGACGGCAAGCTCTGGCTCTACTACGGCGGGTTCGACTGCACGCACGCCGCGCCTGCGCCATGGCACGGCTCCATCGGACTGGCGACGCTCCGCAAGGATGGCTTCGCATCACTCGACGCGGGCGAGAAAACGGGAATCATCTTGACCAAGAAGCTTGCCGGAACCGCCGGACCGCTGCGTTTGAACTACCAGTGCCGGGCGGGAGGGTCCGTTCGCGTGGAAGTGCTCGAAGCTGAGGGCAAGCACCTCTCCGGATACACACGCGACGACTGCGAGCCTCTGACCGGCGACAGCCTCGACCAGACGGTCACCTGGAACAACCGCAACGAGCTGCCGGTCGCCGACGCGCCGATTCGCTTGCGGTTCGTCATGGAAAACGCGTCCCTGTATTCCTTCACCGCCGGGCCGAAGCTTCAGATTATTGATGAGGCGGCCGGCCCAACCCTCGCCGTTCTGTACACCTTCGAAGACGGCTGGACCGACTCTCTCAGGGAGGATGGCAAGCAGCAGGCCGTCCAGCATGGCGAAATCCGCCCCAAAACCGATCCCGAACTGGCCGCGTTCGGCAGCGCCGGCTGCCCGCTTGGCTCTCCATGGTGCCCGCTGAACACGATCGAGATCAAAGGCACCAAGAACCTCGGGACACAATTCACGTTGGCTCTCATGGCAAAGAACAAAGAGAGCAAGCCTGCCAGGCTCATCAGTTCCACCAACGACCAAGGCCCCGTCAAGACAACGGAGCTGGTCTTCGACTGCGACCCTAAGGGCCAGGTCATCCCCGGCTTGCGTCTGATCTGCAAGGGCATCGCGGTGGAGTCCAAACCTCTGCGATTCGCTGACGGCAAGTATCATCACCTGGCCGTGACCTACGATGATGGCCTGATTACGTTCTATCTGGACGGAGCCCCGGCCGGCGGTGGTCGCGTTCCGGCCGGCGAGCCCATCTCAATGACACGCAACCTGTTCGTGGGCGAGGACGCCGATCACGGCCGTGAGGAACAGCTTCGCGGCAGCGTCGACGACATCCTCGTCCTTGGCCAGCTGCTCAGCGCCCATGAAATCAGGACTATCAGCCAGAAAGGAGCCGAGGCCGTCCTGCAAAGCCGCGACAGGACTTCCAAGAAACAACCGTTGAGTGCGGAATGAAGATAGCCTATAGGGTCGGTCCGGATCTGATACGTCCTTCGGGAAAGAGGCCGGACCGGCAGGGAGGATGACAACGACATGGCTAAACGCCGAAAACGCTCGGATCGGGATATCGAAAAGGCATACCCTGTCAAGCAGTTCGCCGCAAAACTCCGCCGCATGGCCGCGTGCCTGGAAAAGGACCTGCCTTTCCGCATCCAGATCGCCGGCGAGCGGGTTCGCATCCCGCCGCATGCAACCATCAGCGTCGAGCACGAGCGGGAAGGCAAGACCGAGGAGGTCGAGATCCAATTCAAGTGGCGAAATCCATGACCTGAGAGCGACAAGCCGGCCGACTTGGCCACTCCGCCGCCGGCGTACACACCGGCCGAGAATCCACCACCACCGGCCCCAGAATCCATTCTGGGGCCCTCCCCCTAAAGAATTCCCATCCTCATTCTCACCGAGCACGTCTTTGAATCCCGTCCCTCACTGTTTCAGAGGCCACTCTCACCCTACGGCCAGCTCGCGGAGCTTGTTGACGATGTCATAGGCCGCACGCGGACGGGCGATACGTTGCACGTTGGCCTTCATGGCCGCCAGACGCCCTGGTTCGCTGAGCAGCCGATCAACCTTGTAGCCAAGCACTGGAAGATTGTTGCACCGAATCGCCACCCCTTCCTCGAGCAGATGATCCGCGTTTCGTTCCTCCTGACCCGGGATCGGGTTGACGATCACATACACCAGTCCGCGAGCCAGAGCCTCAGACGTCGTCAGTCCGCCCGGCTTGCCCACCACCAGGTCGGCGGCGGCCATATACTCATCCATCTCAGTGGTGAACCCGACCACCTTGACGCGAATATGGCTGTCGACCGGCTGCCGGACGACGAGACGCTCGAGCCGCTTGCGAAGTTCTTCGCTTCGCCCGCAGACCGCGACAATCTGGACCGTGTGTCTCAACTTCAGAAGCGAGATCATCAGGTGTTCGATGGGGCCGACGCCGAAACCACCCGCCGAGATGAGGATGGTGGTCTTGTCGGGATCGAGGTCATGCTTGATTCGCGTCTCGACCTTGTCTTTGGGGCGGGCAAAGACCGGGTCAATCGGGATGCCGGACACGGTGATGTTCTCGGCGGGGATGCCCAAAGTGATCAGGTGCTCGCGGGTCTCATCCATTGCCACAAAGTAGTGCTCATAATGGTGGCACAGCCACATGGCGTGAACGTCGAGGTCGGTCACGACGATCGCCTGGCGGCATCGCAATCGTTTCTTGGCCTTCAGCCACGAGATGATCTCCGCGGGCAGAAAATGAGTGCAAACCGCGATATCGGGTTGGTACTCCTCCAGCATTTTCACGAAGGGCCGGGTGTTGAGCTTGTCCAGAGCCAGTCGCCGCCGTTCGTTTTTCCAGGGTTTGTCCAGCGCATCATAGAGCCATCCCAAAACGTCCGGCGCAGCGTTCACCAGCTCAATATACGCCTTGGAATACAGCGAGCGAAACGCCTTGTTGGTGTAGTCGAGCGAGTCGATGTGGCGAGCCTCCTTGGCCGCTCGCAGTTCATGGATCGCCTTGAGGATCGCGTCGGCCGCCCGCAGATGCCCCGCGCCCGCCGATGCGGACAGGACCAGCACTTTGTTCAGCATGCGGCACTCCCTTCTGAATCGGTCAGGGACAGGACATGAATTGCTTATCCCCGACAGACGACAACATGATCAGCGATTTCCCGGCTTCACGCAAAGGCCGGGACATCTGCGAGCAAGACCCACGGCTGGGCGCAGGCTGGGAATACTCGTGAAAAGGGTAGGGCAAGGTCGGAGACGCCGCAGACGGAGGAGACCTGCCTTCCTCAGCGGCAGAATACAAAGGAGGCCTTCTTCTCGACCCAACGACGCCGTCCGCTGTCTGATCAGCCTCCGCAACCCGGGTCCACCGGTACATCCGTTCCGCTCAGACAGCGCTGGAAGACGCCGAAGTCCGACTGGTCTGCATCACCGTCACCGTCGAGGTCACGGTCGGCACAGCCTTCATCGAGTGAAACGCCGGGGCCGGACACGCACGACTCGAAAAGATCCCCATCGGCGGCATCCACGTCACCATCTCGGTCCAGATCAGCGGCAACGGTCTGGCGGGTCGTGAACTCCCACACGTCACCGGTCGTCGTGCCGGAAGCGTTGACTTCGTCGATTCGCCAGAAGTAGGTCGTCGCCGCCAGCAGCGCGCCCGGATCAAACACTGCATCGGCAGTCTCTATCTGGAAACTCCCTGGGCTCGAGGTGCCGAAATAGACCCGGTGCGAGGTCGCGCCCTCCCCGGCCGTCCAGGACAGTCCCGTGTGGGTCCAGATGCCCGTTGCCTGATGCGACGGGTTCGGACCGGCCGCCTTCGCGGGCGGCAGCTCGATGCCGCTCTTGAAAACGAGCTTGGCCGCATCGGCGCTGATGTACCTGGTGTCCGTGCTGTTATTCGCACACTCGACGTAACCGCCCGTTCCCGCCGCAAACGGCAGGTTCTCGCCCACCAGAAACCATCCGCCCTGGTTTGGCGTACTCGAATACTGGTTCTGGATGCTCACAACCTGCCCGCCGTCGTAAACCACCGTGTAAGGAGCCGCGGAATTGCGGTTCGAACCCATCTGGTAGAAAACGTATACGTCATACAGCCCGGCCCTCACAATGGTCGGCGTCCACCGGCACGTTGCCGTGACGGACAACCCGTTGCCCGTGCCGGGCGTGTAAAGATAATTCGTGCCCACCTTGGGGACGTCGGCAATACTACCGGTGTTCCAGGAACCCGTTCGAGTGCATTCCTGATCCGTGTTGTCGATCACCAACTCCGTCGTCGAAGCTGCGGTCTTGAAGGAATAGTCGCTCGAAATGCTCGCCCCGTTGGCGTTCGTGGATATCACCCGATAGTGGTACAGCGTGTTGGCGACAAGGCCGCTCAGTGTCACGGAGTGCGACGTGACCGGCGTACTATCCGGAGGCGTCAGGTTTCCATACGAAGTCGTCAAACCAAATTCGACCTGCGACGATGAAGCCAGGTCGGTCAGCCAGGTGATGGTGGCCCCGCTGTCGGTCACGTTGGTGGCCTGCACGCTGGAAATCACCGGCAACGGATTGCCGCCCAGCACAAGATCTCGGACGTACATGTTCCCGGTCACCTGGCCGATGGCCACATCGGCCGAGGATACTGCGTTTGCGTAGCCCGCTTTTGAAGCGGTGATGCTGTAACTGCCGGGCGGTAGATCGATGAACGCATAGAAGCCGGTGCCGTCCACGTGCATGCTGCGGCTGACTGGCCCGGTGATGCTGACCGTGGCATGGTCGGCCCAGGCGCCATCCGGGACCTGGGTCACCGTGCCGCAGATGTGGCCCGTCGTCGGATTGGTCTTCCAGGGCATCGTCGGGACGTCATCCCAGGTCGGCGTGACGTCCGCAACCAGCGAAGGGCTGAAACCAGCCCAGGTTCCACCACTGTACGGCACGCGGTAGGAGTATCCGCTGAAGCCCTGTGCGTAGTTGCCGGCCGGCGAGGCCCAGCGGGTCTGCTGTAGCTCGTACAACGCGTTGCTGAGCGAGTTGAGGTAGATCCCCGGACCGACAATCATGTGGCGGTTGAACTTGCGATCCTTCTCGAAGTTCATCCAGCGGGTGTAGTCGTTCGGTAGACTGGCCCAGTCGTAGTAAGTCATCGGCACGGCCATGTCGACAATGCCTTCCTCCATCCAACTGTCCCAGTCCGAATAGACGTCGTAATAGGGGCGAGTGGCCATGAATGCGGCCCGCGTGCTGGACGTCGGCGAAGGGTTCCAGGTCACGAACGAGCCCGATTGCTTCACATGCGGTTTGACCGCTTGGATACGGGCGTACATCTGCCGGACGAAGGCGGTGACCTGGTCGCGCCGCCATTGTTTGAACTGCTCGCTGCTCGAAGACGGGTCGCCGCTCAGACCGTAACGCTCGTTGTAGCGAGCTACGCTGGTTGGGTTATAGCCCTCCGTGTTGCCCTCGAACCGGATGTAGTCGTAATGAATGCCGTCGATATCAAAGCGGGTTACCAGGTCCATGTGCACGTTGACCAGGTACTCAAGGCATTTGGGGTGCCCGGGGTCGAAAGCTCCGTCGGAGTTCTCAGAACCCGTCGTGCTTCCCAATCGCGTCGGCCAGTAGTTATCGGGATTGGCCGGGTCGCTGTGGAGGGAATAAACCAAACCGTTGGCCGTCTTGAAGACCACGCTCCAGCAGTGGACCTCAACGCGCTTCTTGCCGCCTGTCGTGTCGTGCGCGGCGCTGATCATGGCCTGCAGGGCGTTGAAATTGGAGGGTGACAGGCCCGAGAAATACGGTTCGCCCATGCCCGACGGGTAACAGACGTCCGCCCGCCGCCGCACTTGGACGATCACCATGTTGCAGTTGGCCTCGCGGATTCTGCCCTTACTGTTCGGGTCCCCGACCACGCCGAGGAGCGTGTCCACCTGACTCTGATTCAGAAAGCCCGCTCCCCAGCCATCGACCCAGAAGGCCCGATACTCGTCCGCCCGCGCAACCCGGAGACCGCCGGCCAGACAGCCGGCCCAGATTGCCGTCCACAGAAACAGGCGATACAGAACCGCCCTTAATAATATCTTGTGCATGCCACGTCCTTCAGCGAAATGAGATGACAACACTCCACCTGCCTTGTCCGGAACACCGTGGTAAACCGCATGGCTTCCTAAGACCATAGGTTGAGCCGGTTGGGTTCCGGGACCAGCCAGAACAGTCCTGATGGTGGGGACCCGCTCCGCCTCCGTGGACTCTGCGGTGACGCCCTCCTCATCCTCTGTCTTTTCATTCTAACTGCCGACCAAGCGGGTGTCATGGTTTTCTCGTTTTCTCCCGCAACACTCGGGAAACAGTGCAGCGATAACCCCAGGGGTCTGCAACATCTGACGAGCCCAGGAGACCGGAAGCTGATTCAATGTGAATCGGGTCACATGTTCTTTCCTGGCTTGGATGTCATTCGGAACCGGTTGTTTGACCTGAGGCGAACCGCCTTCTTCCAGGCCGCGACCAGAAAGCGCGATCGCCGAGAAACCGGCACGCAAGACAAGCCGATGCTTGACCGCAGGTCTTTCCGCCTTAACGCATCTCGCACGGGCAGGCAACTCGCCCTATAATCGGGTGCCGGCATAGCCGGCGAATCACGCGGCCCACTGGTGCAAGCAGGCGGGAGGCCCGGGGGACCTGCTGCTGCGCCAATCTCGTAAGTGTCGCGACGATCTTGAGTTATGTCTAACAGGGGGCAGCCGAGTGCCAAGCTTGCTCAGTGAGCTTCACGACGGACAGACAGGGCGGATTGTTCGCGTCGGTGGCAGCGGGGCCATCAGGCAAAGGCTCCTGGACATGGGAATCACGCGCGGCAGCACCGTGCTCCTGAAACGACGAGCCCCTTTGGGGGATCCGCTGCAAATCACCGTGAAGGGTTCTGATCTGGCGATCCGGGTGAAGGAAGCCCGATACATTCAGGTGGAAATCCTTGACGATGGCGATCGCTCGGCGGCGGCCGACGGTAAGGCTCACGGGACGCCCACACCGGGTTCCCAACGGTAAGCTGGTAACCGATGTCTATTCACGAGCATCCTTTCCATGAATCGACCGGCAAACCTCGCTCCCGCGTCGAGGGGCGAATCGGCGAGTTCGCCGCCCGCCGTGGCGAGACCAAGCACGCAACCATCACTGCAGCGATCGCCGGCAACCCGAACTCGGGCAAGACGTCCATTTTCAACAGCCTGACCGGAATGAATCAGAGCGTCGCAAACTACCCTGGCGTGACCGTCGAGCGGAAAACCGGCCATGCCTGTCACGGCGGCCGCGAAATCACCCTGGTCGACCTGCCTGGGACCTATTCACTGACGGCCTATTCGCTGGACGAACTGATTGCCCGGGATTTCGTCATCGAATCGAAACCCGACGTGGTGGTGAACGTGGTCAGTGCGGCGAGCCTGGAGCGCAATCTGTACCTGACCGTTCAACTGATGGAGATGCAGAGACCGCTGGTGATCGCCCTGAACATGTCGGACCTTGCCAAGAGACAGGGGATCAGAATCGATACCGCCAAGATGTCCGTGCTCCTGGGGGCCCCGGTTATCGAGACGGTTGGCAACCGGGGCATCGGCCTGGGCGCGCTGCTCGAGGCAACCGCCGACACCGCGACGGACCCCGCGGCCAACAAGCTACGACCGGTCAGCTACGGGCATGAGGTCGAGACCGAAGTCGAGAAAGTCGCCGAGGTCATCGCCCGCGAGGAACGGCTGATCGGTCGCTACCCTGCGCGATGGCTGGCGGTCAAGTTGATCGAGGGCGACAAGCGGGTCTTGCAGAAGGTACGTCAACTGGCGGGTAACCCCGCCGCGATCGAGTCGGCCTCTGCGGCGGCGGTCGCGGCGATCGAATCGCACTTCGGAGAAAGCGCCGAAATCATCATTGCCGAACGACGTTACGGGTTCGCCGCCGGCATCGTGCGCGAGTGCGTTCATTCAACGGCCGAATCGCGGCAGAACATCACCGACAAGATCGACTCGGTGGTCTGCCATCGCGTGTTCGGTCCGCTCCTTGTGCTCGCGGTGGTCTACTCGCTTTTCGTGGCGATCTTCAAAGTGGCCGACGAGTGGAAATGGCTCTTCGGCCGGAGCCCGAAGGGGTGGATCGAGTGGCTCTTTGAAGACGCTGCCCCCCGGTTGGTCGCCGGCCTGGAAGAACCGATGCCTTTGCTTCATTCGTTGCTGCACGACGGCGTGATCGGCGGCGTGGGCGGGGTTCTGGCCTTCGTTCCGCTTATCGCGACCTTGTTTGCTTTCGTGGCCATCCTGGAAGACACAGGTTACGTGGCCAGGGTCGCATTCGTCCTCGACCGGCTGCTCAGAGTCTTCGGCCTGCAGGGCAAAAGCATGCTGGCGATGATCGTCGGAGGCGGACTGGGGGCCGGAGGCTGCGCCGTGCCGGCGGTCATGGCCACCCGGACGCTTCGTGAGGAGAAAGACCGGCTCGTAACCATGCTCGTCGTGCCGCTGATGAACTGCGGCGCGAAGATTCCCGTGTACCTGATGCTGATCGCGGCGTTCTTTGCGAGTCACAAGCCGCAGATCATGTTCTCTCTCTGGGCGGCATCATGGGTAATCGCCCTCGGGGCCGCATGGGTCCTGCGCAAGACCGTCTTTCACGGTGAGCAAACGCCGTTCGTGATGGAACTGCCGGCCTATCACGTGCCGACCCTCCGCGGCGTGCTGACCCACACCGGGGAGCGGGTCTGGCAATACATCCGCAAGGCCGGAACCGTGATCCTGGCCGTCAACCTGCTGATCTGGGCGGCCATGTCGTTCCCCAGACTCAATACCGCCGACGGTGCCGACCAGCTCCGGCACAGCATTGCCGGTCGGATCGGATCGGCAATCGAACCGCTTACTCGTTACGCGGGCTTTGACGCGCGAGACAACGTGGCATTGATCGGCGGATTCGCGGCCAAAGAGGTCGTGGTCGGTACCATGGGGATCATCCACGCCAACGATGACAGCAGTGCCCGACGGGCCGAAGGTCTTTCCGCAAAACTGGCTGCCGATCCGAGTTGGTCGCCGACCAGAGCCCTGGCCCTCATGGTCTTCGTCATGATTTACTCACCTTGCTCGGCCACGCTCATGGTCATCCGGCGCGAGTCGGGAAAATGGAGGTGGGCCCTGTTCGCGATGGCGTATACGACTGTGCTGGCATTCATCGTCGCGACAGCCGTCTATCAGATCGGTCGTCTCATCGGGTAGCCGGCCATGGAGGCATCACCCATGAACCACAACATGACGCTGCTTGCCTCGGGCTGGATTGACGCTGCTCTCGTTGTCGCCATCCTGCTGGCGGCGACGCTTTTCCTCGCCATGCTGGTGGTTCGCTTCCTCCGCGGCCAGATCACCTGTGCCTGCGAGAAGCGCCGCAAGGGCTGCGCGACGACTCAAGTCCGTCTCTCGCCGGGTCAATTGGCGAAAGATCCCTCGAAGAAGAACGCGTGACAGCCGCCGTCTTTCTGATGTCCTCCGGTCTTCCCTCGAAACCCCGTTTGAAGTATACTTGGGGGGCAAGGTTCTCTTTCATGGGGCGCGCTGATGGTGGCCACGGCGGACAATGAGGACGTCCTGGCGCGGGTCGACCGTGTCCGTGTGCAATTCGGTTCGCTGGTCGCGGTTCGGGATGTCTCACTGACATTGCGGCCCGGATACCTGGTCGGCCTGATCGGACCGAACGGTGCCGGAAAGACGACTTTGTTGCGGGCGATCGCCGGCCTCCAGCCGCTCAGCACCGGCCGGATCGAGGTTCTGGCCGAGCGCGTCGAGCCCGGATGGGTCGGCTACAAGCACCACATCGGCTTTACACCGGATACGCCCTGGCTCTTCGATCAGCTTACCGTCCGGGAGTTCCTGCGGTTCATCGCCAAAGGCTACCACATCAGCCCCGAAACCGTCGATGAGCGGATCGACTTTTGGCTCGATCAGGTCTGGCTCACGGAGAAACAGAACCAGAAGATCAAAGAGCTCTCGCGAGGCATGCGACAGCGCGTCGGAATCGCTCGCACGCTGTTGCCCAACCCGTCGGTGGTCTTGCTGGATGAGCCGGCCGCCGGACTTGACCCGGCAGGGCGCGCCCAGTTTCGCCGACTGCTATGCAGCCTCCGTCACCAGGGCAAGGCGCTGATCGTCTCCTCGCACATTCTGGCCGACCTCAATGAGTATTGCACCCACATCGCGATCATGGCTCACGGCTCCATCGTGCAACACGGCACGGTCGAGCAGGTGGCCAATGCCGGAAACGGCGAAACCGGCCGCTACACCGTGATACTGGTGAGGCCGGTGCCCGACCTGAAGGACCGCCTGTCACAAATCGAGGGAATCGGAGCGGTTGAAGTGGACGGCGACCGTTTCATCGTCGAGTTCAGTCGTCATCGTGAAGACGCAGCCGGGCTTCTGCTCCAGTTGATCAGGCTGAAATTGCCTGTGGCCTCGTTTGCACCCAACACGCCGGATCTGGAAGAAGCCTACCTGCGAACCGGCATCAGGCAGGTCGACTGAAAGGAGCGGAGGTGATGTTCGGCGGGGCACTGAGTTGGGCTCACTACAAGATCCGGGGCGGCGGCCGGAACATCGCCTTGACTGTTGCCGCTTATGTTATCCTGGCGGCGACCGTCATCCTGCTCGCGTTGCGAAGCAGCCCATCGGACCGGGCATGGAGCCTCGACAGATGTACCGATGTGCTTATCGTGCTTCAGGCAGTCACCCTGGTGCTGGTCGGCGGCAATGCCGTCCGCAATTCCATCCGCAAGGACTTGACCTCCGGCATGATCCAGTCGCATCGGCTCATGCCCGTCTCAGGCCCACAAGCCGTGACCGGCTACATCGTCGGTTCCACCTCGCAGGCAATCGCCATTGCGGTGGCAAACCTGATCATCGGCCTGTTCACCACCGCCGGCGGGAGCGGGTCTCAGCTTGATTGGCTCATGGACAACGCCGCTCTCGGCGCCTTTGCCGTTCTAGCCTGGTCCGCCATCGCACTCCTGTCCTTTCTGACGCCGGCGGCCACAGGGCTGCTCGTCATGTTTATCATTTTCGCGATTGCGACCGGCGGACTGATCGTCTCGCTCCTGCCGGCGCTGACGGTCCTGCTGACTCCGGCGTTGTCGGCAGCGTTCTCCGGGACTGGTCCGTCGATCGATTTCAAGGTCTCGCTTCCCGCACAGGCCGCCTTGGCGATGTTCTGTTTCGTCGGCGCCGCTCGCAAGTTCCACCGTGAGGACGTCCTGCCATTCACTCCGCTCATGGGGCTGGCATTGGTAGCCTTCTGGGCAACACTCACATGGCTGGGGATCGTCAGCATGGACCGGTTTTTCGGCAGCGCCGGCCCCCGATCGCTCGGTCCGGGGGACCCGCTGCCCCCCGCGGTTCAGATTGTGTCTTCCACACTGCTCGGCGTTCTTGTCGCAATCGTGCCTGTGATGGCAAGCGCGCGGCTGGCGGCGGCGCACCATCAACGACGGCTCCTGCGGGACGTGGCGATCGGTTCAAGACCGCTGTCGCCCAATATCATGGTGTTGGCTGTAACGGTGATTCTGTGCACGATTCCCCTGGCCCTGATCGCAAGGGAAATGCGCGTGTATCACTCGCCCTGGACTTCCACGATGACCCGGAATCTGGGATACACGGCCGTAACGATCGCGCTCAATCTGATCACAATCAGCTATCTCATGCGCATTCTTTACCGTGTTACCGGCAAGTCGGCCGTGATGGTCTTCCTTTTCGTCCTTTGCACGTGGATCGGTCCTCTTGCTCTCGACTTCATCCGTTTTGGTCTCTCCGGCATGCAGCCGCTAGATGATATTGTGACCGGACTGTCGGCGTGCGGGCCGGTGGGAACCATGATTCTGATATGGGGGCAGTTCCAGGGCAGCGTCGAATTGGGCTTGAGCATCCAGGCGTGCTGCGCGGCGATCTTCGCGCTGCTCTTTCACGGCACCCAGCCTCGCAAGGTCGTGCCCGAGGCAAGGGCCGCCGGCCTGGCGCTGGGCATCTCGCATCCGAATGCCGCTCCCGCCGCGCCGCCGGAGGAACAAGCAGACTCCCCCTCTCCGTAACCACCCGATGCGGCATTTTGTTCGTTCGCGACCTGACGCAGGTTCGCAACAGCCGGCCGCTGGACGGCTCGGCGACCGACGCACCTATGGAGCAACGGCGCGTGCCTACGTCCAGTCGCTGTGGAACACGCCTGGCTTGTCAATGCGCTCGTAGGTGTGGGCCCCGAAATAGTCTCGCTGGGCCTGAAGCAGGTTGGCGGGCAGCTTCTCGCTCCGATAGCTGTCGTAATAGGCCAGCGCCGATGAAAAGGCCGGCACCGGAATGCCCAGATCCGCCGCGGTCGAGACCACCTTGCGCCAGTTCGCCTGGCTCTTGTCGATGATACCCTTGAAATACGGATCGAGCAGCAAATTGGCCAGATTCGGGTTGCGGTCGTAGGCTTCCTTGATGCGATTGAGGAAATGGGCCCTGATGATGCAGCCGCCCCGCCAGATCATCGCAATCTCGCCGTACTTGAGAGACCATTTGTACTCTTCGCTGGCCGCCCGCATGAGCTGGAAACCCTGAGCGTACGAGCAGATCTTCGACGCGTACAGGGCGTCGTGGATCGCCTGGATGAACGCCTCCTTGTCACCCTTGTAGCCAGGGGACGGTCCGCTGAGCTGCTTGCTTGCCTCGACGCGCTCCTTCTTGATCGCCGAGATGCAACGAGCGAACACGGCCTCGGCGATCGTCGGGGCGGCGATGCCCAGATCCAAAGCCGAGGCGCTGGTCCACTTGCCGGTCCCTTTCTGCCCGGCGGTGTCGAGCACCATATCCACCAGCGGCTTGCCGGTTTCGTCATCGATTCGCTTGAAGATGTCGGTGGTGATTTCAATCAGGTAGCTGTTGAGATCGCCGGCGTTCCATTTCTTGAACACCTCGTGCAAGGCCTTCGCCTCAAGGCCCAGGGCCTTGCGCATGATGTCGTATGCTTCGCAGATCAACTGCATGTCGCCGTACTCGATGCCGTTGTGCACCATCTTCACGTAGTGGCCGGCTCCGTCGGGACCGATGTACGTGCAGCACGGCTCGCCGTTGACCTTCGCGGCGATGGCCGTCAGAACGGGGGCGATCATGTCGTAGGCTTCTTTCTGGCCGCCGGGCATGATGCTCGGGCCTTTGAGGGCACCCTCTTCGCCGCCCGAAACGCCGGTCCCGATGAAGAGGAAGCCTTTGGCCGACAGGTCCTTGTTGCGGCGGATCGTGTCCGGGAAATGGCTGTTGCCGCCGTCAATGAAAAGGTCCCCCTTGTCACACAGCGGAACCAGCATGTTGATGAAGTCGTCGACCGCCTGGCCGGCCTTGACCATCAGGATGATCTTCCGAGGCTTCTCGAGGGCGTCCACGAACTCCTCCAGGGTCTTGGCCCCGATGAACTTCTTGCCCTTGGCCCGGCCGTTCATGAAGTCCTCGGTCTTCTTGTACGTTCGATTGAACACGGCCATCGAGTAGCCGCGGCTCTCGATATTGAGAGCCAGGTTCTCGCCCATTACCGCCAAGCCGATCAGACCCACTTGCTGTTTTGCCATCAGTCGCTCTCCACTCGTTAGAACCTTCCGGCCCGACATCCGTGCAGCTTGCGCGCATGTCTCTGGATCGCCGTGCGCTTGGGTTGCGACCCGCAAGAAGGCCGACGGACTTAGCCGGAAGCCCAGAGTTTTACCCGTGTTTGAAGGGGAAGCCGGCGGGTCCGCAGTCCCCGACCAGCCAACAGCCGGACACCCCGCTCAAACCGGCTCTTGCCCGGGACCGCAAGATTCTACGACCCATCTGCGATAGTTCAAGTCGGTCTCGTCGCCGTCAAGAGCCGTCTGCGGAGGTCGGGGGGCAGAAGATTAAGCTGCCCTTTGACCTGATCGAGAAGCTGATCAATGCTCAGATGGAGGTCCAACTGACCGCCCAAGGGCAGATCCTGGCCCAGAATCCTCGCGGTGATCAGGGCAGGACCGGCCGGCCCCAGCCCGCTCAGGACGCGCACTTCCTCATGATCGATCAGGATTCTGACTCCCATCTGGGTGTATTGAACACGATCAGGCAAAAGCTGGCTCGGCAGCCACAAACCGAACACCTTCTCGAATGCCTCCGTCAACAAAGCCTTCTTGATCGTCCCGGTCTGGCCGGCGGGAGGCTCGCCGGACAGCTCGATGTCGCCGCCGGCAATGCGTTCGTTTTCGATCACCAGTGAATTGATGCGGGCTCGCAGTCGCCCCTCCAGCCCCGTCTTTCCGAAAAGCCTCTGACACAAACCGTCAAGCGAGCCGCCGTCCCAGCTTCCCAGCACGTGCAGGTTGCGTACGATGCCCTCAGCGACCTGTCCATCCAGCACGCGAAGCCTCGCGATACCCCCAAGCTGCGGCCATCCGAACCTGGCCAGTAGCGGGTCCACCGCGATCTCCGCGGCTTCTCCTCTGAACCGCAATTCTCGCAACTGGCGGTCCTGCACGACCAGTTTTTCGATCGTCAGATCGAGCAGGCCCGAGACGGCACCGCCGGGGATTCGTTTCGTCCACTCATCCAGACGAACCTTTTCCGCTCGACCCGACAAGACGATCCGGTCGCCCCCTCGCGACTGCATCAGCGTGATCGTCCCGCAGAAAGACCCCTGGGTTACTGGGGATTGGAGTATCTGGTCGAGCCCCAGTGACGTCAGAGGCAGTTCCGGAACCACCAGCACAACCTCAGGCAGAAGGTCGTCAGCCTCGGGATCGATCCGGGCCGAGATGTGGATGGGAGCGGAAGTGACATGGCCGTTGAACTGGTGACAGACAAGATCCGCGTGCCCGCTTCCCTGAACATCGAAAACCAGCTTGCCGTCGACTCCATCCGCGTGCAGATTGCAGCCCGGCCACTGCCATTCGAGACGGGCCCCGTGCAGTCGGACGATCCCGAGTTTCACCGCCTGGAAGTTGTGCTTCAGACCGGCCTGCAGGAGGCGGGTATAGTCATGCGATCGCCAGGCCTCTGAGCCGAGCAGCCACACCGGCTCATGGATGTCGAGCGATGCCTCGTGCCCGCCGGGAGCGCCCGATTTGTCCCAGATCACCCGTGGGCACCGAAAAACGAGGTCCCGCTTCTCGGGCAGCCAGACGCGGACATCGTCAAGCTGCCGAGCTGTGAAACTGTGCGGGGAGATGCTCCCGACCTCAGTAGGCAGTCCGAAGAAGCCGACCAGATCGGCTTCGAGCCCCCGGCGATAGAGGTCGCTCTGGTAGTACAGGGCATGGGCCACTGTGGCCGCGACCACCCCGGCGACCATCAGCCATGTCCCCCAGGCTGCCGCCACCCTTCGCTTTCGCATGAGCTCCTGGTGCCCTTGTCGGTTGACGACTCTCGCCGATTCGGCAGGCGGTACTTGCGGCCGCCCTGCCCGGCGCAGCCTCGACCCGGCCGAGCCCGCTCGTCCCCAACTGGCCGGTCGAAAGCGATACCAGTCTACGCACCGCCGGCCTCCGATGCCATCTTCCGCCGGGCAGTGCGAGCCTCACGGGCGGTGTGTACAATGGCCGGGCATGAGGCTGCTTTCGCTGTTCCAGATCTCCCTGGCCCGCAAGTGCCAGTTGCTGTTCGGCCTCGCCGTGCTCTTGATCATTGCCGCTGCACTCTTCGTGCCCGGCTATTACATGGGTTCTTTCGTGGATCAGATGCACGTCCAGCGCGCCCAGCAACTGGCCGCCGTGGCAGCCGCTCGCATCGACCCGGCCGCCGCCGACTGGCGCCAACAGCAGAAGGCTCTTGACCAGTGGTGGGAAGTCAACGAAAAAGTCATTCCGTTTCTGAAAGAGTGCCGTCCACGGGTGATCAAGCTGCTGCCGGCCGACAGCGAAGAAGTCGCCGCCCAGCAGCGGCAGGAATTCGCACGGCTCATCGGCAACCTGTCTGCGCAGGTGCGTCCGGTCGTGGAGAAGCTGAAGCGGCGATGGGATCCCCCCGCCGCTTGGCAAGTGGCTCGATTCGCATGGGAATCCCTGCCGGAGCACAAGCGAGATCATTGCCTGAAAGCGATTCGCCGGGCGGCCGCCGACTTGGGACGCGCATTCGCCATCGGTAACCAGTGGTATCCGCCGCTGGACGAATTCCAGAAGAACTGCGTCGAACGAATGCTCAACGAAGGCTCCAGCGGCGAGGGTGGGCCGATGCGCTCACCGGACGGACCGACGGTCTACCGATACATTCAGGCCGTCAGGGGATCGCCCTCTTCGCCGTCAACCGGCCACCCGCTCATCGGCATCATTGACATCAGTCTGTCCGCGCCGATCACGGATGAGTTACGATTCCTTACTCGCGCCATCCTCGTGCTGGCCGGGCTGCTGGCCGGGTTCCTGGCGATCCTGGTTTTCTACCTGATCTCGCAACGGCTGATTCTGGCTCCCGTTCGCGAACTAACCGCACTGGCGGGCCGGATCGCCGGCGGCGATCTTCAGGCCAGGGCCAGCCTCCAGACCGGCGATGAGTACGAAAAGCTTTCCGACGCCTTCAACGACATGCTCGTTCGCCTGGAGCAGGCCCGAGCCGAACTCGAAACGGCCAACCGTTCCCTCGACGCAAAGCTCGGCGAACTGGCCGAAACCAACGTGGCTCTCTTCGAGTCAAACCGCATCAAGAGCGAGTTTCTCGCCAACGTCAGCCACGAGCTTCGTACTCCGCTGACCTCGATTATCGGCTTTGCGGACCTGTTGCGGGATTCCATGCTCAGCGGTGGGCAGATCGACGTCGCACGGGCCGCCCGGTTTGCCGACAACATCCTCGTCAGCGGCCGCGGACTGCTGGACCTGATCAACGACCTGCTGGACTTGGCCAAGATCGAGGCCCGCAAAATCGAGCTGCATCGCACCGTCTTTTCGCTTCGCGACGTCTGCGAGGCGCTGTGCGATTTCGTGCGCCCGAACATCGAGAAGAAGTCCCTGGTCATGACGACGGACATTGACGAGAACCTGCCGATGATGACCTCTGACGCCGGCAAACTGCGGCAGATCCTGTTTAACCTGTTGAGCAACGCCATCAAGTACACGCCGGAAGGAGGATCGGTACGCCTTGAAGTCCGCGTGCTCGCCGGTGGCCGGTGGGTGCGGTTGGCAGTGATCGACAACGGGCCGGGCATCGCACCGGAAGACCAGGGCAGGATCTTCGAGAAATTCCATCAGTTGGACTCGTCGGTGACCCGCGAGCACAGCGGAAGCGGGCTGGGGCTGGCGATCAGCAAGGAGCTTTGCACAATGCTGGGCGGTACCATTCGCGTGGAAAGCGAACTCGGCCAAGGCTCGCGGTTCATCGTCGAGCTCCCCGTTGAATGCCCCGAGTCGGCCGAACGCCCGCCGATCCCGCTTCGTGCCTGACGCGACCCGGCCGCATGGTGCCCTTCTCGTGAGCCATGACCCCATTCAAGCCGAACGCTTATCGCAAAGGCAAGCCGACGAAGGTTCTGCACCGAGGCGATGCCTCGATTGCGGGTACATCATCGACCACCTGCCCGAGCCGAGATGCCCGGAGTGCGGGAAGGATTTTGACCCGAACAAGCCCGAGACGTACTGGATTCGCCCCACAAATGCCAAAACAAACGGCATCAACTACGTTCTCAAAGGGACGCTGGCCTTCCTGGCGGCGCCGGCGTTCATTGTGATCAGCAGACTGCCGTCAATGGGATGGTTGGAACCGGCTCGCGGTCCCCTGTGTGGGTTCGTTGCCGTTCTCGGCATTGGGTTCGGGTTTGCCTACCTCTCGGGAACTGTCGCGACGGCACGAGGCGCCATCCCTCCCTGGGCTCTGAAGAACCATGGAATCCGCCTGATCTGTGGGCCCGGCCTGACGGTACTTGAGCACGTCTGCTGGGCAATCGCCGGTTTCTGTTTTGCAGTCGGCCTCCTGATGTTTGCCGGCCTGTTCTGGAGCCTCCTGTGACGACCGACGATCGTTCTCGGAATGTATCCCGTCTTCGGTGGCGTTTCCGAAGGCAGGACATGGTCGAAATCCGCGCAGCGGATGGGACCTGCCGGTGATCCTGTCCGTTCTCGGCAGGTCTCGGTCGCGGTGGCGACCTGGACACCGGCCTACCGTGACGGCCGCCGATACCTGTGCCACCGTTTCAGGGATGTACCCTCGCTCCCGGGGAACCTTTGGAGATACCTTGGCAAGAGAGCTGGCGCGCGGTATAATTCGCCGTTGCCCCCGGGGAAGCACCCGTTGCATCAATTGTGGTTCCGATAGTCCGCCGCGTGCGGGGAGCTACCGATTATGCGCCGGTGCCTGACCCATCAAGCCTTCACGTTGATCGAAGTCCTGGTCGTCGTTGCGATCCTGGC
>ERZ795051.2191-NODE-2191-length-22266-cov-254.929269_pt1 | contig 22266 bp, 18 predicted proteins | sample MGYA00375135_ERZ795051 | MGnify/ENA primary metagenome ERZ795051 (study PRJEB30180, sample SAMN05720222) | activated sludge metagenome | isolation source: Anaerobic digester | place: Japan | collected 2015-05-26 ... | reverse complement strand
CTCTTCCCTACTTTATGCTTCAAATTCTTATACAAGGTTCGTAGCAGTAATGAAAATATTATGTGCCAAAGATAATCATCGAATGACATGGTATCGGAAATTCCGAAGAAGGAGCAAGCGCCGCAGATTCCGATGTTTCGGACCATTCGGATAATCGAGATAATTCAGAAGATTCGGATAATTCAGCGACGATCAACTGCTCTCTGTCCGAAAGGTTTATTGCGCCATAGATAGACCCATCTCTACTGAAGAAATCGTAGAGAGCGCGCGTTCGGCCTGGATTTCTTTCTACACCGAACTCCTTGCCCTCGATGCGCTTGTACCATTCGATGAGCTCTTTTGTGAATGCGGCTTCGGAAAGCGCACCGGTACCGCTCTCACTCTCTGTTCTGGCATCGTTGGCAAAGCGCGCAGGATCATCGGAGGTCATGAGTTGGGAGCCGAACATCGCGGCCACCATTCCAATAAGAAATTTCTCGGTATCTTTAAGGCTAGTCAGGTCTGTTCTGCAAAAGATGACATCTGGATCGCATAAGAGGAGGGTTTTATCCAAAATTGCGCGCCCGATACTGTCTTCTAAGTTTACTTTGGCAGAGGGTCGACCTTGATGGCCTATGAGCCTGAGCTGTAGCCATTCCCAATGTTCGCGAGTATCGGCGCCCGAGCGCATAAGAGGCATGAAAGGCGCGGTGGATTCTATGGGTGCACCGCAAGAGAGAAAAGCTACAGGCTCGCCATTGGAAGCCTGAGAAAACTCTAGGATACGCGCCATAATGCGCGCATAGTGCTGCCATGCCCCACCCTTCCGTCCTGAGAAGACTCCTTGCATTAGCCCTGCATAGAGAAAATCGAGCTTCAAATAGCGATAGCCCCAGACATTTACAATCGTATCGAACAGAGATACAAGATAGTCTTCTACATCTGAGCGGGAAAGATCTAAAGCCCATACGTCGCCACCCCAGTTGGGATTCCAAGCAGCCTTGATCGCTCGACCCTCCTTGTCACGAAGCAGCCATTCAGGATGGGCTTTTGCGATGGCCGAATTGGGCATAAGAAGAAAAGGCGCAAGCCAGATACCGGGCACTAAGCCTTCCGCAACAATTCGCTGGGCCATCTCTGCCATCCCATTCGGAAATTTGTGAGAATCGGCTTGCCAATCTCCTACCTGAATCTCCCAACCATCGTCGATCTGGAATACAGCAGGTAAGCCTCGCTGCAAGAAATAGCTGTTGACAAAATTATCATTGGCCTTGATGGCCTCGAGGTCGTCTCCGATAATCTGTTCATCGATTGCCGTATAGTGATTGTACCAGGAGGCATAGCCGCCTATCATGCCATGGGAAATGGACTTTGGTTTGCTGACCCAACTCAATTCCTCGAAACGCCGATCGGCAGCCCAATAGGAGCCAAGCCTGTCCTTAAGCGAAAAGTAGTCCGGGCCTATGAACACACAAAGACGGGCAATTATCTCGCCAGCAGCAAAAGAGCCGCCCGATGCATAGGCAAAAACACGGATTTTATCGCCTCGAAGCAAGAAACTGACAGGAGGAAGATAGTGTGGGCAAGAGCTTTTGTCGCTCGAATCGCCTGAAAAATCGGCTCTAGAAATGCGGTCCACGTCGCTGGAGCGAGGGCCGCTCCAGCGCTCCACATTGTCTGACACGAGCATTAGCCTCAGTTCGCCTGTTCTAAGCCCGAGCAGGAAGTGCGAGATAATGTCGTGCCTGTGTAAGAAGCGCCGCGCCCGCAGGCGCAGCGCCCGCTCTGCAGGGTGGTCGACGAACAAGTTTAGGTCCCGGCGCAACAGGGCGCGGCGCGGCCTCTCCCAGCCCTTCAGTTCCCCTGCAAACGACCAAGATTGCCAGCCATTTACCAGCACCAGCCGCCCTCGCGCTTTAGAAAGCTTTTCCACAGCGCTTCCTAATCCAAGCCCAGCGGCCTCTTCAGCCTCAATGCACTCATCGCCTAGCGCATCGCATAGATTTTGAACCGTAATTGCGCCGAGCTCCAAGAGTGGTTCTTGGCATTCTATCGGCTCTTTTGCTCGAAAAAAGATCTTCAGCACATCGTTGGAGATTCTCTGGAATGTCATTTCGATTTCATGATCCATAAGGCTATGGTATCACAGCAAGCGATTTGGAAGGAGAGTCATAAAATAAATTCTGCACCTACCTATTTAGCGCATTATGTTCTTTTATTTGAACCCCAATACCTAGCTACTATCTCAATTTCTGTTACAATATGCCTATGGCACACTGTATAGTTCCCGAAGCAGAAGCAATTCTCGATAAAGAATTCCCCGTTCTCGACAAGGGCTTTGTTCGGCTTGTCGACTATCTAGGAGGCGATCAGCGTATTGTGCAGGCCGCCCGAGTTTCCTATGGTGAAGGCACCAAGAGCTATCGCGAAGATGCCGCTCTTATTGATTATCTCTGGCGCCATGAGCACACAAGCCCCTTCGAGCAGGTTGTGCTCACCTTCCATGTAAAGCTGCCGATCTTCGTGGCTCGGCAGTGGATTCGCCACCGCACCGCACGCGTCAACGAAATATCCGGTCGTTATTCCATTATGCGAGATGAATTCTTTCTTCCTGCTCCCGATGCCTTGGCGCCACAGAGCGAAGATAACAAGCAGGGTCGCTCCGACATGCCTTTCGACGAACAGATAGCATCGAAGATCCAGGATATTCTCAAGGAAGGAGCCAATCTTTCCTATGAACGCTATAGAGAACTCATCGATCTAGGCCTTGCCCGCGAAGTAGCCCGCATAGCTCTGCCGCTTTCTCTGTATACCGAGTGGTATTGGCAGATGGATCTGCACAATCTTTTTCGTTTTCTTATGCTAAGGCTAGACCCTCATGCGCAGCGTGAAATCCGCGAATACGCAAAGGTAATCCTCGAAATAACCAGAAAGGTCGCGCCTGCGGCAACCGCTAGTTTCGAGCGACATACACTGGAGGCTGTGCGGTTCTCCGGCCCTGAGATGATGGAGCTTCGACGAAGACTAAAACAAGGCGAAGCCTTGGGAGATGCGGCAGAATGCGTCGAACCCAGACCCTGCCAGGAAGACCAGCCAACCAAACTATCTAAGAAAGAGCTCGAGCGCTTCGAAGAGAAACTTAAGACTGGCCGCCAGCTTTAAGTAACATAATCAACCCGCAAACATGTTCGCCAGCTTTAAGAGCTTTAAGCGGCTCTGCTTTGCGACCTAGCACACTTTTAAGGCACCCAATCTCGGTTAATATCTCTGCTTCAATATATTGCGATCTTATGGCCACTGTTTTTATATATCCAGCTTTGGAGCCTAGCTCAGATCTTACCTTGCTCAATCCTTAATCTTGTCTACGATCTCCAAAAATACATCGACGATATGGGGATCGAAATGCCTTCCAGATTGTGATCGAATATACTTTATGGCCTCCTCGTGTGTCCTTGCTTTGCGATAAGGCCTGTCGCTGGTCATCGCATCGTAGACATCAGCCACCGAGAATATCCTTGCAAGAAGAGGGATTTCATCGCCTTTTAGACCCTGCGGATAACCCTTGCCATCCCAGCGTTCATGATGGCAATAGGGCACAATAATCGCCTCACTCAAAAATGCAATGGGCCGCAATAGCTCGTATGCAAAAGATGGATGTGTGCGCATTATTACCTTCTCTTCCTTAGTGAAAGCCCTAGGTTTTCGTAGAATATTGTCCGGTATACCGATTTTTCCTACATCGTGAAGGATTGCGCCACGCCTTAGATTCTCAAGTGTTTTATCATCGAGGGAAAGGGCTTCCCCTATTATATTAGCTATATTTGTTACGCGCAGCGTATGCTGGAAGGTCTCGTTATCCCTATATCCAATGGCGCGCGCCCAGCCTTCAAGAGTCTCATCGTAAGCTATCTTGATCTGCTTTTCTGCTTCATGCAGCGCTCGGACATATTGTATACGTCCAATAATAATACCTGAGTACGATCCAAACATCTCGGCGAATTCGACGAGCTCCTTAGTAAAGGATAAAGGCGCCTTTATTGAAAGATGGAAGACTCCCAGTACTTTATCTTCATAGACTACAGGTACGCCAATGTTAGCGCATCCAGCAGGTATGAGCGGAAGGTTCCTAGGTATGATAAGAGGATCTTCTCTAATCTCGGGCGATAGGCGTGTCTTGCCGCTCTGGAATATTCCTCCACTTATGCTTTCGTCTGGCTTGAGTGGTATTTCGAAGACCTTATCGAGCCAGCTTTTGGCTGCTGCTTTCTCTAGAAGGTCTGTCTCTGGATTGTAGATGAGAAGAGCGGCGGATTCTGCCTGTGTAGCTTCGATGGCGCTGTCGACAAGTGTCTTATAGAGCTTGTCTGGTTCTGTCTCTATGCCGATCTGTTCATTTATTTTATGGAGTATTTCAAGCCAATGTAGACGTTCGCGGAGCACTTCTATAAGCCTTACAGACCTAGCAGCTATACCGACAATCTCGCTTATAGACTGTAAGAGGCCTAGGTCAGAGTCCTTGAAAACATAATCCTTGCTCTCTATGCCTATTGCTCCCTCAACGCTGCCTTCGATCGATATGGGAGCATAGATGCCATACTTGATATTTAGGTCAGTCTGAACATAGTGCGGGTCAGAGGGCAAGTCCAGACAGCGTATCGCTTTCCCGCTCTCGATGACATAACCTGTCATACCCAGGCCAGGGCGGTATATCATCTCGTTGAAGAGATTCATTCTCTGCTGGACTTCTTCTGCACCAATAGGAAGTTGGCTCCTATAGGCGATCGTCTCTAGTACTTCGCCCGATCTAGATTTGAATCTTATAACCGAAGGGCGCCAATTCTTTTCTTTATCGAGAATGTCCAGAGCAGTGTCCGCAATCTCTTGAAGGCTTGTCTTCTTGCCTATTTCAAGGGCCTCCCTGTTGAGGATGGAGAGTTCCGATGTCTTTTGTATATTCTCACGCTGCATGAGAAATGTCCTCATAGTTGTCAAGGCAGCAAGAATGAAGCCATTTCGGCGTTCCTCATCGGCTTCTATTTTACCGGGATCGATCGCTGTGTAGAAAATCCAAAACGCACAACCTTCGAGCTTGTCTTCTAAGACAACTGGCACGAAAAGAATATGCCGAGATTGATCTCCAACTATAGGCATTTCATACAATCTGTCTTTGCATGATTCGCATTTAGCAATTGTTCTTGAGTTCTCGATAATCCATCTAAGCGACATATTATCGATGGGATCTGAGGAAACCAGCAATGGGATCTCGCTCGAGAAGCTTTCGCAGGCTTCTTCTAAAAAGCCATTATCATGAAAAACAAAACTTATGAAACCGCAGTTGTGAGGTTCTACATATAGCTTCTTCATAGAGCTAAAAACATAAGACAGAGCAAGACTTGCGTCAGAAAAAAGCTCTTCCTTTACTGGCATCGATGCCAAGTCAGAAATCGCCTGTAATAGCCTTTCGCGCTGCTTTAGCGACCCAATATCTATCAGCATAGTTTCGATTATCGTATCGCCGTTTTCAATCCATGAAGTTGCCGATATTAGCACATCCACTTCTGCTCCATTTAGCTGTCGCACTCTGATCTCTATGGGTGGAACCGAAGGGCGACCATTTCGTAGTTGGCGAGTTCTATCGAGAATACAATCGATATATTCGGGGCATATCAATGTCTCAATAGAAGGTTTTCCAATGAATTCAGATGCGGATTGCCCTCCGAGCATTTGGATAGCAGTCTCATTCAAATCCTGAATTATTCCATTGACCTGAATCAATATGCCAGCTTGTTGAGTTTCGTATATATGCCGCCAAAACGAAGCCTCTCTTGCAAGCGAATTAGACGCTCCAGATTCTTCTATACTCATTTTTTATACCACTACCTATTTCGCCTCATTGAGGCAATCATTTTCTCTAACCCAGAAGATAACTTCGGCAATGTTTACTGTATCGGTATGAAATTCACAAGGCTTAATCTATTATCGTTCATAATAAAAAGATTATAAAGGCAAGACTGCATTTTTATGCTAATCCGCGCTCATAGAGCAGATATATTGCCTGCGTGCCCAGTTCTCCCATGCCCTCGTTCACCATCTTGGCAAAGAGCTTTTCGGAAAGAGCCAACATCGGCAGTTCAATATGCATCGCATGAGCAGAATCCAAAGCTATGCGCAAATCCTTGAGGAAATGTTTGATATAGAAGCCTGGATCGAAATTCCTCTCGAGCATCCGCGGAGCATTGTTCGAGAGCTGCCAGCTTTGGGCAGCGCCATTCGCAATAGATAAGAGCACATGTTTTGGATCGAGGCCTGCATTCTTTGCATAAATAAGAGCTTCCACCGTCCCAAGAAGATTACCTGCCACGGCGATCTGGTTGGCCATCTTGGTATGCTGGCCAGCGCCAGGACCGCCTTGAAGGATAACAGTTTTGCCTACTGTCTCGAGAAGTGGCTTTACTTTCTGGAATGTCTCTTCGTCTCCGCCGACCATAATCGTCAAAGTAGCATTTTTTGCGCCTATATCGCCACCCGAAACAGGCGCATCTATTGCGCTCAGTCCGCGAGCTTTTGCCGATTCGTAAATTTTAACAGCAAGATCGGGTCTAGATGTCGTAAAGTCGACGAAAATAGTCCCAGGTCTAGCATTCTCTATAAGGCCATCGGGGCCGAAGTATATCTCTTCCACATCTTTTGGGTAGCCAACCATCGTAAAGACCACATCGCATTCCTCAGCAATCTGCTTAGGAGAATCTCGCCATTCGGCTCCTGTATCCAATACAAGCCGTGCCTTACTTTTTGTGCGTGTATAGATTAAAAGCCTTTCGCCCGAAGCGCGTATATGTCCGGCCATAGGAGCGCCCATCACACCTAGTCCAATAAACCCAATTGTTCTCTGCGCCATTTCACAGTCTCCTTTGCAATTTGGATTTGCAGTTTCCGCGGGTAATTATTTCAAACCGCGTGGTTCATCTTTTCAAATATACTACATTTCCCCCTCTTTTTGATTTCATTGATTTTTTATATAGTATTATGCATGAATATGCAGCAAAGACTTGAGCGAGCAAGTCTTGCCGCTTCGAGGATGCTTTCCTTAGAAACAAAGGTCAAGAATTCTGCGCTCGCTGGTATCGCGCAATCCTTGCGAGAAAATCGCGATAGCATTTTCTACGCAAATCAATTGGACCTGACTGCTGCAAGTCAAAACGGACTGGCAGCGCCTCTTTTTAAACGCCTAGAATTCGACGAAAAAAAATTGGCCGATGTGCTTGCCGGTATTCAGGATATCCTTGTTACGCCTGATCCTGTAGGAAAGGTTCTAGAAGCGCGCCTTTTGGATGAAGGCCTAATATTGAAAAGGGTCAGCTGCCCTATTGGGCTCATAGCAATGATCTTCGAAAGTCGCCCGGATGCCCTTGTGCAGATGGCTTCATTGGCGGTTAAAAGCGGAAACGCCATCGTGCTCAAAGGAGGCAGCGAAGCAAAAGAGAGCAATAAGGCTCTGGCCACGGTAATTGCCGAGGCTGGCGAAGAAATGGGACTCCCTTCGAACTGGCTCACTCTCCTGGAAACACGGGAAGAAGTAAGCGAACTGCTGGCGTTCGATAAATATGTCGATCTAGTCATTCCTCGTGGTTCCAAGGAATTCGTCGCAAAGATAAAGGCGGAAAGCCGTATACCTGTGCTTGGACATTCGGATGGTGTATGCCATGTCTATGTGCACGAAGATGCAGACCCGGTAATGGCTATCAAAATCGCCTTGGACTCGAAGACGCAGTATCCAGCGGCCTGCAATGCAGCGGAGGTGCTTCTCGTGCATGCTGGATTTGCCCATCGTAGCCTTATGGCGCTTTTGCGAGCTCTTTCTAAGGCTGGAGTGATGCTCGATGTCTGCGAAAATGTAGCCCAGATGCTCGATAAAGACAGCCAGCAAACCCAGAGCTTACATTATTCCGTCAAGACCGATACCGACTGGACTGTCGAATATCTCGGAATGCGAATGGCTGTCAAGATTGTCGATTCCCTCGATGAAGCAATTGCACACATAAACCATTATGGAAGTGGTCATACCGATGTAATAGTCTGTTCTTCTTCCGAAGCAGCAGAGCGCTTCCTTAAGGAGGTGGATTCAGCATCTGTCTACCACAATGCGAGCACTCGATTTGCAGATGGATATCGCTATGGCCTGGGTGCAGAAGTCGGTATCTCGACTAGCAAGATCCACGCACGAGGTCCAATGGGACTCGAAGGACTCTGCACCTACAAATGGCTACTCGAAGGCCAGGGGCATATCGTGAGTGACTATGCTTCGGGCGTACGCCACTTTGTCCATAGAGATCTTCCCGTGGATTGAGAGAGGAAAAGAGCTATGCAAACTCATGAAACTATGGATGAAGCTTCTGCTCGAGCAGCACTTGCGCACGCAAACCGCATTGTAGTCAAAATCGGTACAGCGACCATTTCCAGACCTGAATCGAGCCCAGTCCGTCTCACTCGGCTTTATAGACCCGATGGCAAGGCTTTTTTGCCAGATTTGCCGGATGATAACGTTGCCAGGGAAGCAGGATTCTCTTCGAAAGGGATCATAGATACCGCATATATATATCATGTGGCAGAACAATTTGCAGAACTCGTCCGAGCAGGCAAGCAGCTAATCCTCGTGACTTCTGGCGCAATCGGCATGGGCGCGCGCGAACTCGGCCTTTCGAGGCGAGTCACCGAAGTACGCATGCGCCAAGCTTGTGCGGCAATCGGTCAGCCCATCCTTATGGAAGAATACAGGCGAGCGTTTGGTGTCTTTGGCCTAGTAGCAGCTCAGCTACTTGTGACTCGAGATGAGTGGGATGATCGCGCAAGTTACCTAAATCTCCGAAAGACCGTGGAGACTCTCCTGGAAACCCGAGCGATTCCTGTCTTCAACGAAAATGATTCGGTCTCAACAGCAGAGATTGGCAATGCCTTTGGCGACAACGATAGGCTATCGGCTTATGTCGCAAGCAAGATCGATGCCGAATTGCTCATCATTCTTTCCGATGTAGATTCGCTCTATGATTCGGATCCAAGGGAGAATCCCAATGCCAAGCCCATCCCCTATGTACGAGAACTATCGGAAGAGCATCTTTCGGCAGCCGGTGGTCGAGGTTCGGAATTCTCGACAGGGGGAATGAAGACAAAGCTTGCTGCCGTTTCTATAGCGCGCGATGCGGGTTGCCGCGTGGTCATCGCCCATGGCCGTGAGCCCGATGTCATTAAGCGTATTGCCCACGGGGAAGCTCTTGGAACGCTTTTCGATGCGACCCATGCGCTTAAAAATAGAATTCGATGGCTAAAGAACTCGCAACCTCGCGGCAGGCTTACGATAGATGAAGGTGCGCTGGCTGCCATAAAAGGGCACAATTCGCTTTTACCAGCTGGCGTTGTTGCGGTAGAAGGCGATTTTGGCCGAGATTCCGTCGTCTTGGTAAACGGAATCATAAAGCTGATAAGCAATTTTGCTTCGACGGAACTAAGAGCGATTATGCATAAAAGGAGCGAAGAAATAGACCTTATCCTTGGCGATAATGCGCCCCATGTAGTCGCAAGACCCGAAGAGATGGCTTTTTTGGATGAGTGATTTTTTCATGTTTTTTTGATAGAGCACATAGCGCCAAGTTTCGGCCTTTTCTCATTTCGCCCAGTGTAGTAAAATAACCTAAGCTCATGGGTGCCGTATGTGCGGCGTCGCCGTGCAGCGGAAAAGGGAAGACGGTGGAAAACCGTCGCAGCCCCCGCTACTGTGAGCTGGTATAGCTGCAGTCCAGCGATATCGATATTGTGCAATGTCGCTGCAGTCAAGGCTAAGAGCGCTATCATGATAATTGCACGTTTTGTTAGCCTTGGCTGATCCACTGGTCTTAATGCTTTTGTTCGGCTTCTATTCGATAGGCTTCCGATTGAGAAGATATAGATAAAAGAAGAACAAAAGCCATCAGGGCTGGGAAGGAAGACCGCATCATATGCATTTCTAGCTTTTCTCACGTAGATATTTGTGTATTGTAGAATGTCTAGAATTGCATGGCCAGCAAGCCAGGAAACCTGCCCTTGAGAATTTTAATCCCTGCTCTTCGGTGGGAGGAGGCGGATATGCGACGAATCGCCGGTATTTTCCTTTCCTTGTTTCTTGTCTTTTTTCCATTGTTCGGCCTGCAGCGAACATACTCGCAACAAGCAAGCGCCCAATCAACAAGCTCTCAACAAGCCACATCTCTGCAAACCAGCGCTCAACATGCAAGCTTCAGCATAGAGCAAAAAAATGGCTACAAGCTACTAAAGGCCTACAATCTCTGGCCAGGAGCCTCTTCGACAAAAACCTATGTGCTCTACCCTAGAGGATCCAAAGTTCCGAGAGATGTCTCTGCAGACCTTGCTATAGCTGTACCTGTACGGCGAGTTGTTCTGTATTCTACAACCTATATTCCAGCCATCGAAGCGATTGGAGAACTAGATGCCGTGGTGGGCGTCGACAACGCTGCTTATATATATAATTCCGCCCTACGCACACAGATATCTACAGGCAAGACTATCGAGACATCTAAAAACTGGATGCCCGATATAGAACGGCTGATTATGCTAAAGCCCGATATCATATTCAATTATGGCATTGGCAATGAATGGGATACTTTTCCAAAGATGCAAGAGGCGGGGCTACCTGTCGTGCTCATCGGAGATTGGAACGAGCAGGATCCAATAGCAAGAGCCCAATGGGCTGTATTCATCGCTGCTTTCTTTGATAAGGAGAACATAGCCCAAGAGCGCTTGGATGCTATAACAAAAGCTTACGAGAGCCTCAGATCCCTCGCTTTGAGCGCCTCGAAGCGGCCAAAGGTGCTCGTAAATGGTCCTTTTCAGGGGATATGGAGCGTATCGGGCGGACAGAGCTATATGGCAAGGCTAATAAAGGATGCAGGCGGTGATTACCTTTGGGCAGATAACAAAGACACGGGAGCTCTCAATCTTTCGGTAGAAGCGGTTTTCGAAAGAGCCCTAAAGGCAGATGTTTGGCTCAATCCCGTCTCAGGAGCAAAGCAACTTTCCGATGTGCGAGCTATGGACCCTCGCTTCTCGGCACTTCCAGTTCTACAGAAAGGGCAGGTTTGGAACAACGATCTCAGATGTTCTCCAGAAGGAGGCAACGATTACTTCGAGTCGGCGGTAATGAATCCTCATCTTGTTCTTTCTGACTTGATAGCGATCTTTCATCCGGAGCTTATGCCAAACTATAAATTTAATTATTATAAAAAATTAAACGAATAAAACCTAAGCGCAGCCGCATGAATGAAAATGAGAAGAACAAGAATAGGAATCATGAAAAGATGACAGAGAATCAGCCCAAAATCAACAAAGAACCACGACAAAGGCTACTCGTCCTATACCTTGCTGGTGCTGTTCTACTCCTTGCTCTTCTGGACATAGCATTGGGTTCGGTATGCATTCCTCTCTTAGAAGTGCTGAAGTCGCTAGCCGGCAAGGCATCGCGACCAGAATGGACTACCATTGTCCTTGTATTTCGATTACCTAAGATGCTAACGGCCGCCATGGCGGGAGCGGGGCTTTCGGTTGCGGGGCTCATTCTACAGTCTATTTTTCGCAATCCTTTGGCAGCACCGGACTCTCTCGGCATTGGGGCTGGCGCTTCTATTGGAGTAGCAGTGTTGATGTTTGCAGGAGAATCCCTTGGTGCTCTCGGAGCTGGTGCAAATGGAATAGGAACTCAAGGGAGCGCACTTTTGGGAAATCTGCCGCCCCTTGGATATACGCTCCTTGTAATCGCGGCTAGCGCTGGGGCAGCGGCTGTGCTAATCATTATTCTTCTAATATCGAGAAGATTCGAGCAGGCAGTGACGGTGCTTATAATGGGTCTGCTAGTTGGTTATCTTGCATCTAGCCTCGTATCGCTCCTTGTATATTTTGGTTCTCCTCAGAAAGTCCAGCTATATCTTTCATGGACCTATGGCTCATTTGGAGGCGTACGCACGAATGAGCTGCCATACCTCGCAATTGCGATAGGTATCGGATTCATCATCGCCTTGGGAGAGATAAAAGCGCTCAACGCCTTTCTAGTAAGCGAGCGCTTTGCTTCTACAATAGGCATTAGGATTCGAGCTTCGAGAACAAAGCTTTTAGTGGCTGCTTCGATCCTAGCTGGAAGCATAACAGCTTTCTGTGGACCCATAGCATTTTTAGGAATCGCCGCTCCTCATGTTGCTCGCCTACTATCGCGTAAGGCGGATCATCGAATTCTTCTGCCGATCGCCGCGCTTGGGGGATCTTGTTTCGCTTTGCTGGCTGACATAATATCATCCCTTCCTACTTATAGATCGCTATTGCCTATAAACCCAATCCTAGCCTTGATAGGTTCTCCAATTATCATCTCGATGTTTTTCCACAGGAATAAAGGCTCAATGGAGGCTGTAGAATGAATCCAAGGCAACCTTCACGCCATGTTCCTGGTATTCCCGATATATCAGAACACGAGTTCAAGAAAACTAAAGAAATCGAAAGCTCTGATATGAAAGGAGGAACATCGATAGAAAAATCTTGGACAGGGATGAATGAGAGGAAAAGTCTCAGCTCTAATCCTATCGCTTATTCTTCCCAAGAGATGCCTAAGACGATTCTAGAAGCCAATAACTTGTCTATTGGCTGGAAGAAAGGCAGAAAATTCAATGTCCTAGCACAAGATATCAATTTCAAGGCAAAAGAGGGGTATCTGATCGCTCTTGTTGGCCCGAATGGAGCAGGTAAATCCACACTGTTGAAAACTATAGCAGGGCTTCAGCCTCCCTGCGGCGGCTCTCTATTCTTGATGGGAAAAGAGATTTCGAGGATTTCAGTTGAAGAGCGAGCACAGCTCCTCGCCTGTGTTTTCCCTGAGCGTATCGAAACTGGTTACCTCACCGTGTGGGAACTGGTAGCCTTTGGCCGATATCCCTATACGAATGCACGCCATCGCTTGACAAAAGAGGATAGACAGCAAGTAATGGAAGCGCTTTCGATGGTCGGAATGGAAAATTTTAAGAACCGAACTGTGTCCAGCCTCTCAGATGGAGAGCGACAGAAAGTGCAGATAGCCCGGGCAGTGGCGCAGAGCACGGCGCTACTGATCTTCGACGAGCCGACTGCTTTTCTGGATGCTCCTTCTCGCATTGAAGTTTTCAGGCTTGCTGAACGCCTTGTACGGCAGGCAGGCAAGACTCTTCTCCTCTGTACGCATGAAGTGGATCTTGCCCTTAAGACAGCGGATGAGCTCTGGGTCATCGACCGCGCACATCATTTTTCTGCTGGAGCTCCCTTTGTTATAGCGCGTTCAGGGGCAATAGGAAGAGCCTTTGATCTGCCGTCCGTTGCTTTCGATGTCTTTAGCGGCACATTCAAGGCACGATAGCTCGTTTTATAATGAATGGTGCTGAGCTTAGGCAGGATGGATAGGATTTTATTTTAGATAAAGAAAAGATAGCGCTTCTCTTTTTCCCTAAAAACATTCTTATCCTGTAAATCCTCATCTCATCCTGTCATCCAGTCCAAAAAATCCCGTCAATCCAGTCCAAAAATCCCATCAATCCTCATCTCATCATGTCAATCCTGTCGAAAAAACCCCCTCAATCCTCATCTCATCCTGTCATCCAGTCCAAAAAATCCCGTCAATCCTGTCGAAAACTTAGAATTTATACCCAAACTCTCGCAACATGGCTTTTCGGGCAACCTTATCTTCTGCACTCTCTACGCCTTTAGGCGAAAAACCATCGACCACGCCGAGGATTGCGGCTCCTTGATCTATAATAGCCCTTACAACCTCGACAGGATTGGCTGTAGCACAGAAAATCCTGCAGGTTTCGGGGTTTGCCTTTATACGGTCAAGAACATTGAGCGGATACGCACCAGGTCCAATGACAAGATAAAAACTATGACCTGCGCGAACCGCCATGGCCATCTTTTGAGCTACCTCTATCAGATATGGATCCGTACCTTCTGTGCGAACGAGGCATGGGCCAGAAGCCTCGCAAAAGGCAAGACCGAACTTTACTCCCGGCACAGAGTTCATCATTATCTCTGCGATGTCCTCGACGGTTTTTATAAAATGCGACTGTCCTATTATGATGTTGCAATTCGTTGGAAAATCTAGCTTGACTGTATCGATGGTCATAATCAAAAACCCTCCTTATGCCAATGTTTCTCATTGAATCTATTTCATTGTCAATAGACATTCTTTCAAAACTCGGCTATTAGCCCATTCCTCCAATAAAAGCCAAAATTCGCCGCGATTCATGACAAGAGCTCTGGTCCTAGAATTAAACCACATGCCCGACAGGCGCAGCATAGATGGCAAACATCTCTTCGCCATCGAGCCCAAGATAGGCATCGAGTCTTTCCTGGTCATAAGCACCTATCGCACAGGTTCCAAGACCGAGCGATTCGCAGGCGAGATAGAGGTTCTGGCATGAATGACCAGTATCTAGAGCTACAAGTTTGTATGCGGCCTTGCCATAGCGCCACTCGCTTCTATAGGGAACGGCAGCCCACATAACCACACAAGCTGCATTCCAGAATTGCCCATTCAACGCTTCGTCCAGAGCAACCGAATCGTCCCCCTGACGTTCGAGGACGAGCTCATGCTCGACTGGAAGGTAACGATATAGACCTACATTGAGGCCCTCGACCTTGTGAGCAAAGATATAGACATCGAGCGGGTGGCGCGCGCCGCCTGAAGGAGTGGTGCGAAAAGAGAATTTGCCTCGATTTTCTTTTACGCCTTCGATGGCCCAAAGAAGATACGAGAGCTCCTCTATTGCGAGGGGCTCTTCAGTGTATTTGCGCCGCGATTTGCGATTATTGAGGAGGTGGTAAAGCACGGCGGCGCGCTCAGACAGCTCAGGAATAACTTTTTCACGGCTTTTCATGTCCATGTCGGAGCGCGATTCGCTCTTCTGTCTCTGGTTTTCACCATATGACTTCAGAATGCGATGAGGAGGCGGTAGGTCGATAACACAGTCTTCTGGAGCAGGTGGCTCCTCTTGCGGAGGAACAGGTACTCCCTTTGACTGATCCGATTGCCCTGTCTTTACTAAATGCCAGTTGGATTTGAGAAACCAACTTCCTTCAAAACGCTCGTATTGCATATCAAACTCCAAATTAACCCTTAAAAATACCCTTTTCGCTCAATATTCTTTCTGCTTCTTCCACCGCTTCGCGGATCATCGGGTTACAGACTTTTTCGGAGAGCTGTCTGGCTTTTACCATGTCGCGACCTTCCGTGGTCCAAAGATCCGCCCCTTCCAGCAAGACTCTGCATTCTATACTGCCCTTGAAGGCCTTAAGTCTCTCCATATATTCCGCAACGATCTGATAAAGCGCTAGTTTGCTATCCTGATCGGCCGAATCAGCGGCTCCAAAAGCAAGCGAAAGAGCCATGATTCCTCCCGTAACAGCACCACAGGTCAAGCCCATACGCCCTATTCCCCCTCCAAATCCCCCAGAAATACGATGAGCCACGGAAGGCTCTAAGCCCAGTTCCTCTGCAAATACAGTAAACACTGCTTGAGAGCAGGCCGATCCAGCTACATGTAGCGCTACTGCTTCATCCGCTCTTTCCATACTCATCCTCCGATTATAATTCACTTTTGCCTTGTATCGGCATCTGACATGATATCTGTCATAAAATTTACAGTGGCATTTGCTATTAAATTTGTCATCGCATTTACTATAAAATTTGCAACGGCATTCATTACCTGAAATTCCTTGCTGTAGCTACCGCCTTATGCCATCCTTCCACAAGACCAGCTCTTGATTCTTCCGCCATTCGCGGCGAAAATTCTCTGCGCATTCGCCAATTCTTGCGCACATCATCGAGGCTATTCCAATAGCCTATAGCAAGACCGGCAAGATAGGCTGCTCCAAGCGCAGTCGTCTCGCTCACCTCAGGAAGGACAACTCTGGTCCCTGTTATATCGGCTTGGAATTGCATAAGAAATGAGTTTTGCGAAGCTCCTCCGTCGGCCTTTATGCAGGAAAGCCGTCTTCCCGAATCCTTTTCCATGGCTTCGAACAGGTCCATGGATTGATAGGCGATGGATTCTAGCGCGGCTCGAATGAAATGCGCCTTCGATGTTCCTCTAGTAATGCCAACTACTGTGCCTCGAACTTCCGAATCCCAGTAGGGCGCACCCAAGCCCACGAAGGCCGGAACAATATAGACTCCTTGACTATCTTCGACCATACGAGCAAATCTTTCGCTCTCCGCAGAGTCAGTCAATAGACCCATCTGATCTCTTAGCCACTGGATAACCGCGCCGGCTATAAAAACAGAGCCTTCGAGAGCATATGTGTAACCCTTCCCAAGATCCCATGCAACCGTTGCGAGCAGATTATGCTTTGATTCAACGGGGAAAGGTCCTGTATTCATCAAGGTGAAGCAGCCCGTACCATAAGTGTTCTTCACATCTCCTGGCTCGAAGCACGCATGACCAAAAAGTGCGGCTTGCTGATCGCCTGCTACTCCAGCCACTGGAATTTCTGCACCAAATATATCCTTTTTCGCTACACCAAAGAGGCCCGAAGAAGGTCTGACTTCCGGTAGAATATCCGCAGGTACTTCAAGAAGACTTAAAAGCTCCTTATCCCAACGGCGTTCGTTTATGTCGAAGAGCATTGTGCGGCTCGCGTTGGAAGGATCGGTCGCATGAACCCCCGTGAGATTATAGATGAGCCAGGAATCGACAGTTCCGAACATCAATTCACCCCGCTCGGCGCGCGCCTTTATTTCGGGATGCTCTCGGAAGAGCCATGTGAGCTTTGTGCCGGAGAAATATGGATCGAGCACAAGTCCTGTTTTTTGCCGAATCAAATCGGTAGCACCCTGCGCTTTCAATTCGTCGCATATCGAGCTCGAGCGGCGGCATTGCCAAACAATCGCATTATGGACAGGCTTGCCTGTTGCGCGCTCCCATACAATTGTTGTTTCGCGCTGATTCGTAATGCCTATTGCGGCAATCTGTGTCGGTTCTATCTGCGCCGCCTCGATCGCGCCTCTTGCTGCCTTTAGCTGTGTGCGCCATATCTCCTCGGGGTCATGTTCTACCCATCCTGGCTTTGGAAAAATCTGCCTGAATGGAATCTGCTTTACCGAGATGATGATACCATCATGATTGAACAAAATAGCCCTTGAAGTCGTTGTGCCCTGATCTAGGGCAAGAATATAAGTTGAATTGCGGTCCATGGGGCTATTATAGCCTAAATTTGAGGCTATGTGAGGAGAATATAACTCAACCCCCACTCAAACCAACACTCAACCCCCACCACAAAGCTTTCGTAGGCACATCATAATCGTTATCTTACAACATATCGATTGTGTAACTGATATTTAAATGATATATTAGCTGCATGAACAAAAGCGATGGCTTTGAAATCAAACACAGCATTAAAAACAAAGCATGCGCAATTAACTCCGAATCCCTTGCTTCTTCTGTATATGAAGAGCTTAAGCGCCGCCTCAATGCAGGTATGCTGAAGCCTGGCCAATTCATCGATCTCACTGCTCTCGGGAATGAGCTTGGAATTAGCCGAACGCCGCTTAGGGATGCATTGATTCGGCTCGAGTTAGAGGGCTTTATTGTTATTTATCAGCGCCGCGGTGTAATGGTAAAGGTTCTTCAGCTTTCGGATATTCGCGATATTTATCAGATAATTGGAGCCCTCGAGGCTTCTGCAATAGAAGAGATATCCAAACGCTTCAGAGCCTCAGATGCAGATAAGATGGATAGTCTATGTGTCGAGATGGCAGATGCTCTTAGTGCAGATGACTTCGATAGATATTATAGAGCAAACCTAAAATTCCATGATGTCTATCTTGAACTCTCTGAGAATAAGAAACTAATCGATAATGTGCATATTCTCAAAGAAAGGCTTTACGACTTTCCGCGCCGCTCATCTTATATAAAAGAATGGGAACTCGATTCGATGGCCGAACATGCGGAAATAGTCAAGCGACTGCGAAGCGCCGACTTCAAGGGAGCAGCGAGCTATGTGAAGGATGTGCACTGGAGTTTCGAGGTGCAGGAACGCTATATCAGGAAGTATTATGTCTAAAGTCGAGGAAGATAATATGACCTCTGGGATTGTATTCGATATACGCAGGTTTTCCGTCCACGATGGCCCAGGGATACGGACGGCGGTGTTTCTAAAGGGATGCCCGCTGCACTGCCTCTGGTGCCACAATCCTGAAGGAATTTCTTTTTCTCCGGAAATCTTGCGCCGAACGGAGCGCTGTGTCGATTGCCGAACATGCGTAAGACTTTGTCCTCTAAAGATAGATCCAAGGGCCGAGGCTGGAGGCCATTTATGCAAAGATTGTCCTTCTTTCGGATGCTGTGCAGAAGCCTGCCCTGCCGAAGCGCTCCAAATAATAGGAAGGCGCATTACGGTTAGTGTTTTGATGGAGGCTATACGAGCAGATCTGCCTTTCTACGAAGAGTCGGGAGGAGTTACCTTCTCGGGAGGAGAGCCCTTGGCGCAAAGGGAATTCATCCTTGCGCTTCTAAGGGCTTGCAAATCCGAAGGGATACATAGCGCTCTCGATACTTCAGGCTTTACCGATAGGGATTTTATGCTGGAAGCCGGAATGCTCACTGATATGGTCCTCTTCGATTTGAAGCTTCTAGACGAGGAAAAGCATAGAAAATTTACAGGTGTCTCGAATACGAGCATTTTGGCAAACCTATCCGCACTCTACGAGGCAGGGGCTAATGTAGTACTGCGCCTTCCGCTTATTCCAGGAATAAACGATGCACCGGAAGAGCTAGAAAAGATGGCTCTCTACATTGGTTCTCTCGAGGCAAAGCCCACAGAGCTGAGGCCAATAGAAATAAGGCATACGGATAAAGAGTCCATAGAGACGGGACCTATCTCGGATAATTCTTGGCCTTCGGCACAGACAAAGTTCTTGCCAAAAAAGGCGCATATACTGCCCTACCACGATTCTGCAAAAGATAAATATAGGTTGCGACGGCAAGAATACGCGATGAGCGGGACAGCTATTCCTTCTACTGAATCTATCGACAGGGCTGTCTCGATATTCGAAGCCGCAGGAATTTCAGTGACGATAGGTGGTTAGCAATCCTATTGGAGGTAGCTATGAACGAAAAAATAAGACATCTTAGAGAAGAGAGTTTCAATGCCAAACCAAGTTTTTCGGCTGAGCGAGCATTATTGACTACCGAGTTCTATAAGGAATGGTATGGCCGTGTTTCGATGCCTGTGCTCAGGGCAATGAACTTCTATAATCTATGCGAAAAGAAGACTATCTATATTGGTCCGGATGAGCTCATAGTAGGAGAGCGAGGGCCCAAGCCCAAAGCCGTATCTACCTTTCCAGAATTGACCTGCCATTCCGAAGAGGACCTGCGAATTCTCGATTCCAGACAGATGACAAGCTACTCGGTTTCCGCAGAGGACATGGAAATCTACAAAACAAAGGTGATTCCTTACTGGAGAGGCAGAAGCCTTCGCGATAGAGCATTTGCGGAGATACCAAATGAATGGAAGGATCTCTATGAGGCAGGGCTATTCACCGAATTCATGGAGCAGAGAGCTCCGGGCCATACTGCCCTAGATGGCTCTATATACAGCAAAGGTATGAATGCTAGGCTCATAGAGATTGCCGCCGCAAGGGCAGCCTTGGACTGGGGCAAAGACCCCGATGTTCTGGCCAAAGATGAAGAACTCAAGGCTATGGATATCGCGTGCAGAGCTGCAATCCTCTTTGCCGAGCGTCATGCGACGCTTGCAGATTCCATGGCCGGCTCTGAATCCAATCCAAGGCGTGCCGCCGAGCTTAGGCAGATTGCCGAGGTCTGTCGCAGAGTGCCCGCAGAGGCTCCTCGTAATTTCTGGGAAGCTATACAGATGTATTGGTTTGTACACCTTGGCACCATTACCGAACTAAATGGCTGGGACGCAATGAGTCCGGGGCACTTCGATCAGCATCTATCGCCATTCTATGAGCAAGACCTCCTGAACGGAATGCTCGATAGGGAAAAGGCTAAAGAGCTCCTGTCTTGTTTCTGGATCAAGGTGAACAACACGCCGGCGCCGCCTAAAGTTGGTGTTACGGCTGCCGAAAGCGGAACATACAATGATTTCACTAACATAAATCTTGGGGGTCTAAGGCCTGATGGCTCGGATGGATCTAACGAGGTATCTTATCTTGCGCTCGAGGTGCTGGATGAGCTACAGCTTCTGCAACCACAAGCCAATCTTCAGGTAAGCGCAAAAACGCCGGAGCGGCTCTTAAAGACTGCATGCAAAGTCGCTCGCCGCGGATCGGGCTATCCTTCGTTTTTCAATGCGGACGAAGTCATAATGGCTCAACTTGGAATGGGCAAAAGAATCGAAGATGCTCGTGAAGGCGGTATTTCTGGTTGCATCGAGACCGGTTGCTTTGGCAAAGAGGCTTATCTTCTCCATGGATATCTCAATTCTCCAAAGATACTCGAGCTCGTTCTCAACAATGGCATCGATCCGTTAAGCGGCAAGACGATTGGGCTTAGGACAGGGGATCCATCCAATTTCCAGACCTTCGAGGAGTTATATGCTGCCTTTGAACGCCAGCTGAAATATGTCGTCGATATAAAAGTAAGGGTTTCGAATTATCTAGACCGCATGTTCGCAGAGTATGCGCCAGCGCCTTTCTTGTCTTCTGTGGTAGCCGACTGTATCGCCAAGGGAAAGGATTATTACAATGGCGGAGCGCGGTATAATACGGACTATATACAATGCTGCGGACTCGGGACAATGACCGACTCGCTATCTGCCATTAAGACTCACATATATGAAAAGAAAGATATAAATTGGAATGAGCTTCTCAGCGCTCTATCCTCGGATTGGCAAGAAAATGAGAGTCTAAGGCTCCTTATGGCGAACAAAACGCCACGCTTCGGAAACGACGATGATGCAGCCGACTCCATTGCTCGGCGTGTTTTTGATAGCTGGTTCGGGGCGATCGATGGAAGAGCTTCCCCTAGGGGCGGCACCTATCACATCGACCTATTATCCACGACCTGCCATGTATACTTTGGACTAAAGACCGGAGCAAGCCCTGACGGAAGACATGCGCATTCTCCAATATCCGACGGAGCATCTCCAGCACAGGGAGCTGACCGAAATGGGCCAACCGCGGTGATCAAAAGCCTTGCAAAAATAGATTCGGCAAAAACTGGTGGTTGTCTTCTAAACCAGCGTTTTCTTCCTCAGACGCTAGAAGGAGAAAAAGGTATCGATAATCTGACAAGTCTAATAAAGACTTTTTTCCGACTAGGTGGTCATCATATTCAATTCAATGTCGTCGATACAAAAACGCTGCGAGAGGCTCAAAAAAAGCCCGAAAACTACCGCAACCTTCTTGTGCGTGTAGCCGGATATTCGGATTATTTCGTCGATCTCGATCGCAACCACCAGGAAGAAATCATAAGTCGGACGGCGCAGCAGGCACTCTGACCCTGCTTGGCTTGGCTTTGCTCTGCCCCTATTCTTATTTCAGATAATTAGGGGGCCACAAATAAGTAGAACTTTCAAGACTCATTTAATACCCTAAAATTAGCATAAGAGTCAAAACGATCGAACAATCTCATACATTAGTATTCCTCCTGCTACGGCGACATTGAGAGAATCGCTGCCAGCAGCCATTGGGATGCACACCTGGATATCCGTAAGAGACAACACTTCTGTCGGAAGTCCATAGCCCTCGTTGCCCAATAAAAGGATAACAGAATTGGAGCAATAGTCTAGTGCGGGTGAATTCTCGCTGGTCTGGCGCGAAAAAGCAAATTTCAGCTCTTGTGGTTTTATGGCTTTTTCTGTCAATGCTGCTGCTATTAACTTAGCGCCCTGTCGATCTAGTGTTTCCAAGGTATTCAAATCTACGCTGCAGATTGGAATAGAAAATACATTTCCCATAGATGAGCGGATAGTTTTTCGGTAATAAGGGTTGGCGCAGCCTGGACCCAGAAGGATAGCCGCAGCACCAAGGCAAACTGCCGTTCGGATGAGAGCGCCCAGATTCGAAGGATCGGTGACGTTCCAGAGGCAGAGATATAGCCTGCATCTTGAGGATTCTGGCATTTCTATTCCTCTAGAACTTGTCATTTCTGGTCCTCTAGAACTCATGCCCATTGGTTTTCCGAATGCCATCTTTTGCGATATAAAAGCTGGGTCAAATGGCTTTATTTGTGGAATTTCCGCAACAGCTATCGCTCCTCGATGAAA
>ERZ795051.2189-NODE-2189-length-22295-cov-27.195054_pt1 | contig 22295 bp, 22 predicted proteins | sample MGYA00375135_ERZ795051 | MGnify/ENA primary metagenome ERZ795051 (study PRJEB30180, sample SAMN05720222) | activated sludge metagenome | isolation source: Anaerobic digester | place: Japan | collected 2015-05-26 ... | reverse complement strand
TATGCAGGAGGTATGGGAAGTATAAGTGGTTCAATAATAGCTGCGTTTGGTTTGACATTTTTATCTGAAGGTTTAAGGTTTCTATTAAGATGGATAGATGATATTACACCAACTTTTACAGTGGGAATTGAATGGAGAATGGTTGTTTATTCAGCTCTTTTAATAATAATAATGCTTTATAGAAACGAAGGTCTTATGGGGAAAAGAGAGTTTAAAATACTTGTACCAGAAGAGGAAGAATAATAATGGAAACTGTTCTTTCTTTGCAAAATGTCACACACTATTTTGGTGGATTAAGAGCTGTAAATAATTTTAGTATTGATTTGCCAGAAGGTGCACTATGGGGATTGATTGGACCTAATGGTGCTGGAAAAACAACAATTTTTAATCTTATCACAGGAGTATATAAACCAACAGAAGGAAAAATTTTATTTGAGGGAAAAGATATAACTGGTTTAAAATCACACATTATTGTTGATAAAGGAATAGCAAGGACTTTTCAAAATTTAAGAATATTCAATGAACTCACTGTTATCGACAATATTAGAGTTGCAAAACATTTTAAGGCTGACTATAAAATAACTGATTCAATATTAAGAACAAAAAAATTTTATAATGAAGAAAGAAGAATAAAAGAAGAGGCTTATAATTTATTAAAAATTTTTGGACTTCAAGGAAGAATGAATAACCTTGCAAAACATTTACCATATGGAGAATTAAGAAAACTTGAAATAGCAAGAGCTCTTGCAACAAAACCAAAATTGCTTCTTCTTGATGAGCCTGCTGCTGGTATGAATCCAAGAGAAGTTGGGAGTTTAATGGAATTAATCCATTCAATAAGAGATATGTTTAATTTAACGATACTTCTTGTTGAACATCAGATGAGAGTTGTAATGGGAATTTGTGAAAGAATAAAAGTTATGGATTTTGGTGAGACAATTGCTGAAGGAAATCCAGATGAGATAAGAAGCGATAGAAAAGTAATTGAAGCATATTTAGGAAGCGATGGTGGAAGATGTTAGAAGTTGTTAATCTTGAAGTTAATTATGGAGCGATTAAAGCCTTAAAAAACATCTCTTTTAAAGTAAAATCTGGTCAAATTGTAACACTCATTGGAGCAAATGGAGCTGGTAAATCTACAACATTAAGAACCATAAGTGGATTAATTAAACCAAAAGATGGTCATATCTATTTTAAAGGACAGGAAATTACAAATTATGAAGCACATAAAATAGTTGAATTAGGAATATCACATGTTCCTGAAGGAAGAAAAATTTTCGAAACTTTAACTGTTATGGAAAATCTTGAACTTGCAGCTTGGACAATTAAAGATAAGAAAATTAGAAAAGAAAGATTTGAAAGAGTCTTTGATATATTTCCAAGACTTAAAGAGAGAAGAAAACAACTTGCGGGTACATTGTCAGGTGGTGAACAACAGATGCTTTCAGTAGCAAGAGCATTGACAACAGGTGGAGAATTAATGTTACTTGATGAACCATCGATGGGTCTTGCTCCTGTACTTGTTGATGAGATATTTCAAGTTTTATGTCAGATAAATCTACAGGGAATCACAATTCTTCTCGTTGAACAAAATGCTCGAAAGGCACTCGAAATTGCAAATTATGCTTATGTTCTTGAAGCTGGAACAATTGTTTTGCAAGGAGAAGCTAAAGAATTAAATGAAGATTCAAGAGTTAAAGAAGCTTATCTCGGTGGTTAATTTTTTAAAAAGAGAAATTTTCAAGAAAAAGCCCTTCGCTAATTTCATAGTAATCTAACAATTTCTCCTTATCAATCAATTTGACATTTATTTTAAATTGTCTTTTACCATTTATTTCTAAGAAATCATTTAACTTCATTTTTATAGAAATCGTACCTTCTGCAAAATTATAAAATAGATTTTTTGTTTCAATTTCAGCAACTTTTTTATTTCCCAGGGAATCAATAATAGTTAAAAATAATTCTTTATCTTTATAATTAAATAGAGCCCATCTTATTTTCAAACTCAAAAAATATGAATCACCGATTTTCACTCCACCGACCCCATTAATAACAATCGACTCTTTCAAATATATATCATTTAAAATCTCTTCATATGGATAAATTGGATTTATAATATCTCTATATTTTTTAAAATGTTCTCTTACACCACCATAGAAATTTGAAAAAGTTGATAAATTTCTTACAATTTTTTCATAATAAAAATCTTTTTTTCCTATGATTCCATAAGTTGAATCAAAATTTATCCATTCACCATCAATAAAACATTCAACAAAAACATGGTCAACTGGATAACCAGAAGCATAAACAAGCCTTGATGGAATTCCAATAGATCTTATTAGTGATAGAAATAATATTGACCTTTCTGAGCAAACTCCTGATATCGATCCCTCTTTTTCATACCTATCTATATAATAATAATCTGGATAATCACCAAGATATGTAACATTTATTCCTTGTGAAAAAATATTCATAACAAAATTTAAAATATTTTTTGCAGTTTCAAAAGAATTTTCTTTCAATAAACTCTTTGCATAACTTTTTATTTTTGGTAGATATGGATGAACTCCTCCATTTTTTATCAGTTCATCTGTTGCAATACCATATTCGTAATTATATCCAGTTATGTATGGTATATATTCAAATGGGTATTCATCAAAAAAACATTCTTTTGTTGTACCTAAAACAATCTTGAGATGGTATGTTTTAAAAAGATGTTTGAACGATAGATAACCTATGCCAGTTCCCTGATTTTCATTTGTAGTTATTTTTAATTTTATATAAATCTCTCTTTTGGGCAAAACCCCATCTATATTGTAAAATCCATTTTTGTATAAAGGTTTTATCCATATAAAATTTGCATTATCCCTTTCTCTCTCTCCAAAAGCATAAGAGTCTATCTCAACTTCTCCATTTATTGGTTGAGCAAATTCAACTTTTAAATCAAAACTATAATCTCTTTCAAAAAAAATTCTATCAATTATGTAAAATGTTGAGTTTGTTTTGTAATAGTGAACAATAGGATATGGTAAATCGACATCTTCCTCAAGAACTGATAGATAATATGATATATTATAAAAAGCAACTGATAAGATGAATAAAACTAAAATCAAAATTATATATCTTTTTATATTTTTTTTAAAAATTTTTCAAAATCCTCAATATTTTTGTTAATAACTAACTCTTTTATATTTGAATCAAATTCATCTAAAAGTTTAATTGCATCACTAAACTCACCTATATAATAAGCAAAATGTGCATCAGAAGAGATAAAAATTTTTACTTTATATTTTAAACATAAATTTAGCATCTCTTTATAATAATTTATCCAATATTCACCTCTTTTTAAAACATTATTATTAAGTTCAACCGCTTTATCATAATCTGATGCAGCTTTAACAATATCCTCTAAATCTATTGGATAAGGGAAATATGGATCTCCAGGATGTGCTATTCCATTTATATTTTCTTTCTTCAAAGTATTTATCATACTTTTTGTATTTTTTACTTTTGAATTCGAAGAGTAAGGAGTTTGATTATGAAATGCTATTATATTGAAATCCAAATTTTTGTAGATGTTTAATGGTAAATCAACATCACCATCCTCTGAAATGATGTTTAATTCACAACCAGTAAAAATTCTTACTCCGTCTATCTTTTCTGGTAAATATTTACTTGCAAGCATTTTAAAGTATTCAATACTTGGGCTATCAGGTCTTGATGGTCCATGGTCAGTCAAACACAAACCCTTTAAACCAACTTTTTTTGCAGTTTGAACATTTTCGATTAGCGTTGAAAAAGCATGTCCTGTTAATATAGTGTGGGTGTGAGTATCAACTTCAATTATCATCTTTTTGCCTCTTCTATTGGAATAAATCCTTCACCAATAACTTCTCTTGCATCTCCAATTATGACAAATGCTTTGGGATCTTCATTATGTATAATATCTTTAATTTGTGATAGCTCTCTTTGTCTTACAACACATATTAAAGCATTCCTTTCAATCCCTGTATAAGAACCTACTACTCTTAATTCAGTAACTCCTCTTTCAAGTTCTTGAAATATCCTTAATTTAATCTCCTGAGCTTTATCCGAAATTACAAAAACCATTTTTGTTGTTGAAAATCCCTCCTGTACATAATCAATAACTTTGGAAGATATAAATAGAGCTAACATTCCATATAAAGCATATTCAGGAGACTTAAAAACGATAGCTGCAAGCAAAACTATTGAAGTATCGAGGATTAGCATAGAAGTTCCAAAAGAAACTCCAATGTATGTATATATTAATTGACTTAAGAGATCTGTACCTCCTGTGCTTCCCCAATATTTAAAAACAACACCAACTCCTATCCCAACTAAAACTCCACCATAAATTGAAGCAAGAAGAGGATTATCAGTCATAGGTTTAAAAAAATATAAAAATAGATCAATAAATATTGAAGAAGTTATAGTACCAAAGAGACTCAAAGCAATATATTTAAACCCCCATCTTTTCCATGCAATTATAAAAAGTGGTAAATTTAAAATAAAATACATAACTCCAATTGGAAACTTTGTCAAATGATATATGATTATTGATAAACCAGAAAAACCTCCAGGTGCAATTTTATTTGGAGAAAGAAATAATACAATACCAAGTGCCTGAATAATAGTACCAATTGTTATACCAATTAATCTTTTAATCAATTTTTTAATTGTTGTTTTCTCTTTTTTCATTTTTTATCCACCTTAAATAACTCCAGATAAAATCATCAATATCACCATCTATTACCTCTTGAACATTACCAACTTCAAAACCCGTTCTATGATCTTTCACAAGTGTATATGGTTGAAAAACATAACTTCTTGTTTCATAGCCCCAGGAAGGTTGAATGTAGCCACCCTTTAATTCATAAAGTTTTTGTTCTTTTTCCAATCTTTTTATTTCAAGGAGTTTTGATTTTAATATCTTCATTGCTATTTCTTTATTTTTTAATTGTGATCTTTCATTTTGGCATGATACTGTAATTCCTGTGGGAATATGAACAATTCTAACTGCTGAATCGGTTTTATTAATATATTGACCACCATGTCCGCTTGCTCTGAAGACATCTATTCTTAATTCATCTTCGTCTATTTCAAATTTTTTTTCCTCTATTTCAGGTATAACTTCAACAAGTGTAAATGAAGTATGTCTTCTATGATTTGCATCGAAGGGTGAAATTCTGACAAGTCTATGAACTCCTCCTTCGCCTTTAAGAAGTCCATATGCAAACTTACCTTTTATAAAAATTGTGGCACTTTTTATTCCAGCCTCATCTCCATAAGAAATATCAACAATCTCAACTTTATATTTTTTCTTTTCAGCCCATTTAAGGTACATTTCAAAAAGAATTTTTGTCCAATCCATTGCATCAACCCCACCTGTTCCTGATGATAGAGATAAAATTGCATTATTTTGATCGTACTCACCAGATAAAAAATAGATTTTTTTAAATTCCTCTATATTTTCATTTAACTCTTCAATATTTTTATCTAACTCGTCTCTTAAAGATATATCATCTTCTTTTTCAAGAAGTTCTATGATCGTTTCACTTTCACTTATTAATGAGCTAATTTTTTCTATTCTCTCTTTTTCCTCTTTTATTCTATTTAATTCAGAAAGAATTTTTTTTGATTCATCACTTTTCCAATCTACAATTTTTTTTATTTTATCTTCTAAATCTACAATTTTTTGATTTATTTTATCTATATCTTCTTCTGATGATAAATTATTAAACTCATCTTTTATTCTTTTTAAACTCTCTTCTCCTTCTTTCTTCTCTATTCTCTTTTCTTTCACTTTTAATCTCCACTCTGAATAAAAACTTTATCCAATCTTCTCGAATTGATTTTAGCATAGACTGGAATAATTCATATCCTTCAAGTTGATATGCAATTAAGGGTTCCTGTTGGCCATAAGCTCTTAATCCTATTCCCTCTTTTAAATGGTCCATATTATAAAGATGGTCCTTCCATTTATTGTCAAGTATTCTTAAAAGAAGGTATCTTTCAATTTCTCTTATAGGTTCTTCGCCAAGAGATGTTCTTAAATCATCATTTGTTTTTGTCAGTTCTCTAAAATATGTTTCTTTGTCTTCGTATCTTTTTTTAGATATCTCAAACAAAATTTTTTTAATTTCGCTTTCTTTTATTTTCGCTAATTCATCTTTATTTATTAATATTCCAGTGAGTTCAAGAAAAGATTTAGAGAGACCATCATAATCAGGTTCTTCAAGTGATTTTGATAGATAAATATCACAAATTTCTTCGATTATTTCATTCATAAACTTAAAAACATCTTCTCTTAAATCTGCTTTTTCAAGAATTCTTCTTCTTTCTTTGTAAATTATCTCTCTATGTTTGTTCAAAACATTATCATATTCAAGAAGGTGTTTTCTTATTTCAAAATGATATGCTTCAACCCTTTTTTGAGCATTCTCAATTGTTCTTGACAGAAGAGGGTGTTCAAGAGGAGTATCATCATCCATTTTGAAAAATTCCATAAGTTTTTTAATTGTATCACCACCAAAAATTCTTAATATTTCATCTTCAAGAGAAAGATAAAATCTTGAACTACCTGGATCGCCTTGTCTTCCAGATCTTCCTCTTAATTGGTTATCAATTCTTCTCGCCTCATGTCTTTCTGTTCCAATTATATGTAAACCACCTAACTCAACAACACCAGGACCCAATACTATATCAACACCTCTACCAGCCATATTCGTTGCAATGGTCACCATACCTTTCTCCCCAGCATGTTTTATAATCTCTGCCTCTTTTTCATGGTATTTTGCATTTAATACCTGGTGAGGTATGCCTTCTCTTTTCAACATACTTGAAAGTAGTTCATTTTTTTCAATTGATCTTGTACCAACGAGAACTGGTTGTTCTATTTTATAACAATCTTTTATTCCTTCTATAATTTTTCTAAATTTAATCTTTTCAGTTCTAAATACAACATCAGGGTAATCTTTTCTTATCATAGGTTTGTTAGTTGGAATTACAATAACAGGAAGACCATATATTTCTATAAATTCATCTTCTTCTGTTTTTGCAGTTCCTGTCATACCAGCAAGTTTTGAATACATTCTAAAATAGTTTTGAAATGTTATTGTCGCCAATGTTTGACTTTCAGCCTTAACAGTAAGATTTTCTTTAGCTTCTATTGCTTGGTGTAAACCATCCGAATATCTTCTTCCATACATCAATCTTCCTGTGAATTCATCGACAATTATTACTTCACCATCTTTTACAATATAATCCACATCTTTTTTAAAGTGAATGAGGGCTCTTAATGCCTGTATTATATGACTTACAAGTTCAACATTTTCACTTGCATAAAGATTTTCAACATTCATAAGCTTCTCAACTTTTTTAACTCCACTTTCTGTTAGAGCAACATTTTTTTCTTTTTCATCAGATGTAAAATCTTCGTCTATTTTAAGTTGTCTTGCGACTTGTGCTGCTTTATAATAAATCGATGTACTTTTTTCACTTGGTCCAGAAATTATAAGTGGAGTTCTTGCTTCATCTATAAGTATCGAATCAACTTCATCAACTATAGCATAATTTAGTTCTCTTTGCACAACTCCATCAAGGTTTATTGCCATATTATCTCTTAAGTAATCAAAACCAAATTCATTGTTTGTTCCATAGGTTATATCAGCAAGATAGGCATCTTTTCTTGAACAGGGTATGAGTTTAACACTGAATTTTTCAGGGTCATCCCAATCTACAAGAAATGATGATTCATGTTGTATAACTCCAACACTTCTATTTAAAAATCTATATATTGGTCCCATCCATAAAGCATCTCTTTTTGCAAGATAATCATTTACAGTGATTAGGTGAACACCTTTTTTCGTGAGAGAGTTCAAATAAATTGGAAGAGTTGCAACAAGGGTTTTTCCTTCACCGGTTTTCATCTCTGCGATTTTCCCTTCGTGAAGCACAACACCACCCATAAGTTGAACATCAAAGTGTCTCAATTTTATAGTTCTTTTTGAAACTTCTCTCACAACAGCAAAAGATTCAAAAAGAATATCTTCAAGAGTTTCTCCATTTTCTATTCTTGACAAAAATTCAATGGTTTTGTTCATTAACTCATCGTTTGAATATTTCTCAAAATCCTGTTCAAAAGAGTTAATTTTTATAACATAATTCTGTAATTTTTTTAAATCTTTCTCTTCATTAGAGAAAATTTTCTTAAAAATCCCTGCCATTTTACTCCTTATCTAAAGAAAGAATTGTCCCAACAAATCTTACCTTATCCGTTTCAAATATTATCTTTCCCCCAATTCTAACTGAAACTCTATTATATGAAAGAACAAGTTTTTTAGAGGGTTTTATACTTTTGACTGTTAAATATACACTTTTATTTATTGGATGAGAAACTTTTAAAATTCTTCCATCAGATGTTTCAACTGGTACTTCTGAATCTTTTACAGATTTATCTATAACAACAAAAATTTTATTTCCATCACTATCAATTAAATAATCACCTATGTTGATACTGTCAGCAACTTCGGGTAATATATTACCTACTGACATTTTAACAATGACATAGAATTCACTATCTTTTCCTTGAATATATTCTCTATTGACAATTAAAATTGATAAAAAAATTATTAAAAATATTAATGTAGATAAAAAAATTTTTTTCATACTATTCTGGTTCAATTAATCCATAATTCCCGTCAGTTCTTTTGTAAATAACATTAATTTTATCAGTATTTGAATTTAAGAAAACAAAAAAAGTATGTCCAAGTAGCTCCATCTGCAATATAGCTTCTTCTTCATCCATTGGTTTTAAAGTAAATTTTTTAACTTTTACTATTTTTGGAGCTTCTTCTAAATCAGATGGATTTTCTTTTTCAACATTTTCCAAAAAATTTCTTGTTTCTCTTCTTTTTTCTATAAAACTATCTTTATATTTTTTAATTTGCCTTTTGGTTTTATCGAGAACATCATCAATAGATGAATATATATCTTGTGTTCTACTCTCACCTCTAATAACTGTGCCTGACATAGAAATTGTAACTTCTGATTTATAAAGTCCTCTTTCTTTTGAAATTATCAAATCAACTTCCTGAATATTTTCAAAGAATTTTTCTGCTGTTGCAAATCTTTTTTCTGCATAATTAATAACATCATCTGTTAAGTTTATTCCTTTTCCTTGAACGATGAATTTCATATCTTCCTCCTTAATATGATAAAAATAAACATAATAATCAAAACTAACTTTAAATTAGTATAATATTATTTTTACCCATTGTCAAATGTATTAATAGAGATATTATATAAATTCAAAGGATATTGAAAAAATTTAAAATTCTATTATTCTTAAGATTAATGTATGCAAAGGTAAAAAGTTTGACTAATGTAGGGTTAAAGGTATATGAGGTTATAGTTGAAGTTGATATTTCAGTTGGTCTTCCATCTTTTACAATTGTTGGTCTCCCTGATACTTCAGTTCAAGAAGCAAAAGAGAGAGTTAGAGCTGCAATTAAAAACTCAGGTTTTGATTTTCCTGCAAGAAGAATAACGGTTAATCTTGCACCAGGTGAGCTAAAAAAAGAAGGGACTATTTTTGATCTTCCAATTGCTATTGGAATTCTTGCTGCATCTGGAGAATTAAATCCAGAAATAGTAAATAATTATTATTTTGCTGGAGAATTATCTCTTGAAGGTGACTTAAGGAAAATAAAAGGAGGGCTTTCACTTTCTCTTTTTTTAAAAAATTCAGATTTATCTTTTATAATTCCTGAAAAAAATCTTTACGAGTGTTCTCTTTCAAAAGAAACAAAACTCATTCCATTTAAAAATTTGAATGAAATCATCTCTTTTTTAAGGGGTGAAATTAAAAAAGAAGTTATGAGTAATCTTGACATAAAATTTAATGAAGAGCAATTTGATGTTGATTTCTCAGATGTTAAAGGCCACTCTTTTCTAAAAAGAGCAATGGAAATATCTGCATCTGGTAAACATCATATTATTATGGTTGGATCTCCAGGTTCTGGTAAAACAATGCTCGCAAAGAGAATGTTAACAATTATGCCAAAACTTTCTTTTGAAGAGGCAGTAGAAATAACTGAAATTTATTCAATTGCAGGAATGCTTAAAGAAGACGAAGAAATTGCAGCCTTAAGACCATTTAGATCTCCTCATCATACAATTTCTTATGCAGGGCTTGTTGGTGGTGGTACAAATCCAAAACCAGGAGAAATTAGTTTAGCACATAAAGGAGTACTTTTTTTAGATGAACTCCCAGAATTTAGAAGAGATGTTTTAGAGGTTTTAAGACAACCCATTGAAGATGGTTTTGTTACAATTTCAAGAGTTAAGATGAGTTTAGTATATCCATCAGATTTTATTTTAATTTCTGCAATGAATCCTTGTCCTTGTGGATATTTTGGTGATTCAGAAAAAAATTGTACCTGCTCTGTATATGAAATTAAAAAATATAGAAGTAAAATTTCAGGTCCTCTATGGGATAGATTTGATATAAAATTAAAGGTACCAAGAATAAGTGAAAGTGAGCTTTTTAGTCAAAATGAGGGTGAAAGTTCTAAGTTAATAAGAGAAAGAGTTATGAAAGCATGGAGAATTCAAAGTGATAGATATAAAAATGAAAATATAAAATTTAATGGAAAATTAACACCTATGTTAATTAAAAAATATATTCCTTTAACTAATGAAGCTGAAAATACCTTGAGAAATGCTCTTAAAAGTTTAAATTTAACTGTAAGAAGTTTTCATAAAATTATAAAAATTGCAAGAACAATAGCTGATTTAGAGGGAGTTGAAAAAGTCAACACATCGCATCTCCTTGAAGCAATTAGTTATCAAAGATATTCATTAACAGATGAAATATAAAAATTTACATATTTTAGCAATATCAATTGACAATCTTGTTGATGTATTGAATTATAATTTTTTTAAAAATTTATTATTGAGGAAGAATTTAAAAATTAAAGGGATCAGATTTAAAAAATTTAAAATAAATCTAATCCCTAAATAAGTGTTATAAGTTACCCATAGTTAATGCCATAACTGCTTTCTGAACATGAAGACGATTTTCTGCTATATCATAAATTATTGAATTTTTAGAGCTTGCAACTTCATCCTCAACTTCATTTCCTCTATCTACTGGCATCGGGTGAATAAAGTAAGCGTCATTGGTTAACTTCATCAACTCTTTTGATAAAATCCAATCTTTATGTTGATTAGCCATTTCAATCTCTTTATCTTTGCCCCAATCATATCTTTTTGGACTCATCCAGTTTCTTGAATATACAACATCAGCTCCTTCAAGTGATTTTTTTAAATCATTAAGATTGCCAGGGACTATTTCAAAACTACTGTTTGATTTTTTTGAATTATCTTTTACCATATTCATTACTTCAGGATCGAGGTCATATCCTTCAGGATAAACAAGTTTTATATCCATTCCAAACATTGAAGAAATTAGCAAATTTGCATGAACAGAAGACCAGCTTCTTACCATTGTTGAATAGCTCCACATCATTACGAGTTTTTTTCTTTTAACATCTCTTAGGTGTTCTAACATTCCCATCATATCAGCAAGTGCTTGACAAGGATGACATTTGTCATGAGCCATTGATATAATAGGGATATCAGCATATTTTGCATACTCCCTTAAAATAAAATCACCATCACCATATTTTTCAATTGCATCTTCAAGAATTCTAATTCCAATCCCAACACCATATCTACTCATAACTTTTGCTGCATCTTCTATTGTTTCTCCTGCCTTACCCTTTTCCCTCAATCTCATTGTTTTTGGTTCAAGAAATTGAGCATGACCTCCAAGTTCTGTTGTAGCAGTTTCAAAAGATTGTCTTGTTCTTACACTCGGATTATAAAACATCATAAAAAATGTTTTATTTTTTAATGCATCTTTATATTGATTAGTATATCTTGCTCTCTTCATTTCTTTCGCTACTTCAAGAGTTTCTTCAATTTCAGATAAAGACCACTCTTGAATAGTTATTAAATCTCTACCATAAAGTTTATGCATCTTTTCCTCCTACTCTCTTACTATTGTTGTTCCTGCCTTTCCTTCGAGAGTTTCAAGATATTTCTCAGTTAACGATATATATGCTATCTTTCCGCCTCCTTCAAGGAATTTAACTATTGCTGAAATTTTTGGACCCATACTTCCAGGAGGGAAATGTCCTTCGTTAAGATATTTTTTTGCTTCTTCAAGAGTTAATCTTCTTAAATCAACTTGATTCGGTTTTTGATAATTCAATTTTGCTCCATCTTCTCCAGTAAAGATAGTAAATGTAACTTCTACTTCCTCGCCTCTTTTTTTCGCTCTATCAATTAACATTCTTCCAAGGAGAGAAGATGCTAAATCTTTATCAATTACTGCCTCAACTCCACTATAGATTTTAATATCTTTTCCATTTTTGAAAGTAATTCCATAGTTACATTCAAAATTTCCTTCTTTATCTGGTTCAACTTCAATGACTGGAATTCCACCACCTCCAACAGTTATTGGTATGAATCCTTTTTCTATTGCTGCCTCAACTGCTTCAATTTCAACAATATCAAGAGGTTCGGGAGAGGGAACAACTTTCCTCCATATTTCATTTCCCTTATCATCTTTTTTATATAATTTCATTGCCCAGCCATCTTTCTTGATTCTTTCTTCAGCTTCTTCTTTTGTGTATGAAGGACCTATATATTTTGTTGGATTTTGAAATCCTGGATCATTTTTGTCAACAACAACCTGTGTTACAATTCCAACAATTGTTTTCTCTATACCATTAGTTTTTAACTCATTTCCAAGTATCTGTCCAATCATATAACCCATAGAACCCTGTGTGTCTGAACCACAAACATCAAGAGGAATTGGTGGAAGAATTGGTCTTGAATATTCTGATCTTAGAAAAACATTTCCAACCTGAGGTCCATTTCCATGAGTAATAACAAAAATATCATTTGGATATTGTTTGATGATTCTTGCGATGTGTTTACAAGTTTCAGATGTTCTTCTCCATTGCATTGCAACATCTGGTATTATTGCTTTACCATTTTCATCAGTTAAACCAACTGGTGAAACTTCATTACCTCCAAACGCAAATATTCTGATGTGTCTTTTTTTGTTCATCTAATCCTCCTTCATAAATAGTTGTTAATTAGTCCGACTCTCTCATTGAATTCTCTAATTAAATCATCCCAAATTTTATAGGAATTAAATTTTTCTTTAAAATAATTTTCATTATTCCATTGCTCTTCTAACTCATCAACTCTCTTTCCCCTCTGTTCAACCCATGTAAAATATTTCAAATTATGAATTCTTCTTTTATCATAATAGGATAATTCTAACATCCATTCAGTGTTCTGAAAAATTAAGGACTTTTCATAATCCCTCCCTGCTTGAATTAAACTATAAGTGCCTCTTTCTTCTTGTAATTCAACAACTCTTGATTTATAAAGTTCCATTGAATCAGTTGCAACAGTTATAACTATATCATTTTCTTTGAAGTTAAAATATTTTGAAATTTTGATAGAGCCAATTAAGTTAGCAATACTTGATATTCCAAGTAGATCAAGATTATTAATAAAATCTTCTGTAATTTTTAGAGAATGTAAAAATTTCTTTCCATTTTCTTCATTAAATAATCTTAATAATCTAACACAATCCTCATCATCTATATCAACTACGATATCAAGATTTTTTACATCCATAATCCATGGAACATGTTTATCTCCTATTCCTTCAATTCTATGTGCTCCATAACCATTCAGAAGTAATGTCGGACATTGAAGTGCTTCGCCTGCTCCTACTTTTAAATTAGGAAATTTTTCTTTTAAATAATTACCTGATCCAAGAGTTCCTGCTGACCCTTGAGTTAAAAATAGTCCGCTTAGTTTATCATCTTTCCTTTTTACTTTGTTAAAAATCTCTTCCATTGCTGGACCAGTTACAGCATAATGCCATGTAGGATTTCCAAAATCTTCAAATTGATTCAAAACAAAAACTTCATCTGGATTTTGTCTCTTTAGTTCCTCGCTTTTATCAAAAACCTCTTTAACATTACTTTCACTACCTGGAGTTGGATATATTTCAGCTCCCATACTTTTAAGCCAATCAAATCTCTCTTTACTCATTCCTTCAGGAAGAACTGCTATACTTTTACATCCAAGAAGATTAGAATCATAAACTCCTCCTCTACAATAATTACCAGTTGAAGGCCAGAGTGCTTTATGTTTAGTTGGATCAAATTCACCAGTTATTAATTTTGAAACAAGAGGTCCAAATGTCGCTCCTACTTTATGTGAGCCAGTTGGGAACCATTTTCCAATCAACATAATTATTCTACTTTTAACTCCTGTTAACTCTTTTGGAAATTCTATAAAATTGACACCATTGAAGAGACCACCAAATTTTTTTGGTTCATTTTTCCATGTAATTCTAAATAAATTTCTTGGGTGTGTATCCCAAAGACCAACATTTGTTAACTCATCTTTGATTTTTTGAGGGATTTTATCTGGCTCCCTCATTTCTTCGTAAGTTGGAATTATGATATTTTTTTCTTTTGCTCTTTGTATTGAATTTTTTAAAACCTCTTCATTTTTAATCCTCATAAAACTACCTCATAAGAAGAGCCATAATTGCTTTTTGTGCATGTAATCTATTTTCAGCTTCATCAAATATGACTGATTGAGGTCCATCCATAACATCATCATCAACTTCAAAACCTCTATCTGCTGGAAGACAATGCATATATATTGCATCTTCTTTTGCTAAACTCATCATCTCTTTTGTTGTTTTCCAATTCTTATTTTTATCAAAAAGTTCCTGAGATTTTTCTAACATAGGTTTTGTAACTTCAGGAGGTATAAAATGTTTACTTGTCCATGCCTTTGGATAAACAACATCAGCATCTTTAAAAGCCTCTTTCATATCATTAACAATTTCAAAACTTCCACCATATTTTCTAACATTTTCTTTAACAGCATCAATTATATTTGGATCGAGTTCCAATCCTTCTGGATGTGCAAGTGTTATATTCAATCCAAATTTTGATGCAACAGTTATAGCACTTTGTGGTACTGCAAGAGGTTTTTCGACAGAAGGAGAATAGGCCCAACTCATAACAAATTTTTTCCCTCTTAGATCCCTTCCCTTTTTCTCAATGATGGTCATTATATCTGCCATTGCCTGGCAAGGGTGATACATATCATCTTCCATATTTATAACTGGTATATCTGACCAATATGCAAATTCTCTTATCATTCTATCGGCCTCACCATAAATCCAATCAACTGGTTCTCCATAACAACGAATAGAAATTGCCTCACCCATTCTTGATAAAACTCTTGCAACATCCGAAACTCTCTCAGTTGAATATGCTATCTCTCTTCCTGGAAGAGCTGGTGTATAAATCTGCTTTGGATTCAAATCATGTGCATGACCTCCAAGTTGATGCATTCCAGCTTCAAATGAGTTTCTTGTTCTTAAAGATTGATTATAAAAAATCATAAATAATGTTTTACCTTTTAAAAGTTCATGAGGTTCCCCAATTGCTCTCTTTTTTTTCAAATCCCATGCAACTTCAAGAATTGTCTCAAGCTCTTCTTTTGTGAATTCAAGATCAGTAATAAAATCTCTTCCTCTGAAACTCTCTGTTTTCATTATATCCTCCTTTGAAAAAAATAACTAATTAAAATTTTATGATTTTAGAATATAATGTCAATATGTTCTATTTTAATATAAAATAATATTAGGAGGTAAAAAGTGGAAAGAGAAAAGATAAAAGATAAGATAGTAGATATTTTGATTAATGGTGTTCATGTAAAAAAATCAAAGGTTTTTTCAAAAGAAAACCCCAAATTTATCGATGATTTAGAAATGGATTCATTGAGCATTCTTGATCTTATTGAAAGAGTAGAAAAAGAGTTTAATATTGAAGTTAAAGACGAGGAGATAGAAAAATTATCTGATTTAGATAGTGTTATTGATTATCTATATAATAAAAAAAGGAGCCCTTAAAACAAAAGGGCTCCTTTTTAAATACTAAATTATTTAAGTTCTACTTTTTTAATCTTTTTCTTTGCTTCTTCCTTTTTTGGCATTTTTATTTCAAGAACTCCATCTTTAAATTCTGCTTGGACTTTTTCAGGGTCAACCTCTGCAGGAAGTGAAATTACCCTTTCAAATTTTCCATAATTAATTTCTTTTCTTACATAATTTCCTTTTTTTGTTTCTGTTTCTTCTTTTCTTTCACCCTTTAAATGAACCTCATCTTCTGTAACAGTAACATCGATGTTATCCTTTTTTAAACCAGGAAGCTCTGCTTTTAAAATAACATCATTATCTGTTTCAAATAGATCAACTTTTGGCATAATCATTAATTCTCCATCTCTTCTTGTTGGGAGAAAATCTTCAAACATCCTATCAATTTCCCTTCTTAGTCTCTCAAAATCTGGAAAAATATCAAAATCCCAAGGTTCAAATCTTCTTATTGCCATGTTAGCACCTCCTTTTCCTTTTTATGTATTATTATTATAATAAATAATTAAAATTTGTCAAGAGGTATAAAAAAATATAGAACAGGATTATATTTTATTGTGGTGGGTTTAGAGCAAACTCTTTGTTTATATTTAATAATGTAAAATTAATTATTGTCTTTACATTTTTACCTTCTTCATTTAGACCACTATCTTCAATATGATTTTTAACAATTAAATTGTCCTTTTTTCTTATGTATAAATTACCTTTTGTTTCACTAAAAAGATCTTCCCAAGCAACTTCAAATAAAAGAACTTCGTCGTCGCCTATTTTATCTTCTTTAATAAATGTAAATTTTGAAGGTGTACTTTTTATTAAAAAAAGATCTAAAATATCACTGAGTGATAAAGTGGGAGGGATATCACTGAACTTACTTTTTTCAACTTTTTCAAAATTTTTAGTTTCATCATCTCTAAAATAGATGTAATCATTAAAAATATAAATTTCTAAATAGGATGCTCCTTCGCCTTTCTTTGATGATTTAAAATAGATGGCATCTTGTTTCCATTTTGATTCCATTGAGAAATCTTCAGTCACACCATCAACAATACTTTCAATATTGTAAATATAATAATAACTTTTTAGAGTTTTTGCTTCTTCTTTATTATTACTAATAATTTCTTCAAAAGTGTATGGTTTTAACCCAATTTCTACAATTTGTAAACCTATTTTTGAAGGAAAAACCTCACTAAAAGTTTTATATCCACTCACATCGACATTTATAATTTTATTTAGCGGTGGAGTGTATGCTCTGAATTTTCCATCAATATCGGTTTTATATGTTATCCCATTAATTTTTACAATAGCATTTGATATACTTTTATTTGTTACAGAATCATAAACAATTCCTTCAATATGAGTTGCTGTTAGAAAGAAAAATGCTCCTAAAAAAATTATTATTAAAATAATAATTAAAATTATAATTTTATTTTTCATCTCTTCATCCTTCTAATTTTTTTAAAAAATTATTAAAAATTGTTTTAATTCTATCCCATGGATTTCCAATTTTTATTTCACTTTTATATATATCCCATAAAGATTTATTGAATTCTTTAATTTTCTCATCGCTCTTTTGATACAAAGCATCAGCTTTCACAAGGTCTTTAATTTTTATAAAATATTCTCTTATTTTATCTTCACTTAAAGATGACATATTTTCAGGAACAATGTCAGTAACTTTTAGAATATGGAAACCATATTGACTTTTGATTACATCTGATATCTCATTTAAATTTAAAGAAAATGCTGCTTTTGATAGCTCACTATCACTTAATGTTCCTTTTCTAAACCAATAAAGATCTCCGCCATTATCTTTAGTTGAGGTATCTTCTGAATATTTTTTTACAAGTTCTACGAAATCTTTTCCTTTTAAAAGTTCATTCCTGATTTCTTTCATCTTTTCATATTTTTTATTTATATCTTCAATTGTATCATTTTGAGAATCAACAGCCATAAAAATGTGAGATAGTCTCCTTGCTCCATCATAAAATCTAACTCTAATTTTAAAATAATCCCAAACCTCTTCATCACTCATATCAAGATCTTTTACTACTTCGTAATAAACTTTATCAGCAATAAGAGCACTTCTAACCATTTCATTAATATCTGATTCGAGCAATTGATATTTACTTAAAGCCTGTTTATAAACATCATCCTCTGACAATCCTGTATATTCCCTCATTGTTTGTATCTCATTTTTAATTTCATCTTCTGTAACAGTTATTCCATGATCCTCAGCATATTTATCAAGCAATTTTCCTTCGATCATGTCATTCAAGATTTGTTTTCTTATTGCTTCAATCTCGATATTTGTAAGTTCTATATTATCCTGTTGATATTCATTAATTTTTCTATTAACTGCAGTTTCAACCTCTGCTTTATAGATTTTTTCATTAAAAACTTCTGCTGCTATATCTCTTTTTGTAAAAGCATAATAGAAAGATAAAAAAATTATTATTATAATTATTGGAATAATTAATTTTTTTATAGTAATGACAATTTTTTTAGATTTCTTTTTTGTCATCTATGGATTTTCTCCATAAGTATTAGAGTAATTTTGGTTTGTGGAAGTTCCACTATTTGATTGAATTGAATTCTTAAGATTTATGAAAACATTTTTGATTGGTCCAAAAATTTTGTTGTTGAAAAAAGTTGTAACTTCATCCCACATATTTCCATATTTAATTCCATACTCAGTTTTTCTCTCATTCAGCCATGTTGTTCTTGCTTGGTTTCTTTTTTGTTCTTCAAGTGTTTTAATTATCTCATCTTTTACACTTTCAAAAGTTGCTGTTACAGCTGGAATTTTATCATATACATAGACTATTTCATAACCTTCATCTGTCTCAAATGGTTTTGAAAATGTTCCTTTCTTCAATGAGAAAACTACATTATCCCATACATCACCCTTTGTTCCTTTACTAACTTCTCCTAAATCACCGCCACTATCTTTAGTGCTTGTATCCTCAGAATATTCTTTTGCTAAACTATCAAAATCTGCGCCTTTTAATAATTTATCATAAATTTCATTGACAAGATCTATTTTTTTCCGAATATCTTCCTGTGTTGCTGTTTTATCAATCTTGATTAAAATATGTTTTGCCTTAACTTTTTCAGGTTGATCATAGCTTCTTCCTCTAATTTTTGTATCAAGTACTTGAATTATATGAAAACCGTATTGGCTTTTGATTACTTCACTAATTTCTCCTGGTTTAAGTGAAAATGCTGCATCTTCGAATTCTTTAACCATTTCACCTTTGCCAAAATATCCTAAATCTCCACCATTATCTTTTGAGCCAGTATCTTCTGAATACTCCATCGCTAATTTAGTAAAATCTTCACCTTTAAGAATTCTTTCTCTTAACTGTTCAGCTAAAGCTTTTTTTTCATTTATAGTTGCTTCGTCTGCTCCTTCATCAACTTTTATCAAAATATGTCTTGCTCTAACTTGTGTAACTTCATTAAAATAGTTTTTTGCATCCTCTTCTGTAACCTTTATCTGTGAATAAATTGGAGCAAGACATTTTGCTTCAAGAATATCTGGTATAACATATTTTTTAATCTCTTCTCTTAATCCTTCTTCATTTTTATATTTTGATGCTTTAATTGCTTTTATATACTCTTCTTCGGATTCAAATCCACTTTTAATATTTTCAATTTCTTTATCAACCTGTTCTTTTATCTCTTCATCTGTTGGTTTTATATTATTTCTTTTTGCATATTCTTCAACAACGGCACTGTTAATATATTCTTCCTTTATCTGTTCGAAAATAGAATCAAATATTGATTTGTATTGAGGGTCCTCAGGATCAATCCCATAACTTTTATACTGATTTTTAACTGCCTCAATTCTTGCATTTAATTCAGATTTTTTAATAACTGTCGAACCAATTTTTGCCTCAACATCTCTATCTTTATATGCAATTAAATATGTTGCCCCAAAGACAACTATTATTGCAATTAAAAACATTGCTATTGATTTCAATATAATATTTTTAATTTTACCTTTATCTAAAGTTCCTTCTTCTTTTTTCATCTTTCTTTCCATCTTAATCTTCTGTTGTTTTCCCATTGTGCTACCTCCTTGTCCATAGTATTATATCATAAAACTTTTGTTATAATATTGATATGAATAGATCAATAAAAATAGTTCCTCTAATTGATCCTCCGAATTTTATTCTTAACGAAATAAAAGAAAACTTTGAAAGAATTTTTAACCTCCCAGTTTTTATTGAAAAAAATATAAACATTCCTGTTGACTTTAAAAATTCATTAAGAAATCAATATCCTGTTAGAAACTTAATATCTTATTTAGAAGAAAACATTGTAGATGATTGTCTAAAGATAATTGGTATTATTAATAAAGATATATACGAAGAAGGTTATAATTTTCTGTTCGGTTCTGCAGAGTTTAATGGTAAATATGCAGTTATATCTTTATTTAGATTATATGATGAAGATAAAAATCTATTTTTAAATAGGTCTATAAAAGAATCAATTCATGAGATAGGCCATACCTTTGGTTTAAATCATTGTAATAATAAAAGTTGTGTTATGAATTTTTCATTATCAATAAAAGATGTTGATAGAAAACAGATATTTTTCTGCAAATTATGTGAAACAAAACTCAGGATCTCTTTAAATAAAATTTTAACTTAAATTTAATAAGCTCATAAACATATTGAAACTTAAAATAGTTTTAAAACTAAAAATTTAAAGTATCGATAGATGCTCTTTTGATTTTAAACTAAATAGAAAATAGTATAGATAATTTTTGTTCCAAATATTTTAAGTTGATTTAAAAAAGACATAAGATATTTAAAAATATAAATACAAAATATGAAACCTTTTGTTAATTTTATATTCTAATATATAGAGGAATAAATTTTAAAAAGAATAAAGATAAAAAATCTCAAAATAAGGTTAGATAGAAAATTGATAAGAAAACTTATAGTAAAATTTAATAGGAGGTAAGAAATGAAAAAGATTTTACTAATTTTGTTGATTGTAGGGTTAATTGGGGTTATCTCATATTTGATATGGAATCAGAATATAAATAAGAGAGAAGAAGAGAATAATATAAGTGATATAGAAGAAAATCTCGAAGAAGAAGAGAATATAGAAACAAGAACCATATTTCCTGTTGCAGTAGGTTATGAAGTAAAAATACTTGATTTAAAATCAAATACCCTTTCATCTATCCCTGGTAATCCAGAAGCAGAGGTTGTATTTGGAGAATCAGTTGATGGGAAATGGTTAATCATATCAGAAGGAAAAAGAGAAGTTGCACCAGGTCCTTCACCAGATTTTTTCCTTTCAGGATGGAATCTTTATAGAGTAAATAAAGAAACTGGAGAAAAACTTCCAATAGTATTAGATAAAAATGTAATTGTAGCAGTAAGATCTCCAAAAGAAGATTTAATTGCATATGTAACTCATACACATGGTCTATGGTTAGTTAATCTTGATGGAGAGAATAAGAGACAGGTTGTACCAGATAATAATGTAATTGCAGGAAATATCTTATGGATGAAAAGAACTGGTGAACCATTTATCTTCTGGTCTTCTGATGGAAAGAAGATTTCCTTTTCAACTTTTCCAAAAGATTACAAAGGAGGAGATATGTGGGAGACTCAGGGTGTTGGATTATATCTTTTGGAAGAAAATGAATTTAAAATATTAGGTGAAGATGTCTACAATGTTTTTAATGTATGGGGATGGTATGACAATGAAAATATACTTGTTAAGATTGCTCAACCATTTATCTATGATCCAGAAAAGAGTGAGGTATTAAGAAGTGAGGGGACAGGATTTTATCTATTAAATATTGAAGGGAATCTTGATTTTTTTGGCCCAGGTTATTCTGGATCAATTCATGATATCTTGATAAAAAATAAGATAGTATATGTACTTATACCTGATCAAAAGCGTAAAAGTAATAATCCACTTGATCCAGATTTTGAAATAAGTTGGCAGAATTTACAGATAGTTATATATAGTAACATAAAAGAATGGGATGAGCCAAAAACTCTTGTTGAGAATTTGACAGATGGTTTTTATGCAAGATTCACACTAGATGGAAGAATTATTTATGAAAATAGAGATGGAAGGCTTGTAATAATAAATCTTGATGGTTCAAATCCAATAGTTTTGCCAGAAGATATAAAATTACCAATCTATTTTGCACCATAAGGAGGCAAAATGAAAAGAAAAACTTTTTTAATAA
>ERZ795051.2184-NODE-2184-length-22324-cov-5.069559_pt1 | contig 22324 bp, 13 predicted proteins | sample MGYA00375135_ERZ795051 | MGnify/ENA primary metagenome ERZ795051 (study PRJEB30180, sample SAMN05720222) | activated sludge metagenome | isolation source: Anaerobic digester | place: Japan | collected 2015-05-26 ... | reverse complement strand
TTTGCTGGTTTCGGGCGTGGGAGGTGTGGAGACGGGACGTCTCCAACCCCGAAGTCATTGAGGGTCGGGATGGGGGCTGGGACGTCTCGTCCCAGAAAAAGTGTTGGGTTGCGAGGGGATGTCACGGCGACGAGACGTCGCCGGCCCTGGCTGTAGCTGTCAATTTCGCGACACTAACGGGGACAGTGGAACGCGTCCCGACCAATCCGCTGGCGGGGACGGGGCGAAGTGGGACGAAGGGCCGTGCGACGGGGACGAGACGTCCCCGCCCCGTTGGGGTGTGCTGCGGCCGCGCGGCTTGACAGCGCCGAATCCCTTTGTTTCCCTCCGCTAGAACCTGAATTTGAGACAACGTGCCTGCAGGTGTATGGCTCAATTCTTGTGTAAAAAAATCATGAAAACCTCCTTATCTCTCCTTCTGGCCAGCAGCCTCCTTGCCGGCGTCTGCGGCGCCAAGGCAGACTGGCTCGACGCCGGCTTTGCCAATCCGCCGGCCTCGACCCAGCCCTGGTGTTACTGGTACTGGATCAGCGACAACATCTCGCGGGAAGGCATCACGCGCGACCTCGAGGCCATGAAGCGCGTCGGCATCGGCCAGGCTTTCATCGGTAACATCTACCTGGAGGATGTGAAAATCGGGGACGTCAAGGCGCTGACGGACGAATGGTGGGGCATGGTCGAGCATGCCGTGAAAGAAGGCGGCCGGCTGGGGGTCGAGGTCGGCCTGTTCAATTGCCCGGGCTGGAGCCAGTCGGGTGGACCCTGGATCAAACCGGAGCAGGCCATGCGCTACGTGGCTTTTAGCGAATTGCGGGTCACCGGCCCGGCCCGATTCGAGCAAAAATTGCCCGCTCCCGGCGAGCATTTCCAGGACATTGCCGTCCTGGCCTTTCCCGCCCCCCGCGAGGAGGGAACGGTGATTGCCTCGAAAGCCCCGCGCCTGACCTGCAGCCCGGCCCTCGACCAGGCCGGGCGCCTGGTGGACGGGGACCGCTCCACCGAGGTCATGTTCCCGGCCGGCGCGGGCCGGCAACAAGGCGGGGTCACGGTCGAATTGGAACTGGCCGAACCCTTCACCGCGCGCTCGCTGGTGCTGGTGCCGGTGCGGACGGATTTCAGCGCGCGGTGCGAGCTCCAGGCCGCGGATGCCGGCGGCGCGTTCCGCAAGGTGCGTGACTTCGTGGTTGACCGTTCCAACAACAACATCTCGGTGGGATTCATCCCCCACGCCCCGGTGGCCATCTCTTTCCCCAAACAAACCAGCACCCGTTTCCGGCTGGTTTTTTCCGCCCTGCGCGGCCAGCCCGGTTTGGCGGAAATCGAGCTGCGTTCGGGCCCGCGAATCGAGCGGTACCTCGAAAAACAGTTGGCCAAAATGCATCCCACGCCCCTGCCCATGTGGGATGCCTATCTCTGGCCCCAAACCGCTCCGCTCGAGGCCGACGACCTGGCGGTCGCACCCGGCGCGGTCCAGGACCTGACCCGCCGCTTGCAGCCCGACGGCACTTTGCGGTGGGATGTCCCGCCCGGGGACTGGATTGTCGTGCGCAGCGGGATGCTGCCAACGGGCATCAAGAACGCGCCCGCTTCGCCCGAAGGACAGGGCCTGGAGGTGGACAAGATGAACGCTACCGCCGTCCAGGCGCACTTTGACGCTTACATCGGCAGACTCCTCAAGAACCTCTCCCGCGACGACCGCAAGGCTTTCACCCGCGTCATTGCCGACAGCTACGAAATGGGCTCCCAAAACTGGACCGACGGTCTCGCCGCGAAATTCAAAAAGCAGTACGGCTACGATCCCCTGCCTTACCTGCCGGCGCTCACGGGCCGGGTGGTGGGCGGCGCCGACCAATCCGACCGGTTCCTGTGGGATTTGCGGCGGCTGGTGGCCGACGAGATTTCCTACGGTTACGTGGGGGGGCTGCGGAAAGCCTGCAACCGGCAGGGACTCAAGCTCTGGCTTGAGAACTACGGCCACTGGGGCTTTCCGGGGGAGTTTTTGCAATACGGGGGGCAGAGCGACGAAGTGAGCGGGGAATTTTGGGCGACCGGCGACCTCGGCAGCATCGAACTGCGCGCCGCCTCCTCGGCGGCCCATATCTACGGCAAACCCCGCGTTTCGGCCGAGGCCTTCACCAGCGTCCAGAAATTTGAAAGCACGCCCTGGTCGCTGAAGAAGCGCGGGGACTGGGCCCTCACCGAGGGCATCAACCACTGGGTTCTGCACGTGTACATTCATCAGCCGTGGGAAGACCGGCTGCCCGGGGTCAACGCCTGGTTCAGCACCGAGTTCAACCGCCATAACACCTGGTTCGAACAGGGCCGCGAGTGGATCAACTATTATCGCCGCTGCCATTTCCTCCTCCAGCAGGGGAAGCATGTGGCCGACATCGCCTATTTCATCGGCGAGGACACCCCCAAAATGACGGGCGTCCGGCAGCCGCCGCTGCCGCCGGGCTACGATTTTGATTATCTCAACGCCGAAGTGATCCTCGAGCGCCTCAAAGTCCGCAATCATCGCTTCGTTCTTCCCGACGGGATGTCCTACCGGCTCCTGGTTCTCCCGCAGCTCGACACGATGCGGCCCGAGCTGCTCCGGAAAATCCGCGACCTGGTGGCCGACGGCGGCGCGATCCTGGGCGCCCCTCCCGCCCGTTCGCCCAGCCTCCAAAACCATCCCCAATGCGATCAGCGCGTCCGGGAACTCGCCGCCGAGCTTTGGGCCGGCTGTGACGGCGTGTCCAGCCGGGAAGCCCGCTTCGGCAAAGGCCGGGTCTTCCGCTACTCGGAACTGCCGCCGGCGCTGGCCGCGCTCGGGATTCCGCCGGATTTTTCGGGCGCCGACCCCAAACAAATTCTGTGGACGCACCGCTCGACCGGCGAGGCCGAGATTTACTTTGTCTCCAACCAGAGTGAGCAGGCGGTGACTCTCGCCCCGGTTTTCCGCGTCAAAGACAAGGCGCCCGAGCTGTGGGATGCGGTGCTGGCCCGGCGCCGCGTCACCGCCGTGTTCGACCGCACCGAAACCGGCACGTGCGTTCCGCTTCAACTGGAGCCCCGCGGTTCGGTCTTCGTGGTGTTTCGCGAACCGCCCGGACGCAACCCGCCGATTGTCGCGGTGCGGATGGACGACCAAATCATCCTGCAAGCCACGCCTCCTCCCCCGAGTCTCGAAGCGGCGGCTGCCGGCCCGGAAACACCGGGCACCTTCACCATGACGGGATGGGTCAAGCCCGCCATGGAAATCGGCCTTCCGCCGGAGGCCGATTCCGGCGTCCAACTCCGTCAGGTGCGCAACGAGCTGGTCACGGCGTTTCATGGCGATAGCCGGTTTCCCGAGGGCGGTTGCGCGGGAGCGGGGATTTCCGTCGGGCGCAACGGCGTGGTCGTGTATGAGCACACCGCCAATTACTACGCGCCCCTGCTGACTTACGCCGGCCCGGTGGAGGACTGGACCCATCTGGCCGTGGTGTACGACGCCGGCCAGCCCAGCCTCTATCTCAACGGAAAACTCGTCCGCAAAGGCCTGCGCAGCCGGTTCAAAGTCCATTCCGGCTTGAGTGTCGAACCGTCAGGCAACGCGGGATTCCGAGGCGAGTTTTCCGGCCTGACGAACCTGCCGCGGGCGCTGGCCCCGGCCGAAATCACCGCCCTGGCGACCGCCAAACCGGCCATGACGGAAGGCTGGGCCGTGACCCCCATCCAAATCTCCCGTCAACGAACCGGCCTCGAAATCGAAGTTTTCTCTCCCAGCCGCTACACCCTCGAATGGAAGAACGGCCGCAAGAACACCATCCATGCGGCGGACTTGCCGCCCTCTCAGGATCTTGGCGGCCCCTGGCAGGTGCATTTCCCATCCAACCGCGATGTGCCGCCCCGCATTACTTTGGCGCGGCTGGTTTCGCTTGCCGAGCATCCCGACCCGGCCATCCAGCACTTCGCCGGCACCGCCCGCTACACCTGCGGCTTTGAAGTGCCAGCCGACCGGCTGCGGGAAGGCCGGCGCCTGTGGCTCGACCTCGGCCGGGTTGAGAGCGTGGCGGAAGTCTTCGTCAATGGCCGGCCCCAAGGCATCTACTGGAAACCGCCCTATCACGTGGACATTACGTCAGCGGCTCGCGCCGGAACCAACGCCCTCGAAGTTCGGGTGACCGGCACCTGGCGCAACCGCCTGCTCGGGGATGTCAAATACCCCAATGGCTTTCCCCGCCCGGGCGCCGCCTCGCCCGCCCCGTTGGAGTTCAAGCCGTTCCTCACCGCCGACCTGAAGTTGCGGGCCAGCGAGCCGCTCGCGCCCTCGGGGCTCCTGGGGCCCGTCCGCCTCCACTCCAGCCGGCGCAGCCTGCTGCCCTATTGACAATAAGCTGTGAACAGCGTGTGAGTATCTGTTAATAACAAAACCTTGAAGCGGCCGCCGTCGGGTCGGAGAATCCGTCTCCAAACTCGACACCGGCCCCATGCGCGTTCTCTTATTCGACAGCAGCTCCCGGCGCTATTACCATTCAGCCGGCCGCTGGACTTCCGACCCGGCTCAAGCCCTGGACTTCGGCGGCACTGTGCAGGCCGCCCACACCGCCTTTCATCAGCGCCTTCAATCTTTCGAGATCATTCTCGCCTTTGACGACGCCCACATGAGCGACCTGCGCGTCCCGCTCACGCTCACTCCCTCCAGCCCCGGCCCCGCCACGGCGGATGTCTGATCCCCTCCCTCCCGCCGCGGCGCCGGAGGCCGGCCCCGGCCGGCCTTGACATTCAGCGGAAACGAAAGCCCTTTCCCCGACGCCGGCGCGCACCGGGGCGCGCGGCCTTGCAGCCGGGCCGGCCGTTATATATCCTTCTTATTAGTTGTTTTCCGAAGTCTAAACATGACCGGGCGCTCGACCAAAATCCAGCGGGAGGGACCGGCGCGCGCGCGCCGGGCCGGCGCCGGCGCTTTTTCCGAGGCCGGAGTCTGGCGCGAGGTCGGCTCGGGCTGGCACAAGCTGTGGGCGCGTTACCGCGAGGAGGGCGTGAGTTTCGAGTGGCACGAGTTTGCGCTGACACGGGAGTTCGACTGGTCGGGCAGTTTTCACCCCGGCAGCACGGAAATCTGCCTGAACCTCGAGGGCCGGGGTTGGGTGGCCTCGACGGAGGCGCGGGTGGAATTCGGGCCCGGCACCGGCGGTTTTTATTACCAGGGCAGCCTTCCGTTGCGAGCGGGGCGGCAGCCCGGGCAGCGGCATCGTTTTCTGACCATTGAGTATTCGCCGAGCTTCCTCCAGGAACGCTTGGGGCGGGACGCCGGCCAGCTTCACGAGGTAACCCGCAACGCGGTGGCGGGGGACGGCCGGTCGGGCGTGGGGCCGCTTTCCCTGCTGACCGAGCGCCATCACCAGGTCATTGCCAGTTTGCGGCACCCGCCCGTTTACGCCCCCGCGCAGCGAGCCTGGTTCGAGGCCAAAGCGCTCGAGCTGGCCGCCTGGTTCTTATACCAGCCGCCCGCCGGCCAGGAACTGTTCTGTCATCGGCAGGAGCGCCTGGCGCAGGAACGGGTGGACCGGGTGGTGGCCCTGCTGAAGCAGCACCTGGCCGAACCGTTGTCGCTCGAAGAACTGGGCAAACGCGTCGGGTGCAGCCCGTTTTATCTGAGCCGCACTTTTTCGAAATTGACGGGCACCACCCTCCCGCTCTATTTACGCCGCCTCCGCATGGAACGCGCGGCCGAGCTGCTCCGCAGCGGCCAGTGCAATGTCACCGAAGCCGCGCTCGAGGTGGGGTACTCGAGCCTGAGCCACTTCAGCCAGGCCTTCCATGAAGCCTTCGGCTGCTGTCCGGGCCTTTACCCGCTGAAGACACCGACGCAGCAGGCGCCCCGTGGGCCGCGCTAGAGCTTCAGGCTGCGGGGTTGGTCTGCGCGCAGCCTTGCTCTCGGCGGTTGCTTTGATACAAAGCACGGCGTGAACCACGACACGCCGGCCCCCCAACCCCACCTCATCCGCCGTTTTGGATTGTTCCAGGCCACCGCGCTGAACATGTCAAATATGATCGGCATCGGGCCGTTTATTACCATCCCGGCGCTGATGTCGGCGGTGAACGGCGGCGGCCCGCAATGCATGCTGGGCTGGGTGGTGGCCCTGCTGATCACCTTGCCCGACGGGTTGATCTGGGCCGAGCTGGGCGCGGCCATGCCCCGGGCGGGCGGGACCTACACGTATTTGCGAGAGGGGTTTGGCCCCCACACCTGGGGCCGGCTGATGGCGTTTCTATTCATCTGGCAGTTCATCCTCAGTGGTCCGATGGAGATCGGGTCGGGGTTCATCGGGTTGAAGCAGTATCTCAGTTTTCTGTGGGGCGACGCCTCCCCTGCGACGCTGCATTGGGTGATCCTGGGGCTCGGCCTGCTCCTGCTGGTTCTGCTCTACCGCCAGATCGGCTCGATCGGCAAAATCACCGTCAGCCTTTGGGCCGGCACGATGTTGACCGTGGCCGCGGTCATCTTCAGCGGCGCCGGCCATTTCGACGCCAAAATCGCCTTCGATTTCCCGCCGGGCGCGTTCGATTTTTCGCTGGGCTTCGTGATGGGGCTCGGGGCCGCCGCCCGCATCGGCGTCTATGATTACCTCGGTTACTACGACATCTGTTACATTGGCGAAGAGGTTCGCGACCCGGGCCGGGTCATCCCCCGTTCCATCCTTCTCAGCCTGGTGGCCGTGGCCGCGATTTACCTGGCGATGAACCTCGCCATCATTGGCGTGGTTCCCTGGCGCACCTTCACCCCCGTGCCGGACTCCGGTCCGGCCCCCATCGCCTCCATCTTCATGGAAAAAATCTGGGGCAAAGGCACCGCGACGGTTTTCACGGTGATGATCCTCTGGACGGCGTTCGCTTCCATTTTCGCGCTGACGCTGGGCTACTCGCGCGTCCCGTACGCCGCCGCTCGCGACGGCTATTTCTTCTCGGTTTTCTCGCGCCTGCATCCCACCAAGCATTTCCCGCACGTCTCGCTCGTGTTTATCGTCGTTCTCTCCCTGATTTTCAGCTTTGTCAGCCTCACCACGTTGATTGATGCGCTCATCACCATGCGCATTCTGGTTCAATTCGTCGGGCAGGCCGGCGCGGTCATCCTGTTGCGGCGGCTGCAGCCCGACCGGGCGCTGCCTTTCAAGATGTGGCTTTATCCGCTGCCGGCCTTGCTGGCGCTGGCGGGGTGGATGTTCCTGTTTTGGACCACGGACACCCCGCTCAAGCTTGGGTCCTTTGTCGCCCTGGCCCTGGGGGTGGCGCTGTTCCTCATTTGGAGCTGGCGCACCCGCCGCTGGCCCTTCGCCCAGCCCGGCCCCGCCGCCTCGACACCACGCCCTTGAACCGGTTTGGCAGCCATGGCAGGCTGAGACTGTCGGGAGCATCCGCGCGGGCTCGGCTGAGGGCCGCGGGGATTGGCGCGGGCTCCGGGAACCGATCAAGCCGGTGATGAGGCCGGCCGTTTTGAACCCATTCGCATGACTGTTGGTTTGCCGCCGAACCCGCCCACGCCCAAGGCCGGCGTGCGGCTGGTGTTGTTTGATGTTGACGGGACGCTGATCCGGACCGGCGGCGTCGGGGTGCGGGCTTTCGGCAAGGTTTTTTCGACTGAATTCGGCCAACTGGACGGCTTCGAGAAGCTGAAATTCGCCGGCCGGACGGATCGGAGCCTGGTGCGCGAGTTCTTCGGGTTTCACAACATCCCGCCCACCCCGGAGAACTTTCGCCGCTTTTTTGACCGTTACGTCTTTTGGCTGGACCACCTGTTGCAGGAGGCGCGAATCGAGATTTGTGCCGGCGTGCGCGAGTTCATTCGCGGGCTTCAGGACCTGCCGCAGCCGCCCCTGCTGGGCTTGCTCACGGGCAACATCCGGCTGGGGGCGGAGATCAAGCTGCGGCGGGCGGGCCTGTGGGAGGTGTTCACCACGGGCGCGTTCGCCGACGATGCCGAGGACCGGGGGGAGATCGCGGCGGTGGCGCGCGAGCGGGGCAGCCGGCTGCTGGGGGAACCGTTGCGGGGCGACCAGGTGCTGGTGGTCGGGGATACCGCGCTGGACATTCGTTGCGCGCGGGCCATCAACGCCCGGGTTCTGGCCGTGGCCACCGGCGGGGCCACTTTGGAAGAGTTGCGACAGCACCACCCGGATTGGGCGGTGGCCAACCTCACTCAAATCCAGCCCGCGACCGTTGTCCAGGCCGCGGCTGAAGTTCCGGCCGCCTGAAAATTCTTCAACCCGGTCTGGGAAAGGGGGACGCGGTTTTTATTACGGACGTGTTGCCGCAAGACCGCGGACGAGCCGGCTATCGGGGAAGAGATTAGTGACGATGCGGTCCGCCCCCGCAGCAGCAGCCGCAGCCGCCGCCATTGCCCATGCCGCACGCCGGGGCGTCGCCGCCCCCCGAATTTGCCGTTGTGGAGGCGAACACCGACAGCTTCTTGGACAGGCGGGTCGAGCCGCAATGGGGGCAGGGAGTGCCCTCCCAATGGCTGCTGCGCACCAGCACTTCGCTGTCTTTCTCGCATTGCTCACAATGAAACTCGTAAATCGGCATGGGGGAACGATAGCGCAGCGCGCGAAAATCTCAAGCCGGGTCTGGACGCCAAGAGACAAGGGGGCGGCCGCCGGAGGGCTTATTCGCGGAGGATTCGGCAATTCACCAGTTTGACATCCCCTTCCGTGACCGAATCGTCCCGGCTGATGCCGCGAAAGACCGAGTCGTGAATGCGGACGCCGCGGATTTCGGCGCCGCGATAGCCGCGGATGTCGAGCACGCGCTGGGCCCGCTGCACGTCCAGGCGCTCGATCACCACGTTGCGAACCACCGGCCGATGAACGCCATTGGTGCCTTCCTCATACAGAAAATCAATCTGCAGGACGGCGTCCCGCACGCTGCCAACCCGGACATCCCGGACAAAGATGTTCTCGACCACGCCCCCGCGCACGGCGTTGGACTTGAACCGGAGGACGCGGTCGAGATTCGTGCTGTTCATCCAGCAATTCTCGACGAACACATTCCGGCAGCCGCCCGAGATTTCGCTGCCCATCGTGACCCCGCCATGCCCGTCCTTCATCGTGCAGCCGCGCACGATGACGTTCTCGGTGGGCAGGCCGAGCCGGCGGCCGTCGTTGTTCCGGCCGGACTTGATGGCGATGCAGTCGTCGCCGGTGTCGAACACGGTGTTTTCGATCAGCACATCCCGGCAGCATTCGGGGTTGCAGCCGTCGTTGTTGGGACCGTGGGTTTGAATGTCGAGGCCGCGCACAATGACATTCGTGCAAAACAGCGGGTGGACTTCCCACATGGGCGAGCGGCGAATGCGCACGCCTTCGATCAGCACATTGCGGCACCGGTACGGCTGGATGAAGGACGGCCGCAAAAAGTCGCCCCGTCCAAAAACCCGCTGGTCCACCGGCGCGTTGTTCGCCACCAACCGGGCGAGCCGGGCCCGGGCGGCGTTTTGGTTGTTCGTCGCGCCGGTCCGCCCTTTCCAGCTCCACCAGTTGTCGTCGCCGGCCTGGCCGTCCAGGACTCCCTTGCCGGTGATCGCAATGTCGTGCTGCTCGAAGGCATAGATCAGCGGCGAATAGTTCCAACAGTCCATCCCTTCAAACCGGGTCCGGACGGCCGGCAGATAGGCCTCGGCGTTCGTGGTGAATTTCAGCGTCGCGCCTTCTTCCAGATGCAGATTCACCCGGCTGCGCAAATGAATCGGGCCGGTCAGATACTCGCCGGGCGGGACGACGACCCGGCCGCCGCCGGCTTTGGCCGCCGCGTCAATGGCCCGGGCGATGGCCTGGGTGCAATCGGTCTGCCCGCCGGCTGCCGCGCCGAAATCCGCAATCGAGAACTCGCGCCGCGGGATCGTAGGCGGCCGGATGCGGGCCAGAATCCGCGGCAGTCCCGCCCAGCCTTCGCCAATGGACGGTGCGACGGGGCCTTTTCCTGCAAGGTCCGGCGAAGCCGTCATCGGCAAGCCGAGCAGTTTTTGCACTTCGATCCCGGCGAGGATGAACGGCCCCACGCCTTTGAGGTCATTCTCGACCACCGGCTCGCGCAGGTAATACTCGTAGGAACCGTCCCGTCCGTAACCCAGCCCGGCCACCGCGCAGCATTGCGTCAGCGAGATGCGCCCCCCCTCTTCCCGGCGGATCAGCCGCTCAATCAACCCCGAATAACCCCGGAGAATCACCGGCACGTATTCGCGCGAGAGGTAACCCTGGTTCACCGCCTTGGCCAGGGAATAGACAAACATGGCGCTGGCGCTGGCCTCGAGGTAGTTGCCCGGGCGTGTCCCCTGGTCCAGCACCTGCCACCACAAACCGCTGGCTGCGTCCTGGTGTTTGCGGATGCCCTCCGCAGTCTTCCGTATCAACCGGACGATCTCCGCGCGGCCGGGGTGTCGGGCGGGCAAATAGTCCAGCACATCCACCTGCGCCATGGCAAACCAGCCAAGGCCGCGCCCCCAGAAGTTGGAGGAGGTCCCGGACGCCGGATTGGCCCACTCCTGCGCGCGTTTCTCGTCCCAGCCGTGATAGAACAAACCGCTCTTGGGATCGTAAAGATGCTGGTCAATAAGCTGGAATTGCCGCACCACGTCGTCGTAATCCTCCGGCGGGCCGCGGAAGAGTTTCGTGTACTCGGCGTAGAAGGGCGCGCCCATGAAAAGCCCGTCCAGCCACATCTGCCAGGGATACCGCTGTTTGTGCCAGAAACCTCCATCGCTGGTTCGCGGCTGCACCCGAAGTTGCTGCCGCAGCAAGTCCGCGCAGCGGCGGTACCGTTCCTCCCCCGTGAGCTGATACAGGGCCAGCACCGTGCGCCCCGGCGCCACGTTGTCTATGTTATACTCCTCGAGCTTGTAACCCTGAATCGTTCCGTCCGCGGCAATGAACGAGCCGATGGCATCCTTCGCAAACTCGACGTAGTCCGGCCGGGGCACCTTTTCGTTCAGCCGGAGCAGCGACAGGGTGAAAAGGCCGGCCGTGTAATCCCACTTGACCTTCCGCTCGGGCCGCCAGGCCAGCCGGTCTCCGCGCCGGGACGTTTCCGAATCGGCCATTCGGACCGACCACTGCAAGGGGGTGGCCCCGTCAAACCGGGCCGATTTTGCCGCGGGCGTTTGGTTGACAGTTCGGCATCCGCTCAGGGCGCCGAGCCCGAGCAGGGCCAGCGCCGCCAGGGTCCAGGGGAGTCGTCTTGGTCTCATAAAGATATTGTGCGGGAGGAGGTCGCGGGTCCGCGAAACGGAGTCTGTCGCCTTTTCGCAAAGTTGACCCTTTCCCTCATGTTGCGGAGAAGATGCCTGGACGGGTTGCCGCTGGCCATCACCGGCTGGTTATGGACACTTCGACCGGAGCGGACAAGCCCCGCGCGAAGTTCGCCAGGTGGCTTTCCCACGCGGCGCTGTTGGTGAGGAGCCCCGCCTTGTCCCAGCAAAAGCCCGCCCAGTAGGTGAGCTTCAGGTCGTCGCGGGACCGGGCCAGGAGGAGATAATTCAGCTCGTCTTCGGCTTCACCGCTGACCTGGGCGGGCGGGGCGGCGATGGCCAGGCCTTGCATGCCCGCGTTTTTGGCCATTTTCTCCCAGACCCGCAGCAGCCCCGCCTCCGCGGAAAAATTCTTCACCGCGCCGGCGGTCTTCTTGATGCCCAAGCCAACCACCAGCGGGCGACCCGGGGCCTCTCCCTCCCACTGGTAGGAACTGGTGAACTGGTCCAACTGGCTGCCCGCGTCCAGCGAGATGCGCTTGACTTCCCGCAGCTTGCGTCCGTTGACCTCGAACGGCTCATACTCGAGCTCGAACAGGACCCGAATAGGGCCGTTGGCCAGCACCCGGGAATGGACGAAATTTCGCGAGGTCCACAAGCGGCCGGCCTCCCAAATCCCGCTGCCGCCGCAGCCCCGGCTGGGGCCGGCCGAATAGAAATCCGCTCCCTCGCCGTGATCGGCGTGGTAGTCGTCGGTCAGGTACCAGTCGTTGATCACCAGGCGCGTTGTGCGCTTGGACCAGATATCCACCGTGCTGCTGGTCAGCGGCTCGCCGGCCCACGTCTCGAGCGCCTTCCCATACATCCGATGCGCAATCCGGTCGTTTTCCCAGGCAAAGTCGTCGAATCGTTCGCGGACAAACCGGCCGTAAGCCTGAAACTGGTCTTTGGTGTAAACCTGCTTCGGCCCCGTCACCAGCGTGAAGGTTTTGGTTTCACTGGCCGCAAAATCCGCCTGGAAAATCACCACATCGGGTTTCCGATACGCGTCTCCGTCCGTGTCAACCGCCTGGCAGAGGATTGCCTGTCCTCGGGCGTCTCTAACGTGAACGGTGCGCAGGTCGGCGGCCCCCAGCCCGGCAAGCTGCGCGGCAGTCAGTTCCAGCGTTTGCCGCGAACGGGAAATCGGCAGGGGATTCACCGCTTTGACGGCCAGCTCGGCGGCGCCACCGGTTTGAACGCCAAGCAAAAGGAGCCCCACCCAGCGGGGCCAATCCTGCGTGAGCCGCCGGCATGCCGGTACTGTGGGAGCGAGGACAAAAGGTGGTTTCATGTTTCAGCTCTCCTGGAAGATTTTCTTGAGATAAGCGGTGTTGGCGCCAAAGTTGCGGCGGACGTTGCGCGGGTCGGCGGCGTCGCGCGATCGTTCAACCACCAGCCAGCCGGACCAGCCCAAGGCCTCGAGCGTTTTTCGCACTTCCGGCAGGTTGATCTTCGGGTCTTTCTCGAGCCAGACGCCGTCTTCGTTGGTGCAATGAATCTGGGCGATACGGTCCCGGCCCAGGGTGCGAAGCTCGGCCGGCAGGTCGCGGCCGTATTTGACGGCGTTGGCGAAGTTGAAATAGCTCTTGATGGACGGCGAGCCTACCTCGTCCAGCAGTTGCGCCTCCTCGGCGGCTGGCAGCGAAGTTTCCACGCCGATGACCACGCCCGCCTCGGCGGCGATTCGTCCGGCCAGCTTCAATCGCTCCAGCACCGGCATTCTCAGCTCGGGCTGCTGCCTCAGGTCCGAGCGGACGCCGAGCGGGAGAAACCCCACCTTGACCCCCATGGCCTTCATCGTGTCCACGCAATCCTGGAGCATGCGGGCGACGGTGGGCCGCTCGGCGAACGATTGCGCGAAGAAACCGGTCATCGCCAGCGAGCAAATCTCCAGGTTCAGCTCCCGAGCCTGCGCGAGGAATTGCTCCCGCACCTCGGGTTTGGCCAGTTGATTGTCGAACGTCTCGCGGTCGCCCAGCCCGCCCATGTCCACCTCCACCCCGTCGGCGCCGACTTCTTTTGCCAGGGGCAATGCCCCGAGTTTCTGCCGCTTCAGCATCATGATGTCGCTGACGCCGATTTTGTAACGCAGCGTGGAGCGGGGGGGCGCCGGCTCGGCGCCGGCCCGGCGGGACCCAAGCCACGGCCCGCACGATAACACCAGCGAGCCGGCCATCGCGTTTCGCAGAAACGCCCGGCGCGAGGCGGATTGGGGGAGAAGGGATGATGGGTTCATTGTTTCGGCGGGAATTGAGGCTTGAGGTCAGGGCCAAGCACCAGTGTGTGCCCGCTTTTTAGAGTCAGCGCCAGCTCATGGCCGGCGTAGCGAATTTTCACCGGACGGCCAAGGTCGGAGCGCACGAGGGCCTTCGAGAGCCGCCCGGCCTTCCATTCCAAATCCACCTGGAAGCCGTCGCGGGCGCGCAGGCCTGAAATCGAGCCGTCTTTCCAGGCGCCGGGCAGCGCAGGCAGCAAATCCAAAATGCGAGCCGGAACCTTCGAGCCGGTGTCAGCCGTGAGGTGGCTTTGGAGCAGCATTTCCGCCACCGCGGCGCAGGCGCCAAAATTCCCGTCAATCTGAAAAGGGCCGCAGAGGTCGAAGAGGTTCGGCAGGGTGCGGCGCTGCAACAGGCCCTGAAACTGCTTGAAAGCCTGTTCGCCGTCGCCGGTTCGCGCCCGCAAGGCCATGCGCCAGGCAAAACTCCAGCCCGTGCTCCCGTCCCCTCGCCACTCCAGGAGGCGCCGCGCGGCGTCGTAAACCCGCGGGTTGCCCGGGTTGATCTCCCAGCCCGGATAAAGCGCGAACAACGGCGACATGTGGCGGTGATTGTTGTTCGGAGCATCCCAGTCCTCGAGCCACTCCTGCAACTGGCCGTGCCGGCCGATTTGATTCGGCGGCAGTTTGCCCCGCACCTCCGCCAGTTGCCGGGCCAGGTTTTCATCCACGCCGAGGATGGCCGCCGCCTCGAGGGTGTAGGTCAGCAGCGCCCGAATCAGTTGGTTATCCATCGTTGGACCGGGGGCAAACAGCGGCCGGCCGGGCGGCGGCTGCTCGGGAGAATGCGAGGGGCAGGTCACCAGCCAGCCGGTGGCGGGGTCCGGCACCAGGAAATCCACAAAGAACAGCGAGGCGGATTTCATGGCCGGATAAGCCCGCTTGCGGAGGAAAGCGCGGTCCCCCGTGAAGAGGTAATGCTCCCAAAGGTGATGGCACAGCCACGCGCCGCCCGTGGGCCAGAAGCCGTCAATGTTGTTGATCGGCGCCGCCCCGCGCCAAAGGTCGGTGTTGTGATGAACCACCCACCCGCGCGCGCCGTATTGTTTCCTGGCCGCCCGGGCGCCGCTGATCGTGAGGTCGTCAACCAGGTCAAACAAGGGCTCGTGGCACTCGCTCAGGTTGCACACCTCCGCCGGCCAGTAGTTCATCTCGCAGTTTATGTTCAGCGTGTATTTGCTTTCCCAAGGCGGGTTGAGTTCCTCGTTCCACACTCCCTGCAGGTTGGCGGGCTGGCTGCCCGGCCGGCTGCTCGCAATCAGCAGGTACCGCCCATATTGAAAATGCAGCGCCGCCAGGCCGGCGTCCGCGGCCAATCCCTCCTGTTTGAGGCGGGCCAGGCGCTCATCCACCGGCATTCCCGCTGCGGAGGGGCCGCCCAATTCCAGCCTGACGCGGCTCATCAAACGCTGGTGATCGGCCAGGTGAGCCGCGCGAAGAGCCGCATACTCTCTTCCTGCGAGCCGTTTCAGGTCCAAGGCGCATCGCTCCGCCGGGTCGCCGCCAATGTCCTGAAAGGTGCGAAAGCTGGTTCGCGCCACCAACACCACCGTGACGGCGTCCGCCTTCTCCACTTCGAGAACGTCCTGACGGTTGGTGCAGGCTCCGCCAGTGGCCAGGACCCGCACCCGGGCTTCGAACTTGAGCCCGTCGGTTCCCAGTTGGCCCTTCAAAGCGAGCGTGTCCGGGCCCAGCGCCCGGCTCACCGTGTTGGTATGCGGGCTGTCCAGACGCAGCGAAAAATGAATCCGGCCGGGTTCCGAAGCCGTCAGCCTCATGATCAAGGCGCGATCGGGATAACTGGCAAACACCTCCCGCCGGTACTGCACGCCTCCCACCCGATACAGTGTGCTGGCCATGGCTGTTTCAAGGTCCAGTTCCCGCCGGTATTCGCTGACGTTGTCGTGCCCGGGAAATTCCAAACGCAAATCGCCAAACGGCTGGTAAGGCATCTGCCGGACCGGGTCGCTGATGGCCTTTTCGCGCGCCAGTCTGCCCGCCGCGTCGGCCTGCCCGGAAAACACCAGCCGCCGAATTTCATTCAAATGCTCGCCCGCGCCCGCGCGAACGTAATCGTGCGGTTTTCCTTTCCAAAGGGTGTCCTCATTGAACTGGATGCGTTCGGACGCCGTCCCCCCAAAGACCATGGCCCCCATGTGCCCGTTGCCGACCGGCAGGGCCTCGGTCCAGGTCCGCGCGGGCTGGCCATACCACAGCTTCAAGTCCGCCGCGTGCGCCAGGCTAAACGCAATCAGACCGGCCAGCAGTCCGGCCGGGCGCGCGGCCGCTGCCGCCGCTGTCCGGGAGAATCGCATATCACTTTGTTCTCAAACTCGTCAGACTCCGGGCCCGCTGGCGAAACCACCCGCTGCCCGGACCAGGCTGCATCGCCCCGCCGCAGGTCGGCTCATGGCGGCGGAGCGGGGGCGGGGGTGACGCCACCCTTCGCGCCGCGCTAAAATTATAGGACTGACCCCTCGTAAAGGAACTGTTCGATGTTGGTGTAGCCATCGTGGTTCAGGTCGCCGGCGGCATCCGCGGGATCGGCCGGGTTCAGACCGTGCCGTGTCTCCCACTCGTCCGGCAGGCCGTCGCTGTCGGAGTCCTTGTAGGGGACGCCCCGGTAGTCGGGGTATCCCCCCACTTGCGAGGGATGGGTGATGATGCCCAGCGGCACCAGGCGGATCAGCTCGTTGATCGTCTGGGGCGAATAGCCGACCTTCCCGAGGTCGGACGCCAAATCGGGGCCGGGTTTCGCGGTGACCCGGCCGGTTTTGACGGCTTCAATGATGCGCTGGTCCACCGCATCGCGCCGGGGGAGGGTGGCGCCGGCGTTCTGGAGCACGGTTTCAAAGGCCGCTTCGGCCGATTGAATTTTGAGCGGCGCATGGGGGAAGGGCGAGTTGACCCGAATCCTGGCCAGGACCTCGGGCAGGGACCCGCGCGCGTCCGGTTGCACCCCGCCATCCCAATTGTCGCGGGTGACCCGTTCGTTGCCCTCGACCACGTTCCCCGCCACGAAGGCTTTTCCGAAGTTGTCCACGACCGTCTTGCTGCGCTCCGACTCCGGCTTCAACAGCCGCCAGGAAACCGGGGCGTCCTTCGGCGTGGCCGGCCCGGGCTTCAGGTAGTTGTTGAGGATGTTGAAACAACTGCGGTGGTCTCCGCCATCCACGGTCCGATGCACCCAGTTGAACAGGACGTTGTTGACGAAGGTGAAGTCGCCGTACATGCCGACGCTGGGGTTGCGGCCGGTGTTGCAGGCCCAGAGGTTGTGGTGAAAGGTGCTGTTCAAGCCGCCGAGGGTGCTGCCAAAGGCGTGGTGATAGGTGTTCAGGCCCTCGCTGAAAATCGAGTTTTGAATGGTGATGTTGACCGTCGGCAGTTTGAGGGCCGGGGTGGACGGGTCGTTGTCATGGTCGTACATGTGGCGGTACATGGACAGGTTTTCGTCCAATCCCCAACTGGCGGAAACATGGTCAATCATGATGTTGCCCACCGGGTTCCCGCCGAGGGAATCGTTGCGATCCCCCACCCAGGTGTCGCCCCGGCGAAAACGCATGTGCCGGATGATGACGTCGTGCGTTTCCAGCTCGACAGTGTTGCCGGCGATGCAGACGCCATCGCCCGGGGCGGAACTGCCGCAAATGGTGATGTAGGGGGCGCGGATGCGGATGCGGTCCTGGAGTTTGATAATGCCGGCCACGTTGAAGACCACCACCCGCGGTCCGCCAGCCTCGCACGCTTCGCGGAAACTCCCGGGACCGCTGTCATTCAGGTTGGTCACCACGATGACCCGGCCGCCCCGCCCGCCAAAGGAGTACATGCCTCCGCCCCACGCGCCGGGAAAGGCGGGAATTTTTGCCTGAGGCAAATCCTCCGGCTTTGCGGCCCCGGGAAGGTACGGCTTGCCCTTGGCCGCCCATTCCTGAATCACCGGCAGGGCCCTGGCAAACGCCTCGTCGGAGCGGCGGTCCGCCGCCGCCTGGCGGGCGGCCGCCTCCCGCGCGATGTCTGGAGCGACATTGGGATATTGCGCCTGGAGGGAGGGAATGATCCCGAGCCCAAGCCAGAGGATGGCGAGGAGAGCGCCGGCATGGCATGAGCGGGCGCGCCCCAGCCGGCCGTGGCGCCCGAACCTGGAATTGTCAATCGAACTCATTGCGTCTGAGCCTGCTTTTTCAGGTTTTCCGCGCCTTTCCGGGCGTCATAACCCGCCCGGGAAAGGTAATTGTTGATTTTGCCTTTGTATTTGTTGAACACGGCGTGTTTTTCCTCCGAGGTGCCCTCGTCCATCGCGATTTCCCGGGCTTCGAGCAGCCAATCCCAAATCTGCTTTTTCTCACTCTCCGTAAGAGTGGGATGCATTTTGAGGTAAACGTTGTAAGTGAGCGGCGCCACGCCGTAAGTCATCCCATCCTTCACCTGGTCCACCTGCGCCCTGGTCAAATCCTTCGCCAGTTCCGACAAGAATGTCGCGTGCAATGTCTCGAGGCGGGGGCGGATTTGCTCTTTGGCTTTTTGGACCGCCAGTTTGGCGGCGGCTTTATCGGCGCCGGCCGCCTGGGCCGCCGCGCGGGCCTGGGCGTCCCGAATGTCATGGAGTTCGCGGAGACTGAAATACTGCCGGGCGATGGTGTCCCGCACCCGGGCAGCGGTGTCGGCGTCGGGGAGGTTCAACGCCGCCACAATTCTGCCGGCACGCTCTTCGATGGTTTTGCGGTAGGCAGCCTCCTTTTCGGCCGTCGTGCCGGGCGCGGCGGCCTGGCCCGCCGCGGCGGTCATCAAGCCCATCGTGAGCCAGCAAACACACTCGGCAGCTTTTCTCATGGTGATGCGCGCGTTGGGCCGCCCGCTGGCGCCTTCAACGGGCGCGCGGGCGGACCGATTCCACTCATGCCGAAGCAACTTAGTCATGCCGGGCCGCGGGAGCCATGTTTATTCGACTCGAAACCCTGCAAAAATGGAGCGTCGCGATGGTGGCGGAAATCCCTCCTCAGTGGCTGGTGAAATGATAAGTGCCGCCGCCGACCCGGTAAACCGCGCGGCCCGGTTCCATGCGGAGGAATTCAACCGCCCTGCCCAGGCGAGCGCGTTTGCCGTGGCCGCCCACGGCCTGGGGTGAGCTGGCCGGCACGTAAAGGGTGGCCGTGGTGTTGGGCGGCACCGTGATGCGCCAGTCGAACTTTTCTCCACGCCTGCGCCACTCGCTGCGAATGAGTCCGTAGGGCGAGCGATGCGAAGCTTTGACATGCGACAGGTCCCCGACCGGGCACGGTTTCATGATAATGTGTTTGAAGCCGGGCTGGTCCGGGTCGGCGGCAATGCCCGCGAGGTATTCATGGAGCCAGATGACCAAATCCCCCAGCAGCATGACATGATTCCCCGAATTCATCGTGGGGTCCGCCGTGTTCCCGTTCCATAACTCCCAGATGGTGGTGGCGCCCTGCCTCACCATGTAACCCCACCCGGGATAATCCTCCTGCGTGGCAATCCGGTAAGCCAGGTCCGCGCGGCCATGGTCCGAGAGCACTCGCATGAGATGCTGTCCGCCAATCAGTCCCGTGCCGACATGACCCCGGCTCTCATTTTCAATCTTGTCCACCAGCCGCCGGAACACCGCCGGCCGGTGTTCCTCCGCCACCAGCCCGAATGCCAGCGGCAAAATGCACGCCGTCTGCGAGCCGTTATCGTAGTAACCTTTGGCCGGGTCGAAAAACCGATGGTTAAAGGCGGTTTTGAGCTCGCGCGCCCAATCGGCGAACCGGGCGGCATCGCTTTGCCGGCCGAGCAGGCGGGCATATCGCTCCATCAGCGTGAGGTCATGGTAGAAGTAGGCGGTGGCCAGCAGCCCCTTGTCGGTCTGGCGCGCCGGGTCTTTCGAGTGGATGAGCCGGAGGTCTTCCGGCGGCACGCACCAGTCGCCGTAGCTGTCTTTGGCAATGATGCCGTTGGTGAAAAACTGCCGCATGTAGTCCAGCCACCGCCCGGCGCTGTCGAACCGGGCGGCGAGGGTGTCCCGGTCGGCGTATTGCCGATGCAACACGGCCGGCGCGATGATCAGCGTGCTGGGCCAGGTCACGTTGTCGGAATAAATCGGCCAATAGGCCGGCGCCACGTCCGGCACGCTGCCACTGGCCCGTTGCGCGTCGCTGATGTCCTGGAGCCACTTGGGGTAAAGCGCCGAAATGTCGAACACGTATGTCTCTCCGCGGCACTCCTCGGAGCGGTCGCCGAGCCAGCCCTGGCGTTCGTCCCGCTGCGGGCAATCGGTGGGGATGCTTCGGTAATTGCCGCGGATGCCCCACGTTGCGTTCCGGTAAATGCGGTTGAGCAACGGGTTCGAGCACGAGAACTCGCCCGCCCGTGGCAAATCGTCGTTCACCACGCGGCCTTCCAGCGCGCTGAGCGTTGGCTTGCCGGGGTAGCCGGTGACTTCGACGAAGCGGAACCCGTGATAGGTGAACCGCGGTTCGTAAATCTCAAGGCCGGTTCCCTTGAGCGTATAAAAATCGGTCGCGCGCGCGCCGCGCAGGTTGGCCATGTAGAGCATGCCATCCTCGCGGAGGGTCTCGGCATGACGCAGCCGCACCTGGGTCCCGGCCGGCCCCTGAACCCGCAACCGGCACCAGCCCACCAGGTTCTGGCCCATGTCGAAAATATAGGTCCCCGGCCGCGGTTCCGTCATTTTGACGGGCTTCAAGGTCCCGGTCACCCGAATGGGCGGCTGCATCTGTGCCGCCAGCGTGCCGGGTGGCGCTGAAACCACGCGGGCGGGTTCCCAGCCCCGGTCGGGGTAGCCGGGCCGGTTCCACCCCGGCATTTCCTTCCGGGCGTCGTAGTCCTCGCCATCGAATTCTCCGTTGGCCAAAATGGGCCCGTCGGTGGTCAGCTTCCAAGTCTCATCGCTCACCACTTCGCTGATCGTTCCGTCCGCATGCTCGAGTCGCAACTGGAGCAGGAGTTTCGGCCAGCCGAAGTTCACGGTCCCGGCGTAAACCCGGCTGCGGTCGGAGCAAAAGCGTCCGCCACCCAGCACCACCCCGAGGGCGTTGGGGCCCGTCTGCAGCAACGACGTCACCTCGTGGGTGACATAGAACACGCGCTGGTCGTATTGAGACAATGCGGGGGATAGGACCTCGTCCCCGACCTTTCTGCCGTTGAGATAAAGCTCTGACAGGCCAAGACCCGAGTAACTCACGGTGGCGCGGCGGACCGGTTTCTGCACAACGAACTCCTTTCGCAACCACCGGGCGGGAAGCCGCCGGTCTTCCGCCGTGCGCGGTTTGTCCCAAGGCTCCATTCCCACCGGCCCCAGGACCGTGGCCGGCCGCCACTGGGAATCGTCAAAGCCGGCGGTGTTCCAATCCGGCTCGAGGTGGCTCGAGACTTTCCATTTCTCATCGGTTGGAATGACCAGCGGGTCGCCGGCGTCAAACTCGATGGTCAGCAGGCCAGTCACCCCGGCCGGACCCTGCCGGCCATCGTGCCGGCCAACCAGTCCAAAGAGGCAGGTCCGGCCGGGCTCGAGGCGGGAGGTGATGTCGTTCCATTTCACCGTCCGGTAATTATTGCGAGCGCCCAGGTCGAAAATATCGAGGAACCCGCGGCATTCGTTGTCGCCGGTGTATTGGAAGACGGCGCGGGTGACCTGGCGATGGGCCGGCGGGGTGACCACCCGGCGGAACCAATTGGTTGCGGGCTGCCCGGGTGTTCCGCGCTCCGCGCTCCAAATCCAGGAGGTCCCCTCGAGGTAATTGGTTTTATCCTCACCATCCAGCCCGATCCAGCGCCCGTGCCAGTCCGCCGGCGACAGCAGGCCCATGGTCCAGCGCCCCGGTTTGCTCCACGGTGACGCCTTTCCCGCTTTGTCCCAGACCCGCACTTGCCAAAAGCACTGCGCATGGGAACCGAGTTCCTTGCCCTGGTAACGAACGTGGATGGACTGGTCCGAAACCACCTTGCCGCTGTCCCACAAATCCGGCTGCCGCGCCTCGAGGGCGGCGGGACTGCTGGCCACCATCACCTGCCAGGCGGTCTGGACTTCATCCCGCTGGCGGGATTCCAAAACCCAGCTCAGCCGCGGTTGCCGGACGTCAATGCCCTCCGGGTCGGTCAGTTGCTCACAGCGCAGGCCACTCACCGTCAACCCACTGGCTGGCGCCGCCACCGCCATCAACCAAAACACCGTTGCCGCCGGGCCAGCCACAAGCCTTGGATTCAACATGGAAGTCATACCGGGACTTTGGCACGCGGGACCGCATCACCTGAATGTTCGACTGCGCCAAAAGCTTGTCTTTTTTGTGCCCGCGCCGCGGCGGGGCATTTTTGATTTGGCAACCGGCGGATGCACGCGGAAGATTCGCGTCACCATGACCGACGGATTTCTAACGTGCGGTGTCCGCCTGGGCCTGGGCTGGCTCGCCCTGGCGGGCGGGCTGGTTTTTGCGGCGGCGCCGGTGGTTGAGAATCGGGCGAGCCCGTCGGCCGTGGTGCAGGCCGTCGGGCTGGACGAGGCGCGTTGGACGGAAGGTTTTTGGGCCCAACGCTTCGAAGTTTGCCGGCGGGTGATGCTGCCCGGCTTGGGCCGGCTGATGGAGGGCACCAATTACACGCAGTTTTTCCGGAATTTTGAAATCGCGGCCGGGCTGGCCGAGGGGCGGCACCGGGGAGCGCCATTCAACGACGGGGATTTCTACAAGCTCATGGAGGCAGCCAGCGCGGTCTATGCCGTGACCGGGGACCCTGATCTTGACCGGAACCTGGACCGGGCTATCGAGGTGGTGGCGCGGGCGCAG
>ERZ795051.2180-NODE-2180-length-22359-cov-4.522014_pt1 | contig 22359 bp, 18 predicted proteins | sample MGYA00375135_ERZ795051 | MGnify/ENA primary metagenome ERZ795051 (study PRJEB30180, sample SAMN05720222) | activated sludge metagenome | isolation source: Anaerobic digester | place: Japan | collected 2015-05-26 ... | reverse complement strand
ACACACAATTCCATGCCACTATGAGGGCAAGTACTTGTTTAAGTTGTCTCTTAATTGATTTCATTGTTTTTCTCCTTATTTTACATATACAATTGCAATCCAGATTTTGCATGCGCATCTAACAATTGAGACATTGAATTAAACTAATTACTATTTTCGATTGGAAGACAGAAATAGTATCAAGCAGATATTTTAATTTATTTAACTTTGATATTTAGTTATATTTTAATATCAAACACCAGTTGAGATAAAACACATACAGGGATAAAAAAATACAACACAGAGATTACTGCTCTCTGTGTTGTATTTACTGAACAGGTGAATCTAAAACAAAAAGCCCCAAATTACAGTTTAGTGCTTTATGCTTACCACCATCCGAATGCTGTTCCACAGCGTGTAAGGTACCATACCAGCACGATACCAACTATTACACTGTAAGTAAAATACCATACTGCAAGAGCCTCACCATCACGATGGGATAAGAAACCTGTGAACAAACTACCTGCTAAACAGACGATAAAACCTAAAAGCGCTAATACGCCATAGGTAACATTGGCTCCAGCAAGCCCATCAATACTAAAAACAAAGGAAAACGCCAGTAAAAATACAAAAAGCGCAAAATTTACAAGACCATTCTTGGCATCCATTGAATAACTCCTTTAATGTTTCATATGAAGTTACAGATAGTATAACGTGAGTCATTCAATTTGTCTATAAAAATTACTTGAGACATTGCTTTGCCTGTTCAACCGCAGTGGTAAAATCACTACACACATGCTCTTTCCCAATCATTTCAGCAATTCCCATCGATTCTAGCACTTTCTGTGGCTGCTCATTTACTTCTGACAGTATCAGCTGGGTTTTATGGTGTTTGCAGTGCTTGATAAACGATACAAGAGCATTCACCGCAGTGGCATCGATAGCAGGAACATGTCTCATACGCAAAATAAAAACCCTAGGCGGTTTTTCAAGTTGTTCGAGTGTATCCTGGAGAATATCTGCATTACCAAAGAAAAATGGACCATTTATTTCATACACCTCAATACCTTTAGCCAGTTCATGTGATTCTTGCTTCGGTTCTTCTGTAGTTTTATCTAAAATAGTTTCAAACGTTGAAATCTTGACCGTTTCAGACATTCTTTTTACAAACAAAAATACAGCAAGGATCAATCCGATTTCAACTGCCACCGTAAGATCAACCGCCACTGTCAGCGCAAAGGTTGTGAGCATAACAAGAGCATCACTTTTAGGAGCAGTTTTCATATTGAGGAAGCGGCGTAGTTCGGCCATGTCCCATGCTACCACAAGCAAAATTCCTGAAAGTGTTGCAAGCGGTATGGCAGATGCAAGATTTGATGCAAACAGCGTAAAAATTAAAAGTACCAGTGCATGAATAATTGCTGAGATTGGACTTACTGCACCATTTTTAATATTTGTAGCTGTTCGTGCAATTGCTCCCGTAGCGGGTATACATCCTGCTAATCCGCACAGCATATTGCCAACACCCTGAGCCATGAGTTCGGTATTGGAATCATGTTTATCACCTGTCATACCATCAGCAACGACAGCAGAAAGCAACGATTCTATCGAACCTAAAAATGCTATTGTTACAGCAGCGGGAAGAAGCGTTCTAATCAGATTCCATGATATTGCAGGAACCTTAAGAGTCGGTAAAGCAGATGAAAGTGCTCCAAATCTGGTACTGATAGTTTCAACAGGCAGTTTCAAAACATATACGGTTAGCGTTGTAAGTATTACTGCTATAATAGCTGCAGGAAGTCGCGGAAACAGTTTTCTGATGAGTAAAATTATGACAATAGTTACAATTCCTATTCCTGCAGCATAATAATTGATTGTTCCAATATAGTGAACAATTTGTTCCATTCGTTCAAAAAATTCTGCTTTATAATCTGGTATTGTTAAGCCTAAAAAATCTTTTATCTGGCCGCCTGCAATCACAAATCCTATTCCAGTAGTAAAGCCCACAGTAACCGGGTAAGGAATAAATTTGATGAGACTTCCCAGTTTAAGTGCACCTAAAATAACGAGGAGCACTCCAGCAAGAAATGTTGCTGTGATGAGTCCATCCATGCCGTATTGTGCGATTACTCCAGCTATTATAACCACAAAGGCACCTGTTGGACCTGATACCTGATACCTGCTGCCTCCAAGCAGGGCTATAGAAAATCCAGCTATAATTGCAGTCCATAATCCTTGCATGGGTGATGCATTTGCACCTATTGCAAATGCAATAGCAAGCGGGAGCGCTACTATACCAACCGTTATACCAGAAACAAGATCTTTTACAAACATCGATTTAGTATAATTTTGCTTTAATATCTCAAATAATTTGGGCTTAAACATAGTAATTCTTTTTTGTGTAATTTCTTGTACTTTCATGCAAAAACTGTAATCACAACTATCACAATATGTCAACATTTCACTTATTTTACAAAATAACACCACCTGAAACACTTAAAGCCATTCCACACAGGCTACTGTACTAATACATACATTTAGAACTATTATTGCACATAAACAATTCGTACAGCGAGGAAAACTAACATGCAGAGCAAATTTTTTGATCAATCAATTGAAGCGTGGCAGGAACAGCGAAGTGCCTTTAATGATTTAGTCCTTAAAGACGCTCCGCTCGCATTAAAACGATTTTTCAGCCTCGATCACCAAACATATGAAGCAGGTGCACTCGACGCTAAAACTAAAGAGCTTTTAGGTCTTGCCTGTAGCCTTGTACTGCGGTGTGATGATTGTGTACTCTATCATGTAATTCAGTGCAAAGAGGCAGGTACAACAAAAGCAGAGTTTCTCGAAGCTGCTAATATAGCACTGCTCGTGGGGGGCTCCATCGTTATACCTCATTTACGAAGAGCAGTTGCTCGGTGGGAAGAGCTAGAAACACACCAGTAAAAACAAAGTGAGGGATTGCATTGCTCCCTCACGTATTGCTTATGTAAAGTATTTTATAAACTACTTAAAACAACAGTTAGAACCAGAATCTGAAACCAAAACCAGCTTGTAAAATGAAATTAGGTATCTGAACACCTTGAGATCCAAAAAATGTAATTCCGGGAGCTAGTTCAAGAAAGAGCTCGAGTAAAGAAGTTCCCAGTGGCCAAATCTGTAAGCCTATCGGTACTCTGCCACCGAATACAAACGGTTCAGGTAATCTTACAAAAAGACCGGGTCCTGCATAAATATCAAGTATACCTACAAGATGCTGATGCCAGAGCCACCAGTCCATTAAAAGAGCCATATTAAAGGTATTTTCACCCACCTGAGCCCCAATACCAAACATTACCGGGAAATTAGGAAACCGCACGCTTAACAGTGCAGAGTTAGGAAGTCCACCCATCGCACTTAAGCCAAACTCACCGCCGACTGCCCACTTTGCATCCTTTGCAAAAGAAAGCCCTGTTGCAAGTAATACAAGCAAAATTGCAATAAATAATTTTTTCTTCATGATTCCTCCTTATGTAATTACTTTCAAAAACATACCGTATAAATATACAATGAAAATAAGAAAAAGAAAACCTAATTATTTTTAAAAAATTTTTATCATATTGACACAAATCAAATAGTTTGATATGGTGCTTTGCGTCAGGTCCCCTTCGTCTAGCGGTCAGGACACCGGGTTTTCATCCCGGCAACAGGGGTTCGATTCCCCTAGGGGATGTAAAGGCTGTTCATTCATGAACAGCCTTTTTTACATTTCGAGCTTTTTAATTACATCCTGCTTGAGTGTCAATGCAACCTGATTGGTTGGATCTAAAAGCAATGCAGCCTCGCAATCTGCAAGAGCAGTTGCAAGATCATCTTTATGGTAATATGCCTGAGCCCGCCTTAATAGTGAATAGAAATGAGCAGGGTGTTCGCGCAATGCATCGGAAAATGCTTTTATCGCGTTATCGTAATCTTTAAGTACACTATATACAATACCAATATAGTAAGAAGCTTTATAACAGGTAGGATCAATCGCTAGAGTATTCTTAAAATCCTCAATTGCTTTTTTATAGTTAGCCTTGCTAAAATATGCCATACCGCGGTGTTTATAAATTAGTGCCTGAATATCTTTTCTCGATGTTGCTTCAATAATATGCGTATACATACGAATTGCAGCATCATATTTTTTTGCATTATGTGCATTTAGCGCATGGAGGAGCATTTCATCTAATGATTCACTATAAACGAATTCTTCTCCATCAACAGTTTCTGGTTCTGTTTTAATGTACTTACCAGTAAACTCTTTATCAATTATGGATTCTATGCTTGATATAAAACTATCACGTCTTTTCGAAAGCTCAATAGCAAGTGCATGCTGATAATCACGAAGCTCCTGAAACAGCATGTCAGAAAGCGAAAGCATTGCATTGAGAGAAGCAAGTTTTCGCTTGAGTGGCTCATCGGTTGGTGAAAACTCAGATTTATAAATCAATTCATGCTCAACTTCTGCCCATGCATCCTGTAAAATAGTCCTGAGTTGAATCTCACAAACAGGCACATCTAAGCCTTCTGCAAACGGTAAAAACTGTTCAGGTAGCTTAATGAGCACATGTATTGACTCATAACCAAACTCTTTAAATGAATGCGCAGCTCCTTTATCCTCTATTTCTTCTACAATAAAATTGCTTTTAATGCATTCAAGAATCTTTGATATATCCCCCATAAAGGGCGTAATAATGCGAATACCAAGTACATCGGTAATTGGGAGTATTGCATCTGGTTTTGCATGTGCTTGCCGGAACAGCTTTAACTTTTTTGCAAAAAAGCTTTTAAAAGATTTTACACGATACTTTATTGAAGGGTTAAATCCGCACTCACGTATTTTTTTTTGTACATCAACTACGATATCAGCAAGAATTCGTTCATAATTGCTAAAATTCCTGTCATAGAGTTTTTCCATTTCCTGCCGATTCAGATGCAAACCTGTCTCACTCAATTTCCCCTCCAATAAAAAACCCCGAATATACATACATCGCATATTCGGGGAATACATTAGTTCAACACAGTTCTACATTAGTTTCCAGAGAACTGATCTTTAGTTTCTTGTTTCAGTCTTTCAATATAGCGCAAAACCTGGTTTGCACCAAAGCGTTCTGCTTCGAGTTTTTTGCGTGCTTCTTCACGTGTAGTCACAATACCCCAGATTGCTTCATCATCGATATCGCGAACTGGATCAAGAACAGCTCGATCGTAAAGAATTCGTACACTCTTGAAGTAAGCAATGAAATCTCCACCTTCATGAGCTGCATCGCGAGTAATGAGGAACCCGCCAAATTTTACAAATGGAGTTGTGCGCGGATAAATGGGGAAAATGCGAAGTTCACGATTGCGTACGTCTGAAATATATTGAGGATTATCCCAGCGAAGTGTTCGCCAACCATCAAAATTGAGGTATCCCATAAAGCATACTCTTTCGTTGCCATCATTATCGATAAGAATAACAGAAAGACCATGCGGGAAATTAAGTCCTTTTACATCAACTGCAACAGCTTTAATAACACCAACATTTTTCACAACACCAAATGCAGTTGTGAGTTTAGTATCAGGATTATAGGTACCTTCAAACCGTGTAAGCCGTGCATTAACTGGATCAAGTCCCTGGTTATCAGTTTTTGGCGTTACTTTACCTGTATCATCTACTGTGGCTTTTGGTTCAAAAGCAGGAATTTGGAACGGCGGTACAATTTTTGCCCAGGAATTGAAGGGTTCTAATGGAAAACGGACACGAACGCCAAGAACTGTCGCACCAGCATATTTTGCTGCATTCTGATCAACTTTTGCTTCTCGGGTATATGAAAGTGATTGGTTCTCATTAGTTCGTGAAGAAGAAGCAAGAATTACATCCCAATTGGTAATAGCCAGCGATGTAAGCATTTGTTTTTTCTGCTCATCAGTATAGCTGGCACCTGCAACAGTTGAGAAATCCATAACAGTTGCTCTATTCTGGGTCTTTGTACCAGGATTAAGAGGATCCTCGATGATATCTGCGGTAAGCAAAGAGAAATCAATGAGAACAGCCTCATCAGCAAAAACTGCAACAGCACCTACCATACAAAGCGCTGCAGCTAATACAATACTAAGTTTTCTCATTCTTAGTGCTCCTTTCATTAGCAATTTAAAAAACCTTTTACTCTTGATTATATTCAACAATACCAATTTGTCAATGAATTTTATTGAGAAAAAATAATATGTCCGTTAATTGCTACTGATATATGTTTTACACCTGTATTAAACCATACAGTATGAGCCAGTGTTTTGAAAAACGTGGGGTAATTTGTAGTTTCTGTCTTTACCGAACTGGCAAACAGAGCGTTTGAGTCTAATATAATTAAGAATCTGTCTTTAGATGCGAGAACAGCTTTGACTCGAGCGTACTGATCTGTAAAAGGTTTGCATTGAGGATTTGCTGGTCCAAGCAAAAGTTCTTCGACAACTGTACTGACTGCATTTACTTTTCCGCTCTGCCAGGGTACAAACCGAACTTCCGAAATCAGTTTGCCTGTTTTATTTTCAGGAAACCAGAGCACTATACTTCGTCGGTAAGGCTGAAGCAATGCAATAGTGAGTGACACAAGCAGCGCTATACCAGCCAGAACAACCCACATTCTTTTCGGATGCAGAATTCTGTCCACATGTGTCCTGGTTTTTTCTGCAAAAGCAGATATGTTTGATAGAGTCGCTTTCAATTTCAAAAACTCTTCCTTTGTTGATTCTCGAAATAATCAATAAATGATATAATACCAGTATATAATCCCTGCGTAAGCTTAAGCAAGTATGCTGAATCTGCAAGCAGTTTTGATTCCTCTGGATTGGTGACAAAACCGACTTCCACAAGCACTGCAGGCATTTTTGTGTTTCTAACAACAAACCACTGTGCCGGTCGTATGCCCCTGCTGGGTGACTGTGCCCCAATAACTGCAGCAAGTGAAGCTGATATTTGACGTGCCAGATAGACACTTTCTACTATGTACTCTTCCTGAAGCATAGAGTTGATAACAGGTAGAACATCTTTGTCATATGTTACAGCAGTGGTATCGGTAATTACCGTACGTTGATAATCTGGATCGAGATACCACACTTCAAAACCCTTTGCATGTGCATTAAATGATGCGTTAGCATGAATCGAGATATAAATTATTGCTTCATTGAGCGCCAAACTATGATCATTTGCAATTTGAACACGTTCTTCGAGAGTTTTGTAAGAATCATCTGACCGCGTCAAAATAATTTTTTTATCAGGAAAATTATTTCTTAACAGTTCATATAATTTTTTTGCAATTATCAATGTTACGTCTTTTTCGGCGAGCTTAAAATTACCATAGTCACCAATTGCTCCAGGATCCTTTCCTCCATGTCCTGCATCGATAACTATTATTGCAACACGGCCTTTTGTTTTTTGTTCATTTTCTCTATCTAAAAACCATGCACGAATGAGCCCTGCAGTTTCAACGGGGATATACAATCTACCATCTTTAAAAATAATCGGTTTTCCAACTAAAACCCGGCTACCATTTAAAATAAATATTTCATAATCAAGCTTGAATGTAATTATTTCTTTTCCTCTTATTATGGAACCTGTTTGTGAGAGCACATCAAATGAAGCAGAAGCATTCCATGATTGAACAGCATCGGCCAAAAGCAGATATGAAATGTTTTGCATCAAAGCTGTATCAATATTTTTTTCCTGGCTTACAAGTGGTAAAATCATGAGCAGCAGTAATATAATACTTATTGCAGCAGTTTTTTTACTCATGCATTTCGTTTTGCAAGCATGGAATCAATGATATACATTCCTGCTTGATACCCTCCCCTGAATAATGCTTTCCAGAAAATACGTCCCAGCACAAGATCTGCATCTTTCGTTAAACGGGCACCTGTGTATTTTTGAATAATCTCAAGACTTTCAGAAATTGTTCTCCCCTGCCAATCACGTGCCTTTTGATCATGAATGGTGTATATGGGAGCAATACCGATTGTTTTTACAGGACGCTCATCTCGCAAAATATCAGGCATGGACTCTGCCATAGCCAGCACCATTGCATCAACCGCAGTAAAAGCATCTGGAGGCCATATAGTTCCATCTGCTGTTCTTCTTACTGCAGGAGGTTTATTAGCTAAAAAATCATCTGTCTCTTTTATATTGGGCTTGAGCCGAATAATAATATTTCGTGCAGCCTCTTCTGCCAGTGCTTCCGCTTCCGATCGTGAATCTCGAGTTACAATTACATTACCGCATTTTTCAACATTATTTGTCGGGAAAACAACGGTATCTCCCGGCTGTATTCTTGTAAACACATAGTCATATGCTGTTGCATTATTTTCAATGTTTGCGGCGATTCCTGGAATTGATATACATGCGCGCTCAGCAGAAACACGATTATATGTTTCCTCGTTCAGTACGATGTTTTGTCCACATGCTATATCGAGAGCCTCAGAAGTGACATTGATGCCACTTGCTCCTGGATAGGTCCACCCGGACATATATCCTCCGGAAAGCCTTGCAGCTATTTCGCCTATACTTGCTCCTGCTTTGGAAAATTTTATATCGCCTTTAGCAGCTCCGCGCGTTATACCAATCGCCTTAATACCACGTTTGAATACATCTATCACTTCATCAAGCACATCCTGAGGATACAGAGATGGCATAGTGTGTCCCATTTCTACAAAAAATGGGAAAAACTCGATATGTCTGTCTGCGATTCCACGTATAACGATAGTATCATTGAGTACTAACGCGTCAAGACTGAATTCAGGACCTTCGATATACTCTTCAAGTATAACTTCACCGGAACGGGAATATCGTAGTGCATCACTAACTGCCGGTACGAGCTCTTCAAACGTAGCTACTGCTCTACACCCACGTGCTCCCATGTTATCTACCGGTTTAACAACAAGAGGAAACACTATTTGAGGATCCCTTAATATCGAAGAAAATGATGAAATAGCGTTTCCCAATTCATCGATGCTTCTTATGACGCAAAAAGCAGGCACAGGCACACCTGCTTCTTTGAGACATCGCCGCATGGCTGCTTTATTGCTTGCTTTTATTGCTGTTTCATATGAAATACCTGGCAAACCGAGTTTTTCTGCTATCCAGGCAACTGATGCAGAAAAGTCAGTTCCTGCAGTAAATACTCCCGTAAGATTCTCTATTTTTTTTGCTGCCTCTAAAAGTGCATCTTTATCTTTTAAATCAATAGCCAGAAAAACGTCCGCATCACCTGCATGGAGAGCGTGCGCATTTGCATCTGCAACATAGACACGGTACCCTTTTTGCTTTGCAGAATAAATTGCTGGCCCCTGCATTACACCTGCGCCTAAAATCAAAACTGCTTTCATTCTCTTTCTCCAGCTCAAATTAGTAAATCACAGTAAACTTTCTATGACTTTCAACCAGCAATCCATATCACAAAGTAAATGGCAAATCAAGATTCCGTACTTTTACCGCATAGCACTCAAATGTATCTCCCAACCCAAACAATTTACTTATGGTTCTCAGACTCTTAAAAATTATACTGCCTGGTTTTGCTTTAAAAAAAGGAAACCGTTCAGGGTGATGGCCTGTAACTCGTACAAACTTTACTGCAAATCCATAGCGTGAAAGTATATTTTGAACGGTTCGAGGATTCCAGATTGTCCAGTGATCATCTGGAGAATTTTTATAAAAGTTTCTTTTATTATATCGTGCACTCACTCCGTTGCCTGAAGGTGTGGAAAATGCAAGTATTCCTCCAACACGCAGCAATTGATTAATCCGTGAAAGAACAAGACCTAAAGTCTCAAAATGCTCAATTACATACCAGAGTGTAATGCAATCATTTCCTTGGGGTATAAAACCATCAAGGTGTTCGGCTGCAAAATCGGTACAGAGAGCCGGTATTTTCCAGGTTTCCTTAACATAATCTGTTGCCGATTGAGAAATATCTAGACCAACTGGTTTCCATCCTGAATCCTGTGCTTCTTTAACAAAAGCGCCATAAGCACATCCGATATCGAGAATCTTGCCCTTATTGGGAAGCAATTTTTCAATAATATCCAATCGAGTTCTGGCAAATTTTCTTAAATTGTCCATATCTTCGAGATATGTCTTTCCATATTGTTCTTTATATTCTTCAAAAAAATAAGCTCTGTCGGAATACTTTATTATTTGCTCATCAAAATATGATAATCGTATTAAACCACATTGCTCACACACAAAATAGGTTTTTTTCCTATCCCTATACACTGCATGACAGGAATATGATCCACATGCCATACAAAATGCACTATGCTGCCAGTGTAAAGATTCGAGCAATTTTGCTATATCCCTGGGTTCTATACTTGTATATGTATTAGAGACAAACGCTCTCGTATTTTGTATAAATTTATGAATAGTCCGCGTTGATGAAAAAACAGATGTAAATGAGAGAAAACCTCGGGCTTTTGCCAACCGTGCATGCTCCTTACTTGGATGCATAAGCAGTACAGCACATCCTGCCATACGTGCTTCATATGCGGTAATACCATAATGGGTGATTACACAATCATATTCATGAATATGATCTCGTAAATCTGGAATAGAACTTAAAAACTCTATTCCTGGGTAATCATGCTGATTGGTAAATTTTTTAAACGCACCAGTCAATACAGTTATTTTTATTGAACTTAAAAAGTATTTTGCTTTAATCTTTTTCAAGCAATATTCTGTAAGATTTGCTGCATCTTCACCACCAAATGCGATGAGAATATTTGAAATCTTTTGTGGAACATTCTGCTTGCGCACATCAATCGGAAGAAAACCTATATCTTCAATATTTGCTGACTCAGTCTCTGGTATAATGAGCGAACGCAGTTTGGCTGGCGGGATATGCAGCATATCAATGCAATATGCACAAAAGGAACGTGCCGGTCCGCTTTCATCAATACAGATTACGTTACCATGCTGTTCTAAAAGCCGTAATTCATGTATGGTCGTGAACCGATTATCTACAATGATAAAATCCCACCTGTCACCAGGCTCAATTTTGCTTAAAATGGGCACAAGTTCTGCATAACGAATGAAGGCGAGTCGAATTTCATCCGCACTGCGATAGGCTGCGCCTCTATCCGGAATATACAGCGCTGCATCGTGTTTTTTTGATTCTGCTATTAGTTTCTTTGCATAATAAAACGAGCGAGCAACATGACCGGTCCCGTTTCCAATGAGTGTTGAAGGTACAAATAAACAACGCATAGCTAACAATACTTCCTTCTTAGCATGGCAAGAATTGTATCGTCATCGGGGTCTGGAGGGCAAGCATCAATAATTGACTTTACTAGTGTATAATCTTCGAGGGTATCAACTGTTACACTTGCTCCCTGAATTGCATATTTTTGAGGAGCTTGTAATTTTTTTACTGTAAAAGACTCAGGATGTTCGTATATAAATGGACACACGTGTTCTCTATAGTATGGATCAGTCGTTAACGAACAAACACGTTCTAGTGCCGATTTTTTTACGAGTTCAACTCCCATTCCCTTAGGCATACCTGTATATGCTGCATAATCAACATGTTCATCAATATTTTCAAGCAAGCAAGATGCAAGTTCATAGGAAACAAGCGGGTTATCCCCTGTCGCTCGAATAATCCACTGCGCATCGGTCGTTTTGGCAGCAATACAGTACCGGAGGAGAACATCGTTTTTGGGTCCTGCAACAATGGTAAAACCCTGATCGCTCGCATATGGAGCAAACGTCTCATAGCTTGCTTCATCACAGGCGAGGATATACGAAACAGCGGGAATCGAGCGAAGCCTGTGCATAACATATGATGCCAGTATAGAAGTACCAAGAGGCAGGAGCGCTTTTTGAGGAAGTCGTGTCGAATCCAGCCTCATTTGCACAATGAGTGCAGCCTGTATCATATTGGCTCCCATACATCAACAAGCTGGTGTGCATCCATTTTGTAATGAAATTGATAACGATCCACCCACTGCTTGGCATCCATAAATAAACGAATTGCATTCCCCAAACCCAACCGTGATCGTACGAGCAATGGTATAATATACCGATTTTGCAATTCTGCATGATCAAGCACATAGTGAGGAGCAACATTACGAGCCCAATATCGGTAATAGTCATGTGTAATGCTCGTATTTTCTGGCTCCATGTCCAATGTATATTTCATGCGAATCGTTTTATTAAACTCAATTGTATGTCCCCATAGCCACACTCGCATACCAAAATCTGCAAGCTGGTAATAATCATGTGTAAACGTTCTATCAAAGCCACCACAGGCTAAAAATTGATCCCTGTTGTATAAACCGCAGTAATCGTGAGGATACAAAGATTTTTCTATCCCAGCATCTTCTGAAGTTAAAGGCACGATACGGAAATGCTTTTTTTGCCGGACAGGATTCTTTAATGATGGAACCGACTGCCCGTGAACATCAAAAATATGAGGAACAATACAACAAGCATTAGTTTCTTCCAGTTTTTCAAAAAAGCGAATTGAAAGCCCAGGTGTTTCAAACTGCATATCATTCCACATAACAAGTCCATACCGGGTACAGGCTTCATACAATGCTATATTCACCATGGTACCCGGAAGCACTGCATCTTTACAAACGATAATCTTTACCCCTGGATTTTGAGCGATAATTCGTTCCAATCCGCCAGCATGTTCTTCCTGTACAACCAGTATAGCATGGTAAAAACCAGCTTTGCGGACTGTTTCTAATACAATCTGTTGGAGGGGTCGTGGTCCCCGTGGCAGCAAAATAATCGTAATTGGGAGGGCGTCCTCACAGGTTTCTTGTGGAGCACCACCCAGCACGGTATAGGTTATATTGAAGTTTTCAGGCATTAAAAGTGTAGTACTCATCACAGCTCCTGCAGAAATCAGGATAATCATTGTTGCAATGCTTTAAGTAGAGCTCACCAATTGCATTCCACACTGCTTCAATACCGTTTTTCAGAATATTTCCCGCAATTTCATGGTATTCTAGCGGTTTTCCGTGAAGAGCATATTTACACACAGGAACTGATCCATCGAGCAGTATACTCATATCGCGTGCAAGATGCCTGCAGGCTGTTCTCCGTATTGGAGTAATATCAGTAACGCGACGGTCAGGAATGCTGCCTGTAAAAAGCTCATACTTTTGAATGATGATATGATCAGTAACCTTTTTCCAACTCCGGTAAAATTCCTCAAGTTCTTCTTCATTTTCTTTTATGCGGACTGCCTGTATATGGGTTCCATGAGGATATTCCGATAGCAATCTTTGCGCACAAGCCAGAGCCGTTTCAAACCCAGTGCCTCGAAGCTTGTTATAGGTTTCCTTATTCCATGCATCGAGTGACACAATTAAATGGAGTCGAGGTCCTTCAAACGGTGCATATTGTCTTCTGTCGGGATACTTTACTACCATATCAAGTATGGCAGAGAGTGCTTCCTCTCTCCATCCAATTCCCGATGTTTCTATAATAAGGGTAAACTCAGGCTTTTCAAGCACTGCAGCAACGAGCTTTTCAATTTCAGGATGCAGTGCTGGCTCTCCCCATAGCGAAATATCAATCACAGCATCTTCTGAAAAAGCGCTAATGTGATTGAGCATCTCACGAAATGTTTCAACAGAAATACATCCCCGCTTTCCTTGCGGATCACCCTGCATGAGCGGATAGGGGCAATAAGAGCAGGATTGCGGACATCCTTCGGTAATTTGAATTGAATAGAAAGCAGGAACTGTCCGGAGCAATGCTGTTTCATTCGGGAGACGCTCCGCACAGAGCGTTGCGGTTTGAATACCAGCTTGCCATAGCTGCTGTACTGTTTGAAAGTTCCGTTTATTGTTACAAATTGGCACACAGCGGTAAGGACGCAGATCGATTGGAGCAAGCTCAGTTTCAATATCAAATGCGTTAATATCCTTTTGTATGACAGTAAAGATACCATTTCTGCTGTACGGCACAGCATGCTGTCTAGCAAGAGCGATAAGCTCTGGAATAACCTGTGCTGCTATCAATTCCGGCGAGAATCCCTCAGGATAACCATCCGCAAATGCATAATCAGGATGGTATTTTGTATAAATTTCAATCAGCCGCTCTGTCAGAGCACGATCAGTAAATGGGGCATCACCTTGTAAAATTACAAACACAATATCCTTTAGAGGTGCATTGGTCTTGCTCTGGAGTGCTGCTTCCTGAAGTGTTTCAAGATACAGTTCCATTGTCCAGCTGTCATGAACAATAATATTTGTATGCTCACGCTCTGATGCTTTAGCTTGCAAAGCATCAAACACCGGACTGTTTGCTCGTGTAAGAATTACCGAATGGAAAGCAATCTGGTTCGATAGGTGTAAAACTCGATCAAGAGCGGTTATTCCGGGGGCAAATTCTTCCAGCATGTATTGGGTAGCCTGGATACAATCAATAATGGTAATTATCTGCATATCGATACCAATATCGGCATACCAGAGTTACTGCATTACCAAAACACGCGGCACCGGCAGTATGCAGTAAACGAAACACCAGGAGCAGTTCAAACGGTATGAGATATTTTACATAGTAAAATCAAAAATAAAAATTTGATTTTTTTTTATTTTTCCTTTTGACAACACGCAATATGTATTGCATAATACAAAGAAATCATGACTGGCGTTAGAACCGTTGTTCTAGAATTTCACCGGTAGGGTGGATCCAGTCGTATATCACAAGGCTATACTCTCATGAGTATCATAAGGAGGTATTAATGAGAAAGCTGTTTAAAGTTGCTGCCATTGTAGCACTTGTTGCTGTAATGGTTCCTGTGTTCGCACAGGGTAAAGATTATGGTCCAATCGTGGATAAAGTCATATTCGATGTCCGCATGGATCAAACCATTGGTGTTAAAGACACTGTAGCCGGAAAAACCGACCTCTTTGCATGGGGTTTGGGCGGCGATACATTCTTCGATTTGCCACAGGCCGATCGTGACAAGCTCTGGATTTATGCAGTTCCGTCTGGCTCTTGGTCATACTGCATGAACCCGATTCCCAACAAGGCTCCCTATGTTTGGAAGACCGAGAGTGGCGAAGAATTCTTCAATCCTCTTGCTATTCGTGAAATCCGCTTTGCATTAAACTGGCTCATGAACCGCAAGAAAATCGTTGATGAAATTCTCCGCGGCGCTGGAGAGCCCGCTTTCACAGCAATGACCCCCGGACAGCCCGGTACGTACAAGTACAATGTTATTGCAGCAAAAATGGGAATGACCGCAACCGGCGATGAAAAACGCGCTATTGCTGACATAACTGCTGCAATGGAAAAAGCAGCTCAGCTTCCTGAAAACCAGGGCAAATTGGTAAAATCAGGCCAGTTCTGGACATATAACGGCAAACCCGTTGTTGTTAAGCTTATCATTCGTGTAGATGATCCAAAAGGTCGGCTCCCCGCAGGGCGCTATATGGCAGATCAGATCGAAAAAGCTGGCATTAAAGTAGAACGCCTGGAATATGACCGCTCAAAAGCTGGTAAAATGGTTTACAGCGGTGATCCAGCAAAATACGAATGGACCATGTATACCGAAGGCTGGGGTGCAGGTGCAACCCGCGCTTGGTGGGATATTTCCATCAGCCAGATGTATGCTCCCTGGTTTGGCTATATGGCAGGTGGTGCTACCGAAGGTTACTGGAACTATGAAAACAAAGAACTCGATGAACTCTCACAGAAGAGCATCAATGGTCAGTTCCTGACCGAAAAAGAGTACTGGGACATGAACCTCAAAGCCATGGAAATTGGTCTTAAAGAAGCAGTTCGCATCTGGGTTTGTACACAGAACCAGTACTATGTTGCTAATAAAAACCGTGTTGTTAACCGCTTTGCTTATGGTCTTGGTGACGGTCTCAATGAATGGTCTTACATTACTGCAGACGTAAAACCAGAAAAAGATGGTACCAAGATTCTCCGTGCAACCCAATTCTCAGCACGCGGTTCACTCTTTATGAGCGCATGGGATCCAATCGGAACAGATGGTTTTACCGATACCTATTCACGTGCAATTGCTGACAATGTTCGCATGCTCAGTAGTTTTGAAGCTCCCAACTCAGCACTCGACACACCATATCTTTTTACATGGGATCCAAAATCTGTAAAAACTCAAATTGCTAGAAATGCAAAAGGCGATATTGAAGGCCAGATTGTTGTTCCTGCAAATGCTGTAAAATACGATTCCAAGACCAAGACATGGAAAGATGTTGGTCCAAATGCTCAGAAAGCCTTCTCAACCGGAACATACCGCTTTGCTGGCAAGGCTAAATGGCACAATGGCAGAGATGTATCTGCTATTGATGTTATGTATGCAATGGCATTTGTCAAAGATTGGGCTACTAAAGATAGTGAAGATGATCTTCTCTATGAAGAAGCATATTCTTCACAGGTTACTTACGGTCTTGAAACTTTCCGCGGTATAGTATTTAACAAAGATGGCACTTTCACTACCTATTTCGACTATAACTGGCCTATGGATCCTAACCGCGTAGCAGCAAGCGGAACTCCTGGACTCAGCGTTGGTCCTATGCCGCTTCCCTGGGATGTGTATGAAGCACTTGCTCTCCTCGTAACAGAAGGCGCAGCAAGCGGAACAGTTTACTCAATTTCTCCTGATCCCTCAATGACTGAAATTGATATTATCAACCCAACCTGTGTTGCTGATATTAAAGCCAAACTCAATGAGATGATCAGCAAGAAATATATTCCTGCTTCACTCAAAGGCAAAATTACTGCTGATGATGCAGCAAAAGCATATAAAGCTTCACTCGACTTTATCAATAAATATGGCCATGCATTCATTTCAAATGGTCCATTCATGATTACCAAAATCGATACCAAGGCTAACTTTGTAGAACTTTCTGCAAACCGCAACTGGATTTTCAAGAAAGACTACTGGCCCAAAGTATTTGCTACCACTATCACCAATATTGATCAGGTTATCGTTCCTGCTACTGCAGGCCGCAATGCTGATGTTACTGTTACTGCAAAAGTTTCAACTTTCGTTTATCCAAGCGATAAGATGAACCCCGCAGGCAACAACGTAAAAATCAGCTTGACCCTGATCACTCCAGCAGGCGAAAAAGTCTTTACAGGAAAAATGACCAAAGCTGGTGAGTTTGCAGTTGTAATTCCTGCTAAGGAACTTGCTGCTCTCAAAGCTGGTGCATACACCATCGTTGTTGAGACTAAGATTGCCAACGAAGCTCCTTCTGTAAAGGTTGACACACTCAATCTTAACTAAGCGATAGCTTCTTACATCAAAAGAGCTGCTCAATGAGCAGCTCTTTTTTATTTATAGTGCTGTAAGTTCAGCAAAATTACATAATTGTTTTTTTATTAATTCATGCCGTAAATTGTGTGCGCTTTCTTTACTGTTAAATATAAACCAGAATGCACCACCTGATCCTGCTCCACAGAGTTTTCCTCCCGGTGATCCCTGGCGGGTGGCTAATTCCTGAAGCGGTTTAAACAGAGGAGTACTAATTCTTAGGCATTCGAAACAGTGCATTGCTGCGTTCGCAAGCGTCCCTATAGTTTCAATATCTGCATTCTTTCGTTCGTGAGCTCTCAAGATAGCATAGCTTTGTTCTGCAATGCGTATGAGATCACGATATCCCTGTGATGTTCGTGCCTGAGCCACCTGCTCAATACAAACACGCGCGGATTGCGAACGTGGTATAAAACCCCAGACAAGCCATGCTCCAAGTGGTTTACAGGTTTGTAACAAGGGCGGAAAGGTTTCAAAATTGGTAAATGCATTGAGCCCTCGATGGAGCACTGCGCCTGTATCAATGCCAGAAGGTGTTCCATGTAATAATTTTTCGCCTTCGTGCGCAAGTTTCCACACTATTGCCCGTTCCTCCGTTGTAAGCTGTTCAGTACCAATGTTACCTGTACCTGAAACGGAAAATGTATTGCACCTGTTAACAGAAGCAAATTCAAGCAACGCCAGTGCGGCGCACAACGCAGCAGACGAACCAAAACCCTGCCCTATCGGTATATCACTCTCAATGGACAGCTGACCTATCAGTTCATGCGACGTATCAAGGCACTGCCATATGACCTGTGCAATTTTTGTAACGATTGCAGCATGCTCCGAATTACCTGTTATAGTAAACTCTTTACAATTAGTATCAAGCTTGGCTTGTAATGTGATTGGCAGGGTAACAGCAATTCCAGGAGCCCCACTCAAAACAACATGTTCTCCAAAGAGGAGCAATTTCCCCGGCACCGTTGTTTGCAAAACGCTCATACATACTCCCATACAATACCACGTGTGGGCTTACACGGAAACACATAGAGACTATTTGTACTGTATGTTCGTGTAAAAACCGATGGTTGTTCAGCATCGAGTCGATCATACGATTCATCCATGTTGTCCAATAAATAGTGTGGCACAGAAAGCGCCATTTCATTGCCTGCACCAAGTGATTTCATTATTGATTTTGACTGTATTGGGAACTGCGCAGATACTCCAATTGCGCTTCCAAAGCGTACATTGACCCGTCCTGCTTTTCTGAGTACTGCTACCAACTTATGGTAGTGAATCTGTTCTCGTGTCAGTTTGTGCGTTGAACCTGATTGCTGTTGCATGCTTGCAATTATTCTATACGCATCATTAACAAGATTCTGTGTTTTATTCCAAAATATTTTTGTTAACAGTGGATGTTTGTTTTTATAGCATTCATAACTGTTTATTGCAGATGCGGTTTTTACTTCGTTCATTGCACACCAGATCTCAGCATCAAAAGCATCAAGCATAATCTTTTCTGCATAATGATATGAACTCATAGAAAAAAACAACAAACCGCCTTCTATTGATGTAAGTATATCATACCCCGATCCTCTACCATTTTGAACAAATTTATGTGTAGGAATACAAAAATCGAGCAGCTGTTCTTTAGTTAGTTTACCCAGCTGCGCGAGTAAAAATAAAAATGCAGAAAAAACAATGACTACACCAGCGCTCGAACCAAGTCCCAATTTTTTGTTTTCATGAAACAGGTTGCTTGAATCAATTGTTATGACATAAGGACCGCTATTAACAAATGGATTTTTTGATTCTATTTTGATAAACTGCTCAATAACAATCTGCAACAAGGCTGTATTAGCCCATGAAAAACCGCTCGTTTGTTTTACCACTGGAACTGATTCTCTGCTTATATTTTCTAGCATAAAGCATGCTGGTTCATTGCACCCTTTTGCAATTATAGTCCACGTTTGAGACCGTTCTGCAGTAAGCGTCAGCCTTGGCTCTACTGCCATGGAAAGTCCTCGCATATCCGGTTCAAGTATGGAGTACTCACCTAAAAGCAATATGCTTCCTGGCACTGATATGGTTATCATGTATGAACACCTCATTTATTCTGTAAATTATATATAACATAACTAAAACAGACATATTTGAACCTGTAAATTTATTTTACTGGCATAGAGTGCTCAAACTGAGCGAGAAACCTTTGTTGTTCTGATTCTTGAGGAATATAGAGTTCCGGCTTACCACCTGGCTGCGAAACGATAAAGCGGTATTTTTTTTTACCGTGCATGCCATACTCTTCCAGCATTGCTCCCAGTCTTGCAAGTAACTGCTTTTCCTCATGTTCCTCATATATGAGCTTAACCTGCGGACCGGCATCCATTGTTTCCCAGACAGAAAAACCTTCTTTTCGTAATGCTTCTGCACACTGTATTACTGTTAATGATTCAGGAAGCCAGTAGATAATAGGACTTACTGCTGCCATTGCACTCGCGTGCATTCGGAGATACGAAACACGCATACACGCACCCAGCTTTTCAAGATCTTTATGGTGAAACGCATCGAGTGCCTCCTCTGATAGTGCTTTTGCATTATCAATCCATGCTCTATAGTACGGAGAAGACTGTTCTGTTATCTTCATTCCATTTCTTGACGATACAGCTTTCTTTTGCTCTGAAACAATAACAATAAGTATGCGTAAATTGCTCCAGAATGATGCAGGTGCAAGCGGTTCTGCGTACTGCGCTCCCCGTTTTAGCAGCGTAAAGCCGCCATAGACAGCCCTGCTTGCAGAAACTGACCCCATGCGAGCCAGCTTGCTTGCTTTTTGTAAAAACAGGTTATTGTCAAGGCATGATGTGAGCTTTGCGAGCGGTTTTTTAAGACTAAGTAATCCTAATGCTAATGCTGCATACCCTGACGAAGAACTTGCGATACCAGCTGCTGTTGGAAAATTATTGACAGAATATGCATCGGGTATACATGAACTATTTCCATGCTGATTGAGCAGTGATACGTATTCCGCAATGCTTTCTTCAATGCATGGCATTGTACTATTTTGTTCCTGTTTGTTGGTATCGATTTGAAGAAAAGGAATTTGTGCTGTGTCATTTTTGCATGATGAATCACTACTGCTCTGAATAATCAGTTTGCCAGAACCGTTTTGTAGCATGAGCGTTTCCGTGCGCAATCCATCAAGTGTGACTGCAAGACTTGTAGTTGCAGGAATATTGTATTTGTTGGGTATTTTGCCCCAATATTTTATTAACGCCAAACTCGGTGATGTTTTTATCAGTACACTGCGGTTAGTAGTGCTCATATACATTGCCTCTTCTACTCGTTTTAAATTGCTGTAATAATGATGACTCGTTTGCTAAACAAAACTCATCCATTGAGATTTTCCCTTAATTTACAGAGCAATTCTTGTGCCCGTTCAAGTGAATAGTTTTTTTCTAGGGCAAGCTGTGCGCCAATAGTACGAGCTTCTTCACCGCGAGCACCAGCTTTATATGCAATGCGTGCTGCGTGATATTTCATGTGGCCGCTCTGTATTCCTGTTGTCACAAGCGCGAGCAGTGCAGCAAAATTTTGAGCAAGCCCTACTGCAGCAGCAATTCGCGCAAGCTGTCTGCTGTCAGGATTACCTAAGAGCTTTAATGCAGCCTGTGCTCCCGGGTGGAGGTCTATTGAACCTCCAACGGTGCCACAGGCTAGTGGGAGCTCCAGCTTCCCATATAAACCGCCTGCTTGTACTGAGAAATCGCTGAGTGATTCCAGTTTCCCATTTCTTGCAGACCATGCATGTGCCTGAGCTTCAATTGCACGGGTGTCGTTCATGGTTGCAAGCGCTAAAGCAGCGATACCATTCATGATGCCTTTGTTGTGTGTTACTGCACGGTTGGGGTCTTCATTCGCAAGTTGTGTGGCAAGAACGATTCGGCGTGCTGTATCTTCGGCTGAAAAACCTTTACAAAACGGAGCAAGTTTTTCAAACGGCAGGAAAAATTCTGCTTGAGCTTTTCGATTAGTGGAAGCATTTGAGAGAATGCACATGAGCGCTTTGCCTTTTGTAACCGATTCAAGATACGGTTTGACTGTTTCAGCTGCGGTGTTCACAATATTTGCTCCCATTGCATCACACACATCAATAGCAAGCTCGACGGCAATGAGTTTTGTTTCATGGAGCCAGTATGTTTTAATATCCCGTAATCCACCGCCACGGTTTTCCAGTCTTGCAAGCACTGGCGCGAGCAAGTTACGGAGTTTTGCTGTATCAATATGCTCCAGAGCAGAGATATCTGATTGTTCAATATAAATATATGATTCTGCTATTGAGGCTTCTGCACGTGTTGTGAATCCCCCGCCCTGTGCAATGATGTGAGCTCCATAGCCAGCTGCTGCAATAACTGAAGGTTCTTCCACAGCAAGCGGAATTATATATGCTTTACCATCAATGAGAAAACCAGAAGCAAGCCCTAACGGAACTACACATATTCCGACAGCCTGTTCTACAAGAATATCTGCAAGGTTGAATTGCTCCTGAGATGCTGATGCAACGCTCAATCCTGTTTTATCAATAAACGATTCCCAGAACGCTTTTTTTTCAAGCGGAGTCAATTTTCTGAATGTGCTTGAAGCTGGTATATTCATTATTAAAACTCCCGTACAAGACTGTAGTTTTCTAACTGTAAAAGCCATCTGCTTGCGTTTGAATCCTTGAAATTCATTATCTTTCGAATTAGCCTTGCTCGCTCCATATATTCAGCCATTATGGCTCTTACTCGCTCATCAACAGCGTACCGTCTCATAGCTTCCCGAACAGCATCTATCTCATCGCAAGTAATATTTTCTTTACCAAAGAGTTCTTTTATCGAATCCGGAAGATCAGGTTGCTCAAACAAGATTTTTCGGTGCACTGTTTTTTTGTTTTCTTTTATATCAGCGCCGCTCACCTTGCCAAGCTTTTCAGCCGGAGCAAAAATCCCCAGTTCATCGTCTTTAAGCTGAAAAACAATACCAAGCTGTTCGCCATAGGTTTCGAGTGTCCGACAAATATGACCAGGAGCTCCTCCCAACCGCGCACCAACAGAAAGCG
>ERZ795051.2171-NODE-2171-length-22414-cov-6.052149_pt1 | contig 22414 bp, 17 predicted proteins | sample MGYA00375135_ERZ795051 | MGnify/ENA primary metagenome ERZ795051 (study PRJEB30180, sample SAMN05720222) | activated sludge metagenome | isolation source: Anaerobic digester | place: Japan | collected 2015-05-26 ... | reverse complement strand
TAAAGTGAGTGTATAAGTAGGCGCAGGTGCTTCAGCCGGCGCACCCAATAGTAGATATGCAGAAATAACGGTAGGAGTCAAATTTTTAACTTTAGCAGGAACAACCGTGTTGCCGTTCCAAATAAAAATCAGCGTATTGAGGTCGGTGGGCCAAGCATAATCGGTTAATGCACTAATATCCAATCGCACAGCATACGTTTTAGTTCCGGAGATGGCTTCTTCGCCATTACCAATACCCCAAAAATCCCCGGGTATTTTTCATAAATCAAATACCTGTTATTACATTCATACCCAACTTCAGCTGGTACAGACGTATTCTCCCTAATTTTTTGCTGAACTGCGCCTTCGGTATTGCCTATGTAAAAGTCAATAGCATTGCGATTAAGCGAAAATTCAACCGTTGTGATTTCGGTTTGGGCATGCAGAGCCGTTGCGCAACAAAAAGCTGCTAATAAAAAGAAAAGTTTTTTCATAAAATTGATAAATTTTAAATGATTTATAAGTAATTGATTTTTAATTATTTACCCCCCCCCGTTTTGACGCGAGGAGGGTGTGTGGTGATGCGTTTTTTGCATTCCATTTAATGTTGCAAATATAGATGTAGTTTTTGAAATAAAAAAATGTTTTTGTGCTCAACTATGATTGCCGAACTTTTTTTGAAATCGAACCTATGTTCGATTTCAAAAATGATAGATTCTATCGTGTTCACTGCTTTTCTTTTCCTAAGTAATCTTTCTTTTCTCTCTCCTTTTTGAAAAAAATAATAAAAATTGGTGTTTTTCAAGCTGTTTCGAGGAGAATTCTTTGTATCTTTGCAAGTTGGATAGATGTTATCTATTCAAATTAAAGAATAAAATCAATCAAATAATTAATTTATAACAACAAAATAGTATGTCAAAAAAAGTAGTTTTAATGATATTAGACGGCTGGGGTATTGGGGACAAATCTAAAGGTGATGTAATATCGCAAACGCCCACGCCTTATTGGGATTCTTTAAATGCGCAATATCCTCATTCGGAATTACAAGCCTCGGGCGAAAATGTAGGCTTGCCCGATGGTCAAATGGGGAATTCAGAAGTGGGGCACTTGAATATTGGTGCTGGGCGTATAGTTTATCAAGATTTGGTTAAAATTAACATGGCTTGTCGTGATAATTCTATTTTGAAAAATCCGGAAATTATTCGTGCTTATGAATATGCCAAAAAACATAGAGTAAAAATGCATTTTATGGGTTTGGTCTCCGATGGTGGTGTACACAGTTCGTTAGATCATCTGTACAAACTGTGTGATATTGCTAAACAATATGATATTGCTGATGCGTATGTACACTGTTTTATGGATGGGCGCGATACTGACCCACGTAGTGGAAAAGGTTTTATTCTGTCGCTTGAAAATCATTTGCAAAAAACAGGAGGGAAAATAGCTTCTATAATAGGACGTTATTATGCCATGGACCGCGATAAACGTTGGGAACGTGTCAAAATTGCTTACGATTTATTGGTGAATGGTGTTGGCGAAAAGAGTACAGATTTAGTTGGTGCTGTTCAAAAATCGTACGATGCTGATGTGACCGATGAGTTTATTAAACCCATTGTGCACGTTGATGCGCAAGGTAATCCTGTAGCAAAAATAGAAGCAAACGATGTGGTTATTTTCTTCAATTATCGTAACGACCGTGCTAAGGAGTTAACTTTGGTGTTAACACAAAAAGATATGCCTGAGTTTGGCATGCAAACTGTACCATTACAGTTCTTTACTATGACTCCATACGACTCTTCATTTGAAGGATTGCATGTGTTATTTGATAAAGAAAATGTAGAAAATACGCTTGGCGAAACCATTTCAAAGGCGGGATTAAAACAGCTGCACATAGCTGAAACAGAAAAATATGCACACGTTACGTTCTTTTTCAATGGCGGTCGTGAAGAACCATTTCCGGGCGAAGAGCGAATTTTAATTCCTTCACCCAAAGTGGCTACTTACGATTTAAAACCAGAAATGAGTGCTTACGAAGTGGCGGACGCTTTGACGGCAGAATTGGAAAAACAAAATTTCGATTTTGTAGTTGTTAATTTTGCCAATGGCGATATGGTTGGTCATACAGGTGTGTATGAGGCTATTCAAAAAGCTGTGAAAGCTATCGATGCTTGTGTCGAAAAAGTGGTTGAAACGGCTAAACGTAACAATTACGAACTGATTATCATTGCTGACCATGGTAATGCTGATCATGCGTTAAATAAAGATGGTTCGCCAAATACAGCCCATTCATTAAATCCAGTTCCGTTTATTTATGTGAGCAAAAATGAGTCGGCTGTGGTTGAAAATGGTATTTTGGCAGACGTTGCGCCATCAGTTTGTCATCTGTTAGGTATAAAACAACCAGCAGAAATGACTGGCAAAAATCTTATTAAGTAAATTCTTAAATCAATCCAATAACGAAAACTTATTTTATTATGAAAACAACAAAATTCTTTATCGGTTTCTTGTTTCTTGGGCTGAGTTTTGTGGCGAGAGCTGAAAAAAGTCCAGTGTTGATGACCATTGATGGTCAGGATGTTACTAAAGCTGAATTCGAGTATATTTATCGTAAGAATAACACCAACAATGCAATTGATAAAAAAACATTGGACGAATATGTAGAGTTATTCAAAAACTTTAAATTAAAGGTTGTGGAAGCGCAACATCGTGGTTTAGATACGTTACCAGCTTTTGTGAACGAGTTGCGTGGTTATCGCACTCAGTTAGCAAAGCCTTATTTAACTGATGTTTCGCTTGAAGATAAGTTATGTAGAGAAGCTTATGATCGTTTAAAATATGATGTAGAAGTAAGTCATATTTTGATTAAAATTAAAGAAAATCCGAGCTCAACCGATACGTTGTCAGCGTATCAAAAAGCCTTACGAGCACGTAAGCGCTTATTGACTGAAGGGTTTGATAAAGTTGCTCCCGATGTTTCTGATGATCCATCAGTAGCACAAAATAAAGGTTACTTAGGTTTTTTTACAGGTGGAATGCTTGTATATCCTTTTGAAAAAGCGATGTATGAATTACCCGTAGGTCAAATTTCGCAACCGGTACGCACATTTTATGGTTATCATGTTATAAAAGTGCATAGCCGTCGTCCAACAAGAGGACAAGTGCAAGTATCTCACATTTTTAAAATGGTAAAAGAAGATGCTTCTGAAACAGACAAAGCAAAAGCTTATAAAGAAATTAAGGAGATATCTGCTCGTTTGAAAGCGGGCGAAGAGTTTGAAAAAATTGCACGTCTGGAGTCTGATGATTCGGGTTCAGCGGGACGTGGTGGTGAATTAACTTGGTTTGGCGTGGGGCGTATGGTGCGCGAATTCGAAGATGCCGCATTCGCATTGACTACTAAAGGGCAAGTGAGTGAACCTGTTAAAACCGCATTTGGATGGCATATTATCAGATTAAATGACAGACGCGGTTTGGAACCATACGAAAAGAAAAAACCTGAAATATTACGTGCTATGCAACGTGATGAACGCTCGTCAATGGGACGGACAGTGTTAGTTAATCGTTTGAAAAAAGAGTACAACTACCAAGTGAACGATAGAGCTATGAAAGAGGTTACTGCGTTTATGATGAGAACACAATATATCGATGCACAGTTTGTTTCTAAAGCAGAGGCTGCCGGACTGAATAAACCGTTAGCAACATACGCAAATAAAACATTGTATCAAAATGATTTGATAAACTTTATAGCATTAACGAGCCCAGAAAATAGCGAAGCGATGTTGATGTTAGCCGAAAAAATGGAGCCTTTTATCCAAGACCAAATATTGGCTTATGAAGATACGCAGCTAGAAAACAAATATGATGAGTTCCGTTTTTTGATGCAAGAATATCATGATGGTATTTTGTTGTTTGATGTTAGCAACGCCGAAGTGTGGGAAAAAGCTGCAAAAGATGTGGAAGGTTTAAAATCCTACTTTGAACAACATAGAGATCAATATGCTTGGGCTACACCACATTACAAAGGGCGTATAGTGGCTTGTAAAGATGCTGCTACTGCTAAAACAGTGAAGAAATTATTAAAGAAACTTCCTGCTGATTCTGTTGGCTCGTATCTCAATACGCGTGTTAATAATGACAGTGTAAAATTGGTGAAAACAGAAGTTGGTATTTGGAAACAAGGCGACAATCCTGTGGTTGATAAATACGCATTCAAAGCCAAAAAAACACAAGTTACTGTTGACGAAGAGTTTCCTGTGGTTTTTGTGGTGGGGAAAATGCTCAAAAAAGGTCCAGAAGCTTATACTGATGTGCGTGGAGCTGTTACATCTGATTATCAAAATGAACTTGATCGCTTGTGGATTGAACAGTTGCGTGCAAAATACCCAATAAAAGTAAATCAAGCAGTATTGAAAACAATAAAAGAGTAATGTTGAATTTAAAACATATCATTTTAGGAGGTTGTTTGTTGCTTGTTGTTGGCTCGTGTCAACAGCAAGCAACTGACACTTCGCATGATGCTATTTTGGAGGTTGAAGGGCGATTTCTGTATTGTGAAGATCTAGATAAAATTATTCCAGAAGGAACTTCGCTTGAAGATAGTACGCATCTAGCCGATGCGTATATTCGAAAATGGATTACTGATGTGTTGCTTTACCAAAACGCAAAACGTAATATCGCCAACGAGGACGTAGTCGAAGAATTGGTAGAAGGATACCGTAAATCATTGACTATTCACTATTATCAAGAACGTTTAGTGGCACAGCGTTTAGCTGAACCAACTGATGATGAAGTGATGATGTTTTACGAACAACATGCAAATCAATTTCTATTAACGGAAAATCTGTTGCGCGGTGTCTATTTAAAAGTACCTTTAACATCACCTAAAATTGATCGGGTACGTGGTTATATGCGTAAACTTGACGAAAAGTCGATTCAGCAGATAGAGCAATACAGTATTCAGCATGCTGTGAGTTATGACTATTTTGTAGATAAGTGGCTTTATTTTAATGATTTACTTAAGAGAATGCCAGAGGGTATTTCTGATCAGGGAGCTTTTTTATCACACACAAAATTTTATGAAACTACAGATTCGGCTTATACATACATGCTAAACATCACTGATTATCAGTTAGCTGGTACACCAGCACCTTTAGAATTTGTGCAAGAAAAAGTTCGTGCAATTCTTTATAATCAACGCAAAAGAGAGTATATCCAAAAGTTTGAAAATGAACTTTACGAAGATGCTCACAAAAATGGCGATGTAATCTATTTTAAAACAAAGTAACCCTGAAAATACGCAATATCCTGAAAGTTATGCAATTGAAAAAAATATATGGAGTTCTGTTTTTGAGTTGTTCACTGTTTTCACTACAAGCACAATCTAATATGATTGATGGTGTGGTGTGGGTGGTAGGTGATAACGCCATTTTACGATCTGAAGTAGAAGAACAACGCATTCGTGCACAATATGAAGGTACGCGTATACAAGGTGATCCGTATTGTGTTATTCCCGAACAAATAGCGGTACAAAAACTCTTTTTACATCAAGCTAAAATTGATAGTATAGAGGTAAGTTCATCGCAGGTTGAAGCGCAATTAAATATGCGTATAGATCACATGTTACGTGAAATTGGTTCTAAGGAAAAAATGGAGGAATACTTCAAAAAAACAACTTCAGAAATCAAAGAAGAGCTTCGCCAAACTATTCACGATCAAATGACTATTCAAATGGTGCAGCAAAAGTTGGTGAGCAATATCAAATTGACACCAGGTGAAGTGCGTCACTTTTATCAAAATCTTCCTGCCGATAGTCTTCCAATGATTCCCGCAATGGTTGAAGTGCAAATCGTGACTATAGAACCGCCTATTCCACAAGAAGATATTGAAGCGACAAAAAAACGCTTGCGCGAATATGCTGACCGGGTTAATAGTGGTAGTGCTGATTTTTCACTATTAGCTCGGCTCTATTCTGATGACCTCGGTACAGCCAGCAAAGGTGGTGAGCTTGGTTTTTTTGGTCGAGGAACTATGGTTCCAGAGTTTACCAATGCTGCTTTTGCTTTACAAGAACCTGGGCAAGTGTCGCGTGTATTTGAAACTGAGTTTGGTTTTCATATTGTACAGCTGATTGAAAAACGTGGTGATAGAATTAATTGCCGACACATTTTGTTACGTCCTCGTGTTTCAAGCGATATTAAAGTAAAAACATTTATGCAACTTGATAGTTTAGCTAATCTTATTCGTGCTGGAAAACAGACATTTGAAACAGTTGCAACGCAAAACTCATCTGATAAAAACACACGTATGAATGGTGGCTTGATGACAAATCCTGCAACAGGAGCTACAAAGTTTGAATATCAAGAATTACCACAAGAGGTTGCTAAAGCAGTGTATAATTTGAATGTGGGTGAAATCTCGGAACCATTTTCAATGATGAGTCAAGAGCTTGGGCGTGAAGTGTATGCTTTTGTAAAAGTAAAATCAAAGATAGCTAATCATAAAGCGAATTTAACCGACGATTATCAACAGTTAAAACAGTACTATCAAGCTGTTAAAAGTCAGGAAATTATTCAAGATTGGATAGAGCAGAAAATAAAAGAAACCTATGTGTTTATAGCTCCAGATTGGCAAAATTGTGATTTTAAATATCCTAATTGGATTAAAAAATGATATGTGAATGGGTGTGGTTCGATCAAAAATAAGGTTATTGCTAATGTTGACGTTGCTTAGCGTGGGTGTATTTGCACAAAACACCATGTTACGTCCTGTGTCTGGTAAGTCTGGAAACCCATCGAAGTCCCAACCAAAATCTAAACCTGTAAAAACAGTAACTACGCCAACAGCACAATCAGAAACTTCAAAACCAACATCTAATACAAAGAAAACCAATGTTTTTTTAGAAAACGCTGAAATTTTCAGCTACGACAAAGATGTGATGGCTGACGGGCAATTACTCAAAGGTAATGTGCGTTTTCGCCACGATGATGCATATTTGTATTGCGATAGTGCCTATTTTTTTGAAGAGCGTAACTCGTTTAATGCCTATGGACACGTACGGATAGTACAAGGAGATACGCTTTTTATCTATGGCGATGTACTTTATTATGATGGCGATACTAAAATGGCGCGTTTGCGTAAGAATGTACGTATGCACAACCGTCAAATTCGATTAACCACAGATAGTTTAAATTACGATCGTGGAGCTAATGTGGGGTACTATTTCACTGGTGGGAAACTAACAGATACAAGCAATGTATTAACTTCTAAATTTGGTTATTATTACCCAGGATTAGAGATGGCTTTATTTAAAGAGAAAGTGAAATTAACTAATCCTAAATTTGTAATGAATGCTGATACGCTGAAATATTTTACCGAAACAAATTTAGCACAAATCCTTGGTCCAACTACAGTGATTTATGAGAAGGAAACTACCATTTATTCAGAAAAAGGATGGTACGACACCAATACTGAACAGTCTGAATTATTATTAAATTCTCTTGTGACACATCAAGATGGTAAAACGTTGAAAGGCGATACAATCTTTTATGATAAAAAAAATGGTATTGGACATGCGCATCATCATGTGGAGTTGGACGATACTGTAAAAAAAGTGTCACTTCGAGGTCATTATGTTTATTACAAAGAAGAGGGAGATGTTGCCTTGGCAAAAGATTCGGCATTAATGATCGATCACTCAACTATAGATACGCTTTATTTGAATGCCGACACCTTGTTTTCGTACGCTGTTGACTCTGTCGATAAAGTGGTTGAAGCGTTTTATAATGTTCGTGTTTTTAGAAATGATGTACAAGCTGTTTGTGATTCGGCTCGTTACGAAACGCGTGACTCTGTGCTTCATCTCATGAAAATGCCTATTTTGTGGTCTGGTAACCAACAGATGACGGGTGATACTATTCGCATTTTTTCATTGAATAACGAAGTGGAACGTTTGCAGGTTATTAATTCCGCTTTTGTATGTCAACAAGAAGATTCTATCCGTTTCAATCAATTGTCGGGTAAGGAACTAACGGCTTATGTGGCAGAAGGCGAATTATATCGTGTCGATGTGAGAGGCAACGCGCAATCATTGTTTTTCCCTCGTGAAGCCGATAGTACCATGATAGGAATGAACGAAACGGAAAGTAGTTTTTTAACGGTCTATTTTCAAGAAAAAAAAGTTGATCGTATTGTACTTTATCCTACACCTACTGGTATTATGACACCCCTCGATCAGGTCAGTAAAGAGATGATGTATTTACCCAATTATTCGTGGCAAGTGGGCCTTCGTCCACAAAAATGGGAAGATGTATTTTTACGTCCCGAAAGAACGGTGACTGTGGCAACTAAACGAAGACGTCGTATAAGTGAGGTAGAGGAACAAGAACCGAAATCTGAAGCTAAAACAAACAGAATGTCGGCGACAGAAACAACTCTTCCGATGTCGTCTGGTTCGTCACCTCGCCCAGCAATGCCAAATATAGGTAGTTCTTCCAGTACTTTGAAAACTAATGCATTAGGAGGTAAGTAATGAAACGACCAATAGTTGTTTTAAGATATGGTAAATTGGAGCAAACTTCTCTTTATTTTGGGGAGCAGTTGGCTGCAGGTTTTGGTTACGACTTACAAGTGTTGCAAGTTGGGAGTAAAACTGAAGACAATTCAGTGACATTAAATGATATTGCAACTGTTGTAGAAGAGTTAGATGCCTCTTTATTGGTAGTGGAATTAAATAAATTCACTTCGATTCAAACTTATTTGAACGCTTTTCGTATTTTACGAATTCCCTATTTATTTGTTCGAGATGGACAACAATTTAATTTAGAAAAAATAGCTTTACCTATCTCTTTTTTAATTGAAGAAAAAGAAAAAGGACCTTTTGCAGCGGCATTTGGGCGCTTTTTAAAATCGCAACTGATTATTTTTCAGCCTAAAGATTATGGAAGCAAAGCGTTGCAGAACATTGATGCGATCAAAACTTTATTCGACACCTTTCAATTAAACTATGAAGTGCGTAGAGCATCTAAAGATAGTAGTGGTATAGAGTTTGAAGCTGCTAAATGGGCAGCTACAGGTGAGGCGGGATTAGTTATAATTTCGGCTTCACGTGAATATGGATTGGATGACATGCTGTTTGGTAGCAAGGAGCGAAAAATAATTGCTCGTGTCAATGTACCTATTTTGCTCATAAATCCTCGTGGTGATTTGTATGCTTTATGTGATTAATTTTGTAAAAAATATAGCTATGAAAAGAATTTTACTGTGTGCGATAGTGTTGTTAGTTAGCGTGACTATGTCAGCTCAAACACTAAATTATCCTATTGTGCAGGTTGATGGTAAAAATTACTATTCGTATACTGTTGAGCCTAAAGACGGTTTATATGCGATTTCGCGCAAGTTTGGTGTATCACAAGCCGATTTACACGCTTGTAATAAAGGGTTGGAAAGTGGTTTGAAAATTGGACAGATTATTTTGGTGCCAGTTGTGGGACCTGTAGCTCAAGAAAATCCTACAAGTGGTTTCATTACGCACGAAGTGTTGCCAAAACAAACCTTATATTCACTGTCGCGTCAATATGGGATGTCAATAGATGAGTTGGTCGCTAACAATCCAGAAGTAGCGTCGGGATTAAAGATTGGTATGCAACTGAAAATTCCGGTAAAAGTGCCAATTGCTACGAAACAAACTGCAAAAGCACCAGCTCCACCACTTCCAGTTATAAGTAAACCGACTGCGAAAATAGAGAAGGAGGAAAAAAAGACGACTATGAAAAAAACTCATGTTGTACAGCGCAAAGAGACATTGTACAGCATCAGTCGTCAATATAATGTAACTGTAGATGATTTGGTGCAAGCAAATAAAATTACTTCTATCAAAGTAGGGCAGGAGTTGATAATTCCTGAGCCACAAAAACCAGATACTACAATTGAAGAAGCCTCTATTGTAGTAGTAGAAAGTCCTGTTCTGGCTATCAATAAAGCGGATTTGGATTTGATTGAAAACCATCAGCCAATTGCTTCTTCTACACAAGATCCTAATACATTGCGCATTGCTGTGTTATTACCTTTTATGCTTGAAACTCCTTATATTGATGCGTCTGTAAACTATTTTTGGGACTTCTATCGTGGTGTTTTATTGGGCTTAAACGAGGTTAAAAAATCTGGAATCTCTGTTGATTTATACACGTTTGATATTGAGAAAAATCAGCCAACACTCGATTCTATATTGCGATTGCCAATATTAAAATCAATGGATTTGATTATTGGACCAGCCTATTCTAATCAAGTGGCTGCAGTATCTAAATTTTCAAGAGATAATCGCATTCACATGATTGTGCCGTTTACGTCTAAAATAGAAGCACGCGATTCGCATGAGTATGTATTGCAGTTTAATCCTTCGCAAGATGCTCTGTTGCCCATGGTAGCGCAAACTATAGCAGATCGTTTTTCTTCATCAAATGTAATTATAGCACGTTTTACGGGGAAACACGATAAAGCCAATCTACTAGCCGATGAGGTGATGAAAGCACTATCGGCTAAACGTAAAACGTATCGTGAAATTCAGCTAGGCAATGGCGGAGTTGATACGTTAAGGACGCTTGTTGGACGCAATAAAACATTGTTATTTCTAGCTACAACACGTTTAGATGTGGTTTCGTCATTATTGCCACAAATAGAAGCATTAGGTTTGCCTGCTTTACAAATTTGGGGCTTTGAAGAGTGGAAACAATGGACTAATTTTCATGAAGGAACTTATTATTATTCGCTCTTCAAGAAAAAAGATACGAGCGCTTATCAGGCAAATTATAAAAAATGGTATGGAGAATTAAGTCCCATAAATATTCCGATGTACGATTTAATTGGTTATGATATTATCAATTACACGACAGCTGCCTTGAAAGCAAAACGGAAGAATACATCTTCCGCTTTGGGAAATGTTGAGTGCGAGTTGTTGCAGTCAGATTTTAAATTCCAAAAAGGGAAATATGGTACCCATTGGGTAAATATGAGCTGGTCTCTGTTTGGTTATTATAACGGTAAATTAATGGAAATAAAATGAATTGGAGACAACTAATCATTATTATAGCACTTTTTGTCTTTTTACCTAAAGTATCAGGACAGATCTATTATTGTACTTCTGAACATGCTGTAGGTGTACGTAGTGGTGCAACTGTTTCATGGGTGTCATTTTTGCCAGCGATTCCACAAAATCCAACGTATGGTTTTCAGGCAGGAGGGGTATTTCGCTATATTTCATCAAAATATTTTGGAATACAAGTTGAAGCCAATTTTACACAGCGAGGTTGGACAGAACAGTCATCAGAGTATAACTATATACGCCAACTGAACTATGTAGAAGTTCCGTTGTTATCACACATTCATTTTGGCAATAAAACGTTTCGTTGGGTTTTTAATTTAGGTCCATCGGTAAGTTACCAAGTTTCTGATAAGAAAGAGTCTACACTCTCTTTATCACAACAGCAGTCACGTCATATAATGGATGTCACTAATCGTCTGGATTACGCCATTGCAGTAGGAACTGGTTTTGAGTTTAATACTAAGCGAGCAGGTATTTATCAGTTAGAGGCTCGCTATTCATTTGGCTTAGGCGATATGTTTGCCAATAGTGCTACTGATGATTATCGTCGTTCAAGTAATCAAAATTTATCTGTTTGTTTAGGGATATTATTTAATGTAGGGCGGCGTTAAAAAACTTTCAAAATACAAAAGGCGAAACCTACGTTTCGCCTTTTTGTTACTGAATATTTTGTGTGTCATAATGTTACACTTCTAAATCTCCATTTATAATTTCATTCCAAGGTAAACCGCTCTCGGCAACTTTTTTCATAAATGGATCGGGATCTAACTCTTCAAGATTAACTACGCCTGGTTTGTTCCATTTGCCTGTCATAAAGAGATAAGCACCAGTCATTGCTGGGACTCCGGTTGTGTAACTTACGGCTTGTGTACCAGTTTCTTTGTAAGCGGCTTCGTGGCTACAATTGTTATAGATGTAGTAAGTTTTTGCTTTGCCATCTTTCATGCCTTTAATGCGACAACCAATTGAAGTCCAACCTGTATAATCTGAACCTAATTCTTCAGGAGCTGGTAATACTGCTTTTAAAAATTGAATTGGTACAATTTTTTGTCCGTTATAATCAATAGGTTCGATACTTGCCATACCGATATTTTGAATAACACGCAGGTGGGTTAAATACTCTTGTCCAAAAGTCATCCAAAAACGTGCGCGTCTTAATGTTGGGAAGTTTTTGACCAATGATTCCAACTCTTCATGATACATTAAATAAGATTCACGAGGACCTATTTCCGGATAGGTAATCGGTTGGTGAATTTCCAAAGGTTTTGTTTCTATCCATTTACCGTCTAAATAATAACGACCTTTTTGGGTAATTTCACGAATGTTGATTTCAGGATTAAAATTGGTTGCAAAGGCTTTGTGATGATCACCAGCATTGCAGTCCACAATATCTAATTCGTGAATTTCATCAAAATGGTGTTTAGCTGCATAGGCTGTATAAACATTTGTGCATCCAGGGTCGAAGCCACAACCGAGAATAGCCATCAGACCTGCTTCTTTGAAACGATCGTGATAAGCCCATTGCCATGAATATTCATATTTAGCTTTATCTAGAGGCTCGTAATTTGCTGTATCTAAGTAATTACAACCGGCTTCCAAACAAGCATCCATAATGTGCAAGTCTTGATACGGGAGCGCTAAGTTCATCACCAATTTTGGTTGGAACTTTTTTAGTAATTTCACTAATTCTGGCACGTTATCTGCATCAACTTGAGCCGTAGCTACGGTTACGCCATAACGCGCTTTAAGATCAGCTGCAATAGCATCACATTTCGATTTAGTTCGGCTGGCGATCATAATGTCAGTAAATACGTCTGCGTTTTGTGCTAACTTATGTGCAGCAACAGTAGCTACACCACCAGCTCCAATAATCAATACTTTTCCCATGTGGTTGGTTGGTTCTAAAAAGTTTATATTTATCTGTATTAAGGATTTAGCTATCTATACAATTAGATTACAAAGATACATGTTTTTTTCTATAAAAAGCAGTAATTTTACGTTCTAAAATTGTTTTTGTACCTTTGTTCTGATATTATGAAAAGAAATATCTTATATATAGCCTTTCTGTTGATGGTTTCAAGCCTTTGGGCAGAGCCGTTTTTTACGCATGTAAAAGTCAACAATATTCGTACATTACAGGTGCGTGTGGCTGACAATCCATTAGCTATTCCTGTTATTGAATTAGGTTCTGATCAGTTAGTGCGTATTTCATTTGACGAAATGTCTTATGAGCCCAAAAATTATACTTATGTTGTAGTGCATTGTAATGCCGACTGGACACGTTCCTCGCTGTCAGAAGTGGATTACTTAGAAGGCTTTTCTAGTGGAATCATTGATGATTACGCTTTTTCTACAAATACCACGACACTTTATGTTCATTATCAGTTTGACGTACCTAACGAAGATTTACGATTGAAAGTATCTGGTAATTATGCCGTTGTTATTGCTCAAGATAATGATTTTTCAAAACCAGTTGCTGTGGCTTGTTTTGCAGTGGTTCAGTCACGTGTATCTGTAAAAGGAACGGTACGTGGTAATACTGATGTTGAGTTGTCGGGGCGCTACCAACAGGTTGATTTTGAAGTGGAGACAAGTGGTTACGAGGTGCGTGATCCCTTTTCAGAACTTAAAGTCACAGTTCAGCAAAATCGGCGTTTGGATAATATGGTTACTAACTTAACACCTACTTACACGTCGTCCCATGTGCAGTCATACAAAAATAATAAGCGATTAATTTTTGAAGGAGGAAATCAATATCGCAGCATAGATTTTTCTTCTGAATATACGTATGGTGGAGGTATTGATCGCATCACATTTGATCGTACTTTTTATCATGTATGGTTGTATCCGAGCGAACATCGTGCAGGGCGTGGTGTAGAACAAGGGTATGATGTTAATGGACAGTTTTTGGTCAATCGACAACGCGCAAATAATGTGGATGTAGAAGCTGATTATATGTGGGTGCATTTTGCTGTGCCAACTCCAGAGCCCTATTTGAATGGTGCATTGCATTTGGTTGGTCAGTTGTTCAATAATCAAATCGATGAGCAATCACGTATGGTGTATGATTTTGCCGAGAAGGCTTATGTTAAATCTCTTTTCTTAAAGCAAGGTGGTTATAATTTTCAACATCTATTTGTTGAAAATCGCTCTACAAGAGGAACTTTGCAGCCCATTGAAGGGAGTTATTGGCAAACTGAAAACGAATATGCTATCTATGTTTATCATCGTCCTTGGGGTGAACGTTATGATAGGTTAGTGGCGGTTAAAATACTATCGCCATAGATTATGTTTTTGCAAGGGTTTTATTCTTAATTCACCTATACAATAGCTGTTTTATAACAGCTATTTTTTTTTGTTAATATTAAAATAAAGTTGTAAATTCCCCTTTTATTTTTTAGGATATTTTAACACGTGATAGAATTAATATAATAGTTTATATATGAGTTACTTGAAATTTGATAGAACATTACTTACCAATCTCGAAAAATCGTTGGATAAGGAGATGTTACGTACAAATAAGGCGGGCGCTTATTTTAGTACAACCATTATTGATTGCAATACGCGTAAATATCATGGTTTATTAGTGGTTCCTGTGCCTGAACTAGATCGTGATAATCACGTTTTGCTCTCTTCGTGTGACGAAACAGTAATTCAACATGGAGCTGAGTTCAATTTGGGGATTCATAAATACCAAGGCGATCACTATAGTCCACGTGGGCATAAGTATATTCGTGAATTTCAGATTGACTCTGTTGCCACTACCGTTTATCGTGTGGGCGGAGTAATTCTTCAGAAAGAACGTGTGTTTGTTTCAGGCGAAAACCGCATTTTGATTCGTTATACTTTGCTTGATGCGCACTCTCCTACAACATTGCGTTTGCGTCCATTTTTGGCATTTCGTAACGTCAACGAATTGACACAAGAAAATTATACGATTAACAAAACGTATCAAGAAGTTGAAAATGGAATGTCTTGGTGTTTGTACGAATCTTATCCTAATTTGGTGCTACAAACCAACAAACAGAATGTGTTTGTTCCGCAACCAGATTGGTATCGGGGTATCGAATACTATAAAGAACAAGAGCGCGGTTACGATTTTCGTGAGGATTTATATGTGCCAGGTTATTTTGAATTGCCTATCAAAAAAGGTGAAACAATTATTTTTTCAGCAGGCACAGAACCGATTAGCGTTCGCAAATTGAAAGCGTTGTTTGAAGAAGAAAAAGAAAATCGCACTGGACGTGCCAATTTTTTTACTTGTCTGAAAAATGCGGCACAGCAGTTTTATAATAAAAAAGAGGATGGCTATTATTTATTAGCGGGTTATCCGTGGTTTAAATATCGTGCTCGCGATAAATTCATTGCTCTACCTGGAGCCACGTTAGCTGTTGGCGACGTAGAGATGTTTGAAAACATGATGAAAACTGGCGTGGTTGCTGTGCGTGATTATATCGACGGGAAACCAAAGACTACGCAACTTAAAGAGGTGAGTTCGCCCGATGTACTTTTGTGGTTTATTTGGAATATCCAGCAATATGCACAAGTAACTTCGCTTAAACAAGCTACGGAAAAATACGGTGATGTTGTGCTAGATATTATCAACTTTATTCGTAAACAAAAGCATAATAACCTATTTGTGCATGATAACGGATTGCTTTATACAGATGGTCGTTATAAGCCAGCGACATGGATGAATGCCATGGAAAATGGCTATCCTATTACGCCTCGTACAGGTTATGTTGTAGAAATTAATGCTTTGTGGTATAATGCACTCAAGTTTTCATCGGACGTAGCCAATCAGTTAGCTCAGGAAAACATTGCTGACGTATTGAATTATCAAGCTGAAATTATGCGCCAATCGTTTGTGCAGACGTTTTGGAATGGTGTTTATCTCGACGATTATGTAGATGGAGACTATCACAATCGTGAAGTGCGTCCGAATATGATATTTGCCGTATCGTTACCATATTCACCTTTGGAGAAAAGCCAACAAAAATCTATTGTAGATATTGTTACACGTGAATTGCTTACTGTAAAAGGTTTACGTAGTTTAAGTCCCAAAAGTGGGATGTATCGTCCCAACTATATGGGAGGACAGTTGGATCGTGACCGTAATTATCATAATGGTCCTGTATGGCCTTGGACTACAGCTGCTTTTGCCGAAGCGTATTTGAAAGTTTACAAAATGAGTGGTGTGGCTATGTTGATGCGCCTGTTAGCTGGTTTTGAAAGCGATTTAAAAGAATTAACAATAGGTTGTTTATCAGAATTATATGATGGTAATCCACCATTCCGTGGGCACGGTGCGATGAGTTATGCGCCTACTGTAGCAGAAGTGTTACGTGCCCAAAAATTGATGGAAGAATTTATAGCCACGCTATCAGAACAACAAGTGAAGGAATATGGTATTGGTGTGTTGGTTGATGGTAAATAAAGCATCAGATTTATACTTTAAAAAATAGAAAGTTAGATTATATATGAAAGCATTAATGTTTGGGTGGGAATTCCCTCCTCATATTTTGGGTGGTCTAGGCACCGCAAGTTATGGGTTAACTCGTGGTATGTCCTTGCAACCAGATATGGATATTACATTTGTTATTCCTAAACCGTGGGGCGATGAGGACAAAAGTTTTCTTCACCTTATTGGTGCAAGCAATGTGCCTGTGGTGTGGAAAAATGTCGACTGGCACTATGTGAACGACCGCATTGGTTCACTCATGCACCCAGATGAATATTTTCATTTGCGCAACGGTATCAAGTATGATTTTACACGTATTTGGACGAATGAGTTGGGTTGTATCAATTTTTCCGGTCGTTATCCTGATAATTTATTAGAGGAAATATCTAATTACGAAGCAGTGGCGAGCGTTATTGCTCACAGCCGTGATTTTGATGTTATTCATGCGCACGACTGGTTGACTTATCCTGCTGGGCGATTTGCAAAACAAATTAGTGGGAAACCTATGGTTATTCATGTGCACGCCACTGATTATGACCGTAGTCGTGGGCAGGTAAATCCCGATGTATATCGTATTGAAAAAGAGGGCATGGATGCGGCTGATCATATCATTACAGTTTCTAATTTGACACGCAACACGGTAATTGAAAAATACCATCAACATCCCGATAAAGTGACAACCGTACACAATGCAGTAGAACCATTGGAGTTTGTTGATGAATTGAAAAAAAGTGAACGACAAGATAAATTAGTCACTTTTCTTGGTCGTATTACTATGCAAAAAGGACCTGAGTATTTTGTGGAAGTTGCTTCTCGTGTATTACAACACACTGATGGTGTTCGTTTTGTGATGGCTGGTAGCGGCGACATGATGGATAAAATGATTCGTTTGGTAGCACAACGTGGTATTGCCGACCGATTCCATTTTACAGGTTTTTTGAAAGGTCGTGCCGTGTACGAAATGTTAGCAGAAAGTGATGTTTATATGATGCCTTCAGTGTCTGAACCATTTGGTATTTCACCGTTGGAGGCGATGCAATGTGGTACTCCAAGTATTATTTCTAAACAATCGGGCTGCGCTGAAATTTTGGATCACGCTATAAAAACTGATTATTGGGATATTGAGGCAATGGCAGATTACATTCATGCCATAGTTAAATATCCTGCTATGCATGAGGCTTTACGCCAAAATGGTTTGGATGAGGTGAATGCTATTACATGGGAAATTGCAGGACAAAAAGTGCGTAAAATATACGACATGGTTTGCGGTAGATAGAAACAAAACTCAAAAGCAGAACAATTATTACACATGAGAAAATTAACTTTACTTTTAGTGGTGTCTTTTATTGTGGGTGTTGCAGTAGCGAAATCATCTGGAACTACTGATTCAACTACAAAGGCAAACAAAGAGTCATTGGAAAAAACAAAATGTTGGGTTCAAAATGATGCTGATTTGCAGCAGTTTAGAGACTCGGTAAAAGAAAGTCAGTACAATGAGTTAGGTCGATATAAATTGTATAAAACCAAAAACAAATGGACTTTTCTTGAATTAGATACCCAAACAGGTCAGCTTTGGCAAGTACAATTTAGTGTAGAAGGTTCGCATTACAGATTTAGAACAGTTTTGGATGATTATTCCAAACTCTACTCGTATGATTTGCCTGTATCTGGGCGATTTGAGTTATATGAAACAGAAAATACTTATAATTTTATACTCCTCGATCGTATAGATGGACGCTGTTGGCAAGTGCAGTGGCATCATGAAAAAAACTCCAGAGGCATTTGGCAAATCAATTGAGATTATTCGACATATTGACTTTAATCAATACAAATTATAACAGGACAAACAACTTATTAAATATGAAAACAATTAATTTTATTTTTCGTGTACACCAGAGGCCGAATTTGAAACGCTATCGTTTTTTTGAAATTGGCAACGATCACTATTATTATGATGATTATGCCGATGAAACTGCTGTCAGACAACTAACAGATCAGTGTTATTTGGAGGCAAATCGCACATTGCTGGAGATGATTCGTAGTTCTAATGGTAAATTCAAAGTCTCTTTTGCTATTTCAGGTTTAGCTTTGGAACAATTTGAACGCTATGCGCCAGAGGTAATTGAAAGTTTCCAAGAATTAGCAAAAACGGGCAGTGTTGAGTTTTTGGCTACACCAAATGGGCATTCGTTAGCCTCCATTTATGACGAAGATGAATTTGTTATCCAAACTAAACTACAAACTAATAAAATCAAGCAGTTGTTTGGTAAAACACCAACAGTATATGCTAACACAGCTTTGATTTATTCTGACGAGATTGGTGATTCAATAGCCAAAATGGGTTATAAAACCATTATGATTGAAGGGGCAAAACACATTATGGGTTGGAAAAGCACGCATTATGTCTATAATCATGCTTACAATAATAAGGTTAAGTTGTTGGTACGCGATAATAAATTAAGTGATGATATTAACTATCGCTTTTCGCAGTGGAATTGGAATGAATTTCCATTAACTGCAGAAAAATTCATCGGCTGGATAAAAGCTTCACCTGCAGAAGAGGAAATTTTTAACCTATTCTTAGGCTACGAGGCTCTTGGCGCATTAAATCATCGCGATAGTGGTATTTTTGAATTTTTCAAAGCATTGCCTTATCACGCTATTGAAAATGGAGTGGCGTTTTCAACGCCGAGTGAAGTAGCGTCTAAAATAAAACCCGTAGATACAATTTCGGTGTTGCACCCTATGTCGTGGGCTGATGAGGAGAAAGATTTAAGTGCGTGGTGTGGCAATGAATTACAGAACGAAGCTCTGAATAAATTATACAGTTTAACAAAACGTGTTCATTTATGTTCTGATTTGTTGTTAAAAATTGATTGGCAGCGTTTGCAAGACACATCACATTTTTTCTTTATGACAACAAAACACTATTCCAACGGAATGATCTATGCTGAAGCTATTCCTTACGAATCGCCTTACGATGCATTTATGAATTATATGAATGTATTGAGCGATTTTATGGAACGTGTCAAAGCCCAGTATCCTACGAGCATTGAAAATGAAGAATTAAATCCTTTGCTTCAAACTATTTACAATCAAGAGCAAAAGATTGCCGATTTAGAAGAACAATTGCATGCTTGCAAGGGAAAAACAGAGAAACAGGCGACGCCTAAAGTAAAAGCGGAACAAAAAACGACAAAGCCTGTCAAAGTTACAAAACCGACAAAAGTCGTTAAGGTGTCAACAAAAATAGAACCTAAAACTAAGCCAGCTAAAAAATAGAGGTAAGCATTCAAAAAGAGGGCTGCAAATATTATTTGCAGCCCTCTTTTTATGTTGTTGATTTTCCATCAGTCCCTTTGTTCTTAGCCCGTAAAGCCGCCTTTGCTGCGATACGTTTTTTGTAATCGGCTCGCATTTGCTGTGCACCCGACAGTTTCTTTTTGGGCCATTTGCTAGTGTTTTTTTTGATGAGCCACCAGTGCCCCCAAAAACCTGCCCGTTGACTAAAATATCTTCTATATCCATGATGTGGTTGCGTTATAAAAGTGAGTGATAAACTTTTACACAAAAGTAATGAAAAAAGTGGAGTAACACAAGAGAATTTATAAAAATGTCTATCAGTGTTTTACGAACTGCATAGTATACAACTGACAGATTTTTTGTATCTTTGTCGCTCAATTTGTGATGAGGAAATCAAATCCATAATTATTCCGATTGCTATGCATAGAGCAGGTTTTGTCAATATTGTTGGAAATCCCAATGTGGGAAAATCGACTTTAATGAATGCGTTAGTGGGCGAGCGTATCTCTATTATTACGTCTAAAGCGCAAACTACACGTCATCGTATTTTGGGTATCGTTAATGGTGATGATTTTCAAATTGTCTATTCAGACACGCCGGGTGTATTAAAACCTAATTACAAATTACAAGAGTCGATGTTAGGATTTTCTAACTCGGCGCTTACCGATGCCGATATTCTGTTGTATGTGACCGATGTACTTGATTCTCCTGATAAAAATGCGTTTTTCCTCGAAAAAGTGCAACGGATGCAGGATACGACTAAAATTATTCTCATTGTCAATAAAATAGATTTAATAGATCAAGAAAAATTAGAAGCACTGGTCGATTTCTGGCATAAGGAATTGCCTAAAGCTGAAATTTTCCCAATATCGGCATTGGAAAAATTCAATATCGAAACGCTGTTCAACCACATTAAAGACTTATTGCCCGAGTCGCCTCCGTTTTTTGATAAAGACGCGTTGACTGATAAATCGGAACGTTTTTTTGTGACCGAAATCATTCGTGAGAAAATTTTGATGAACTACGATAAGGAAATTCCTTATTCTGTAGAGGTTGCAGTGGAGGAGTTTAAAGAAGAAGGAAATTTATTACGTATCAGTGCGGTCATTTTTTGCGAACGCGATTCGCAGAAGGGCATACTCATAGGAAAACAAGGCGCAGCTCTTCGTACGGTTGGCACGCAAGCCCGTAAAGACATAGAAGCCTTTTTTGATAAAAAAGTTTTTTTGCAACTTTTTGTAAAAGTAGAAAAAGATTGGCGTAATCGCGAACGTAAATTGCGCAATTTCGGTTATCAAATAGAGCATAAAAACGACTAAACACAGTTGTTAATCGATGCCTTTCCGCTCGTGTTGATTGCGAGTCACGGAATTGCTTGGGAAAGTGATAGGCATCTCAGTATAAACACTAATAAAAAAAGAAATGGGAAATTTAGTAGCCATTGTTGGTCGCCCTAATGTGGGAAAATCGACCTTGTTTAATCGCTTGACCAAATCACGTCGGGCTATTGTGAATGAAGAAGCTGGTACTACGCGCGATCGTCAGTATGGCTTGTGTGAGTGGAACGGACGTGAATTTTCACTAGTCGATACTGGTGGTTGGGTTGTTAATTCTGATGATATTTTTGAAGAAGAGATCAATCGCCAAGTGGCTATTGCTATCGAAGAGGCGGATGTTATTCTGTTTGTTGTAGACGTTCTTAACGGTGTAACTGATTTGGACATGAGTGTAGCAAATATTTTACGCCGTAGCAATAAAAAAGTGATGTTGGTGGCAAACAAAGTAGATACGTTCGATTTGCAATTTCAAGCCACCGAGTTTTACACATTAGGATTGGGTGAACCGTTTATTTTGTCGGCTATCAATGGGCTTGGTAGTGGCGACTTGCTTGATGAACTGTTAACATATTTTAAACCTGATGTAAAAGAAGAGTTAGAAGAGTTGCCACGTTTTGCAGTAGTTGGTCGTCCAAACGCAGGAAAATCATCACTTGTCAATGCCTTTATTGGAGAAGAACGTCACATTGTAACCGATATTGCTGGTACTACACGCGACTCAATCTATACAAAATACGATAAATTTGGTCATTCGTTCTATTTGGTAGATACTGCTGGTATTCGTAAAAAATCAAAAGTGAATGAAGATATTGAATACTATTCGGTAATTCGTGCCATCAGAGCGATTGAAAATTCTGATGTTTGTATTTTGATGATTGACGCTACACGTGGCATCGAAAGCCAAGATTTGAATATCTTTTCATTGATTCAAAAGAATCGTAAAGGTTTGGTAGTCTGTGTTAATAAGTGGGATTTGATTGAAAATAAAGAAAACAAAGACATCAAAGCGTTTGAAAATGCTATTCGCGAACGTTTGGCACCTTTCAAAGATTTTCCCATTATATTTACTTCGGCAGTAACTAAACAGCGTATTTTCAAAGTGATAGAAACTGCTATGCAGGTGTACGAAAATAAAAATCGTAAAGTGCCTACAGCCAAATTGAACGATTTGTTTTTACCATTGATTGAAAATTATCCTCCTCCCGCTTACAAGGGGAAATATATAAAAGTAAAATATGT
>ERZ795051.2170-NODE-2170-length-22415-cov-5.949821_pt1 | contig 22415 bp, 20 predicted proteins | sample MGYA00375135_ERZ795051 | MGnify/ENA primary metagenome ERZ795051 (study PRJEB30180, sample SAMN05720222) | activated sludge metagenome | isolation source: Anaerobic digester | place: Japan | collected 2015-05-26 ... | reverse complement strand
CGGGCAAGCCGGGGGGGGGGGGGATGCAGAAAGAGTCCGGACTGCATAGCTGTGCTCGCAGTCCTGCTTTTCAGGGAAGACGCTGTCTCCCCTCGCACACCCCTCTGCCAAAGGGATGAGCATCCCTTTGGAAACCCATTATTTGTCGCCTTCGGCGCTTATTATTTCTTTTTTATATTGTTGTAGTTGACTATTTCCGGCTGATTGCTGAAATGGCTTCCTATGATCTTTTCAGCCCACACCATATCGTACCAGCGGTCGAATTTATAGCCGCACTTGTGGAAATGTCCCACATTCTCATAGCCCATATGCCTGTGGAAGCCGATACTGTTCTTTGTGAGGTATTCGTCCTCCTCCTCGGGGACAGCTATGCAGGCATAGAGATTTGTAACGCCCATTTTTGAGAGTATCTCTTCAAGCTCGGTATAAAGCAGCTTTCCTATGCCGCAGTTCTGGAAATTCTTGTCGGCATATACAGCCAGCTCTGCGGACCAGTCATAGGCTCTGCGTCCCTTGAAAGGGCCTGCGTAGGCGTATCCTACAGGTACGCCTTCTGTTTCTGCGATAACGAAAGGATATTTTTCAAGAGTATCTGCGATACGCTGTCTGAACTCCTCCTCTGTGGGAACTTCATATTCAAAGGTTATGGCAGTATTTTTCACGTAGTATGCATATATCTTCAGCAGAGCCGCAGCGTCCTCCGGCACAGCCTGTCTTATCAGAACTTTCATATGTATTCTCCTTCGGGGGCTGATTTCCGTTACTTTCTGTTGATTATCGCACCCTTATCGGCAGATGATACCTGCTGAGCATAGCGTCTGAGGTAGCCTGTGATATTTTCCTTGCGCTTGATAGGCATAGTCTTTCTGCGCTCCTCAAGCTCCTCGTCGGATACTTCAAGGGTAATGGAGTAGTTGGGGATATCTATTGAGATGATATCGCCGTCCTTGACATAGGCGATAGTACCGCCGTTTACAGCCTCCGGCGAAACGTGTCCGATAGCAGCACCACGGGTAGCGCCGGAGAATCTTCCGTCGGTGATGAGGGCAACTGTTGAGCCAAGACCTGCGCCCTGTATAGCGGATGTAGGTGAGAGCATCTCTCTCATTCCCGGACCGCCGGCAGGTCCCTCATAGCGGATAACAACAACATCTCCGGCCTTGATACCGCCTTCGTAGATGACCTTGATAGCCTCCTCTTCGCTGTCGAATACACGGGCAGGTCCCTTGTGTACCAGCATTTCCGGAGCAACGGCGCTTCTCTTTACAACACATCTGTCAGGAGCAAGATTGCCCTTGAGTACGGCGATTCCGCCGGTCTGGCTGTACGGATCATCGATAGGACGGATAGTCTCCGGGTCACGGTTTACGCAGCCCTTGATATTCTCGCCCACAGTTTTTCCTGTGCAGGTCATGCAGTCGGTGTTGATGAGATTCTTTTTGCTGAGCTCGTTGAGAACGGCGTAAACGCCGCCTGCTTCATTGAGATCCTCCATATATGTATGGCCGGCAGGAGCAAGGTGGCAGAGGTTAGGAGTCTTTGCGCTTATCTCATTTGCCATATCAAGATTTATTTCAATGCCACACTCGTTTGCGATAGCCGGCAGGTGGAGCATACTGTTTGTTGAGCAGCCCAGAGCCATATCTGCTGTAAGAGCATTATAGAAGGCCTTTTCTGTCATTATATCAAGCGGTCGGATGTTCTTTCTGTAGAGCTCCATTACCTGCATACCAGCCATTTTAGCCAGCTTCAGACGCTCGGAGTATACAGCGGGGATGGTACCGTTGCCCTTAAGTCCCATACCGAGGACTTCTGTAAGGCAGTTCATGGAGTTTGCGGTATACATACCTGAACATGAACCGCAGGTAGGACAGGTCTTGTTCTCGAATTCCTCAACATCCTCAGCAGACATCTTTCCGGCAGTATAAGCGCCTACAGCCTCGAACATGGATGAAAGGCTTGTCTTTTTGCCCTTAACGTGGCCTGCGAGCATAGGACCGCCGCTTACGAATATTGTTGGAACGTTTATACGTGCGGCAGCCATAAGAAGTCCGGGAACGTTCTTGTCGCAGTTAGGCACCATAACGAGAGCGTCAAAATGGTGAGCGAGAGCCATACATTCTGTGGAATCTGCGATGAGATCACGGGTAACGAGGGAGTATTTCATGCCTGTATGACCCATAGCGATACCGTCGCATACTGCGATAGCAGGGAATACTACAGGAGTACCTCCGCCCATGGCAACGCCCAGCTTTACAGCTTCAACGATCTTATCTATGTTCATATGTCCGGGCACTATCTCATTGTAGGATGAAACGATGCCGACGAGGGGACGGTTCATCTCCTCTTTAGTAAATCCGAGAGCATTGAAAAGCGAACGCTGTGACGCTTTTTCAACTCCTTCACAGAAAAAATTTCCGCTCATAGTTATCACCTCATAATAAAAATCTCTGTAGTTTCTGAACAGGTGCGGATAATACACGCCGTATCCACTGAAGTGCGGATATTATCCGCATCTGCTCTTTTTTGTGTATATACTTCATTCCCCGCCCGGTCTGGGCGGGGAGAAGTATGTATATTTACATTCTGAAAGGTAATCAGTTATTGATGAACTTATCCTCTTCGTTGTTCCAGCTGTAGAGCTTTCTGATCTCTTCGCCGACCTTCTCGGAAGGATGCTCGGAAGCGAGCTTTCTCATAGCCTTGAAGTGTACCTGTGAGCCAGCGCTTGACATATCGAGGAGGAACTCCTTAGCGAATGAGCCGTCCTGGATGTTCTTGAGTACCTGCTTCATGGTCTTCTTTGTTTCCTCAGTGATGATCTTAGGACCTGTTACATAGTCGCCGTACTCAGCAGTGTTGGAGATAGAGTATCTCATGCCTGCGAAGCCGCTCTGGTAGATGAGGTCAACGATGAGCTTCATCTCGTGGATACACTCAAAGTAAGCATTTCGCGGATCGTAGCCAGCCTCAACGAGAGTCTCGAAACCAGCCTGCATAAGAGCACATACACCGCCGCAGAGAACAGCCTGCTCACCGAAGAGGTCAGTCTCAGTCTCAGTTCTGAATGTAGTCTCAAGAACGCCTGCACGGGCACCGCCGATTGCGAGACCGTAAGCGAGAGCCATTTCCTTAGCCTTGCCGGTAGCGTCCTGATGAACAGCAACGAGACAAGGAACGCCCTTGCCAGCCTGATATTCGCTTCTTACTGTATGACCAGGTCCCTTAGGAGCGATCATTGTAACATCAACGTCAGCAGGGGGAACGATGCAGCCGAAGTGGATGTTGAAGCCGTGAGCGAACATGAGCATATTGCCTGCCTCAAGGTTGGGCTCGATATCTTTCTTGTAGAGCTCAGCCTGCTTCTCATCGTTGATGAGTATCATAATGATATCAGCCTGCTTTGCAGCCTCAGCAGCGGGGAATACCTCGAAGCCCTGCTTTACAGCCTTGTCCCATGACTTTGATCCCTCATAGAGACCGATGATGACTCTGCCCTTGTCGCCGAGGGATTCCTTAGCGTTGAGAGCGTGAGCATGGCCCTGGCTGCCGTAGCCGATAACGGCTATAGTCTTGCCGTAGAGAAGCGAAAGATCGCAGTCCTGTTCATAAAAAACCTTTGCAGTATTTTCCATTGTAGTTTACTCCTTTTCAGAATATGATTTATTTTAATTTGGAACTAAGGTCAGACCTTCATCCCGAATTATTTAACAGTTTTTAAGCAGTTGTCGCCTCGTTCGATGGCAACGATGCCTGTGCGGCACATTTCCATAATGCCGTAGGGTTTGAGAAGCTCTATGAAGGCGTTGATCTTTGAAGTTTCTCCGGTGAGCTCACATACGAGAGCGTTGGGAGAATAGTCAACTATCTTTGAGCGGAATATCTCAACGGCTGTCATGATATCCTGTCTTGTTTCAGCCTTGTTCCTTACCTTTATAAGAAGGAGCTCACGTATTACAGTCTCGTTCCTGTTGAGTACCTCCACTTCTCTTACATCGTGGAGCTTCTGGAGCTGCTGTACGATACGTTCCTTTATCTCGTCATCCCCTCTGAAGGCAACGGTTATTCGTGAGAAACCGCTGGATTCGGTCTCTCCCACGGTGAGGCAGTCGATATTGAAGCCTCTTCTGGTAAACATTCCGGATACTCTTGAGAGAACGCCCGAAACATTGGAAACGATAACTCCGATAACATACTGATCCATAATGTTCACCTCACTTGATATCTGTTATAATATCGTCTATCGATCCGCCTGGGGGCAGCATCGGCAGTACGAACTCATCGCAGTCAACAGCGCAGTCTATGACGTATGTGCCGTTATAGGCAAATGCTTCTGCTGCGGCTGTTTCAAGCTCGTCCTTTGAGAAGACTCTTGAACTCTTTGCGCCAAAGGCATCTGCCAGCTTGACGAAATCTGTCTGACGGGCGAGAGTGGTATTGGAGTAGTGCTTGTCGAAGAAGAGCGTCTGCCACTGACGTACCATACCGAGAACACCGTTGTTCATAATTACTATGACCAGCGGAACGTTCTGAGAAACGGCTGTTGCCAGCTCGTTGAGGTTCATGCCGAAGCTTCCGTCACCGGTGAAGAGGACGGTATGCTTTCCTGTAGCTATCGCAGCTCCTATTGCAGCTCCCATTCCGAAGCCCATAGTACCGAGACCGCCGCTGGTGAGGAATGTTCTTGGCTTTTTCAGAGGATATCTCTGAGCGGCCCACATCTGATGCTGTCCAACGTCAGTTGCGACAACAGAATCACCTGCATGAGCGCTGATGATGTCGATTATATCATAAGGGCGGAGCTTCTGCTCGGCAGAAAGTCCGTTCCTGCCGCAGGAATTGCTGCAATTCTCGCAGCTTTTCTGATATGAAGCCTGAAGAGCCTTTTCGGTGCGGAGCTTTTCCTCATTGCGGAGCTCTGCGATGCGCTGCTGCCATTCTGTGTGGGACTTTGCCTCTGCAAGCTCGGCAAGTCTTGCAACAGCGTCCTTGATATCGCCTTTTATGCCCAGATCTGCGGAGATATTCTTATGCAGCTCTGCGCCGTCTATATCAATGTGGATTATCTTGAAGTTCTGTGCGAAGCGATTCTTGTTGCCGGTCGCTCTGTCGCTGAATCTTGCACCGAGAGCGATGATGAGATCTGATTCGTCCTCAGCGATAGAGGAGGCGAAATGTCCGTGCATACCCTGCATACCCAGGAAAAGCGGATGATCCGAGGGAACAGCGGAAAGGCCCATGAGAGAGCATCCCATAGGAGCGTTTATCTTCTCTGCCAGAGCGATGAGCTCTCCGGAGGCTTTTCCGGAGATTATTCCTCCGCCGAAATATATGTAAGGTCTTTCTGCGGCATTTATGAGCTCCGCTGCCTTTTCCAGCTTATCATCCGGAGCAAACGGGATAGGAGCAGGGATCACCGGCTGATTTTTGGGCTCGAATTCGCACTGTGCGACCTGTATATCCTTAGGTATATCAACGAGAACAGGTCCGGGGCGGCCTGACTTGGCGATCTTGAACGCCATTCTGAGAGTATCCGCAAGCTCGCTGATATTCTTTACGATGAAGTTATGCTTTGTGATAGGCATCGTAACGCCTACGATGTCCACTTCCTGAAAGCTGTCACGCCCGATGAGACTGCATGGCACATTGCCGGTTATGGCTACCATAGGCACAGAGTCAAGATATGCTGTAGCGATACCTGTGACCAGGTTCGTAGCACCCGGGCCGGAGGTGGCGATAACTACGCCGACCTTGCCTGTAGCTCTTGCATATCCGTCTGCTGCGTGTGAAGCGCCCTGTTCATGGGCGGTCAGGATGTGGTTTATGCGGTCACGGCAGAGGTAAAGCTCATCAAAGAGTTTTATGACCTGTCCGCCGGGATAACCGAAAACAGTGTCGCAGCCCTGCTCTATAAGGGTTTCGACAACGATCTTAGCTCCTGAAATCAACATATTATCATTATCCTTTATATAAATTCTTTGTGTAGTATCAGCATACGTCTCTGACAAATAAAAAACCTCCGGACATTCCGCCGGAGGGTAAAGCTTCATTGCTCAAAGATACAGAAGTACATATATCAAGCAAGAGCGCCATTCGGGCAGAATGAACCGAGACTGCAGTCAGAGACGTTGGTGACTGCGCCTATTATAATGACGATACCGGATGAAATATATACCGATCTCATTATACCTCGCTCCTTACTGATAATATAATAGTATTGTATCACTTTATCGAAATAAAATCAATAAGGAGCGCATCTTTTTGTCATATATTGAGAGATGACAGGGTTTTCAACAGCGGTATTTGTACATGATTTCAGGCGGATATCATATTATTCACTGCGCTGACGAGAGCCTTGATGGAAGATGTGATGATATCGTTGTCGATACCGGTTCCCCAGAAGCTCTTTCCGGCACTTATTATTTCCACATAGGACACAGCTTTTGAAGCGGAGCCCTCTTCAAGAGCGTGCTCAGTGTAGGTGTTGATGCTGAAATCCAGACCGGTATATGAGCGGATAGCGTTGCTCACCGCGTCAAGACGACCGTTTCCGGTATCCGTAGCGGAAGCGTGTCTGCCGTTGTAGGTAAGGCTTACAGTTGCCTCGATGCCGTTGCGCTGTACATAGTGTACCTCGGTTATATTCAGAGGAGAGGTTATATCCACATAGCTGTTTCTGAATATATCGTAGACCTCGTCCGGGAGGAGCTCCTTGTGCTTGTGGTCGGATACGCTCTTTACAAGATAGCCCAGCTCCTCACGCATCCTCTTGGGCAGGTCATAGCCGAAGCGTGTTTCGAGGATATAGCCTATGCCGCCTTTTCCGGACTGACTGTTGATACGGATAACGTCTGCGGAGTATTCCCTGCCGATATCCTCTGGATCAACAGGCAGATACGGAACGTTCCACTGACTGCTGCCGTGGCTTTCACGCCACTTGATACCCTTTGCGATAGCGTCCTGATGGGAGCCGCTGAAGGCAGCGAATACCAGCTTTCCGGAATATGGCTGGCGTTCATTCACATTCATGCCGGTCACACGGGTATAGAGCTCGGTTATCTCGGGGATATTGCTGAGATCCAGTTCCGGATCCACGCCCTGTGAGTACATATTCATAGCGAGAGTGATTATGTCAACATTGCCGGTGCGTTCGCCGTTTCCGAAGAGAGTACCTTCCACACGGTCTGCGCCCGCAAGGAGTCCCATTTCCGTATCTGCAACAGCGCAGCCCCGGTCGTTGTGGGGGTGGAGGGATACGACGACGTTCTCACGGTATTTCAGGTTCTCGCACATATACTCCACCTGGTTGGCGTAGACATGGGGCATTGAGAGCTGTACAGTTACCGGAAGATTGATAATGACCTTGTCCTCGGGAGAGGGCTTCCATACATCGAGAACGGCGTTGCATATCTCCAGAGCAAAATCGGGTTCAGTGCCGGTGAAGCTTTCCGGAGAGTATTCAAAGCAGATATTACCCTCATGATTTTCACGGTATTTTTTGCAGAGCTCAGCACCTGATACGGCAATATCTATGATCTCCTGTCTGCTCTTGCAGAATACCTGCTCACGCTGGGCGGCGGATGTTGAATTGTAGAGATGAACTATAGCGTTTTTGCAGCCCTTCAGCGCTTCAAATGTCTTTGCGATTATATGCTCCCTGGACTGCGTGAGCACCTGGATAGTGACGTCGTCGGGGATGAGCTTCTCCTCGATGAGCGTGCGGCAGAAGTCGTATTCAGTCTCTGATGCAGCCGGGAATCCGATCTCTATTTCCTTGAAGCCGATATCCACCAGCATCCGGAAGAACTCCATTTTTTCGCCCAGGCTCATAGGGGTAATGAGAGCCTGATTTCCGTCTCTCAGGTCAACGCTGCACCATGCGGGTGCTTTGTCTATGTATGACTTTTCGGCCCATTTCATAGAGGTTCTGGGAGCTTCAAAGAATTGTCTTGTGTATTTGCTGACGTTTTTCATAAAACTTCCTCCATTCTGATCCGTAATGTCATTGTATGGTAAAACAAAAAATCTTTCCCATGCAATGCATGGAAGAGACGAAGCTGCGAATATACTCCGTGGTACCACTCTTCTTGACGTACACAGTACGCCCACTCATCTGCGTCGGATCAACGCATATCTCTGTAACGGGAGAGCCCGTTCAAGCCTACTTGAAGCGAAATATGCCTCTTTGGGTTGAAAGCTCGGGGAGGAGTTATTTCTCGTACAATTATACTGCCTTTCACCGTCCGGCAGCTCTCTGTGATACTTGCAGGAGCTTTATTTCCCTTCATTGCCTTTTTAATGTAAGAGTATTATATATCATTTTTTTTATTTTGTCAAGTGCTTTTGATTAAAAAGCAGAAGTACGGGCAAGACTATTTACAGACTCGTTTCAATCATCGTCCCCGATAATTGACGGAGCAGGAGCGTTTTCTTTTTTGAGACGGTATTCTCTTTTTATCCTGCGTTCCTCACTGCAATCGTAGGAAAAATACTGCAAAGCGGATATCAGTACAGTGAGAAGAAACGGGGCTATGACCGGGCCGATACGTGTTCTGTACATATCGCTGACAGGAACTCCCTCGTACTTTGCGATACCTGTCCATCCGGCGGATTCAGCGTGCTTTATAAGCCGGATCAGAACAGTGATGCAGAGGGCAAAGCCGGCTCCGGAAAGAGGGGCGGCTATGAGATTAGGCGTGCTCCTCCGGGACATACACAGTATTGCTGCTGCGGTCATGATAATGCCGGATATTATAAGGCAAATGCCGTATCTGGTTATTGTGCTGCCGTAGCTGGAGCGGTTGCTGATGATGCCTGCGCCGGTGAGCATAGTCATAAAGACAGGATATACGGCGGTGAGCACTATGAGTATGACCTTCATGGCAGTCATTGAGGGCTTTTGCTTTGAGCGCAGGGGTTTTTTGATTTTTTTCATTGGAAAAGATCTCCTGTGGGAAACATTTCACTTCTGCGAGACACATTTTTTCATTAATATCGCCGCACAGAATGAGGATAATATATACGGAGTGCAAAGCTCCTGAAAGGATAGGAATGGAAATCAGAAAAATTGTTTTGAAAACATCTGCGGCAGTATTATCTGCCGGGATAGCAGGGATATTCGCTGCTGCCGGGTATTATTCCGGAAAGCTGCCCTCATCCATGACGGCGGTTCCGTCCGGTGAGGTGAGGATAGCGGAATATCCTGAGCTGAGCTGCTCTGAGACAGAAGTATCTGCCGGTTCATCTGCAACCCGAAACGTCACATTTTCGCTCTTTGGAGCAGTACCTGTGAAGACAGTCAGCGTCCGTGAAGCCGAGCCGCCTGTGCTTGCAGCAGGCGGTATGCCATTCGGGATAAAGCTTCTAATGGACGGCGTTATGGTGACTGAGCTGGGAGATGTCACAGCAGCCAGCGGAGAAACGGTATGTCCTGCCGAAGAAGCCGGCATAGAGAAAGGCGATATAATAAAGCTTGCCGGCGGAAAAGAGGTATTCTCCAACGCCGGTCTTCAGGAAATCATTTCAGCCAGCGAAGGCAAAGCTATGGAGATGACGGTAATACGTGACGGAGCAGAGTTTACAGCGGAGCTTGAACCGGTATTTTCACAGGTGTCAGACTGCTGGCGCTGCGGTATGTGGGTGCGTGACAGTGTGGCCGGTATAGGCACAATGACCTTCATAAACAGAGCTACAGGCGAATTTGCCGGCCTTGGGCATCCTATCTGTGATTCTGATACCGGAGAGCTCGTACCTCTTCAAAGCGGAGAAGCAGTACCTGTAAATATAACCGATGTGCGGCGAGGTGAAAAGGGGATACCCGGCGAGCTGCGGGGAGTATTCATGAATGACAGGCCTCTGGGCAGTCTGTACCTCAACAGCCGCTGCGGTATCTTCGGAAGGCTCAGCGATGAGATGCTTGCCCGGCTCGCAGAGGACTGCGAGGAGTTCACAATGGGATACCGGCAGGATGTGACTGCGGGCGAAGCCGAGATATATTCTTCTGTAGAAGGCTCATTGCCGGAGCGGTATTCTATTGAGATAGAAAAGGTAGATCTGAGCAATGATTCTCCGGGGAAGGATATGGTTATAAGGATAACCGACAGCCGTCTCCTTGAAAAGGCCGGCGGTATAGTTCAGGGCATGAGCGGAAGCCCGATAATACAGAACGGAAAGCTTATAGGCGCAGTAACTCATGTATTCGTAGCTGATCCCACAAGGGGATACGGCATATTTGCCGAGAGCATGGCCGAAAACCTTAGGGGATGAATATAACAAAATGGGCGTTACATCTGTAACGCCCCAGTGTTTTAAGTAAAAATTATCTGTTTTCCTCGCTGAAACCACTGTCAACGAGATCGATAAGAGCATCAACAGCAGCCTTTTCATCGGCACCGTCAGCGATGACCTTAACGTTTGTTCCTCCGACGATACCCAGTGAAAGTATGCCGAGGAGACTCTTTGCGTTAACTCTGCGCTCTTCTTTTTCGATCCAGATGGATGACTTGAATTCATTAGCCTTCTGAATAAAGAAGGTTGCAGGTCTTGCGTGAAGTCCAACCTGATTCTTAACCATTACTTCTCTGACAAACATAAACAACTCTCCTATTCTCTGTAATGTCAGCTTTCTATTCTATAAGCTGTAGTGGTGGTTGCAATTTTTCTTTGCTGATATAATTATACCTTCAAAAAACTGCATAGTCAACGGATTTCTCAGCATATTTCCTGAGATTTCATTAAATTCTACATTTAGATTAAATCGGAGAGGGATTTTCTTACCCTGCTTGTTCATAATTACTACAAAAAATCCTTAAATCCTTTGGTAATGTTATCTAAGATTCAACGTTAGATTATGTTTATTTTTTCTAAACGGAAAGAGATTTTGCTATTATACAACCTGTTTATAGTTATTTTATATACATATATATTTCTTTTATAGATATTGACAGCAAAAAATGGCTGACCATTTTTGGCTTTTATAAAAAGCAGTCATTTAGTGCGATACTCATATAGAATGTTTACGACAGTTATTGAGGGATCCCCTTTTGGAAAGGGGGGGCGGGGAAGAACCTTTCCTCAGAAAGGTTTTCCCCGAGTAATTGCCATACACTTCTATATAAGCATCGCACTTACTGGCTGCTTTCATACTTCTCAAAGAGATCCGGGCGGCGTTCACGGGTTATTGCAAGGCTTTGCTCATGTCTCCAGGTCTCGATATTTTTATGGTGACCGGTGAGTAATACCGGCGGCACAGCTTCACCCTCCCAGACCTCAGGGCGGGTGTAGTGGGGATATTCAAGAAGTCCGCTGTAGATGCTCTCCTCGGTGAAGCACACCTCATCGGAGAGCACGCCGGGACACATTCTTGCCACCGCATCGGTAAGTACACAGGCAGGAAGCTCTCCTCCGGTGAGCACATAGTCACCGATGGATATCTCCTCGTCAACGATCTTGTCAAGGACACGCTGATCCACGCCCTCATAATGTCCGCATATTATGAGGATATTCTCCATCCGGGAAAGTTCAACAACTCTCTGCTGTGTAAGCACCTTTCCCTTGGGAGACATATATATAGTATGCGGTACAGCTCCCATATCGTCACAGACTGCCTTATAGCAGTCATATATAGGCTGACACTGCATTACCATGCCCATTCCGCCGCCGTAGGGAGTATCGTCAACACGGCGGTGCTTGTCGTGGGTATATTCACGTATCTGCCGGCAGTGAACGTTGATCTTTCCGGCTTTTCTGGCTCTTCCCACAATGCTCTCGCCGAGAACGGCTTCACACATCTCGGGGAAGAGTGTTGCTATCTCTATGTTCATAATTTTTCCTTTATGTTTATTTTTTCTCCGGCATATTAAAGAAGATGTTTATCGATAACACTTTTCCTGCAGCATCGATAACTTCCAGCCTTCCGCCGTCAGTTGTATCATAAAAATATATTCCTTCTGTTTCAGGCTTCCCCAGTTTTTCTTCCAGCAGTTTCGGATCATCATTGGCGGTGAATCCGTCAATGGAGACAGCGCCTCTGTTGAAGTCATTGGGAGTGAACAGTATATAGTCTATATTCCGGTTTTCATTGACTTCTTCCTGATCGCAGTTGTATCCTAAAGTACATACGATACCGTCCTTATTGAAAATATTTATCATAGAGCCGGTGTCACCGCTCTGTACGTAGGAATCAAGTGTGAAGCCTTCGCCGAAGTCTGCGAAGGTCATGGGAGTTTTGAGCTGAACTCCGTCTATGGATATCTTTCCGGCAAGCTCGGCTGTTGTGAAGCTGGCTGTGCCGGAGGAAGCGGTATCCGAGGATGCTGTTGAGCTGCTGCTGTCAGAGCTTCCGCAGCCTGTGAAAGTGAATGCAATGCCCAGTGCAAGTGCTGCGCTTATTATAATGTTTGATTTCATAAATATTCCTTCTTTCAGTCGAATAGTCCGTCCAGAGGACGTATTGTCATAACGTCATTTTCAATGTCGGTGGATACTATAACGTCAGCTATAGCCGGTACCAGATATTCCTTATCATCGCCCTTTATGACGTATACATCATTAGCGCCGGTCTGCATTACATCAGCCAGTTTGCCATAGATTTGACCGGAATCAGCGTCCCTGACCTCCATACCGATGAGATCCTGAATGAAATATGTGTCGTCATCCAGTTCAAGGTCATCACGGTGCATATAGAGTATCTTATTGCGGAGCTTCTCAGCTTCCTCGGGAGTATCGATTCCCTCCAGCTTTGCGATCACAGTGTTCTTGAACACACGGGAGCGCTGGATGTTTATTTCCTTATGCTCCTTGCCGATGAAAAGTCTGTCGAACTCGCAGAGCAGCTCCGGAACGTCGGTGTATGGCATTATCTTTACCTCACCACGTATGCCGTGGGTGGTGACAATTTTTCCTGCTTCAAGGTATTGTTTTTTCATATTATTCATCCTCCAGCTCTATGGATTCTAAGATAATCTGCAAAGTATCTTCATTGAGATTCAGGCCTTTGTAATACAGCTCCAATGAATAGCATTTGTTGAGATCCTTTTTGGGATAGATCTCTATTGTTCTTACGGGATTGATATCTGCTTCACTATAAGGCGAATAGATAAAACCGATAAGATCATCCTTTTCGTATAGAACAGGATCCGGCGATATGCTCAGTGACTCGTCAGCGATCTCAGCAAAGCATTCAACGAGCTTTGCTGTTCCGTGCTGACGGGTGTCTATATTTTCTGTGGTAAAGGAATTGATTGCCTTTGCGTATTCAAAGGTATTCTTCGGCACTCTGCGGCTGATAGCACTGAACATTTTTTTCAGATCATCGTCATTGTAGTCAGAGAATAGCGAGCGGTAATAATTTTCTCCGCTTTTCCAGGACTCTGAGAATGAAGCCTGCCATTTCTTGGTTTTTCCGAAAAAATATATCCTGGTGTCAGTGATCTTTATTTCGTCTGTTGAAGGCTGTTCATACTCTCTGACTGAGCCGGGGACTTTTATTTTCAGGCCGAAGCCGGATATTTCTTCCCAGTCATCGGGAATTGGTTTGTTGGTGAACTGAAAGTCATTCATGCCTTTGAAGGTGCCAGGGTATTTCCTTTCGATCCTTCTGCGTGTGAGGCTGCCGGGAAATATGCTCCAGAGTATCGAAGATATCATAAAAATAATCGTTAATACGAGTCCGGAGAGCCTTATTGCTTTTTTCATGTGTATTCTCCATTTATTTGAGCTTTATGGAACTTGCTATCTGCCTGGCGGTATTATCGTCAGTGTTTTTTATCCAGATAGTGATCTCCCTGTATGGATTGTAGTCCGGATATATCAGGCAGGTCCACATTTCGCCGGATGTTGTGCTTTTGTATATGTGGTTGACATAGCAGGTAAAGCCGTTACCGTTGTATTTCCATGTGTCCTCTGAATTCCATGCAATATTTTTATCATATGCAAATTCCTTGAAAACGAGCAGGTCTTCTGAGCGGAGATGCAGACACATCTTAGCGTTGAGTTCGCCCTTTTCAAACCATAAAAGCATATTGCTGGGCGTGGAAGGGAACTCGTGATCTATTGATCTGAAAAAATGTCTGTAATCATTTTTATCGTATTTTTGAGTTGACCATAGATCAACCCCTATACGGTCGTATGTACCGCTGATATCAAATACCATCACACTTTGCTTTCCCTTCTGATATTTGGTGATGCTTGACATTTTATTTGAAACATCTTTCATATCAGCTGGTGCTAAGAATGTTATATCGCAGCAGGAGTATTCTTCAAAATCCTCCGGGACGCTGACCGGCTCAAAGTCCGGGATAGTGCGGTCGATGTTCTCGTACTTGTGCTTCACCTTGATATAGGTGAAAAGGCCGGGAAAGAAAATGAATATCACAAGTGCTGCTGTAAGGATCGGTGCTAAAAATATTGCGCCTATTTTTAATGGTAGTCTCATATTTCCTCAGTTTCAGTCCATTGATTTGTAGAAATCTATAAATTCGTTCATTGTTTTCGGAGCTTCATCGCTTTCAAGGAATGCGGAGGCGCCGGTTTCGTCTATGTACCATATATCGCTGGTGCCGAAAATACTGCTGTCATCGGGATCACCTATACCGATACCAACTACATAACCCTCGTAGAAAACCATTACCCACTGATTTGCATCAAAGCTGAAATTCTCGGTGAAGCCTTCTTCCTTGGTGTATTTGCTCAGCTCACTTCCGACACTGGTATCGTCCTGAAGGCCTTTTATAGCATCGTAAGCTGAATCGTCAGCGCCGAGGCTCAGGCTTTTATCTGAGCAGACGATGCAGTAGCGGCCGCTTCCGGTGCCTTTTACGGTTATGTCTGAAATAGCAGCGGCTCTCTGTATGTCATCTGCGACGAGCATATAGGCGTTTTTGCGGTATTTATGCTCGTCACCGGATTTTGTGATATTCTTTTCATCCTTGCTGCTGATGAAGTATTCACCTGAATCGTCAGTGAGGACTTCATTCACATGGACGAGGATCTCTTCCAGTTCATCGTCGGACAATCCGTATTTATCGTAAATGGCGGTAGTATTTTTCAGTTCTTCTATATTATTTACCTTGTCAAATTCAATGCTGACTTTTTCACCGTCAAGCTGATATTTGCCTGTATAGGTCAGTGAATAGTCGCCGGAGTCCAGTGTCATTGACATTTCGGAGCTGTTTTTGAATTCCATGCTGACTTCATTGGAAGCAAATCCGTCAGAGTCGCATATAGTCCAGTTTCCTTCAAGTGAATTATCGTTATCTGAGCTGCTGGATTTTTTTCCGCAGCTTGTGAGCAGCATAGCGGCTGCTGCAAAAATTATAATATTCCTGATCTTCATATGGCCTCCAATTAAAGCAGATGATTATTTTCGATAAAACTATCATTTAGCAGTTTGCAGGAAGTAGTATGGGCGGCGTTTCGCCGCCCGGTATATTCAGTATGTACCACTTCAGTTGCCTTTTCGTTATACTGCCGTAAACGAGTTTACGAGCGCCAACGTGAAAGGCGAAGCTTTTAGCTGCCGTAAGCGAAAGCAGACTGTCACTAACGTACAGAGTGAGCGAGCAAAGCAAGCGTCAACGTGAAAGGCGCAGCTTCCAGCTGCCATAAGCGAAAGCAGACTCTGTCTTATGTAAAGAGTAAGCGAGCGAAGCAAGCGACAACGTGAAAAGCGAAGCCTTCGGCTTTAGTTTTTCATCTCGAAGTTTTCGCCAAGGATATCCTTGTTTGCTTCGAGTATAGGATTGATGCACTCTGTAAGGAACTCGTCCACCTGCTGAGAGCTTCTTCCTGTATAGTTTTCAGGCTTGAGAACAGCCTCAAGCTCTTCCTTTGTTACCATGAACATAGGATCAGCCTCGATAAGCTCGCAGAGATTGTTGTCCTTTCCGTAAACCTTTACCTGCTTGCCGGCCTCCATAGAGTAGTCCATGATACGGTCGTGGAGCTCCTGACGGTTTCCGCCCTTCTTTACAGCGTCCATCATTATGTTCTCGCTGGCCATGAAGGGGAGCTCTGCCATAACTCTTCTTCTTATCATTTCGGGATATACAACAAGTCCGTCAGTAACGTTCATCATGATATTGAGGATAGCATCAACGCCGAGGAAAGCCTCTGCGACGCTGATACGCTTGTTTGCGGAGTCATCAAGAGTTCTCTCGAACCACTGTGTGCCTGCTGTGAAGGCAGGGTTGAGGCTGTCTATCATCACGTATCTTGCAAGGGAGGTTATTCTTTCGCAGCGCATAGGATTGCGCTTGTAAGCCATTGCTGAGGAGCCAATCTGCTTCTTCTCACGAGGCTCTTCCATTTCCTTGAAGGACTGGAGGATACGCATATCGTTTGAGAACTTGCTGCATGACTGAGCAATGCCGCTGAGGACAGCAAGTACCTGAGAATCCATCTTTCTGGAGTAGGTCTGGCCAGATACGGGAACAACGCTGTCGAAGCCCATTTCCTCAGCGATCATCTTTTCGAGCTGTTTTATCTTGTCGGTATCGCCCTCGAAGAGCTCCATGAATGAAGCCTGTGTGCCGGTAGTGCCCTTTGAGCCAAGGAGCTTGAGGGTTGAGATACGGTACTCAAGATCGTTGAAGTCCATAAGAAGTTCGTTGAGCCAGAGTGTAGCTCTCTTGCCCACTGTTGTGAGCTGAGCAGGCTGGAGGTGGGTATATGCGAGACAGGGCATATCCTTGTATTCATTTGCGAATCTTGCAAGGTTGCTCATTACGTTTATGAGCTTTCTGCGTACTACTTCCATAGCATCACGCATGATGATAACGTCTGTATTATCGCCTACGTAGCAGGAAGTTGCACCGAGGTGGATGATTCCGGCAGCGTCAGGGCAAGCCTGTCCGTATGTGAAAACGTGAGCCATAACGTCGTGGCGTGTGATACGCTCTCTTGCTTCGGCTGCCTCATAGTCGATATCGTTGATGTGCTCTTCGAGCTGCTTTACCTGTGCCTCGGTAACAGGGAGACCAAGCTTCATCTCTGCTCTTGCAAGAGCCACCCAGAGCTTTCTCCAGGTAGTGAACTTTTTATCGGCTGAGAAGATGTACTGCATCTCCTCGCTTGCGTAACGTGTACAGAAGGGGCTTTCGTAGCTGTTCTTATTATTGCTCATAATAATTTCTCCTTTTAAGCGCATCAGCGCATAATAATCTATTATAATTATAGCATCTCTGCGCCGGAATGTCAATCTCAGGCAGAAAGTAGTTATCAGAAAGCAGAAAGTAGTAGGGGCGGCGTTAGTCAGCTTCCCTTAACGGAAAAAAGTGGGTTACCGAGCCTGAAATTATGGGCTCGGTAATTTTATGCCACGATTCCGCCAGAGGGAGCTCCTCTTCCACCACCCGTATCTGTCTTGATAATGCATCATATTGCATCCTGCACACTGCTTTCTGCTCTCTGATTTCTTGTAACTGAAAAATTTTTCTTTTAACAACAAAAAACTTCGTCTTTTTGCGGTTTTAAAATCACTTATAAGTAATAGGGTGACATTATCGCATATGTATGATATAATAAAAACAGCCCGAAACGGAGGTCTTACCTATGAAACGTATTATGCTTATATTTATTGCTGCGCTTATGCTGACCGGATGCTCCTTGAAAAAGAATTCCGATACTGAGCCGCCGGTGGAAAATGATGATAAAACTGTTGAGGATACTATCATCGAATACGATGCCTCAGAATTCCGCCGGATAGATATGCCCCTGAAATTTGAGAGCGGCTCAACGACTGTGGGATTTGATTTCCTTGACTTGTATGAGCTGGGGATAGAGGAGAGAAGTCCCGATAGTATCCCCGAGGAAGAGATAGACCGTGCTTTTTCTGTCGTTTCCGATGAGTGGGTAACTGATGCTGTAAATAGAGAAGTGGAAAGTGCCACGAAAGGGGTGATATGGAATGTGAATATAATCGGTGAGGAGCTGTTCTTTTCAGTTGACCATACATTTGCTTTTAATGTTATCGCTTATGATGATGAGACAGAACGTGATACTGTTGTAGATTATGAGATATACTGCTATGATATGGCCTCAAAGGAACTGGAAATGTTATATTCCTACAAGGGGAAAGAGCCGCCCTTCGAGCTTAGTGATTACTTTGCCGGCGAAAACGGGGATATCTACTATCAGAATGATGACAGGCAGAACATTTACAAGATAGATAAGGACACCGGAGAGACCTCCGTGGTTTTTACCTCTGAGAAAGAGATAGCATATCTCACCGGAGAGCCTGTGACCGGTAAGCCTATGGCTGCTGTGTACGATAAAGACGCTGGGGATTACTGCGGAGCCTATCTTATTGAAGACGGGGGCAGGTTTGTGGATTCTGAGACATTGGAAGGCTACAGGATAGAGCCTACCGAGGGAGCGGAGAACAGATACGATCTGGTCACGGACAAGGTGAGACTGCATACGGATTTTTCTAAGTTCGATGTGGCAAGCGTTACGGACAGCCGTGTTACGCTTAGCTGGGAATCCGGAAAGCTGTTTACATTCGACTTCGACAAAATGGAGCTTTACGTCACAGAGGCAAGAGGCTTGCAGGGCATAGCTGCGGATAAAAAGGGAAATTTCTACTGCAAGGGCGGCCAGGATAACAGCATGAGGCTGTTCGTACCGGAGCTGGGTACGGCATTCAGGATATATGATGACAGTGTGAGCGGCTATAGTCCGGTGTTATATAAGGGAGTACCACTGTTCGTTGTGATGAGCAGAGATTATTCAGGTATTGAAAAACTTGCATTTATAAAGGAGTCAGATTGATATGAAAAGATTTGCAGCATTATTTTTAGCAGTGCTTACTCTTGCAGGCTGTTCGTCAAAGAAGTCCTCGGACACTGAGCCTCCTGTTGAGAATGACGATAAGGCTGTGGAGGAGGAGATAAAGACATACAGCAAGGATGATTTCAAAAAGGTGGATCTTGCCTTGCAGAATGCCCAGAAGGATATCGGCATACACCTGAACGAGCTGGATCTTTCAACCCTTGATTTCGGGGAAAAGCTTTCCCCCTGCAAGACGGTGGCTGATCCGTATAGCTATAAGTGTGAGTGGTCGGAGTATGAGAACTACGATCAGCTTTTTGAGGAAAGCCTGAAAACTCCTGCAAAGGGCAGGGCTGTCGATGCCGTGCAGTGCGGAAATGATATATACTTGTATGTGAGCTATGATCCGTACTGCGATAATATCCATTCCTTTGCACTTTTCCGGTACAGTATGGAAACGGGAGAACTGAAGGAGCTGCGTTCTTTTGAGAGTGCTGACGATTCATTTTCTATTGGAAATTATCAGATAGCAGACGGCAGGCTCTTCCGTGCTGACTTCGATAAAAACTGCGTAATGGAAATGGATACAGAAACCGGTGAAGAGAGTATATTCTACACTGGAAATGAGAAACTCGGCTATATCTTCACGTCAGATCATGATCTTACAGTAATGGAATACTCAGAGGATACAGCCATAGGAAAGATCATCGATATTACCACAGGAAAGGAAAAGGATATCAGCGCAGTAGATGCTAACGGTATGTTTGTGGATCCTGACGGCAAATGGTGGACGGAGATAACTCCCGGGACAGAAAAGGAGCTGGATATCGTCACTGATAACTTCCGCATCAGCACTGGTCTGAGGACTTTTTCCGGTGTATTTCTCCGTGATAATAAGCTGAGCATTCTTGTGAACATAGGAAATACAGGCTATTATGAAAACAGGATGTATACCTATGATCCGGATAGAATGGAGGTCTATGTTACCGACGTTTCCACTCTCGGAACACCTGTGGAATACGGGGATGATATTTTATTTTTCAAAAATGATATGGTCTATTCTTCCTGGGATGCCTCTTCCGGTACGTTCGGCGTGAGCTGTTTTATACCGGAGATAGGTACTGCTTTTGAGATAGAGAATATAGAGGATACCAGCGGCATTATAGAACCTGTGAGATTGACTTATGGTATACCGATGTATTGCGTGCGTAGTTATGATAATGAGATCCTGAAGCTGATGTGGCTTCCGGAGCCTGAGACTGCTGACGAGGGAAAGTGAAAAAAGCAGGACGGATTTTGTTCGTCCTGCTTAGCGTGTCAAAAACTAAAATCGAGCAGGGGCTGATACCCGCATCAGCCCCTGCCTTACTTTTTCAACTTTTGTAGGGGACGCCGGCCTCGGCGTCCCGAAATAGTTTTTGGATATTCTAAGCAGGAGGCGTGTTGTTCGTCCTGCTCGGTTTGAAAAAAGGCGGATTGTACGTGAAAGCAAATTGGGGCGCACGATGTGCGTCCCAATAATTTAGCTATTCTGTGTAGGAAACGCCGCCTTCGGCGTTCCTATCCTTATTGCCTTTATCAATACTTGAACTGGCTGTTGCCCACAAACTCACACACCAGAGAATCTGACGGCAGCAGCTTGCTGTCCACCGGCTCCATGTTCTCCAGCACCTCGAGAGTTTCAGCTATCTCAGGAATATCCGACATTTCCCTGAGCTGACCTATCAGCGGATCACGGTAAACGCTGAGCTCATAGGGCATGAATGTATCTACATCGTAGTCAGAGCGTCCCTTGTAGGGCATGATGTACTTGTTCTCGCCGGATTCAACACTGTGGAACATATTCATCGTCTCCTGGAGTGAGCGCTTGCGGAACTTCTTATCCCTAATCATGCGGCGGAGCAGCCTTACCCTTGAAGGGTGGAGAACTGTCTGGCCGTCTGTTATACGGGTGCGGACGCTGACGTAGATCTTGCATATCTGAGAATCCGGAACAGTGATAACATCCGGATTAAGTGCGTGTATCCCCTCAAATATTACAAGCTCGCCCGGATTTCGCCTGAAGCGTCTTCCGCCGGGCTCACGGGATGAACTCTTGAAGTTATACTTTGGTATCTCAACTTCCTCGCAGGCGCTCATTGCCTCTATCTGGGCGCTGAGGAGCTTGCTGTCCACTCTCATCGGGGATTCAAGATCCATTTTGCCCTGTGCTGCCAGTTCTTTTTCCTCAGGAGTGAGTGAGCAGAAGTAGTTATCCATTGAGAGCGTGTGAGTATCGTGTCCCTGATCGTCAAGCATCTTCTCGATCATCAGCGCAGTAGTGGTCTTGCCGGAGCCTGAGGGGCCAGAGAGAAGTATTACCGGCTTTTCGTCACGGTGTTCGATTATATCATCAACTATATGTTTAAGACGGTAAACGTAGTCCTGATTTGCTGTCTCTATATATTCCTTGGGCGAATTTTTTATGCCTTCATTGATCCTGTCGACCTCTATATTCATCCGAAAATCTCCTTGCTTAAAGATAATATATGAACTGATTTGTTCATATACTGATTATATCATATTTTTGATATTTTTTCAATAATTTTTTGTGGACTTTTCGGAGAAAATGTGATATAATTATTGTGTGATATGATAAATCTCACAATAACACATATCATATACTATAGAAATTGCTCAATTATTTTATCTCCGGAGGCGGATATTATGAAAATGATTTTTATTGGCGCTACACATGAAGTTACCGGAAGCTGTACATACGTGGAGGCCTGCGGGAAAAAATTCCTTGTGGACTTCGGTATGCAGCAGGGTGAGGATATATTTGAGAACGTTCAGATACCGGTATCACCGTCTGAGATAGACTTTGTGCTGCTGACACACGCTCATATAGACCATTCGGGACTGCTGCCGCTGCTGTACGCAGGAGGCTTCAAGGGGGAGATACACGCTACAGAGGCTACCTCCAATCTTTGCAGCGTTATGCTCCGAGACAGTGCTCATATCCAGGAATTTGAAGCAGAATGGCGAAGCCGTAAGGCAAGACGTAAGGGCGAGGAGGACTATGAGCCGTTATATACCATGAATGACGCTCTTGGTGCGATAGAGCTGTTCGTACCTCATCATTATGATACTCCATTTGATGTGAGTGAGGGCATAAACGTGTCATTCCGTGACGCAGGACACCTTCTCGGCTCATCGAGCATTATCCTTACGCTCACAGAGGACGGTGAGACACGCAGGATCGTATTTTCCGGCGATATCGGCAATACCGAGCAGCCTCTGATACGTGATCCGCAGTATGTTGATTCTGCTGACTATGTAGTGATCGAATCGACCTATGGAAACAGGGTGCATGAACGTCCAACAGACTATGTTACCGCACTTTCAGAGGTGCTGCAAAAGACATTTGACCGTGGCGGAAGTGTTATTATCCCGTCATTTGCCGTGGGCAGAACTCAGGAAATGCTCTATTTCATCAGGCATATCAAGGAGGAAGGTCTTGTCAAGGGACATGATGATTTCCCGGTATATGTGGACAGTCCCCTTGCAAATGAAGCTACTGACATATTCATCAGCAACCGTGAGAGCTGCTATGACGAGGAAGCCCTGTCATTTGTAAGACGAGGCATAAATCCCATAGCCTTCGA
>ERZ795051.2169-NODE-2169-length-22418-cov-6.287573_pt1 | contig 22418 bp, 18 predicted proteins | sample MGYA00375135_ERZ795051 | MGnify/ENA primary metagenome ERZ795051 (study PRJEB30180, sample SAMN05720222) | activated sludge metagenome | isolation source: Anaerobic digester | place: Japan | collected 2015-05-26 ... | reverse complement strand
CCGCCCGGTTGAACCGGGTGAACCGGAGTTCCCCGGCATCCTTGAGGAAGATCATGCTTGGGATGTTCTCGACGATCGAGTTCAGCAGGGCATTCGCCTTTTGAATTTCCTCCTCCGTACGCCTGCGCTCGGTGATGTCGATCAGAAAGTTCAGGGTGGCGGGCCTCCCCTTCCAGTTGATCAGGACGGTGTCCAGTTCCACCCATCGTAAATCGCCTTTTTTGTGAATCACACGGAAAGAATAGCGCCGCGGAATATTTTCGCCCTGGAGACGCCTGAGATACCGGTCCAGCACCATGCCGCGGTCATCCTTCTCAATAAAATCGACAAAGGGTCTGGAGGCGAGCTCAGCGTCCGTGTAACCGGTGATGGTGGAAGTCATCGGGTTGAGAAAGACCAGTTTGCCGTCCTGGGCGACAAAGATGGCCTCCCCGGCGTTCTCGAAGAGGAGGCGATATTTTTCTTCGCTTTCCTGAAGGGCCTCTTGTGTCCGCTTTCGGTCGGTCACATCTTCATAGATTGCCACGACCTCCCCGGAAGGCAATTTATAAACGTGATTTTCGCGCCAGCCCGAAATCCGGTTGTCCCGGTAAAAAGAAATATCGTGATCTTCCGGATGGCCCGTTTTCCAGACTCGCTGAAAAACCGAAAAAAGTCCGAAATCGATGACGCCGGGGAAAACCTCGGTTACCCGCCGGCCCAGAATTTCCTGTTTTCGGACCTTTTCCATCCGCTCGGCCGCGGCATTGAAATCCCGGATCACGAAATCCGCCCCGTTTTCAACGGCTTCATAAACGGCAACACAGCTTTTCATGTGTTCAAAGAGCTTGTGGTAGCGGTATTCGCTGGCCTGAAGCGCTTCCTCCACCTGTTTGCGCTCCGATTCGGCTTGCTCCAACCGGACAATCCGTTTTCTTAAGGAAGCCAATTCGCCGATCAAGGTCTGTTTGGTTTTGGACTGATCTTTCATGGGCGTTTCCCGTTCACTGGTTGATGGAACGTGTCGGTTGAAAGGCGTCCGGCAAAATAAATTGCGCGGCTTTTCGGTATCTGGGTTGTTCAAAGGATAAGACAAACGCCGGGCGATGTCAATGGGAGGAATCGGCCGCCCGGTTGAACCTCAAACGCGGTTGTGGTATAGGAAAGTCAAACCGGTTTCCCTTTTTGCGCATTGCACGTTGATGTTCCTGAAATGAAAAAAGGAGGTCTATGAGCGATGTCCGAAGAAACGCACAAAAAAGAACACAAACCCCATGATGATCAGCACCTGGACAAAATGACCGTAAAGGAACTGCGGGAGATGGCCGAGCAGTTCCCGCATGAAAAGGCCGTTCACGAAATGAAGAAGGAAGAGCTGGTGGCCTTTATCAAAGAGGCCAAAGGCATCAAGGACGAGCCGCATGCGCACAAACACAAGCCCAAGGGCAAAGTCAGGATGACCAAGCCCGAAGTCAAGGCGAAAATCCGCGAGTTGAAATTGTTGCACGGTCAAGCGCTGGAGGACCGCGAGCGGGAAAAAGCGGCGCTGCTGCGCCGCCAGATCAGCCGGCTCAAAAAAATATCCCGGCGGGTTGCGCAGGTGTAAGGCGGCCGTTGGAGACAAAAACCGATCATACGAAAAGCGACTTTTCTTTTACCCGCGCGAAGGCTCACTCAAGCGCCTGCGCAATGGTGCGGTCTTTCTTTTCCCACAGGTCGTTCAGCCAGCGGTTGAAGCGGCTTCTGTAGTCCGCATCGTCGGGATCCTGACCGCGAAGGTCCGGATCGATCGGCAGTACCTCGATCCGGACGAGGATTCTGGATGCAGCGCTGCAGAAAAATCGCCAGGCATTTTCCACGCCGTCGGGATAAATGATGGTGACGTCAATCAGGTTTCGCATATTTTCACCCATCATGGAAAGAACAAACGAAATGCCGCCCGACCGCGGTTTGAGAAGATGACGGTAAGGTGATTTCTGCGCAGCGTGTTTCCGGTGGGAAAAACGGGTCCCTTCCACGAAGTTCATGATGGAAGCGGGCCGGTCCTTGAATTTTGCGCAGGCCCTCCGGGTCGCCTCGATATCCTTTCCCCGAAGATGCGGCTTTCTTTTCAGGAGTTCGGCGGAGTACCGCTTCATGAAAGGATAATCCAGCGCCCACCAGGCCAGCCCCAAAATAGGCACCCAGATCAACTCCTGCTTCATGAAATATTTCAGAAAGGGGATGCGGCCGTGAAATATTTTTTGAAGAACCATGATGTCGATCATGGTCTGGTGGTTGGAAACGACGATGTACCATTCGTTGCGCTTCAGTTTTTCAAGCCCCGTGACCTCGTAGTCCACGGTTTTGATGGCTCCGATGAACCCGTTGATGCAGTAGATCCAGCCGTAGGATAAAAAATTGAGAATGACGTCAAAGAAGTTCCTGGCCGCTCGAAAGGGCAGGATCAGCTTGAACACGGCGGTGATGTAAACCGGGACGGCCCAGAAGAGGGTATTGACCCCCAGGAAGGTGAGGCCGAGGACACCGCGCAAAAAACCGGTGAGGGATGTCCACATCGCTTTCGCTCCTCGTTTCTCTTCGGTGTGACCCGCCCACGTATAGGTCAGTTGCGGGGGAGAAATCCAATGCAACGCGGTTTTTCGCGCAGCCGCCCGGTTGACCGTCTCTGCGGCGGAAAAAGGGCTGCGGAATATCCGCAGCCCTTTTTCAGCGTCGTCATGGGCTTCAGATGGAGAAAGCTTCGTCCGTGATTTCCAGCGGCGTCCGGTCGTTTGCCTTGACGGCTTCGCAGCGGGCCTTCACGGTCGTCAGAATTTCGTTGGCGAAGAATTTCGCGGACGCAACTCTGCCGCTGTAGAAAGCCGCTTCCGGATCGTTTCTCTGCAGGCCCTTCTTCTTGCCGATGGTCGTCGCGCCTTCGGCTTCATAAATGGCCTCCAGTTTGTTCGAGGCGATCGCCGCGGCGTCGAGCAGGAAGTGGCCGACGATGACGTCTCCGAAGAGTTCGAGGAATTTGCAGGCATTGAGGATGGGAAGGAAGAAATCCCCCGATTTGCCGGCCTGGGCGAAAAACATGGTCAATTCCAGGCAGGCGTTGGCTGCCTCTTCCAGGTTCCTGGCGGCTTTGCCCAGTTCGGCATGGTTTTTCAATTTGGTGTAGTTGGCCTGGATCATGGCGGCCAGGTTCATCACGTTGGCGCCCTTGCGCTGGCCCAGCTTGCGGCCGACCAGATCGAGGGCCTGAATGCCGTTGGTGCCTTCATAGATGGTGGCGATTTTTTCGTCGCGCAGATACTGTTCGACGGGATATTCCTGGCAGTATCCGTAGCCGCCGTACACGTCCATCGCCATGGAGCAGATGAGCAGGCCTTTGTCCGTGGAGTAGGCCTTGACGACCGGCGTCATCAGATCGAGGAACCCTTCCCATTTGGCCTTTTCTTCCGCGGTTTGCGCCACCCGGACCCGGTCGATGCAGTACGCGGTGAAGTAGCAAAGGCTGCGGATGCCCTCTACGTGGGATTTCATCCACATCAGCTTTCTGCGGATGTCGGGATGCTGGATGATGGCGACGGGCTTGGCGTTGGGATTCTTCATTTCCCAGACGGGAGTGCTCTGGATGCGCTCTTTGGCGTAGGCCACGGCGTGTTCAAAGGCGGCCGAGCCCAGGTCAAGACCCTGCATGCCGGTCCCCAGGCGGGCTTCGTTCATCATCTGGAACATGACCTTGATGCCTTCCCGTTCATTGCCCAGCAGTTCGCCGATGCATTTCCCGTCTTCACCGAAATTCAGCGTCGCGGTGGCCGATCCCTTGATGCCCATTTTGTGCTCGATGCCGCCGGTCTTCACGTCATTGAATTCGCCGATGGATCCGTCGTCGTTGACCCGGTATTTGGGGACGATGAAAATCGAAATGCCCTTGGTCCCGGGGGGATCGCCTTCGATCCTGGCCAGGACGGGGTGAATGATGTTCGGGGTAAGGTCATGATCGCCGGAGGAAATGAAGCACTTCGTTCCGGTGATCAGGAATTTTCCGTCGGGAAGTCGCTTGGCCGACGTCCTCAGGGCGCCGACATCCGAGCCCGCGCCCGGCTCCGTCAGGCACATGGTGCCCGCCCATTCGCCGGAGAAGAGTTTATCCATATACTTCCGCTGCTGCTCCTCGGTGCCGTACGAGTGGATGAGGCCCGCCGCGCCGTGGGTAAGGCCGGGATACATCGCAAACGCATAGCAGGCGGCGCCGAAAAGCTCCATGTTGGCAAAGCCGACCGAAGCGGGAATGCCCTGGCCGCCGACGTCCGGCGAATCCATGGGGTTGATCCAGCCGCCTTCGCAAAACTTCTTGTAGGGTTCCCGGTAGCACTTGGGCACCGACACCTTTCCGTCTTTGAGGTGACAGCCTTCTTCGTCGCTTTCTTTCAGCGTCGGGGCAATCACATTGACGGCCAGCTTTTCGGCCTCGTTCATGATCATCAGCAGATCCTCTTTGGTAAAATCTTTGAACGGCTCCGATTCGAACAGTTTCTCGATGCCGAGCTGTTCAAAAAGCACAAAATGCTGATCACGTGTGTTCACTAACAGGTTGCTCATAAATGACTTCCTTTCTCTCGTTTATTTTTTCCGTCCATCCCCCGTTCACGGCCAGGGATGTCCGGCGTTTTGCCCGACGTTCGCGTCGCTGATTTTTGAATGCGTTTCCTATAGGAAGTCATTGAACGAATGTCAAGAACATCTTGGCCCGGACCGCCGGGATGCGCCGGCTTTTCGCGGGGTCTCTCGGGGATCAGGTTCGGGTTCACCATTGAGGGAATACGGTTCGAAGGGATGGAAAATGCAAATCTTTCCGAAAGGATGGCTCAGCGGTCCTTGCTGGACATAAAGCCAATCAGGGCCAAAACGATAATGATCAGGCCGACCCCGATATAAGCATAGGTGTAGGTGTTGAGCATGAGCTCCCCCAGGTCGGAGCGGAAGCTGGGATTCAGAAAAAACCCCCAGTAAAAAGTGAAGCAGTAGTTGATGAGCAGGGCCAGCTTCACCCGTCCGAAAAACAGGATCAGGGTGCTGATCCCCAGAAGCAGGGCCACCTGGAAAAGGGGGACGGCCAGTTGTGTGCTCATGAGGGTTTCCATGGCTTTCTTATACCCGAGCAATGTTTTCTTGTCCAGTTCCTATTTTGTCCGGTTGCCGGGATTTTCTGAGGTGGGCGGCGCCTCCTTGCCCCATGTCCCCAGTTCATAGTCAAAATCCCCGACGGGTCTGATGAACGTGTATTCGAAGCTGTCCTTCACGAGGCTTTTCGCCACGGTGCCGACGCTGCCGCTGGGAACGGACACAGGGAGTGAAACGATGAACAGTGCCGTGCCGACCACGACGGAAACGATGCCGACCGGCCGGATCAGCGCCACGTCGAGGACCACGAGGTCGGACTGCATCACTTCGGCATGCGCGGGCACGGCGCCGATGAAGATGACCATTGCGGCGAACAGGGCGGTCCATTTTCTTTTCATTTCATTCTCCCTGAAATGCGGTTTGCAGATATTTTTGAATTTCTTAACCCACATTTCCTTGCGGGTCAAGGATTCCGCGGCGTCCGGCCGGACCGAAACGGGAAAAGACATTTTTGCGTCCGCCGACCTTTCCGTTGATTATGCATCCCGGTTGTGCTAACCAGGCAGGCGCATACAGACGCGCGGGCGGTGGCGACCATGGTCGGAATTCCCGAAAAAATAATTGATTTCCACGTTCACCTGTTTCCGGACAAGCTTTTCGATGCCGTATGGGAAGCCTTTCTGAAGCAATATGACTGGCACATCATTCACCGCTATTATTACCGGGAGTGCATCGAGCGTCTTCGGCGCAAGGGCGTGAGCGTGATCGTATATTCCAACTACGCGCACCGCGCAGGCATCGCGGAAGCATTGAACCGGTGGAATGAGAAAGTCCTTCAGGAGTATGAGGATCTCTACTGCTTTGCCGCGTATCATCCGGGCGACGACCACGCTCTGGACATGGCCCGCCGCCTTGTGGAAAATCCGAAAATCCTCGGATTCAAGCTCCAGCTTCTGGTCCAGAATTTTTATCCGTTCGACGAGCGGCTTTTCGGCCTCTACGATCTGGTGATGAAAAAAAACAAGCGCATTCTTTTTCACACCGGAACCGGGCCGGTGGGGAATCCCTATGTCGGCCTTGAACCGTTCATGAAAGTTCTGGATCGGTTTCCCGACCTGCCCGCCACCGTCGCCCATCTGGGGGCGCATGAATATGCCGGTTTCATGGAGCTTGCGGACCGGCATCCGAATCTGTATCTTGACACCGCCTTCTGTTTTCTGCCCGCGCCCTACAACGGGTACAACCTCGGCCCCGGGTATCTTGAAAAATACCAATCCAGAATTTTATACGGGTCGGATTATCCCAACCTGATCACGCCGTGGGAAGCGGAGATTGAAAATCTTTTGAAGATGAATCTCTCTCGGGAATTTTACGATCGGATTTTTCACGACAACGCAGCCGCGTTGATCCGATCCCTGACGGAACGATAGGGAAACGGGCGGTGTCCCGCGGTTTACCGCCGCATCCTGAAGGTTCACCGATGACGCCGCCCGGCTCCGGCCGGGGAAGCATTCACCGCTTTGGGATTCAGACGGACGAGATCGACGGCGGGGTCGAAAAGCTCAAGGCCATGGGAGTGCCACAGCTATTTCGACTGAACCGTTCAGGAAGGGGCATCTCCCAGGGCCCTCATCTTTTTCCCGGCCTTGAGATTTTTCTCGATCTGCTCGAGCGTCACCCCCCTGGTTTCCGGAACGAAAGCCGCGACGAAGGCGACGGCCAGGACGCAAAAGAAGGCGAACAGGAAAAAAATGGAAGCGTGTCCGTGATTCTCCATGAACGTGAGGGCGTTGTCCATCAGCAGACCGGCAAAGGTCCAGTTCACCATGGTCGTCACGGTCATTCCCGCTTCGCGTCCCCTGAGCGGAAAGATTTCCGAGCAGACCAGCCAGGCCACCGGCCCCCAGGAAACGGCAAATCCGAAAATATAGAGGATGACCGCGGCGAGCAGAATCCCCTTGGGCGCCCAGGCGATCGCCGACGGGTCGGACGGGTTGCCGATATAAGCAAAAGCCGCTCCCGCTGCCGTCATGCTGATCATCATGCACAGGGCGCCCACATACAGAAGCTTCTTCCGGCCCCATTTTTCCACGAGCCGGATGGCGGGAAACGTGAACAGCATGTTGACCGTCGGCACGGTCATCGTCGCGATCAAGCCGGTGAGACCCGCATATCCGAAGATGGTCGGCGCGTAGTAGATCATCACATTGATGCCCACCAGCTGCTGGAACACCTGCAGGAAAATTCCCACCAGCAGGATTTTGATGAAGGAACCTTTCAACAGGTTGCCGATCCGGAAACCCCGGCCGCCCAGCGTCGCCTCCATATCCTGAATTTCCCGCCGGATGTCTTCCGGGGTGTTGAGGGTTTTTTGAAGGACAGCCGTTGCTTCCTCCTTTCTTTCCTTCAGCATGAGCCATCGCGGGCTCTCCGGCAGAAAAAGGCTTCCCGCGAACATCAGGCCGGCAAACACAACGATCAAGGAAAACATCAGGGGAAGCGCCGTTTCAGGCGTGGAAATCCACTGGGCGATGATGAAGTTCGTTAGGGATATCAAGAAGATGCCGATGGTAATGAGCAGTTGAAACAGCGTCCCCATGGAACCGCGGATCGAAGCGGGAGCCGTTTCCGACAGGTAAAGCGGAACGATGAAGGACGCGATGCCGATGGCAAATCCCAGCAGAAGTCGGCAGGCATACATGACCGCCATCGGAGGAAGCAACGTGGAGACAAGGGAGCAGGAGCAAAAAATGAATCCCGACAGGACCAGGCTCTTTTTTCGCCCCAGGCATCTGGCCAGGAGGCCCGAGAGAAGCGCGCCGATGACGCCGCCCGTGGCCAGGATGGAGGAATAATGTTCCGCCGTCCGGATGTCCAGCCCGTAAACTTTTCGGATGGTGTCCAGGGAATTGGCGATGAATCCCTGATCCAGTCCGAAGAGCAGACCGCCCAGCGCCGCGGTTCCGCAGATGTAAAAGACGGTGGCCTTGTATTCGGTCCTCATGTCGCCTCCCGGAATCCCGGATTTAAAAATCTACGCTGACTTTTACGCCGACGGCCAGCGCGTCGGAGATGGTGCCGGTTCCGGCCGGCCGGATGATGTACTGGATGTCCGGCCCAATGCCGATCCCCCGGCCGACGAGGAACAGGTGATTCAACTCGATTACGGCTTCGTGGCTTTTGGTTTCCAGTCCGGCGGCGGCAAGGCCGTTTTTGTATTCGCTTCCGAACCAGCCGGTGGTGACGGCGAGGCCCGTCCGGTCCCGCGGGCGGACGCGAAAGAGTCCTTCATAAACGAAACCGGCACTGAAATAGCTTGTCATCGGATTGGTTTTGTCCGTGAGGCTAAGGACCAGCGTGCCGAAGGCGGAGAGACCCCGCTTGTCTCCGGGCGATTCGCGCAGGAGCATCTGATCCGCGAGCAGCCAGACCAACGCGTCGCCGGTCGTGGTGGCGTTTCCTGTCCGGCTCAGGTCCTGGAACCGGCCGGTCATGTAGAATCCGCCGATCTTGTACACGCCCGGCAGAGCGCTCGCCGAACCGCGGTGGACATGGTAGTGGAGTTCGCCCGCCAGCGTGACGCCGTTGCTGCCGAGTCCCCACCAGGTGCCGTGCAGGTTTTGGTTTTCACCGGCCGGGTCGCCTCTTCTTCCTTCCGGATCGCCGTCGTACACGGCGGCCTGGAAGGTCCAGTTGCGCGACGGCGTGTCGAAGGCCGCCCGCGCGCCCCACGTCGCCGACGGGTAGGCGGTGAAGGTGAAGGGTTTTTGAAGGAAAGCCGGCTTCGGACTGCCGCAGAAGGAGTTGTTGACGAACTGGCAGTAGAGGTCGGAGCGGAGAAAGTCATCATTGGCGACCAGTCGGCCGTAGGCCAGGTCGAGCCGGTCATCCGCGAGCCGGGTCGTGAACTGTACGTTGACCAGCTTGAAGAGCTGTCCGGAGTAAACCTCCTGGACGGGAAAGGCGTTTCCGCCCTGCGACGGGGCGATGAAGCGCGTGGATACGCTGTCGCCGTCGTGCTGCGACAGCTTGACCAGAAACATGGTGCGGGGGATGCCGACCAGTTTGGCCAGGTCGAACCGGAATTCGAGGCCGATGTTGTCGGCATAGGTGCCGCCCCGCTTTTCGCCGCCTGCGATATTGAACATCGTTTCCGACGTGTAGTTCAGGCCGACCCGGATGCCCGAATTCTTGAGCCGGTCCCGAGCGCCGCCCCAGTTGCCGGTCAGGAAATCGCGGATCGAAAAGTCGGTTGCGGCGGCGTCCGGGGCGATTTCCCCTGCGGCGGCGAGGACAGGCCAGGAGAAGAAAAAGATCAGGACGATGGCCGTGACGGCCAGATGTGCGATCGAATGCAGAAGAGGCAATCGATTCATGGGCGGTCGGTTCCTTCCGTGCGGCTCTGTTCTATTGATTGATCTCAGTCTTTTTCGCTAAGCGGCGTCTTTCCTGCCCCCGCGCACGCGCTTTTCCGCCCATTCGAAATAGGTTTCGATGACGTAGAGCGCCTCCTGGATGGTGGGGTAAACGGGGAAACCCGCCTTGCGCAGCGCGTTGAAGGTGGAAATCCGGACGCGCTCCGCCTCCATGTCGTTTTCCAGAAAGCAGGACAGGACGGGGATCACCGGCTTCTTGATCTGATCGGCCATTGCCATGATGCTGTCCGCGCTGTTGGTCACCTTGAGAAACAGTTCGGCGTGCATGATGTATTCGACGGAAAAATAGGGGACGATCACGTCGATGTTTTCGTCTTCGTCGAGGGCTTTCATGGTGTGCAGCATTACGTTGAGGTCGAAACCGAAAGCGCCGAGATCGACCGGATTGGTCGTCGAGGTGTTGACCCCCATGATTTTTTCACTGATCATCTGTTGTGTGCGGGGGCTCAGTTCGGGAAGCAAAACCCCGGAGGCCACGGCCAGATCGGAAAACAGCACGGAGATGCCGCCGCCGGCGCCCAGGAAACCCACGCGCCTTCCGCGCGGGAATCTTTGCGCGGTGCCCAGCATCGCCAGATTCATGAGTTCTTCAAAATCGTCCACCAGCAGGCCGCCGTGCTGTCGCACGGCCGCGGCCCAGATCGTGTAATTGCTGGCCATGGCGCCCGTGTGGCTGGCGGCCGCCTTGGAGCCCAGATCCGTTTTTCCCCCTTTGAGAATAATCACCGGCTTTTTGGCCGTCGTGCGCCGGAGCGTTTTGAGAAATTTGTTCACATCCTTGATGTCTTCCACGTAGCACGCGATCAGACGGATTTTGTCGTCATCCGCCAGATACTCCAGATAGTCCTCCAGTCGCAGATCGATCTGGTTTCCGTAGGAGACCACTTTATTGAGCCAGATGCCCCTGGTGGTCGCCATGGCCACAAAGCTGGAAGTGATTCCGCCGGACTGTCCCAGGAAGGCGATCGAACCCGACCCTTGTTGCAAATTGGTCAGCCGGAAAGAGACTTTCGACTCGAAGCACTGAACACCGATGCAGTTGGGGCCCACGATCCGAAGATGTCCCTTGCGGGCTTCCCGGACGACATCGTGCTCCAGTTGCAGATTCCCCGTTTCCCCGAAGCCGGAGGTGAAGAAATGAATAAATTTGATCTGCTTGCGAACGGCCGCTTTGACGATGTCCACGGACTGCTCGACGGGCGCGGCGACGATGGCGAAATCGACCGGCTCCGGAAGATCGTCGATGGAAGCACAGGTCTTTACGCCGGACACTTCAGCCCGGCGGGGATTCACGGGATACAGGGCGCCGGTAAAACCGTTTGCCTGCAGGATCTGAAAATAGGGCAGTTTTCCTCCGCCCAGATTGTCGGATGCGCCGATCACGGCGACGCTTTTGGGATAAAACAACGCATCGAGATTCATGAAATTCCTCCTTGATCTATAGCCGGCCGCCCGAAACGAGGGTTTGTCTTCGCAAAAGGCCGGTTTCAAAACGGCGCTATCTTACAACTTTGAAGAAACGATGCAAGAAAAAAACGAACCGCCCCGGCGGGGCCAAAAGGGGCTGCCAGACGAGCCGGGTTGATGGGATGCGCGATGCTCCTGTTCCGGAACCTTGACGCCCGGCTGTCCATGGTTTTCTGATTTCCGGAACTCGCCGATTCCTCCCCGAGACGCGGGGTCAGCCGGCGGCCCCATCCATCGAGCCCAGGGATGATTTCAATGGTTGGGATAAAGGCGTGACGATCCGGTAATATTGCTTTCTTGCACTCGTAAATTATGATATTGTTTAAAAAAAATAGATGGCGTCGTAAAGACATGTTCAAGAGACAACCCTATCTTCCCGCAGAGGTATTTTTGTAATGCCGACCTTTCATTTCACCAAGAATCGTTTTCTTGCAACGATCTTTTGCGCTTTTGTCGTCTTGGCTGCCGCCGGGTGGTTCTTTACCTCTTACCTTGTCGAGACGGCATCACGCACCGTGAAGGAAGATGTTCATGATGCAAACCTCATCATCTCTCTCAACCTGATCAATGAATTAAAGAAAATTCAAAACGCAGCGGTGGCGATTGCCGGATCTCCCCTGACCCTTCCCGTTTTGCAGGCCAATGTTCCTGAAAACCTCGAAAAGGCAAACAACATCTTGGATCGGTATCACAAGTCTTTGAATGCAGCTGCCTGCTATCTCATCAATGACGAAGGATTGACGCTGGCGTCTTCCAACCGGCATGCAAAAGACAGTTTTGTGGGTCAGAACTATACATTCCGGCCCTATTTCCAGCAGGCCATAAAAGGTGACGTGTCCCAGCATTTCGCTTTCGGGACCGTTTCGAAGAAACGCGGAATATTCGCCAGCGCTCCCGTCAAGGATAAAAAAGGCAATATTGTCGGGGTTGTGGTTATAAAAAAGGAAGTTGAGGACATTGAGGCCGGCCTCCGGCAGTATATCTGGTTCCTGGTGGACCAAAACGCCATAATTTTCATGTCTTCACAGCCGGATGTCCGCCTGAAAAGTCTATGGCCTCTGGATAAACAGCTGCAGCAAAAAATCATTTCTTCCAAACAATACGGACCGGGCCCGTTCCCGCCCGTCATGCAAAGACAATTCAAACGCGGGGAAGAGGTAAGTTTTAAAGGGGAAAAATATCTCGCGGAACAGATGGCCACACCTTACGAGGGCGTTTCCGTGGTCCTTCTCTGGTCAACAAAGCAGATAAGCAATTACCGCTGGTTCGGCATTGTTCTGACCCTGCTGACCATTTTATTGACATTAAGTTTTCTTACGGCCCTTTATATATTCACCCAGTCAAATTTAAAGATGAAGAAACTGCTTACACAGAGCCAGGCTCAGGCATCGGCGCTGGCTGCTTCCGAGCGGCAACTCACGGCCCGCAGAGATGAACTGGAGGAGCAGAAGGAACGGCTGGCTCAGGCGGAGGAACGCAGCCGCCTGATCCTCGGTTCCATGGAGGAAGGTATCTGGGGTGTGGATACGGAGGGCAAGACGACATTTGTCAACCAGGCGTCATTGGACATGCTGGGTTATACGGAGGAGGAAGTCATCGGCAAGCCGATGCATGCGCTTGTCCACTATGCCTACCCGGATGGATCGGTTTATCCGCGGGAAGATTGCTATATGTATAAGACCTTCGCGGACGGAAACTCACGCAACATTGTCGATGAAGTCCTCTGGCGCAAGGACGGTTCCAGTTTCCCGGTGGAATACACGACGACACCGATCTTGAAGGAAGGGGCTCTGAAGGGCGCGGTGGTCACGTTCCACGATATTACCGACCGCAAGAAGGCGGAAGACGCGATTCATTTCATGGCACAGCGCTACCACATCATTTTATCAAGTCAATACAGCGGCATTTTGGTTGTAACGGAAGAAGGCAAAATCGAGTTTGCCAACCGGATTTTTTGTGAACAATTTGGTCTGCCGGAAGCGCCGGCGGAATTGATCGGGTTGACGGCCGATGAAATGCTTAAAAAAATCCAGAATGCTTACGTTCATCCGACGGAGGCGCTCTCAAGGATAAGAGAAATTGTGTCTCAGGGGCAAGCTGTCTTGGGAGAAGAGATCTCGATGAGCAACGGACGGATCTACTTGAGGGATTATCAGCCCATTCTGATTGATGGAAAAAATAGCGGTCGAATGTGGCAGCATCGGGACATTACGGAAAGCAAGAAGATTGAAAGAGCGATTCTGGAGGAAAAAAACAAAGCAGACGCCATCCTCCGGGCGTCAACCAATGGAATTGTAACGATCAACGAAAAAGGTCTGGTGGAAACCTTCAATCCCGCCGCGGAAAAAATATTCGGCTATGCATTGGATGAAGTGGCGGGGAAGAACGTATCTTTGTTCATGCCGGATGAACATGCGGATAAGCATGATACCTATTTGGATAACTATCTCCAAACAGGCATTAAAAAAGTCATCGGGAAACGCGTGGAAGTTACCGCGAAAAGGAAAAACGGCGAGCTGTTTCCCGCCGAAATCGGAATCAGCGAGGTATTGCTGAAAGACGCCAAACTCTTTACCGCCATTATCAATGATATTACCGAAAGAAGAAGAGCGGAAGAGGAATTACAGCAACGGATGGAAGAACTGGAGCGCTTTAACAAGATCACCGTCAATCGGGAATTGAAGATGATCGAACTCAAAGAGAAAATCAACGACCTTTTGAAACAAATGGGAAAAGAGGAGATCTACAAGATCGTGGAATAACAAGCAGGTAAACGAACTTGCGGCGAAATATTGGGTAAGCAAATCGTCATCGAGAAAGGAGAAAATATGGAGAACAGCAAGAATAGCGTGATCGGCAATGCAATGGCGGAACAGGTCCTGGAGCAGCTTCCCACACCGGTCATGGCGGTTGATAAGAATTTGAAGATTCTTTTCATGAACAGGGCCGGGCGCAATTTTCTGGGTAAATCCTGGGAGGACTTGCGCGGGCAGGCCTGCGCCAACATGTTCAAATCCCTGCATTGCAACACCGCCGATTGCTGCATGCAAAAGGCGATCAGCGAGGGGAAACCATTCTTTTCGCGCAATGAAGTTGAAAGCCAGGGCCGCAAAGTGCCGATAGAATATTTTGCCGCGCCCCTGACGGACGATGAGGGTAATATCATCGGCGGCCTGGAATATGTGATCGATATCACCGAAAGGGTAAAATACGAGATTCAATTGCGCGAGCAGGCGCGCACCATCCGGGAAATTTCAACGCCGGCCATTCAGCTGTGGGACGGGGTTGTTGTCCTGCCCGTCGTCGGCGCCATTGATTCTATCCGCGCCAATCAGATGATGGACATCATGCTCAACAAGATTGCCGAAACGGCCTGCAAGGTCATGATTCTCGATATTCAGGGTGTGCCGGCCGTGGACACGGCCGTAGCCAATCATCTGATCAAGGTGGTCAAGGCCACGCGACTGATGGGTTGCCAGGCTGTAATCTCCGGAATCTCGCCCGCCGTGGCGCAAACCATCGTCGGGCTGGGGATTGAATTGGGCGTGAAGACAACGACGACATTGCGCAATGCTTTGGCCGAGGCGTTCGAGATGATCCAATGTGAAGTGCGTCAGATAAAGCCGTCCAGGAGGAGTGAGTCATGACCGATGACCTGACGGTAGGTTCGCAAGTGGCCCTGAACACCATTCAGGGCTGCCTGATTGCGACCCTGCAAGCGGATCTCTATGACGACCTGCTTTCAAGAATCCGGCAAAGCATTCTGAAAAGGATCAGCGCCAAATCCATTCAAGGCGTTGTCTTCGATATGAATTCCGTCGAAATGCTGGACTCCTATATATTTAAGCATCTCGCGGACACCGCCAAAATGTCGGAACTGCTGGGCGCGAGGGCCGTATTTGCCGGTTTTCAGCCGGGCGCCGTTTGCGCTCTTGTCGATCTGGACGTGGATATAAGTGATCTTCAAATGAAACGAACAATTGAAGAAGGAATCGAATATCTGACATCTTTGGCGGCGCTGCGGGAAAAATCGCGGCAGGATAGCGAATACCCGGAAACTGCGGAAGAGGAAGCATTGCAAACGGACAAGGCCAGGAATGAACCGGATGATGGAAGGCTCTGCTGAAAAAAGAATTCTTCTGACGGAGTCCTGGGACAAAGAGCATGCAATGATCGAAACCAGGAATTTTGCAGCCGGAGCCGGATTCAACAAAACCCAACAAATGCTTATCGCCACGGCGGCCTCCGAATTGTCTTCCAATATTTTGCGATATGCCGGCAAGGGGGAACTTCTCTTGAAGGTCGTCAAAAACATGGGACGGCTCGGCATTGAGATTGTCGCAATGGATCAGGGAACGGGCATCGCTGATATTGAAAAGGCCATGCAGGATAATTATACAACCACAAAGGGCAGTTTGGGGTTGGGATTGCCCAGTGTGCGCAGGATCATGGACGACTTTGAGATAGAGTCGTCGCCGGGAAAAGGGACGCTCATCCGAACCCGCAAATGGAGAGATTATAGTGAACGTTGATTGTCATTATGTGTTTCGGGCCCTCCTGGGAGCTCCTTCAGAGTGCGGAGACGCCGGAATTGTGAAAATCGACCATGACCGGTGCTTTCTCGGGCTGGTGGACGTCCTTGGTCATGGAAAACGGGCTTACGATGTTGCCTGCTTCGCGCAGGACTATCTTGACCGGCATTGGACAGATGATCTTGTTCGTCTCATGAGGGGTCTCCATGAACATTTGAGAGGTACTTTGGGCGCGGTGGCGGCCTTCTGCCGTCTGGACAGCAGCACGGGAGAGCTTGCTCATGTCGGAATCGGCAATATTACCGTAAGGATGCTTGGGCCAAGAGCCTTCAAGATGGTTTCCCGGGATGGCGTTATTGGTTATCGCATCCCTTCCGTTAAAGAAGAAAAACGTATTTTTTATCCGTCAGACATTTTAGTGATGCATTCCGACGGAATCCGGGAGCATTTCAATATACTGGATTGCCCAGGTCTGCTCAGCGGCAATGCCGAGACAATCGCGAAGGGAATTTTAGAAAAATTCGGCAAACAGGATGACGATGCTTCATGCATCGCGATGAGGTTGGCATCATGATTGAGATCGGGAAATTGTCCATCATCAACTCCGATATGATCGTTGAAGCGCGCAAAAAAATTCGTTTGCTTGCGGCAAGCCTGGGATTTTCTAAAATCCACGCAACGCGCCTGGAAACAATTTTTTCCGAAATCGGTCGTTTCAGCTGCCGAAACGGGAAGCATCTTGAGGTCACGATTGGAATTGATCCGCAGGATCGCTCTGCTTTGGTTATGAACTTTGAAAGCTTTGAGCAGCTATCCGCCCTTTGCGGCGTTCAACATTTTTTCGACGCCATCAGCAGTGAAACGCTCGAATCCGGGGCAATCCAATTTTCCACACGCAAAAACCTGCCGGACGGCAACGACCGTCTCTCGCCCGAGATCATAGCAGAGCAAAGGGAAATACTCGCCCGTCAATCCAGAAGCGAACTGCTCAAAATGCTGGAAGGGAAAAATGAGGAACTGGAAAACAGGGCCATCGAATTAAATAAAATCAGTCTGGCCATCATCCACAGCCCTGTGTCGGTCATCATAACCGACCGGAACGGACGAATCGAATATGTAAATCCCAAGTTCACCGATGCTACCGGCTACCGCCCTGAGGAAATACTGGGGCGAAACCCGCGCTTCCTGAAATCCGGAAACCATGACAAGGATTTCTATCGGAATTTATGGACAAAGATTTTGTCCGGTCAACAATGGTACGGGGAATTGTGCAATGTCCGCAAGGATGGCAGTATCTTCTGGGAGTCGACCAGTATTTCCCCCGTTCAGAACGCGGAGGGTGAAATCACTCATTTTGTCGCGGTCAAGGAAGACATCACCCAGCGCAAACAGTTGCAGGACAGCATCGATAAGGAGAGACAAACCCTGCGGGACATGATGGAAAGCAGTCCTGTCGCTATCGGGATATCAATGGGCGGCAAACTGCGTTATGCCAATCGGACATTTCTGAGGATCCTTGATATACGGATGGGCGATCCCATACTACAAATTTATCTCCATCCGGAAGACCGTCTGCCGATTATCGAGAAACTTCAAAAGGAAGGCATCGTCAGTAATTATGAAGTCAAAATGCGGGGAGTGGAAGGCCGCGTTGTCGATGTTATGCTGACCTTTTTGCCGACGACGTTTGACGGTGAACCGGCCATCCTGGGGTGGCTGGTGGATATCAGTACGCTGAAGAAAATGCAGGAGGAATTAGGAAGCAAAGTCGAGGGTTTGAATAAGGCGCGCAAAGCCACGCTCAACATTATGGAGGATCTGGAAGAAGCGCGAAAAGAGGCGGACGCTGCCGCAAAGGCCAAAGCGGACTTTCTGGCCAATATGAGCCATGAAATCCGCACCCCCATGAATGCCATCATCGGATTTTCCAACCTGGCGATGAAGACACAACTGGACCGCAAGCAGCGCGACTACCTCAGTAAGATTCAGCAGTCGGGAAAGCATTTGCTCGGTATCATCAACGACATCCTGGATTTCTCGAAGATCGAAGCGGGCAAGCTGTCTGTGGAGCAGACGGAGTTTGAGTTGGAGAAGGTCCTGGAGAATGTCTCCAATCTCATTTCCGAAAAGACCAGCGCAAAGGGATTGGAGCTGGTGTTCCGCGTTGAGAAAGGGACCTCCAACTATCTTATAGGAGATCCCCTGAGGCTGGGACAAATTCTGGTCAATTATGCCAATAACGCCGTCAAGTTTACGGAACAGGGCGAGATTATCGTTTCCGTCAAGGTCGTTGAAGAAACCGACCATGACGGCCTTTTCCGTTTTGCCGTCCGGGATACGGGGATCGGCCTGACCCAGGAACAAATCGGCAAGCTGTTTCAGTCGTTCCAGCAGGCGGATATGTCCACTTCCCGGAAATATGGCGGAACCGGACTCGGGCTGGCCATCTCCAAGAAACTGGCCAATCTCATGGGCGGCGATGTGGGGGTGGAGAGCGAATACGGCAAAGGCAGCACCTTCTGGTTTACCGCGCGCCTGGGCAAGGGCGCTGCCAAGGTGAAGAAGTACTTACCCGAACCCGATTTGCGTGGGCGGCGGATATTGATCGTGGACGACAACGAGATGAGCCGAATGGTTTTGTCCGACATGCTCGGAGGCATGACCTTTGTTGTCAAGGATGTCTCTTCGGGGAAAGAGGCTCTTGCAGAGATTCGCGCAGCCGCTGAAAAGGGAGAGCCCTATGAGGTGGTGCTTCTTGATTGGCAAATGCCGGAGATGGACGGTATTGCCACAGCGAAAGCGATCCAAAAGCTGCCGGTGGCTCCCAAGCCGCACATGATCATGGTCACGGCCTATGGCCGCGAGGAGGTATTGAAGGAAGCAGCCCAGGCCGGACTGGAAGATGTGCTCATCAAACCGGTGAGTTCTTCTACGATGTTCGACACTTTGGTCCAGGTGCTGGGCGGAAAGCACGAGGAACAGCAGGCAGGGGAGCAACCGGAAACAACAGAAATAGAAAACCTTGCCTCCATCAAGGGATCTTCCATTCTCCTGGTGGAGGATAACGAGTTCAACCAGCAGATTGCCTGTGAACTGCTTACCGAGGCGGGTTTTAAGGTTGATGTGGCGGAAAACGGCCAAAAATGCATTGAGATGCTGGACGAACAGACATACGACATCGTCCTTATGGATATGCAGATGCCCGTTATGGACGGCGTCACGGCCACCCGTGAAATCCGTAAAAACGAAAGTTTCAAGGATCTGCCCATCATCGCCATGACCGCCAATGTCATGGAGGCGGATATTGAAAAATGCCGGGAAGCGGGCATGTGGGACCATATCGGCAAGCCGATTGATCCAGACGAGTTGTTCGGCAAGTTGCTGAAATGGGTGAAGCCGCGACGGGCGGCAGATGTCCGGGAAGCTGTCGTTACGCCCTTAAAGGAAACAGCAAGGGAAGAGACAAGGCCGCCTAAAGAGGACGATCTGCCCGACATTCCGGGATTGGATACCAAACTCGGGTTGAAGAGGGTCATGGGCAAGAAAGACTTCTACTTGACCATGCTGAGGAAATACGTCGATAATCAAAGTGAGGCTCCGACACAGATTCGACAAAGTCTGGGCGCCGGGGATTACGGAACGGCGGAACGCCTGGCCCATACGGCGAAGGGGGTGAGCGGGAATATCGGCGCCGCAAGATTGCAGGAACTGGCGGCCGCGGTAGAGAAAGCCATCAGGGACGGTGAAAGCCCCGAAGCGATTGAAGGCCTGCTGGGTTCCTTTGCGGATGCCCATGCCCTGTTGATCACGGGGTTGCGGGAGGCCTTGCCGGCTCCCGAATCCACCGGGAAAACGGACGAAACGGAAGCCTCAGTGGACCGGGAGCAGGGAGTTGCCGCCTGCAAGGCGCTGGCAAAATTATTGCGCAATGATGATAGTGAAGCGTTGGACCTGCTCGACGAGCGAAGGGAGCTCTTAAGAAGTATCCTGGGATCGAATGAATTCAGGTCCATAGAAAAGGCTTTAAAGGATTATGATTTTGAAAAGGCCCTGAACCTCCTCAGGGGCCGGGCGGAAAAAATGAAGATCGATCTGTAAACCATTAAACGATGAGAGGATTAGCGCCATGACAGATTCAAACCATGAACAGCAACAGACCGTCCTTGTTGTCGATGACACCCCGGATAACCTCACGATGATTACTTCGTTGCTCAAGGATCTCTACCGTGTAAAGATTGCCGTGAGCGGGAAGAAGGCCCTGCAGATCGCCTTTTCCAACGAGCCGCCGGATCTGATTCTCCTCGACATCATGATGCCGGAGATGGACGGCTATGAAGTCTGCAGCCAGTTGAAAAACGATTCGGAAACCAGAGACATCCCCGTTATTTTTCTCACCGCCAAAACGGATGTTGAGGATGAAGTGAAGGGGTTTGATCTGGGGGCCGCGGATTACATCACCAAGCCGGTCAGTCCGCCCATTCTGCTGGCCCGAGTCCGCACTCATCTGAGATTGAAAAGGATGACCGACTATTTGAAAAGCAAAATGGACCAGACCGGTGCGTGGTAACCCTGAAGGCTTGAATGGAACGGGCGGATGAATAACGAAAACAATAAAAGAGGAGTGCGCCATGGCCGATGCGAACCCATATATTGAAAAACCGACGGTATTGGTGGTGGACGATACGCCGGACAATCTGAGCTTGATGAGCGGATTGCTCAAGGATAAGTATAAAGTCAAGATCGCCAACAATGGTGCGCGTGCCCTGAAGGTCGTCATGACCGGTGCGCCCCCTGACATCATTCTCCTGGACATCATGATGCCGGTCATGGACGGATATGAGACTTGCCGGCACCTGAAAGAAAATCCGGAAACCAGGGACATCCCCGTCATTTTTCTTACCGCCAAAGCGGAAGTCGAGGATGAGATGAAGGGGTTTGAACTGGGCGCCGTGGATTACATCACCAAACCGATCAGTCCGCCCATCGTTCTGGCCCGGGTGCATACCCATCTGCAGTTGAAAAGGGTTCGGGATTATCTGAAGGATCAGAATGAATTTCTGGAGAATGAGGTGCGGCAACGCACCCAGGAGGTGGTCGCCGTCCAGGAGGTTACCATCCTGGCGATGGCATCGCTTGCGGAAACCCGGGACAACGATACGGGAAATCACATCCGCCGCACTCAGTTCTACGTCCGTGCCCTGGCGGAAAAACTTCGCAACCACGAACGTTTCTGTCATCTCCTCGATGACGACAAAACGATCGAATTGCTGTTCAAATCGGCCCCGCTCCATGATATCGGCAAGGTAGGCATCCCCGATGCCATTCTTCTGAAGCCCGGACGCTTTACTCCCGAAGAATTTGAAATCATGAAGTCCCACACCACACTGGGGCGCGATGCGATTCGGGCGGCGGAGCAACGGCTGGGTCTGGAATTGCCGTTTCTCGCTTATGCCAAGGAGATTGCCTATACCCATCAGGAGAAGTGGGATGGAACAGGATACCCGGAGGGACTGTCGGGGGATGACATTCCCATCTCCGGCCGTCTGATGGCGGTGGCAGACGTATATGACGCTCTGATCTGCCGGCGTATCTACAAAGAGGGCATGCCCCATGAAAAGGCGGTCGGTATTATTTTAGAGAGCAAGGGCTCTCACTTCGACCCCGACATCGTGGATGCCTTTATGGAAATTGCCGAGACGTTCCAGGAGATCGCCAAACGCTTCGAGGATACGGATCATGATCTCGAAAAACACGCAAAGCAATAGGCGGCATGATTGTATTCAGACATAAAAGATCCGGGTGCAAGGTTTCTTTCAAAGAGGAAGTTCAAGCGCCGCTTTCATGGCGAAAAAATTTACAAAATTTTCATTAACCGTTCATTATCCACTGCAGCGGGCCTGATCATCATTGGCCGTCAAGACTGTCTTGACAAACGGATGGTCGTGTCTATATGCTGATTAAAAAACATACAGGTTCAAACCATGCCATTTATCAGACCGGAAATCATTCGACCGCCCAGCGAGCATGCCAGCTATTATCTGCCCCTGACGTCCGGGTGTTCCAACAATTCCTGCACGTTTTGCGCGTTTTCCTTCACGAATCTTGGCATTCGCGACCTCGATGACGTTAAACGCGAAATCGACGCCATGTCCCTGTACGCAAAAAGCCGCATGTGGATGGCGGGTCAGCCGGACATCGTCTATGCCGTCCTCCGCCAGTGGGACGGCAAAAGGGTGTTTCTCCAGGACGGCGACGCCCTGGTTTATCCCTACCCCCGGCTGATGGAGGCTCTGCAGTACCTCAACGGGAAATTTCCCGCCCTGGAGCGCATTGCGAGCTACGCCACGCCGCAGGACATTTTGAGGCGGAGCGTTCAGGAACTGCAGGCGCTCAGGGAGCAGAAGCTCGGCATTCTTTACATGGGCGTGGAAAGCGGCGACGACGAAGTCCTCAAGAAGATCCGGAAAAACGTCAGCCACGATCAGATGGTGGAGGCCGCAAAAAAAGTGAAGGCATCCGGAATTCTCCTGTCCGTCACCGTGATTCTTGGGCTGGGCGGCGTTCAGGGCAGTGAAAAACACGCGCTGGAGACGGCGAAAATCCTGACGGAGATGGACCCGGATTATGCGGGAGCCCTGACGCTGACGCTGATTCCCGAAACGGAGCTCTACAAGGAATGGGAGAGGGGGCGGTTCGAAATGATCACCCCCTTCGACTCGCTCAGGGAGTTGAAAACCATGGTGGAGCATTCTACCTTTTCCAGCTGCTTTTTCAGCTCCATGCACGCTTCCAATTATTTCTCCATCCGCGGTTCGATGCCGAAAGACAAGGGCAAGGTGCTCCGGCAGCTTCAGGCGCTGCTGTCCCGGAAGGACCCAGGCATGCTGCGCCC
>ERZ795051.2165-NODE-2165-length-22430-cov-8.273117_pt1 | contig 22430 bp, 30 predicted proteins | sample MGYA00375135_ERZ795051 | MGnify/ENA primary metagenome ERZ795051 (study PRJEB30180, sample SAMN05720222) | activated sludge metagenome | isolation source: Anaerobic digester | place: Japan | collected 2015-05-26 ... | reverse complement strand
AGCTTTAACATTTTATTTCTTTAATTAATTTTACTGCTTTTACCATTATAGTACCTGCTGGCCACATAATTGTTTTAGTATTACTTTTAGATAAAAATCCATTATTAATTTCATGCACATAATGACAAGCAGGAAGACCTTCTTGAATATCCTTAACTTCACATTTCCAAAGTATATCATTAAGATGACAAAAATTATGTTTTGCATCTTTGATATTATCAAATACTAACAAATGATAACCTTGACTTGCAAGCCAATCAGGGGCAGTCACAAACTCCCATACTTTATATTGAACATAAGCCTTATTTTCTGTTATCCAAGAACCCAATTCGTAATTTGTTATTTTATATTAAATATAATCTTTATTTTAATCTAAGCTATAAATAACATAATTATATCTTCTTCCCATTTCATCCCAAACAACAGTTTTTCCGCATCTTAAACATTTAAACTTATCACCTGTTCTTCTTTTTTTAAACTCAGGAGTATTAAAAAAGACATGAGTTGGTGACCCTGGATATGTTGGACATTCATATTGTTCTTTCATTAAACAACAAAAATCACCTTGCCATTTATTATATCTCCAGTTGTATTTTAAATTTGAACCATGATAAGTAAAACATGGAAGGCATGGACATTCTTTATTTGGACATTCTATTTTTCTACCCAAATAGTCTCTTTCATTATATATAAGATTGCTAACTTTCATAATTTTTTAAAATTTCTTTTTTAATACTTTCCCATTCATAATCATAATACTTTAATAGAAACTCATTTAATAACTTATCAGTTCGCTCCTTATCTTTATTATTACAAAGCAATATTTTGAAAAGATTATTCAATATCTCATAATTCTCTTTACTTGTAGGTTCACTTAATATTTTTTCTACCATCGCAGCATCTTCTATATAACTTTGTTGACTGTCAGCCTTGCCTAAAGCTCGCAAAATTGCAAACAACAAAATAAATGCGAGAAATCCGGCAATAGCAAAAACTATCAAAATAACTTTAAATAAACTCATAACTTAATTTTTTAATGATTGGTCTAATTCTTTGTCAATTTGTCGTTTTTGACGATATTCATCAATTATTTTCTGTGCAGCCTTACTCACAGGATTTTCAGTCAAAATCTCAATCTCCAGCCGCAACTTTAAATTCTGCCAACGCAGGTAATCTATCTGCTTCTGCAATGATTCATTTTTAATATTCTTTTTGATTCTTCTCATCGTCTATAAAATTTAAGTATTTCTCGAAAAGTTCGTCAAAGGAATAATAATCAAAGTTATAACTACCATCATCTGCAAGGAAAGCTATTTTAAAAAGCATTTCATTATCTTCACCAGCCTGTACTGCATATTCATAACCATTTTCAACAAGCCAGGTGACAAAATTCTTTATTTCTTTTTTTAAGATTTCAAATGTTTGGTTTTCCATATTTGTAAATAATATAAACTCAAAATAATTTTAAACTTTTATCACAATTTGGCGAAAACCAGACGCTTTCAATACGTGGCTGCATTTTTAAGGCCGCTCCCTCACCTTGTATTTTTGTGCCCCGAGTTCTTCCTGCCGCATGACAAGCTGTTTTATAATCTATTCTTTTCCATCCTGCATCTTCCAAAGGTTGATATATTTCATGTTTGTAACCTGAAAGCATGACTTTTCCTTTTAATTTTAATAATATATTAATTAAATTTTTATAATCGTCAACAGTCATTTCAAATTTGTAGCCACCTGACTTACGTGTCTCTATTATGTAAGGAGGGTCGCAGTAAAAAAATGTATCTTTTGTATCATAGGTTTCAAATATTTTCCTAAAGTCACTATTTTCAATTTGTACTCTCATAATGCGAAAATGAATTTCAGATAACATTTCTATTATACTTAACCATCTTGATACAGATTGAGCCATATTTCTACGTGACAATTTTAAAGTAAAACTCCAATCACCTTCAAACGAACCACTAAACCTCATTCGTGCTACTATAAACCACCGATAAGCTCTTTCAATTTCATCAGTACACTCTTCCCATGTTCTTCGACAATAGTTAAATTCTTCACGAGAATAGGGAGTAAGTTGAACAAGTTTATAAAATTTTTCAAATTTCTTTTCATCTCGTAAGACACGAAAGAAATTTACCACATCACTGTCAATATCATTATATACCTCTACTTTTGAAGGAAGCTTTGCAAATAATAGTGAAGCCCCACCACCGAAAGGTTCAACATAAATATTATGCTCTGGTATTAATTTCAAAAGTTTTGCTGTCATAACTCCCTTGCCCCCAAAATAAATAATTGGCGAACGTAGTTTACTCATTTTGTTTTTTTTGTTTTTTCTTCTCTGTTTTTATCTCGATATAATTCTTCCATGTCAAGCTCAAAACATAAGTCCGCCTGCCACTGCGTTAAATACATCTTACCACAATGCCGACAATAATATCTATACTTATTTTTATTCATAATTCACTCAGCTAATTCCCATTCCAACAATTCTCTCGAATCATTAATAAAAACAGGATATACTCTACTATCTTCAATATTCTTTTTCAGCCATACACCTTTTTTCCAGCACGATATAATATATCCTTCAGTAATTTCTGAGGTTGAGCCTATTTGATTTTTACGCACCTCTTCCGGTACTTTAACTTTTAAATTATCGAGTACCGTATTTCAATCGAGTTCCTTTATTTTCATTTCATTGAATTTATTTGAAATTCAAATTTACTTATCTTGCTATCTAACTCAGATAAGTTATTTTTATACTCATTTTCAATATCTTCTCTTCTTTTCTTTATCCATAGAGGAAACAATTCCGACACCGATTTTACTTTTGTTCCCCATGCAGCTATTTTATAACATAGCATACTCCAATGATATTTATTTTTTCTTGCATTTGCATCTACATATCTTCTCCCTATTACATAGAGATCAGGATAATATTTTGAATACCATATCTCTATTTCATCAAAATATTTTTCCTTTTCTGCAAGTACAATAGTTTCAAGTATCTTTAAAGGAATTACTTCTACTGAATATTCTTTATAATTTACTTTTTCGTTAAAAATGTCTTTCATAATAAAACCTTCTGCCTCTGTTATTAAAGGAAAAGGCATAACTAACTTATCATTAACTAACAATTCTTTTTGTCCGGTTAGTGATAATGATTCCACCAACTCTTTCCAGCGATTTGTTTCATCTACATCAAACACTGTTGATATAGATTCTTCATTGTAAAATAATTTTGTTTCCATAATTTTAATTTTTTAATAATTAATATAAACCATCCCATAATTTTTCTTGCCATTCGTCAAGTTCTTCTTCTGTCATCTCACGCCGGCCTGTACCACCACATTCAGGACAAATTATTTCTTCATAATCTTCGCAATCTTTCATGTCAATTTTTTGACACCAACATTCCCGCTCTGCAAGTGTTTTGCAAGTTTTGCCATCTTCACATTCACAATTCGTAAAAATAGGAAGTGGTTGTTTTGTCGGGTCTTTAGATATTCTTCTCATTTATATTAATTATTTTTTGTATTTCTTCTACTGATGCAAACCGACAAAAATCTTCTTTGTCTTTATATTTATCCGGATATAAGCCAGTTTTTTCTGCAAGTTCTATCCATCGTTTATTATCAATAGGCGGATTCAAATTTGCAAGCATATTAAAAAGATTTTTCATTGTTCCAAATTCTCTTTCATTTCCTTTATCCCATGCCGGAATTTCAGGATAATCCAATGCCAGAGTTTTAGGATTATCTGAAAAACTTTTATTTTCTTTAATTTGGTCTCTTTCAATATTTTTAACAGTAAAAGTTGGGTCGTATAAAGGAGTTTTTAAATTATTAACCTCTCCTTTAGGAAGTTCTTCAGATTCAATTGGAATTTGTTCATCTTTTTGTTCTAAATCTTGTTCTGTATTTGTTGACGATGTCTCATTTTTAATTTTACTTAATGCCTCTACAAGTATTCCTGCTTGATTTTCCAAAATAATTCTCTTTAATTTATTACTTGTATTTTTACCAGGATATAATTTCAATGCTTCATACATAAGTGAATCCTCTCTAACTATTTTTAAGAGTTTACTTGTTGACATCTCAGATAACATCTGTTCTGTATATTCAACTTTTTCTTTTGATTCTTCTGATTTTTCTTCTTCTTTTATTGGAGTAAATTTTTCAGATCCTATCTTATCTATTACAACACCTGTAAGTTTTTCACTTCTTCCCTGTAAAAATTGTCCATCTGGTATAATTACTTTACTTCCTGTCGGTGTTTCAATTATCTGCGATGAATCATTTTGTATGTCCATAACTTCTTCAGTAGTGTACATATTGATTATTACATCAGGGAAAAGGTCACGTGCTATAAATCCTAATGCTCTATAATAAATCATACGGTCGGGTGTTTTATACCATGCAGATTTTTTATATTTATAACCATCTGCACCATTTACCATTTGTTGAGTAACCCACAACCCCATTCTTTTAGCTTTCTCTACCGAAAAATTTCTCGTAAGGGTAAGTCCATTATCTTTACGTGTTGCAGTTATTGAAACAACCATATTTTCATTTTCAATAGTACCCTCAACTGATTCTTGCCATGAATTTTCTTTCAGTTTGCCTGATGCAAATATCATAGTTTTAGCAAGGTCGCCTTTTATTGAAAGCAATCCATTTATAGGTACTATATTCTGTAATGCCGTCATTGGTGGCACATTTAATTGTTGTGCCTGAAGAAGTACAACAATTATAGATGAAACCTTGCCTTTAGTATAATCAACACCTCCGGTAGGCGATTTTTCGTAAAAGTGGTCTGGTACAATTCTGCTTTCTAAAAGCATATTTGCAAATGCTTTCATTCCTTCCATCGTACTATATGCTTCTTCAACAAACTTTGGAAGACGAATCTCTGATTTTACAACTGCTGTTTCCATTATCTTATGATTTTAAAATTTAACAATATTATATGATTCAAATTTTACAATTAATTTTCACTAAAAACAATGATATTTGTCATGTTTTATGGCAACAAATTTTGTTTTTGAAATAATTGGTAAAATACTTTCATTTTATCAACTTCATTATCCCACAAGTTAAATTTCCAATTAGAATGATTTACTCTATCCAAGCTTGTTCCTCTGTCAACAATTCTATGAAATTCAGGATGTACTACTTTCACATTTTTGGGATTAAGTTTAAAATAAGGATATTTGCCTTTAGGAAGTACGTGCGCAAAACATTGATAAAATAATGGTGTATTAAAATAATTTGTTATATCCTGACCAGTATAAGGACAATAAACTCTTTCATCAATATCTTTTGCATCTTCCCAGAGAAACAAAAATAATTCTCTTTCATTTTTGAATCCAAAATCTATTTTTCTCATGGTAATAATATTTTACACCGAATAATTCATTTCTGCATGTTTACTCACCCATGAACGTTTTGCCGGTTCAATCCATTTAATTGCGAGAAAATCAAAAAACTTTTCTTCTGTATCAAATATGGGTGGTAATGTTGGACAATTTTTATATTCAGGTTTTATCTTCCATATATTACCTTTATGAATACATTCTGACTTGCGTCTCAAACCATCTTCTGTACCACACCATCCCATTCTATTCCATCTTAACGCAAGCTCAATATGACTATATGCACTTGAGCCTGTCCTTATTGCAAGTATGCGACCATAATCTTCTAATTTGGTAATATAAAGTTCAATCTGTAATTTTTTGTCAGGATAAATAAATCTTTTAAGTTTACTACCATTCACTTTAAGTCCAGGATAACCTTCTGGAAAGGCTTTCCCCATAGAAAATTCATCCTTTGGAACACATACTATTTCAATATCACCTACTTCCCAGCATCGTCTTCTTATTGAACCCGCAACTGACATTTTAATTACATAAGGCTCAATATATTTCATAAACCTTTGTGCAATTTTTTCTGCTGTCTCAATTGGAATTTTTTCAAATGAACTCATCTCTTTAGCCTTTGATACAATTCAATCCTTCAAGACTATTAAAATACATTATCTTCCCATCTTTGGTTTGTACACGTTTGCCTTTTAACTGAAAAGATAATATCACCCAATCATCTTTTTTAAAGCCATCAAGTATCTTCATACGGTCATTAAAAAAATCGAAAGACACCTGATTCTCTCGTCTGCCAGCCCATACTTGCATGATAAGAGTTGCCTTAGATAATGTTTCATTAATATATTGTGGCGGTATTAAATCTAATATCCTACCACAAATTTCAAACTCATTTTTTTGCGTTGCTCTTCCTTCCATAATAATTACAATTTTTTAATTTTAACTTCTGTGCGTGGAATGTCCGAATAAATCTTTTTTACATTTAACTGAGAAATTAAACTATCATCCTTAAAAAAAATCGTATTCATTGCATCAATTACAAACTTTGTTAAATTATCAATATCGGGCTTAGATGAATGATTTTGTGGCGCTGTTTTTTTTAACTGAGAACTATTTTTCCCTGTTCCATAATGACTTTTTGGCCTTAACATATAAAATATTACTTCAAGTGAAATGGCTTCTGTAATCGGCTGTTTGGGCGCATATTTCTGTACAATAATTGCAAAAGTATTCTTATCTTTTTTAGAGGGGTCATACATACCTGAAAAATTTCCTCTTCTGAAATATCTTGCTCTCGCCTGAGAAGAAGGCTGACCAAACACAGTAAATACTATTTCATCATTTTTATCCATCTTTAATCTCTCTTCCAATTACTCTTAATTGATATGGTCTGAAACATTCTATCTGTCCTGTTTTTTTATTTTGACATATCGCAACTGTAAAATTTACTGGCATTTTTGCTTCATCTGTTTCTATTATTTGATAATCCAACCCCCAATGAAGTAAATAATAAAAATTTCTTTCATATAAAGGCTCTCCTTCCATTTCTGTACCTTCTTTAATCCAACTTGCCTCAACTAATAAACGAATATTACTCATGTCCGGCTAAAGTTTCAATAGCAATCAAAATTAATTTTTATAAATTCTTTCAACAATTGTTCTTCTGTGGGTTTTTCTTTTATACGATTAACAAACGTCCTGTTTTTTGAACCCTTTCTCTCATCCCATAATATATAACCCAGATTATCAAAATCAATCATATCGGAGCCTTTTTCATACAACTGTTTTAATATTATATTTTTTATATTCGTTCTTTCCTTGTCAATTAAATTATTTAATCCCAACAAAACTTTATCTTTTTTCGCAAGATTATAAATATCCATTGTTCCCTTAACTGATTCTCGTGTTTTTAAAAATCTCTCATTCATAAATTGTTCATAGGCTTCTGATGTATCTGGTTCGGGTTCATATTTCTGTATCTCTGCCTCCCACTTCTCCATCTCCGTAAAATTCCTATTACTCTCTGCAACCTTTAAATTCTCATACGCCTTCTTCGCAGGAACAATTCTATTATACCAAAAAGATTTACTTACTTCAATAATCTTATCACATAAATTATCATCACGTATTATCTTTTCAACCTCAAAATCATTACCATCTCGCAATATAGCTATCTCTGCATAATCTGTATCAAGTATTATCATATAAATATGAACTTGTGCAAGGAAATATATAGGAAGTCCATCAGCCCAAATTTTTGTCATCCAATAACCAAGATTTTTACATTCAAGTACAGCTTCCGTCTTGAGAGACTCGCCTGTTATCAAATTAATTCCCCCTTCAATATTTATAAGACGGTCTGGAGAACCAAATAACCAGGGATAATCGGGATTTACTACATATCCGTTTAACTTTCTACACTTACGAATTATCTTATCATCTTTAAAATTCTTAATATATCCGTCTTTTGTACCATCATAATAACTCCACATTTTTGCTACTGTTTCTTCAAGGACTTGTCCCCATAACATTTTTTCATTTTCTTCCTTTCGCATTTCAACAGTCCCTACTTTTTCGTGAAAAAGTCGTGCAATAGTTTCATATTTATTAAGGCCAAGTACAGTCCCTATCTCAGAACCACCTATTCCATTTTTTCTAAAATGATACCACTCATCAGTACCATAAGGTATATTATATATCTTTAATGAATTTTTCATGTTACTTCAAATTTAATGCTTTCGGTTCTTTTACATCAACATTTAATACTTTAATTTCTTTGTACATTTCTGAAAAAATATCATGTAACATATCTGCCTGTAATGTCATCATTTCTTTTTCCTGCATACCATTATATGATATATCCTCTCTCCATTTGCTATACCATTTCACAACAAGATTTGTAAGGTTTTCATGTTGAACACAAAGTTTTAATCCTTCGTCGTAAAAATTTCGATAAAATTCTTTTAATTCCTGCAAATCTTTAAGTCTTGCACTTGCTCTTTCTTTTTGTTGAAGACTGTCCCATTTGTAATTCTCATCAGCCATTATCTTTTCAGCCTTCTCTACTAACTTCTCGTGTTGTAGAATTACTTTTTTGTTAAACTCATCAAGTAATCGTGAAAACCGATAATTATTAAATACGCTCATCATCGCCTGCTATATAAATTAAATCATCTTCTTTACAGAAATAATATTCATTATTATCAATAACAATGATACTTGCATTTCTTAATGGGAAAATTACTCTATCTCCTTTTTTAGTCATTTCACAAGTATTGCCACAGGAAATTATTGTTCCTTTTTCTGGCTTATCCTTAATCGTAGCCGGAACATATATACCCTTTAATGTTCTTTTTGGTGGTTTATCCGGCTTAATCAGTATTGCTTTACCAAGTAGTTGCATAATGTTACATAATTTCAAAATGGTAATTTTTCTGATTTATTTGAAAAAATATCATCTTCATCATCTTTATCATCTTCCAATACAATTTTTGGATTTAATTTGGGAATTTTTACCGATTCTTTTGATTTCTTTTCATCAAAAATACTAAACCTGCCTTTTGAATCCATTGACAATTTTGTCTTTCCCATTTTACCTGTTTCTTCAAATCTTATTTTCTCAACTTTTAAAATGGTAGGAGCTTTATCATCAATATAATACATATCATCTTCATCATCTTCTTCAGAAAGATTAGATTTATCTTTTAATTTATTAAAATAACGATGAAGTATTATTCCAATATCAATTTTTTCCTTCCATGCTGAAGAACCCTTAATATCAAAAAGACAAGGTATTCTATAATTTGCTCCTTTATGTTCTATCTTAGTTGTATGCGCTATTATTATTCCATGAACATCATATACTGTTCCAAAATCCAAAAGATAATCAAGTTGTTTACTTATATATTGTGTCTCACTAATATATTTTGGTTGTTCGTTCTCTATTTTATTCCAAGCATCAATTACATATCCAAAAATATTTTCGGTCTTTTTAAGATAAATCAAATATTGAAGAAGTGATTCCATCGAGTTTATTCTATTGGCATCAATTTTATTATTCCATGTTTCAAAATTCATTCTATCAGGAGAAATAATAAAAAAATGTTGTTCAATAAACTTAAACACTTTTTCCCTTTTAAACAAATCCATGCTATCATAAGAATTTTCTTTTATACTTTTACCTGTAAATACTTCTGCAATCTTTGCAATCTCTCTTGACACAGGTCTGTTTTCAGGTGTAAACATTGCCCATTTAATATTCTTATCCTGATTATGTTTTATAAACTCACAAAGATACCATCTGATAAAAGAACTCTTACCTGACGAAGGAAGTCCGGTTATCCCTGTTAAATGTTTTGGCTTTAATGTAAAAAGATTATCAATCTCACTTATCCCTATTCCAAGGCCTGGCGTAAATCCACTTTTAACATAAGTTTCAAGTTCACTTTTTATTTGCGAAGGCGTTATAATTCCTTTTACTGGAAAAGATACTTTACCTCTATAACATTCATCAATGCCTTCTTTACCAAGCGGCGCAAGGTTTTTTTCTGAACAACCGGCATAAACTTCATTTATATCTTTATATCCTACGGGATAATTTATATACTTACAACGGTCTTTACCAAAATAAAGTGAAAGATGTTCTCTTAATTTTATTCCAGGTTCATCACCATCTGTACTGAAGATTATTAAATCAATATCCTTTATTACACTTTTAAAATAAACATCATTTACATAAGCAAACTTTTCTTTAAAATCATTTGAATTTACATTGGGCGCTCCTTGTGGTTCGGAAAGTACATTTCTATATCCTGCCGTCATCCACGTAAGCCGGTCTAACTCACCCTCTGTCCATATTATTACTTTTTGCTCTTCAGGCGCAAACTGTAAAGATTGCATCCCCCATGGAATTATTTTTGTTCCATATTCTTTATTTAATTGCCACCACTTCGGTTCTTTATCTCCTTTTTTCCATTTAAAATTAAGATATTTTACATTTACAAGTGTATTGTTCATATAAAAAGGAAATCCTATTATTGTCTTTCCATTAAGATTAAATTCAAATATTCTTTCCTTAAGTGCAATTCTATAATCAATCCCTCTAACCTTCCAATAATCCATTACTTCTCTGGAATAAACATTTGGAATTTGAGAAGGCATATTTGATTTTTCAAGCACTTTGACATATTTATCATATACATCTAAATTACCACTCCAACCACAATGAGGATGATTACAATGCCACCAGCGATTTCCTGGTTCGTCATTTACAGTAAGACATGACTGATTTTTATGATGCGACCGTAAGTCATTACACTTAGGACAAATAGTGCTATATCTTACTTTCCCTGGCTTTGTCTGAATGCCTAATTCTTCAAAAGATGTTATCAATGTTTTATTATTTTGTTAAATTTTCAATAATGTAATTTTCCGCTTTCTCGTCTCTCACAATGAATTTTGGTCCCTTACCTTTTTTATCTGTAAAAGGATAACAACAAGTGAGACGTGGTTCTACAACTTGTCCATTAATGATGGATGGCCGCAAGAGAGAATGAATTACGTAAACTGAACGACCTGTTATATCAGAAAATTGTTGTATAGTAAACATATTATATGTCATTATTTCTTTTACTTTCTCAAACGACATATTACGTTTTTTAGCGATTTTAATTATTAATTCTTTATTGGTTTTTTTCAAATTGCATTTGATGTTTTCCATGAGAATTGTTTTGCCAAATGTAAAAACTATTTTTAAATATACAAAATTTTTTTACAATATTTTTAAAAAATATTTTTTAATTAAATGAAGTGCCCATATTATGGATATGTGAACTATGCCTACAACGAAAACCGGCAAGCCTGATTTCTCAAACCTGCCGGAAAACCTTAAACTAAAGCTATGAAAAAAGCTATGGAAACACGACAAATATACTAATCATTTTCCAAAAATGCAAATTCCAAGTTTTATATTGTGAAATCCTTCATTATCATATTTCTGATAAAAATATCCTATCTCCGTATTTTTCTTTGTTAATAATGTAATTCCGCCTCCACAAATAAAACTGTTTTTATTACCTCCAAAATTTATTTCGCCAAAAAGCCTGTTTTTAGCTCTTACAGGCAATGTCTGTCCTTCGATAATAGAAGGTACAAAAATAATACTATCTCGCCTTACAGTCATTATGACAGGCCTATAAGCCCAAAATCTATCCTCAAGTGTTCCTTTCACGGTAAAATTATATGATACATAAATATCTTTTCTCTGAAGCGTATCGGAGTAAAAATTCAGACTATCTCCGACCGGTTTAGGTGTTGGCAGAGTAGGTTTCTCAATAATTACTGTATCCGGCTTTAACCAGACAGTATCAATTCGGACAATTGGCTTTTTACCGGCCAGATTCATAATAGAATCCCAGACAGCCTGTGAAACAAGTACCTGACCTTTCGGAGGACAAACCGACTGCTTACACTCACGTAAGAAAATTACATACAGAATTAATATTGCAAGCAAAAAAAGAACACCATTTTTTAACAAATCTTTCATGAAAAAAATTATTTATTTCCAATAAAAGTCCTCTTTTCAGGATCAAATATTTCCTGTATCTTTTGAAGTATGACCTGTCCGCTAACGCCCAACAGTAATGCCGAAAGCATAGTAATAGGATAAATATTAATAAGGTCTTCACGTATATAGACAAGTGTGAATCCTATCGTCAAATTCAAGATGAACGGAATGATATTCTTTTTGATGAAAATCTTCCATCGAAATCCATTCTTCGCAAAGGCTGAATTTAATTGAAATAGCAGATAAATCAATCCACCAAGCAATACTGCGACATAATATTGTATCATTTGTTTAATGTTTTAGAAAGTTGTAATGTATATACGAATAAAAGTAACAAAACTATTATTAATGCTATCCATTGGTTTAACAGACAACTATTACTTGCTGCAATAATAAAAAATGCCATAAGTGCTAAGGCCTTAACACCTTTGAATAACCATTTAAGAGCTTTTTCTGTTTTCATTTTTTCGTTTTTTTAAGTTAATACTATTTTTCCTTAAACATTCCTCCGGTGGCACGGGATGTCCCTCATCATCAACTGTGGGATGAGGACAATCTTCGATGAACTCACAATTTTCACATTCCTTGTATGGAAATATTTTTTCCATTCTCACAAGATTTTACAATATCGCTGAGTTCAATAGCCCGCTTACCTACTTGTTTTGCCCATAAACTTTTAAGCATTGATTGAGACGCCTCTTTATATTGCCCCGTTCTTATTAACTCCAGAGTATTTTTAAAACTTAAAAGCCCCCCTATACCAAGATTGAAACACATATCAATAAGTACAAGTTGAATATTATCAGGCGCAGTTTCAAACCATGATAATTTCTGACTGAGTTGTTTCACACATTCATCAATATCATTTTTTAATAAATACTCAGCCTCATCAGGTCGAATACCTACATCGTCAAGATTCCGTCCAACACCTATTGTTAACTTGCCAACAGAATCTTTATAAGGCTTAAATCGTATTCCCTCATGCTTAATAAGCATCTCTTTCACTTTTTCTTTTTCAATCATTTTACCAAAAATTCAGCTTTTACTTTATTACCAGCCTGTTTCCATGCAAAGTCAAATAAATATTCAAGTTCTGTCTGTTCAGGCTTCCCAGCTTCAGGATGTAACATCTTCTTTTTTGATTCAAACATATTTTCATTATTCCCTATAAAACTCTTTACATTATTAACATATTCTTTTACAACTTTCTCATTATACACTCTTACATCTTCCCACTCAAGCTCCTTTTTTTCCAATCCAATAGTTATTGACCTTTTTTGAGGAATTTCTCTTAAACCTCCATATTGTTTTAATAAATCATAAATTTTACTATCGCTCTTCTTCACTTGTATCCAATAAGGATTATAATTACTTTTTTGAATAAGTAACTCTTTTTCGTAATCTTTATTTTCTAATTTCATTTTTTTAATAAGTTCATCCATTTCCTTACCAAGGTCAAATATAGCATTTTCTTCTTTACCATTTTCCATATTATCCCATGCTTGTTTAAATCTTAATGAGGTGCCTTGAATAATATTATTTATCTTATCTATCTCTTTCTGTCTTTCTTTTTCAGTTAGTATATTATCAAGTTTTACAATGTTTGCTCCGTCTCTTAAAAAATAAAGAGCCTTGCGAAACTCATTTATCGCTGTCGAATTTGCTTCATAAAAAGAATACATCTTCCTATTTTCAGGGTCAGCAAGTATCTTATCAATTTTTTTATAATTATTATCTGCTATACATACATTAATTGTATGATTTATTTTTTCAATATCATCAAGTTTTTTATAGAAATCTTCTACATAACTACTTCTCATTCCAATCGGTTTTTCCGTCAAAAAGGCTTTAAATAAAGGTAATTTACTAAGTGCTGTAAACGTATCTTCAGGCTTTTTTTCTACAACTCCTATGAGCTGTAAAGTCTCATCTAAGATATTAACAGCTCCCATACCTGCACCACCTGTATAACTTCTTACATAATGGTCAATCTTCACAGGCGACCAATTAAGTGCCTGTCCAATCTTCTTATAAATCTCAGGTGTCGTAGAATAATATTGTTCGGCCGGCTCTACATATTTTAAACTTTCAGTTACAATAGGTTTACCTGTGTATGACTTTTTATTTGCCCATACTTCAATCTGTGGTCGAGCAAAATGTGGGACTATTTCCGTAACATTACCTATTGGAGAAAATTCACTAAATAATTGTTTTAACAGATTATCTGCAACTCTATCATCATGAGTTAATGTATAATCGAGTAATGCTTCTGTTGATGTACCAAATAACACTCCAAAAAATCCTTTTGGAAGTGGAAAAAAATGTTCGGTACCAGGAATCCTTATATTAAACAGTCCAAGTCTTCTCCATGTAGGAAGTGATTGATATAAATCTTGTGATTCTTTATCTTTATTATTTATTAACCAGTTCATAACTGCTGGAGCTGTTATAGCCATTCCTTTTATAAAAAAGTTGGCAGGCCGATGCGTTGCTTCAACAATACTTCTTGCATGTTGAACACGTGCATTAAGAAATGGAAACATTGGTAAATATTGTCTTACTGCGGCTCCATGAATACCATAATCAGCGGATATATCTCGTGATTCTTCAGCAGCTTTCCATACATCATCAGTCTTTTTTAAAGCATTGCGAAACGCACCTACCCTTGTCCCTATCTCCGATGCACGAGAAAAATCCTGTAATGCTATAAGAGGATTACGTTTATAAGTCTTAAATCTATTATCAAGTAACCGTCCAACTTTTTGTTCTGTATATTTTTTTGCAAGCATCTCATCTGCTGCCACGAGAAAGCTCTGGTCTCCACCGCTGGCAAGCCACTTCTGATAATAATCATCTCTTTTGATAGCTGAACATAATCCCTTAACAAAATCTGTCGGTAAATAATTATATTTTGAATAAAAAAGTGCAGAAATCTGGTCTCTTACAATATTTCTAACAGGAAAAGTTGGGTCATATACAACGGCTCCTGCCTGTAACCATCGTGAAGGAATACTAAGAACTCTTATTAACTCAGTCACCCTTGCTTCCTGTTGAAAAAGTGGGTCATAAAATTCCTTTGAAACATCATAATACTTTACTTTCCCATCTTCCCATACGTCCAATATCCTACCACTTAAAGGTCTTTTTGTCTGTATAGAATATCTTTTCTTACCAGTAGTTATATCATAATACGGTATAATAACTTTCGAAGGTATCTCCTCTATTATAGTCTGGTCTATCCCTTTCGATTGATTATATTTTTGAATATCAAATAAAGAATCTCTTATATTACGTAACAAAATATTTCTTTCCCCCGTTGCATATATCCTATAAGTGTTTTCTATCATACTCTCAAAAATATCCTGTATGGGAGCTTTTGACCCTTTTCTCGACCACATTGACTTTCCTGACATAGCAAGTACTCTATCTGTATATTTACTGTTCCCTTTTACTAATTCATACTCATCGAGCACTCTGCTTAGCGGACAATAATAATGATGAAGTTCTTTTATCTTTTCACTAACTTCTTTTGATATTTTATTACATTCAACAGCAAAATCAACTAATGCTTCATTATATTTCTGTACCCTTTTTTGAAAATCCTCAAGCTGCTCTTTACCATACTTTTTTCCCCATAATTCTACGCTTTCTTTAGCCTGCTCAAGTGACATTGCAGCTTGTTCTGGCTTATTATTTTTATAAGATTCAATACTATCCTTTGCAAGCATATATCCCTGATAATCTTCATATTTTTCAGTTCCGGTAATCTCTGACAAAATAGGAATTAATCCCTCTACATCTTTTTTAATTATAATATCATTCCCTTTCCTTCCGTAAGGATGATATAATAAACATTGTTTTGCTCTGCCATCAATACCTAAATATGACTTTGCAGCCAGATAGGGGTCTCTATATGATTCATAATCAGAACCCACTGCTGCTTTCCACATTTTACTTAAATCTCGATGATATTGCAAATGATTCACAAAAGAATAAGTAAACTCATGTTCGTCAAGCTTTACAAGTCCTTCAAGGAAGGAAGGTTTTTTTTCTTTTTCTGCAAAAAGAAGTAGTGTTTTGTATCGTGGGTCAAGTTTATCATATAATTCAAAATTCTTTCTTAGATTAAGCAATCCTTCTTTTATAGATGGAGCATTATCTAATAATTTCTCAAACCACGCATGAAATGCAGGCATATTCTCTAATGCTACTTCAGGTCTCAAACAGTAATCTTTTATAAATTCTGCTATACCCTCTGTTATTTCTTTTGATGGATAACCAGTATTTTTAAGATATTCTTTAATTTCTTTCTTTAATATATCTCGTTGTATTATTCCATCAACAATATCATTACCATATTTTTCTCTTGCCTGTATAAGTCTCTTGTCTCTTGCATCCAGTTGTATAAAAAGTTCTTTAATTAAATCATTACTTTTATCTTCAGATATAATACCTCGCTCCTTATCCTGAAGAATCTTCTCCTTACTCCGGTAAGTCTTATTCTTATATTTTACTCCTTTTATCTTAGATAGTTCAACAACGTCTGCATAACTATCTTCCATAATTTTCGCTTTATCTCCTAATATACCTCTAATATTAAATACTTTTGCATCAATCCAGTGACCCATTTCATGCGCCAAATCATCCACGTCGCTTATATTTCTTACTCTTATTATACCACTTTGAGGATTAAATATAGCCCGAGCCTTACGGCTGAACCTACTGACAAGCCAAGGTCTTACTTGTTCTCCAACAGTCTTTCCCATATCCTGAACAAACTGTCGTCCAATATTTCTAAGTGACAAAGCATTATTCAAGTCACTTGCTTTATAATTAGGGTCTTCTTTTTCAGAAAGAGGCAACTCTTCATCCCATGCAATATCTTTTTTTTCTATTGCACGTGGTTCGATTTTTAACTTTTTATTTATTTTTGCCCTTTCACTTTGACGAAATCCTTTTGGTGTTATTTCTTTAATTTTCTCTGGCTCTGTAATTTTTCCCAGTTCAACACCTTCTCCTGCTTCGGTAGTTTTTTCTTTTGGTGCCTCCAATAATAAATCAAAATCAGGTTCTATCCCACTCTTTTCCCAATCACCGTATTTCTCTTTAAAAGCACGAGTAAATATTTTGCTTTTCATCTGTGCGGCAATTCGTTCATCTCCTAACTTATCAAGTAAAGACTGATAAAGAGTACTTTTCTCACCACTGGGTGTCAAATGAATAGGATTACCTTTATTCTTATTCCATAGATAATATGCAAGGTCTTCTCCAAAAATATCTACCATTTTTTGAAAATCCTTGTCTTTTTTATTTGGACAAAATATGGCCATTTTTTTCTTTTTCAATCAAAACAATTAAAATCAAATTCTTTCAATTTTGCAATTTGCTCTTTTGCTTCATCAAATGTTTTAATAGGAAATTCAATATAGAATCCTTTTATCTGTTGAGTTATCTCTTCTATCTGTTCGATACATTCATCAATACTATTTCCTACTGCAACTACTGACCCAACCTCAGGACAACTTACATATTGTGGTACAATATAATGTACTCCATTCTGTACAGTTACATTACGGAATTTAATATTATCCTTATATTTTTCAGGTCTTAATATCGGCAACCAATTTCGTTCAGCCCAATTACAATGAATAATTACCTCTGCTGCATATTTATATTTTGATACAGGGTCAATACAAATTCCACGTGAACCATTCCATATTATATCTGAAAAATTATCAAATAATAACTGATAAACTTCACTACAAGGTGAACCAAAACGAGCACAACAATCTATCATATATCCTTTTTTATCCTTACCTATTCTTATCTCAGGACTAAAAAAATTCCTGTATTTGTAATTTCTAAGTATAGGAGACATCTTTTCATTAAATTCAATAACAGGCTGTGGAAACTTATTATAATCTGTAAAAACACTTATATATGCTTCATCTTTTATCTCTATACCTATCATTCCCTTTTCAGGAAACTGACCATCTATCGAATGACCATCATACGCTAATTCTACTCTGTCCGGTAAATTCTCTTCACAAATAAACTCAATTAAATCTTTTAATATCCCCGATTGTTTTTCTATTTCATCAATCCTTGTTTCAATATAATCATAATTATATGAAAAAAAACTTTCAAAATCACCACGAAAACAATCTATCTTTACCCATATCTCTTTATTCTTTTTAAGATATTCACGAAGTGCTGTTATGCCTTTTATAACATCATATTTATTAACCGGAAGATTTAAGTCTTTAAGTAATTCTTTCATTTCCTGCCGATTGAGTTCAAGTTTTTCGCCACGTCTGCTTCCCCATACATTTTTATTAAGTAAGTCAAGTAAAACCTGCCGGTCGGCTCCTATAACATCTGTAAAAACTATACAATCGGCATCATCAATATAATCCCAGAAATAATCTATTCTCTCAACGCCTTCAAGCCCTTCTCCTATCTTTATATACTCCATTTGTGGGAAACTCGATTCCCACGGCGAATAATAATAAACCTTACCAAAATCTTTTGCAAGTCTCTCCGCTACTGAAACAAATGTTCCATAATCATAAACGAGACAACTCTTTGTTTTTAAATCATTATTCACTTTCTAAATAGTTTTTAAATTTTATTCCGACGTTCTTACATATTATCTTAGTTATTCTATCTGCCAACTTATGTTCTTTTCTATATGGACATTTTGGGTCTTCTCCAGGTTCAGAATATTTTTCATTTCTTTTCACATCACGCTCAAACTCAAAATCAAAATTATCAACATCTGAAATATTCAATTTTCCCTTCATTACAATAAGAAAACATTCTATCATCTCATGCAAAAGAGTAAGTGCTGTATAAAACTTATTTTTCATTCTCGTTACCTGAAAAATTAATTTATCATTTTGAATATAATAATCTCCCCATGTATTATATCTCATTTCTTCAGGTGAGGAAATTCTCACTTCTATTTCTTTATATCTATTTTCGGGCAACCGATGATGCCCCCGCCACATTACAGTATAATGATAAAATTTACTTTCAAAATGATTTACAATATATTGAAGAACTTCATTCACATCAAAATCTTTGCATGAAAAAAAGTTTATATAAATATCACCGGTCAAATCAAGTGTATGTATTATTATCTCACTTGTCATAATAAAAAGTACACCAGAATAACCTTCAAGATGAGGTTCTCCTTTCGGTGCCTTCCAATAATAAGGACGACCAATTGGCGTCATATCTGAAATTTTTACAAGTTCACTGAAAAACTGGTCAAGATATTTCTTTTTAAATCTATCTGTATTACATTCATGCAAATCCAATATCAATTCCATTCCATATTTATCCATTTTCATATAAATTTTAACGTTTACTCACATCAAATATAACCACCCTTTGGTACTTTTATACATTTTTCTTTTATTCGTCTTCCTTTTGCTACCTCATCTTCAACAGAAATTTTATCCAGTTCATCTTTTGTTATAGTGAGTTTCTTTTTCTCTTCTGGTACCCTCTCACCTTCACGCCGTGCTTCAACGGGTACTTTTATTTCGGCTCCCTTTTTTATCTCTTCTGGTTTAATTTCTGGTTTGGTCTTAGCGCCTATTTCTTCTGTTTTTATCTCTTCAGGCTTTATCTCTTCCGGAGATATTTTTTCTGCTACAACCCCTGTCCTTACTTCTTCAGTAACTCCTTTAACCATACGATTATAAAAATCTTCAAGACTGCCAACTTCATTTCTTATTTTATCTGGAGAATAAACAAACTCATTCCAGTCTTCCCCTTTCCATATCACATCCTCAACCGGAACTTCTTTTTTTAATAACTTCCATCCTTTTTCTTTTATATAATTCTTTGCATAATCTGGGTCAAAAGTAATTCGGTCTCCAATTCTGATTTCATTAACTCCTTCTGGCACTCCTGCATAAACTGTAATAGTATTCTTTTTAGGTAGGTCTTTTAAATAAGAAGCAATCTTTGTATTTTTAATAGCATCAGAATATTTTTCATAAAAATTTTTTAATGGTAAAAAAGAATCCGAATTAATATCTTTTTTGGTCGTGGGTATAGCTTTCCCCCAAATTTTTTCTGGCCTTAAATCTGTTATATTTTCTGGTTTAACATATTCTATAAATTCTTTTACATCTTTATATTTTTTTGCTTCTTCTACTAAAGGTTCAATTTCTTTTGAAACTATTTTTTCAGCTTGAGGCTTAACCTCTGGCTTTCCTTCTTCCGGTTTAACTTCCGCCTTAATCTCTCCTGCCTTTGCTGCTTCCTCCGGTTTAATCTCGGGCTTAACCCCTTCTGCCCTTACTTCTTCAGTAATTTCTGGCTTAATTTTCTTTTCCGATTCTTTGCTTATTTCAGAAACAAGCTTCTTTAAATTTCCAATTAATTTATTTTCCTTCGGCGTCCTTTCTACAACATCTTTTTCAAGTGCCCGAAGAAGAACAAGGCTATCTATACCTTTATCTAATAATTTATTGTTAAGTTCTATCTTGTCTTCTTCAGATAAATCTGTCATTTGTTTTTTAAACTTATTATCCTCAAGACGCATTCCTTCATTTATTATTTCTTTTTTTGCTTCTTCTTCATTAACATAACGCTTTCGGTCAAGTAATAATCCTTTATCATTATAGTATTCAATGAAATTTTTATTCAATTTTATTTCATCTGCCGCAAAATTAACATTATCAACACCTATCCCACGTGACCCCCATAATAATTTCTGTTTTAATAATGCAGGAGTATTGGGTTCTTTTAATATTTCAATAAGTCTATTATCATTTGTAGATAACTCTTTCAAAAAGGAATCATAATCTTTTCCATTAAGGTCACGTATCTCCCATGGCTCAATTTCAACTTCATATATTCCTTTACCAATTGTATTTGGTTCAAATCGCATAGATTTATATATTTTTTTAGCCGTAGTGAGTGGTGTCGCCATTTTAAGTGCAGCAAGTTGTCCCGCTGTTGTCAAAAAATCATTTAAGGTTATTTTTTCATGTTCGGAAAGTGAAGTACCTAATGCAAATATTGCACTATTAGCTGTCAATTCTGAAGCCCCTATTCCAACTTGTGCGGTTATCCTTTCAATAGCATTTGGAATAGCTCTTGCCTTATTTGCTAAAAGTGAAGCCCCAGCTCCTACACTACCAACAATGCCTCCAAGTGTGGCAGATGTCATTCCTTTTTTCAAAGACTGTGAAAAATCAATATCTTTAAAACTAACATTTGGACGTGCCCATTGTCCTAAAATATCATTAATGGCATCATATCCTCCAAGTGCGGCAGATGAAGATGTTATCCTGGGTATCAAATCTGTAAGTCGTTCCGCTCCACGTTGTATAAATTTTTCTGCAATTTCTTTTTCAAAGCCAGCCTCAGTCCATTTCTTTACAGCATTATTCATCACTCTTTTAACTATTGGCTGTGCTGCTTCTTTACCAATTTTAACTCCTACACTACCCAATCCACTAAAAATAGGAAGGTCTATCATAAATCCAAGTGTTGAGGCTGCTATATCAGTAAGAGTATTTGGGTCATACTTATCTAACCACTCTTGCATTGCTATACCATGTTCTTTATCTATTACCTTATTTGCCAATCCAAAAATAGAACGAGCATAAGCACTGCCAAAAAACCATTGTATCTTATCAGGTTGCGTTATTCCAAATTGAAGTATCTCTTTTTCTTTTATTAATTTTTGTTTTTCAGGATTTATACTTGTCACAGGTAATTGTCCCGTTGCAAACTCCATCATTTGTTCCTTTGTCGGACCTGGAAGTTCTTTTAATTGTTTATCAATTTCACTAATGCGTTCCTGAGCATATTGTTTATATTTTTCTTCAGAAATACTTCTGTCCATATTATTATATAAAGCCTGAATAAATGTTGTCTGTGGATAACCTTTTAATTCAGGCTTACGAAGTGTTAAATTAGGTTTTTCCAATAAAGGAAAATTCTTTGAGAAATCAGATAATTTTTTATCCTCTGTCGGAGCTGTATATGGTGGTTGTTCTTTTTCTACATAATTTGAAATAACTTCTTTGAAAGTTTCTTTTGAAGGAAGTCCATAATAATCGGTAAGTTCTTTTTTTTTAAATCCATAAAAATCCATAAAAACATCTAAGTCTTTCGGTATAGCGTAATTATCCTGTATTAATTGACTTTGTAATCTTTTTGCATTATTCCGATCAGAATAAAAATCTTTAAAATTTTCAAAATCTTCTGGTACTGCATAATTATCAATAATCAATTGATTATGTAACCTTTTAAGATTAGAGTTTTTATCTTCTAAAGTAATATTAGTATTATCTTTTTGATTTTGGAATATTGCCTGTTCTGTCATCTCTTCCTCCAATCAATTTTAAAGTTTCTGGTGTACTACTATATATATCTTTTAACTTTTTAAGTTTTCCGTCTTTTCCCTTACTACCCGAAACTCTATCAATTATCTTTTGTTGTATCTGCGGATATGGA
>ERZ795051.2152-NODE-2152-length-22513-cov-4.845089_pt1 | contig 22513 bp, 16 predicted proteins | sample MGYA00375135_ERZ795051 | MGnify/ENA primary metagenome ERZ795051 (study PRJEB30180, sample SAMN05720222) | activated sludge metagenome | isolation source: Anaerobic digester | place: Japan | collected 2015-05-26 ... | reverse complement strand
AGGTACACTTCTGGCTATGGAAGAGTACCGCACGGCCTCGCATACGCGTTTTGATATCAAGTACTTCTCAGTACCTGATTCTCGGTTCCCGCTCTGCCGACTGACAACTTCAGGATTGTTCACTTCTCTCGCACCCGTTGTACCCGCACCGCCTCTTGCCCTCAATTGGACCGTCTCCCAACGCTGCGACGCGCGATGTCAGACCTCCCCCATGTGCTCAACCACCGCCTGGCCGAATTCACTGCATTTGAGCAGCTTGGCGTCGACGCCTTCATTGACCATCAGGCGATGGAAATCGTAAGTGACGGTGCGAGCGGAGATGGCGCCGTCCATACCCTTGAGTATCAGATCGGCCGCCTCCGTCCAGCCCATGTACCGCAGCATCATCTCGCCCGACAGAATGAGGCTGCCGGGGTTGACCTGGTCCTTACCCGCGTACTTGGGCGCCGTGCCGTGGGTGGCCTCGAAGATGGCGTGGCCTGAGTCATAGTTGATATTGCCGCCGGGGGCGATACCGATCCCACCGACCTGAGCGGCTAGGGCATCCGAGATGTAATCGCCATTGAGGTTGGGCGTTGCGATCACATCGTACTCCGCCGGCCGCGTCAGGATCTGCTGCAGGAACGCGTCGGCAATCACATCCTTGATCAGAACGCTGCCCTTGTCCGCCGGCAGCCGGCACCAAGGTCCGCCGTCCAGGGGCGTTGCGCCGTACGCCTCCTTGGCCAGCTCGTAACCCCAGTCCCTGAAGCTCCCCTCGGTGAACTTCATGATGTTCCCCTTGTGGACGAGGGTCACGCTTTTGCGCCGGTCTGCAATTGCGTAGTCGATGGCCGCCTTGACCAGACGCTTGGTACCCTCGGCGCTGACCGGTTTGATGCCGTAGCCGGCCGTAGCCGGAAAACGAATCTTCCTGAACCGGTCGGGAAAGACCTCCTGCAACCACTTGGCGAACTTCTCGGCATCGGGTGTGCCCGCCTGGAATTCGATGCCCGCATAGATGTCCTCTGTGTTCTCGCGAAAGATCACCATATTCACGAGTTCGGGGTTGCGGACCGGCGAGGGCACACCTTTGAAGTAACGCACCGGCCGCAAGCATACGTACAGATCGAGCAACTGCCGCAGGGCGACGTTGAGAGAACGAATGCCCCCGCCGACCGGCGTGGTCAGCGGGCCTTTGATGCCCACCAGATAGGTTCTGAAAGCCTCGACTGTCTCATCGGGTAGCCAGTTCTGCGTTCGCTTATATGCCTCCTCCCCGGCCAGAAGCTCGTGCCAGGCAATCTTTCGCTTGCCGCCGTAGGCCTTGGCAACGGCGGCATCGAACACCAATTGCGAGGCCCGCCAGATGTCCGGGCCGGTGCCGTCTCCGGCGATAAACGGGATGACCGGATGATCCGGCACTTCCAGCTTGGAGCTGGATTTGCGGATCGGATCGCCGGCAAGAGGTGTGGGCAATGCCATGCCTGTCGTCCTTTCCTTTGCTCAACCAGAACCACATTCGGGCCGGCTGCCGCAGGCACCCTGTGCCTGATGACGCGCGCACAATCGTACGAGGAGACACTCAGCCCGGCTTGGGGGCCCAGATGCTAGCAATTGGCCTGCTAAACTGTCAAACCATCAACGATTCGGCGTCGATCCGTCCGATTACAGCAACCGGCGGAAGGCCTCGCAGGCGATGTCAACCTCTTCTTCGCGGAGCAAACCGTGGAAAGGCAGGGCCACCGTGCGGTCGCATAGGGCTTCACAGATGGGAAACTGCCCGCGCTTGTATCCGAATTCGCGGGCGTAAAACGGCTGTAAGTGTATTGCCGGGAAATAGTTGCTGCATCCAATGCCCTGCTGGCGAAGTCTGACCAGGATCTGATCACGATCTTCCGCAGAGTAGTCGTCGTTGAGACGAACGACCATGACAAACCAACTGACTTGGCTTCCAGGCAATGCCTTCTGCATCGAAATCCGCTTTTCGTCGCTCAACCGGACCAAGTAGTAGTTGGCGGAATTGAGTCTGTGGGACAGTATTTCGTCTACGCGTTTCATCTGGGCAATTCCCAGCGCACAATTGATGTCACTCAGGCGGTAGTTGTAACCCAATCGCTCATGTGCGAGCCATCCGCCACCCGACCCGCGTCCCTGGCTCCTCATCGAAACCGCCAAATCGCGGATTTGCCCGTCGTCGGTCACGATCATCCCGCCCTCGCCTGTTGTCATCTGCTTATTCGGATAGAACCCGAAGGTGCCGGCATCGCCGAACGTTCCCGCTTTCTTGCCATTGAGCGCGGCCCCGAGAGCCTCGCAAGAGTCCTCGATCACGCGGAGGCCGTATTTGTCGGCGATCTGGCGGATTCTCGGCATGTCGGCAATGTGACCGAACACGTCTACGGGAAGGATCGCACGGGTTCGAGGCGTGATCGCGGCTTCGATCAGGTCCGGATCGATGTTCCAGGTTTCCGGATGGATGTCAACGAAGACCGGTTTGCCGCCTTCGAAAAGGATGCAGTTCGAGGAGGCAATAAACGAGAAGGGCGTGGTAATGACTTCGTCGCCGGGCTTGAGGCCGATCGCACGGATGCACAGGTGCAGTGCGCTCGTGCCGCTGTTGACCGCGACGGCATACCGACTGCCGACGTATTCGGCGAATACCCTCTCGAATTCGGGCAGCTTGGGACCAAGCGACAAATTGGGTGTCTGGAGTACTTCGAGCACAGCGTCACGTTCCGCTTGAGTGATGTCCGGCCGCGATAAGGCGATTTCCATCCGATCCTCCACGTTGGTTCAACTTCGGTTCGGCGCACCGGGCTGCCATTATAGCGTGCGGGGCTTTTCGCCGACATATTCCAGACGATGCTCAAGAACCCGGACCTTGATTATCGGTCCAGCTTATGCGACGTTCGAGTGATTTCTCCATCTCGCGGCGAGCGGCACGGTCAGCCTCGTCGGACCGCCCGGCGTCGGTGCACGCCTTGCCTCATGACCGGACAACTGACAGGAGTAATTCAATGCTTGAAAGCAGACTGCTGAGCAAGATCAACCGCAAACAAGCCCGTGTCGGCATTCTGGGGATGGGCTATGTGGGCTTGCCGCTGGCCAGGAGTTTTTGCGGCGTGGGAATGCCGACGGTGGGTTTTGACATTGATCCGAGGAAGATCAAAATGCTCAACGCCGGAAGGAGCTATATCAAGCATATCCCCGACCAAGCCGTATCGGCGATGAGATCGTCGAAGCGTTTTGAGGCTACCACGAATCCCAAGGTGCTGCGGGGGTGTGACGCCCTGATCATCTGCGTCCCCACGCCGTTGTCCAAGACGCGCGATCCGGACATGACTTACGTGATCAAGACCACGGAAACGATTGCGACCCAGCTTCGGCGAGGCCACCTGGTCTCGCTGGAGAGCACCACTTATCCCGGCACGTCAAAAGAGGTGCTCAAGCCGATCCTCGAAAAGACCGGCCTGAAGGCTGGAAAGGATTTCTATCTTGCTTTCTCTCCCGAGCGCGAGGATCCGGGCCGCAAGGACTTCACCACCGAGACAATCACCAAACTGGTTGGCGGCCACGATCCGGCCAGCCTCAGGGTTGCTGTCGCCCTTTACCGTCAGGCCATCAAGAACATCGTTCCGGTTTCGAGTTGCGAGGTCGCTGAGGCCGCCAAGATCCTGGAGAACGTCTATCGGTGCGTGAACATCGCCATGGTCAACGAGCTCAAAATGCTCTTTCATCGCATGGGCATCGACGTGTGGGAGGTGATCGAGGCGGCCAAAACCAAGCCGTTCGGTTTCCAGGCGTTTTATCCTGGACCGGGCCTCGGCGGGCACTGCATTCCCATCGACCCGTTTTACCTCACCTGGAAAGCCCGCCAGTTCGGAGTGACCACCCGCTTCATCGAGCTGGCCGGCGAGATCAACACCGCGATGCCGGAGTACGTGGTGGAACATACGGCCAGGGCTCTCAATGAACGGGCCAAAGCACTCAAGGGGTCGAAAATCCTCGTGCTTGGTCTGGCGTACAAGAAGAACATCGACGACATCCGCGAATCGCCCTCGATCGAGCTGATCGAGATCTTCAAGAAACGCGGCTGCAAGGTCGACTATAACGACCCGTACATCCCAACCACCCACAAGCAGCGAGAGCACGATCTCAAAATGAAATCAGTGCCTTTGACGGCGGCCAACATCCGGAAGTACGACTGCGTGGTCATCTCTACCGATCACGATTGCTACGACTACGGCATGATCGTTCGAAACGCGAAGGTGGTGGTCGACACCCGCAACGCATGCGCCCGCGTCAAGGGACCAAAGAAGAACGTGTACAAGGCCTGAGAGCGGGCCGGCGCCCGAGAACCGAGACCTGAGCGTCGAAGAATCTTCTCGCGAGGGACACGGCCTCCCGGACCGGCTTGGCAGGGCCAGGCATCAGGGGGCAGCCGGCCGCCGTACCCCCTGGCTATTGCATGCCGGGCCTATCTCCGATCGCTCTCCACCTGGGAAGGAAGGAATCGACAGGACTTGCGTACCACCAGCTCGCCGCGAGACATCAGGATGCGAGGGGGCCGACCTGGGTCGTTGATCTGGGCAATCAACAGCTCCGCCGCGGAACGGCCCATCTCAATGTACGACACGCGAATGGTCGTCAGACCACCGTCCCCCAGCAGCGGGGCGAACGACGAGTCGTCGAACCCCACCACCGCGATGTCCTCGGGAATCGACATGCCCAGCGTGCTGGCGTGCTCATAAACGATTCTGGCGGCATAATCCGAGCAGCACACCACCGCCGTGATGGGTGGATCCTGCCCCAGCCAGTCGCCTAACATGGCGGTCACGTCATAAACCTCGCCGGTCCGCAGCAGCTCCTCGGGCGAGACGCTGCGCACATCGACGGGCGGCAAACCGCGTTCCTTGGCTTCTGCGATTACCCCCTGCTTGCGATCCTCGATCGTGCAGGACCATCGCCCGTACAGGAAAGCCAGATGGGTGTGGCCCTGGTCGATCAGGTGGGCGGCCATGCGCCGCCCCTGCCAGACCCCGTCAGGAATGGCGGCCGAGATGATCGCCGGATCCTCTTCAGGGAAGGGCTGACTGGTAATGGCGACCAGGGGCGTGCCATGCTCGGCGACACCCTTGTAGAAAGCCCGATTCCAGTCCATGTAGAAGCTTCCCTCAGGCGGGGTGAAGGCAATGCCCGCTGCTCCCTGCTCAATGCAGGCATTGGCCATCTGGGCAAGACGCTCTGGAACGCGATTGGCGTTACAGAACAGGATGTGATACCCGCGCCGGCTTGCTTCCTCCTCGAAACCCCACAGCGAGTGAATATAGGGCTCAAGATCGCACGTGGCGGTGATGAATGCGAGCAAGTCCTTCTTCGCCCGGCGCTCGGCGACAAAGGTGCCCACCCGCGCCCGACGAAGCAGCAGGCCTTCTTTCTCAAGGATCTGGAGTGCCTGCAGGACCGGCGAGAGGCTCACGCCGAACATCTGGGCAAGCTGCCGCGCGGTCGGGATCTGGTCGCCCGGGGCCCAACGCCCCTGAGAGAGAAACTCCCGCATCTTCGCGGCAACGGCCATGTTCTTGGGTTGAGCGGCATTCAGCGTCTCCGGAGTAAGTTGATCGTCGGCCATGTCTGCTTCCGTTTCTGTACCGGGCCCTTGCACAAGCGATGGGAGCAAAGCCTCTGATTGCCAAGGCGGCAATCTCGGCTTGGTACGTGCTACCTGAATATACCATCGAGCCCTCGGGGCCTTCAAATCAGCAGTAGCATGCTATCGGACGTCCGCCGGTTTTGCGAGCCGCAAACGCCTTGCGGACAAGCCCATTAATCCTCCTCTTCCTCGGTTTCGAATTCAAACGGCCGGTTGGTAAACAGAAGAGGACGGTCGCGTGCCACGCTGATGATCAATCCGAGAGCCATGAAGTTGATGACCAGGCTGCTGCCGCCCGCACTGACAAACGGAAGGGGAACGCCAGTTACCGGCCCCAGCCCAATTGCCATGCAGATGTTGGTGATCGCCTGGAAGGCCAGCATCGTCGTCAGACCCACGGCCACCAGACGGCCAAACGGCTCGCGGGTCAAAACGGCGATCTCGTATCCAAAAACAACGATCAGGCCGTAGCACAAAAGTGTCAGTACACCCCCAATGATACCCCATTGGTGACCGATCATCGCGAATATGAAATCGTTGTGCCTCTCGGGCAGAAAGTCGTATTGGACGAAGACCCCTCGTCCGGAGCCTTGCCCGAACAAGCCGCCGCTGCCAAGGGCGATTTTGCTCCGGGTAAGTTGGTACCCAGTCACATTTTCCCAGTTGGCCAGCTCCAGCATCCAGCGGCTTTGTGAGAACTCCTTGGGCCGAAAGTATTCCCATCGGGTGGGCAAGTCGGGCCGGGACGGCATCGGCTTGCTCAGATAATCGCGCACAGCCCTGTTCTGGAGCATCACGCTGGTAATTCGCAATTGCTGGTAGGGCTCGATCTTCGTCCAGAACAGCGGAGAGCACAGCAAGCCCATGACGATGACTGCAGCGAGGTGCTTGCCCTTGGCGCCCGCGGCGTAGAGCACCACAAACAGGACCGGCAGGAACAGCAACAGGGTCCCCAAATCGGGCTGCAGCTTGATCAGACCCATCGGCACCAGCGCGAGCATGAACGGCGGCACTAATCCCAGAAGCGTCCGGTAGTTGCTGCGATACCGCAAGTACCACGCCAACCCCAACACATACGCGACTTTCATCATTTCCGACGGCTGAACCTGGAGGCCGCCCACCTGGAGCCAGCGGCGGGTGTTTCGTTTCACGGGCACGAAAGGAAGGTCAAACCACCGGTCGATGACCAGGCAAGCGAGCACCAGGATGCTGATTCCAAACAGGATGTAGGAAAACCTCCCGATCCTCAGGTATCCGATGGTAACGATGAGGATCATGCAGCCGATGCCGGCCGCGCCGTAGGCAATCTGTTTGACCGTCTCATCCGCCAGTCGGCCGGGCTGGTCGGACGCGTTGGTGGCCTGGATGGTTAACACCCCCGCCACGAGCAGCGGCAGGACCGGCAGCAGGATGATCCAGCCTCCGCGAGTGCTGAAGAGCGAACTCATGGTCGCTCCCCCTCTCCGGCGGCATCGGTGACGGCGGCCGCCGACCGGACGGTGGAATCGTCCGCCGGTGCGGTTTCGATTGTTCCTCCGCGGTGCAGGGTGATCATGGCCTGAAGCATGTCCCGCGCCACTGGGGCAGCCACCGCACCCCCGTGCCCGGCGTATTCGACGATCACCGCGATCGCAACGTTAAGCTCACCGTCGATTGCGGGCTCAAGGTAATGCCCCCGCGTGGTCAGATACCCGACAAACCAGCCATGGGTCGGGTAGACTTGGGCGTCCTCTTGGCTGATGTACTCAGGCTTCTGTCCTTCCGGATAACGATTTCGTAATTCGCGGAACGTTCGGGCTTTGATGGTCTTCTCGGTGCCGTCCGGGAAGCGACAGCGGTAGAGCCGCTCCAAAGCCGGGGCCTCGGCGCTGCCCGTCTTCCCCAGCAAGACAAACTCTTCTTCGCCGGCGAGCTTCGCCCGAAGCGGGCCGTATGCCGTACCGCCCTGCTCGTTGACCACCTTGTACAAACCTTCCCGAACCAGCCTCCAGTTGGCCGCCGGGATGGGCAGCGCATAGCCCTGCAAAGATTGGTCGGGGTTGTCCGGCCAAATGGTCACCGGCTTCCAGACGCCCGAGGCAACCGTGGCCATCATGTTGGCAAGCTGAAGAGGGGTAGCGCTGACCTCACCTTGGCCAATGGCCGCCAGGCGCGCCGGCCCGGCACCCATGTCTCGCCTGAGCTGAGGCAGCGTCCCGGTCGCGTCCTCAATCAGCCCTATGCCCGTGACCCGCCCGAACCCGAATCGATCCATCCATTTGACCAGGTTAGCCAACCCCATGTTCTCGCCCACGTGGTAGAAGAACACGTTGCAGCTCTTCTGGACAGCCAGTACCGGGTCAACCGTTCCGTGTGCCCGCCGGGCATCGCACTGCCATTTGTTGGGCAAGCCGGGAAAGAGATGGCCGACGCAATCATAGGTCGTGCCTGGTCCAACCTTGCCTTCAGTCAAAGCGCTCGGCAAAACCATGGCTTTGATCGTCGAGCCGGGGGGATAAGGCTGATGAACGGCGCGAAAAACGTGAGGCTGGCCGAAGGGGTCTTGCGCGGCAAGCTTGGCCCTCTCCGTATCCGGCAAATTCGGGTCAAACGCAGGATAACTCACCAGGGCCAGCACTCTACGCGTGGGAACATCCAAGATCACGGCCGCACCGCCAGTGCTCGGAGGATGTTCCCGCACCGCCGCTTGGAGCCGGTGATAACAGTACTGCTGCAAGCGGAGGTTGAGGCTCAACCGCATGGTGTTGCCGTCCACCGGCGCGACCGGCTGAGTGGTGGGAACGCCTCGCAGATCCTCCTGCTCGCAACCTCTGCGCCCGCGGAGCCACTGTTCTCCAAGTCGCTCCAGACCCGTGCGACCGATCAGATCGCCGAGAAGGTATCGAGAGAGTATGTCTGCGTTGTTGCTGTTTTCTCTCAGGTCGTCGGGGCCGACTTCGTTGAGCATACCATACAGATGCCCCATGGCATCGCCGCCCTCGTACCGCCGGGTGTGACTGACCAGCACCTCCACCCAGGGGTACTCCGCCAGTTGCACCTTGGCCTCGACGCACATCTGGTGGTTCAGGCCCTGGACGATCGGGTGAACGGTCCGCTCTTCGTCGACCACCGTATCGATCTTCCTCCGTCGCGTGACCACCTCCTTGATTCGCTGGACTTGCCGCAAGCGTCTTTCCCGAACAGCGTCAAGCTCCTCGACCTGTCTGCCCGTCAGGCGGGCGATCGCATGCCATGATTCGTTGATCTCGATACCAAGCTTGTGCATCTCCTCGGCTACGTTGTCAGCGGTCCTGGGAATACCCCGTCTCCCCAGCCGTTCGCGGGCCATGGCTCGAAGATGATCCTCGGCTTCCGAGAGAATCCCATAGTGAACACAAATGTCCCAGGATTCCGCGTCATATGCCAGCCGCACGCCCTCCGAGTCGACGATCTCACCCCTCAGGCAGGGATATAACCTCATGGGCTTGATCAGCAGCGCCTCGGCCTTGCTTGCATACTCCTCACCCTCGAGGATCTGAAGCTGAACCAGCCTCGCGGTTACCGCGATGACCGGCATCACCATGAGGACCATGATCAGCCGCAACCGGCGCTCGAACATCGGTGTACCCCGAAACGACGCGGGTCAGCTCCCGCTCCGGATTCCCCGAAACCCCTCAGCACCGGGCCGGACGGCAAGAATGCCTCGCGCCCCCGACGAGTCCGAAGCAGTCCACGTTCGCCCATAACAGCCGCCCTCCGAGCCGGTTGTCGGGCGGGCCCTGACGCCTCGGCCGCCATCCCCGATCGTCAACCGGCCCTAGGCAGGGTTCTCCGGCCTGAAAGTCATCCGGCGTCTCATCGGCCCCAGCCCTGTCCAGCGTTGAAGCTTAATCAGCAGCCAGTGAAGACAAGGCGCCCAGATGGCTGTGTATCCGGCAAACAAAAAAGCCGGTCTCCAGAACCCTTCCATGTCGATGGGAATGCGGTGCTTCCACCAGAAGTAAAGACCTGCGATGACCTGGATTGCAAAGGCAAATGCCAGAGTCACAACCGCATGGGTCACCGGGTGGTCTCGAAACAACACCTGTCGGCTCCGAAGAACGACCCAGGCCGCCAACCCGTAGGAAAAGGCATACAGCCCAATCGGATGAGGTGAGGCGGTCTGTAGATCCACGATCAACCCCAGAATCCAGGCCGCTATGGCTGCATCAGGCGAGGGGGCCCACAGGGCATAGTGAACTGCCAGGATGATCGTCCACTGGGGCCGGATGGCTTGGATGGCCAAGAGCGCCTGGACGAACGTGGTCTGGCAGACAATGACCACGATCGCCAGGACCGCAAATGGCATCCATTTCATGGAATTCACAACGACCCTCGTGCATTCCGCTTGCTGCCTTGGACGACAAACCGCTCGCGGCGGCGGCGAATGCCAATATTATCGACAACTCACATCGACGACTTACCGGACCGATGGCTGTAGTGCCTCCCGATCCACAATCATGAGAATGGCCGTGGCGGCCGCCAGTTGAACGCGCGGATCCTCCGGATTCTCCATGGTTTTCTTCAGCATGCCCAAAGCTCTAGGATCACCGATCTCCCCCAAAGCCATGGCCGCCATCGACCGAACACGCATAATCTGGTTCTCCGGACGGTCTTCCGCCAGGCTTCGATCGGGCTTGTTCCAATCCAGGGATCTCATCGCTAGTCCCAGCCCATCCGCATATCCCTTGGCCCCAAGCCCTCTTGCTGCAGCCAACTTAGCCTCCAAGTATGGAGAGCTGGCCAACCTGGAACGTAGTATGGGCACAACCCGATCGTCGGGAACCTGACCTAAAGTCATGACCGCAAAGGGCTGCCTGTATCCGACTCCCCCGAACGCCTCAAAAATAAACCGGCTTATGGCATCCTTGTCACCCAGCATCGCCAATCCTTCGAGGGCCTGTGTCCGTACGCCTTCATCCGAATCGCCGCTGGCTGCAGCGCGAAGCAACGGAACGGTAGATCTGTCGCCCAACTGGCCAAGAGCCAAGACGGCATTTCGTCTCACTTCGGGGTTTTCATGCTTCCTCAGGTGATCCCGCCATGCCGTGCGCCGCTCCGTGGTTGGCAACCCGCATTGCTCCAGGGCGAAGTAGGCGGCAAGCCGCACGCTCACATCCGGGTCATTGGTGAGCGCCTCCATGGCTGGCACCGCCGCCTTGTCTCTCAGCTTGCCCAAGGCCATGGCTGCGGCGAACCGCACACCCGGATGTTGATCTTTGAGTCCCTCTCGGATGCGGAGTCGGCCGGAATCCCCCAGAACCTTCGAGGCAGCTTCCATCGCCTGTGCCCTCACGGCCGGATCAAACGGATAGACCATGCCTCGTTCGATGCAGGTCCGGGCCTCCTGACGAACTGCCGTGATGAAATCCGGCGTCGGCTCGAAACTACAACCGGTGGCCAGGGTGGTCAGGACCAGAAGGACGACCCAAACCGTCATCTCTCTCGCCGGAAACTGAGCAGCGCATCGACATTCACTCATGGCTGAGGCCCCGTTTCTTCGTAGAACGCTGTTTGAGCAGCCGTGATACCACCAGACAGTCGAAAACGGCCACTACTACAAGCCCCACACAGGTCAGGGCAAAAAGATCCCCGTAACGGCTGTAGAAGGTCACACGAGGATCAAGCTGAATCTCATCGACACGATATCCCTCGCCTCCCACTTGCGGGTCCCGATCGGATGCGCCGACAAGACTATACCACGATCCGCTCGAGTTGATGAATCCGCTGACGCCGGTGTTGACTGCACGAGCCACACTGACTCGGTTCTCGACGGCCCGGAAGGCGCAATTGGCCAGATGCTGGGCCTGTTGCGTTCCGTGCCCGAACCAGCCGTCGTTGCTGATGTTGAGCATGAAGTCGACGCCTTTGCCCCCGTCCTGACCGACCATGAAACCGCGGAACACCTCTGGAATCACGTCCTCATAGCAGATCGTCACGCCGAAACGAACCTGCCGGTCGCCCATTGAACGGGGTTTCACGGAGAACACCGTGTGCTCGGTGCCCCGTGTGAGCGAATACTCGCGCCCTCCGCGACCCCAGGGGTTCCACCATCCGTCGTTCAGGAACCGGTACAGCCAGAAGAAGTGGGGGCTGTAGCGGAAAGGCACGTATTCGCCGAAAACGACCAGATGGATTTTGTCGTATCGCATGGGCTCTGAGCTGCCGTCGGGAGAGTAGACGAACGCCGAGTTGTAGCGGTGCTCGGCCGGGTACTTGCCCGGAGGCTGCCTTTCCTCGGACAGGGCCCCAACCACCAGGTAACAGTCGTGTTTGCGCGCAAGGGCCTGGAATTCTCGATGCTGAGCATTGGCCACCTTCCAGCACAACTCAAGCCACGCTCTCCTGGCACTGTCCCGCTCCTCATCGATGACCGATTGGGGAAGCTCCCGGAGTTCGCGATTGAGATACATCCACCACGGCGTCTCGGGCAGCACCATGATATCCGGCGATTCTGCGGCGCATTTCTCGATGAGACTCAGGTAGGTCAACCTCTTGTCGGCCTCATCATCCCCATCATCCCCAAGCCTTCGAAGCTCGCGGTCTATCTCATCGTTTTCCGGCTGCCTGAACTTTCGAGGTCCGCTGTCGAGTCCCGAGGTGGCCGACAGCAGGTAATCGCCCTGAAGAACCGCGATGCGCGGGCCTGTTGTCGTGCCACTGTAACTCAAGCGGTAGTGCCCGTATAGTACGGTGCCGCCCACCACGACAAGCAGGACCACGGTCGACACTGCCGCGGCGAGGCGGGTCTCCTGATTCTTCCGGCCCCGCCGGACCTGGATCGCCCGCATCACGCGCTCAGCCAGCCAGCCGTTGACCATCATCACAACGAACGACACGCCGTACGCGCCGCCAAGATCGGCAATCTGGATCAGCAGAAGCCGCCTTGCCTGGGTGTGGCCCGCGAGAAACCAAGGAAACTCAAGAAGCCCCTTTGACCGGACCAGTTCCCATGCGACCCAGGCAATCGGGAGAGCGAACGTCGGACTGATCCGCCTGTCACGATACAAATACCGCACTGGCCAGGCCGCCAACGGGAAATACGCCGCCAGGTAGAGAGCCGCTGCGACGTACCCGGGACCGGTGGTCGTGTAGAGCCACCGCAAGTGCGTCAGGAAGAAGGCCGCACCAAGGAGATAGCTGACAAGATACATCCGTCGCGCTCGGCGCGCCAGGCATACGGCAGCGGTCCAGGGAACAAAGGTGATTCCCGCCACAAGCCCGACCGATTGGGGTTCAAAGATCGGCAGGCTCAACAACCACGTCAGCAAGGCAAGCCCGGCGACCAGCCAGTCGTTTTCAATGTCACAGGGTCGGTCAGCAGAGCCAACCGGGGAAGATTTCACTCGGGGTTTGTCTTTGGATCCTCGCTTCACCTTGAGCTGTCCATCCGTGACATTCTGTTGTCGTCCGTCAGGCGGCCGCGCCAAGCTCGCCCAGCATCCCTCATCGGTCGCCGAAACCTCTCGGATGCAACCGATGCCATTTCCATGCCGAGGCGACAACTTTCTCGATGTCCCTCCAGCGGGGCTGCCAGCCCAGTCGTGTTCGAATCTGCGTCGCGTCGGCAACGAGGCTCGGCGGATCACCTGGACGTCGAGGAGCCTCGCTCACGGGGATGGCTTGCCCCGTCACGCGGCGGGCGGCGTCGATGATCTCTCGGACGCTGTGTCCCCGCCCGGTGCCGACGTTGTAGGCTGTGTACTCGCCCGGCCTGATTGCCTCGATCGCCAAGCGATGGGCTTCCGCCAGGTCTTCCACATGGATATAGTCGCGTATGCACGTTCCATCCGCCGTCGGGTAGTCAGAGCCGAAAACGCTCACGTGAGGCCTTTGACCGAGGGCGGTTTGCAGAACGATCGGGATCAGGTGCGTCTCCGGCTGATGATCTTCACCGATCGATCCGTCCTCCGCCGCACCGCACGCGTTGAAGTACCGCAAGGCGCAGGAACCCAGGCCCCAAGCGGCAGCCGAGTCGTCCAGCATCCATTCAACCGCCAGTTTCGATCGGCCATAGGGACTGATGGGTGACTGGGCCGCGCTCTCGGGAATAGGCACCCTTTGGGGTGTGCCGTAGGTGGCGCAAGTGGAGCTGAAGACCAGTCTGCGAATGCCGATTCGGGCCATCAGCTCCAGCAGCAAGAGCGTGTTGGCCGCGTTGTTGCGATAGTACATGAGCGGCTGATCGACCGATTCCCCGACGACCGCATAAGCCGCGAAGTGCATCACCGCGTCAAACGCTTGCGACGCCAGCGCCGACTCGAGCATGGCCGCGTCGCCCAGGCTGCCGGCGATCAACCGGGCCTTGGGATGCACCGCCCCACGATGTCCGCGAGAAAGATCGTCGTACACCACTACCTCATAGCCGTGTTCGCACAGATCCTTCACGCAATGGCTGCCGACGTAGCCGGCGCCGCCCGTCACAAATACGCGCATGTTGCAGAATCCCACCGGTTGTTCATCAATCCGTCGTGACATCGGCGAGGGCCGAAACGCCGACCACGGCGCGTCGGAAGACAAAAACCCTCTCCCGGTTCACGCGTATCCCATCTCTTGCCGACTCGGCGATGTACTGTTCGCGCTGGGCGTGCCCGTCCCTGCAATTGTGGACGTCGGCCTGCTCGAGCCAGAAACCATCGGCGTTGTACGAAGCCAGACGGCCGATGAAGACCATCGGTCCCTCGGTATCCAGCACCACTTCCTTTCCAATCAGGATGTCCAGCGACTCCGGCAACGCGACGCTCCTTTCGTCGTACCATCCCATCGGTCACCGCTTTCTCGTCAGCGTATAGTACGTTTGCCGACAAGAAACGGTCAAGTAAAAGGGTTGCGATCCCGCGATGTCGCGCTTGCGACCGGATGGACCCAACCAGCCGACGCCCCTTTGCCCCGCAGCCGTGCATTCCGGTACAATCCAGATCGTCTGACCGGGCCTTGAAAAGCAGTTGAAGACGAGATCTGTTGGAGGGCCTTGTTGATGCGTCATCGGTGTCTGAGCGATCGACGGACCGTATGGCTTTCCTCATGGGTTCTGGTGGCGGTTCTGCCGGTTTTCTTTGCCGCCGTGGCGCCCGCTGCTCAGGTCGCCGGCGAGCCGAAGGCCGATAGCGCCGTGATCGAGGAGTATCGTCAACGACTGAGCGAGCTGGGGCCGCGGGATATTGCCGGGCACTATGCCCTGGCCCAGTGGTGCAACGAGCGGGGGCAGTATGAGTTGGTTCTCGAACGCACTCAGTACATCCTGAGATTGGACCCGAGAAACGTCGATGCCCGATTGTTGAATACGGCCGCCCTGCACCGACTGGGTCAGCAACCGGTCGATGCTGGCCTCGACGGCCGGCCCCCGGGCGAGATCACGCTCGGCCTGATTACCAAGCAGGATGTTCAGCGCCTGCGGTTCCTCGAGTTGCTCGATTTCCAGCCGGATGACGTGCCCCCGGCCCTGCGGGAATCGATCTCGGTCCGCTTTGACCGGGGCGCCCTCACCGCTTTTCTGGACGCGATGGCCGACGTTCCCGAATTCGCCGGCAAAGCCAATCGACAGCGGTTCATCGCCTTGAAGCCGACGCAGCAGGTACAGGTTATGCGGCAATACGGCGATCTGGCTTTCCAGCCGAGGATCACGATTCTTAACGATCCTCTGGTGTTCCGCAGGTTCAAGCCGGTTGCCGCTCTCATCGAGCGCGGTTGCGCGACCCGCGACTGCCACGGAGGCAGCACGCCGGCCAAACCGTTTGGCTGGCGCGGTCATTCTCTCTACCCCGAACAGAGCCTTTACACACAGTTTCTCATTCTGGATCGGGTCGCGCTGGGACGAGACCGTCTGATCGATCGTGACCAACCCGCTGACAGCCTCATTCTCCAGTACGGTTTGCCTACCGGAGCCACGCGACGAAGTCACCCGGGCCAGATCAAGCCGCTTTATCCGCAGGGCACAGAGGATCCGAACTACAAGATGGTTCTTGATTGGATCGATCTGCTGCGCATTCCTCGCCCAATCAACGGCATCAGGCTCGAAGGGTATCCCGAACCCCTGCCTCCGGGCTCCCGGTTGTCCGCGACGAGGCCGGCCTCCAGCCGGCCTTCGCGCTGAACCGGCTTCCGCCTCCGCGCTCGGCTTGTCGTGTGGCATCAGACAAACTTGACGGACTACTGGACGCATTGTGGTTACAATACTCCCGCCGAGGGAGTCTCGGCGGTACTGCGGTCTTTTCCTTCTGCCTGCGGGAGCGCGTCATGAACAAATGTTGGCCAACACAGATGTACATTGGCGGGAGATGGGTCTCAGGCACGGGCGGCAAGACCATGCCGGTCTTCAATCCTGCCACAAGCGAGAAGTTGACGGAAGTGGCGGTGGCCGACGCCGCGGATGTTGATCGGGCGGTAGCCGCGGCACGCAAAGCATTTGACGAAGGGCCTTGGCCCTGGATGGATCCCCTGGACCGAGCCCGCTACCTGTGGAAGATCGCCGAGGTGCTCCGACGCCGGGCGGAAGAGTTCTCGATGACCGACACCCTCAACATCGGTAAGCCAATCCGCGATACGCGCGGCTGGGACACGCCGGTGTCCGTCCAGTTGTTCGAGAGCTATGCCGGCTTGGTCGACAAGGTGGCAGGCAAGTGCTTCGGCACCCTCCCCGAGAGCTTCACTTTTCTGTCCCGCGAGCCGATCGGAGTCGTGGCTTCGATCGTTCCCTGGAACTACCCGTTGACCAACGCGGCGATCAAGCTCGCTCCCGCCCTGGCCTGCGGCAACTGCGTGGTGCTCAAGCCGTCGGAAGTAGCTCCGCTGACGGCTCTTATGCTTGCCGAAATCGCCGAGGAAATCGGCCTGCCGCCGGGCGTGCTGAACGTGATCAACGGGACGGGTGCGGAAACCGGCTCGGCCCTCGTCGGCCATCCCGGTGTAGACAAAATCAGCTTCACCGGCCGTCTAGCCACCGGTCGGCAGATTATGAAGCTCGCAGCCGACGGCATCAAAGGGGTTGCCCTCGAGCTCGGCGGCAAAACGCCAAACATCGTCTTCCCTGACGCCCGACTCGAAGACGCGGCCAGCGCCGCCCTCATGGGCATCTACTGTCACCTCGGCCAGGTCTGCGTGGCCGCGTCGCGGTTGCTGGTTCACAAGAGCATCCACGACGAGTTCGTGGATCGCCTGTTGACCAGAGCCAAGGCGTTCCGCCAGGGAGACCCGACCGATGAGCGAAATCACCTTGGCTGCATCGCTACGCCAATCCATCTGAAGACCATTGAGCAGTACGTCGAGAAGGCCAAGAGCGAAAAAGCCTTGCTGCTTATGGGCGGCTGCCGGCCGGACGACCCCGCCTTGGCCAAGGGCTGCTATTACCGGCCGACACTGTTCGACCGCGTGACCCCCGACATGACCATCGCACGGGAGGAGGTTTTTGGACCGGTTCTGGCCGTGATGACTTTCGGCGATGAGGATGAGGCGGTCCGTATCGCTAACGACAGCGATTTCGGCTTGATGGCCTGCCTGTGGACTCAGGACGGCGGTCGGGCCCTGCGAGTCGCACGGCGGTTGCGCGTCGGCAAGGTCGCCATCAACGGCGGCGGGGCGTTCCGCTCCGGTTCGCCGATGTCCGGATACAAACAGAGCGGAATCGGGTCAGACTTGGGCCACGAGGAAGCCGTCCACGAATACACCAACAGCAAGGTTGTCCTCTATTCTCTTGCCACGGAGATACCCGCATGGCCGGATTGATCGGCAGACCGATCGAAGACCTTGACACTCCTGCGCTGCTGCTGGATTGGCCTGCGGCGCAGCGGAACCTGCGGAAAATGGCCGACTTCTTTCGCGGCCGTCCCGCTCAACTCCGACCACACTTCAAGAACCATAAGTGCAGCGAGCTGGCCCGACGTCAGCTCAAGGCCGGTTCAGCGGTGGGAGTTACCTGCGCCAAGTTGGCGGAGGCCGAGGTGCTGGCCACGGCCGGCGTTGATGACATCCTGATCGCGAACCAGATCGTCGGCCCGGCCAAGATCGATCGTCTTATCGCCCTTGCCCGCAGGGTGCCCAGGCTTCGCGTCGCCGTGGATGATCTGGAGCAAACGCGTCTCCTGGCCCGGGTGGCCGAAGCTTCTGGCCTGACCGTCGGAGTGCTGATCGAGATCGACATCGGCATGGGGCGCTGCGGCTTGCCGCCAGGGGAGCCGGCCGTCCGTATGGCCGCCGAGCTGGCGACCTTGAAAGGTATCCGTCTTGACGGCCTGCAGGCCTACGAGGGGCATCTGGTGGCCGTTGCTGATCCTCGGGAACGGCAGACCAGGACGCAACAGGCTTTCGAGCCGGCTTTGCACACGCGGCAAATGCTCGTGGACGCGGGACTTCCGCCGGGCATCATCAGCGGCGGCTCCACCTCGACCTACGCCATCACCGGACGCATCGAAGGTATCGACGAGATCCAGGCCGGCACCTACGTCACCATGGATAACATGTACCGCAAACTGACGCCGGAGTTCGAGGTGGCCCTCTCGGTGTTGTCCACGGTGATCAGCCGTCCCCGATCGGATACGAACGTTCTGGACGTCGGTCTCAAGGGCCTGGGACACGAATTCGGCTCCCCATCGCCCAAAGAGTGGCTCGACGGCGACTGCCAGTCATCGCTTGCCGAGGAGCACTGCATCGTCCGCAACGGCCCCGATTGGCGGGTCGGCCAGAAGGTCGAACTCGTACCCAGCCACGCCTGTACCACCTGCAATCTCTACCGGCAACTCCACGTCTTCGAGCAGGGTCGAATTGTCGATGTGTGGCCTATCGATGCAAGCGGCTGCCTGACATGAGGTATCAATGATCGCAACCGCCAGATTCAGAAACACAGGAGATGGCTTTCTGACCCTATCCGCCGCGATGATGCGACAGATATCACTTTCTGCCGGCTTACCTGCGCGCTCCTGCGGCTAATTGCAGGCCGGAACAAGCGGGACCCCAGGACCGCTGCCGCATCGTTCAAACCTGGCCAGGTCGTTGCCGTCCACGGCGCTGTCCAAGCCGCTACCCGCGCTGTCGGTGACGTCAAAGCACTTGCAGATACCGTCGAGAGCAAAGGCCCCGGGACCGGTGTAACAGGCCTGAAAGAATGAGAAATCGGTCTGATCCACGTCGCCGTCCTCATCGATGTCCGCAAACGGCGTCGGGCAGCAGGCTCTCGCGTCATCGCAGTTCGTGCCGTCTCCTCTGTAGGTTCCGCCCGCGGCCGCGCAGTCGCCGGCCGTCATGAGTCTGCACCCGTCCAGCGGCACGCAGCATCCTCCCTGCGACCCTTGCGACCGAGTCAGCACTCCGTCATACAGAACCACGTCGTCCACCCATGGATTGCCGCTGTGGGAACCGTTGATGCAGTCGTAGCTGATGGGCGCGGCGCATGTGCCTGTCATGTCATCAAGCACACATCCTCGTCCGACGCCAATGCGAACCCTGTCGAAAGGGCCAGTGTACTGGCGGGGGTAGGTGGCCCTGTACGGGCTGATCGTTGCTCCCGGAGCCCACATTCTGAGTTCCACCTGCGTATCAGTAACGGTCATGCTGAAGCGGTGATAGGCCTTAGTAAGGCTGAAATCCCCGTTGGCACCGCCATAACCGCCCTTGACGACCCACCAGCGATTCCCGTCAAAGAATGCCGGGTGGTTGTTCTGCGGGTGATGGGCGCCGGTGCCACACAGTTCAGGGTGACACGGATTCATGTCCAGCTTCGAAAGGAGGCCAAACGCTATGGCGGCGTGAGTGGCCGTGGATATGGGCGGACAGTCGGCCGGCCGAGGTTCAAGCGGGTTGGCTACCTGGCAAACAACGGGAAAGCCTTTGGACGGCCCGCCACAGGACATCTGGGAGCAGTCTTCGCTCATCACATGGTCGGTGGGAGCTCGATCACCGCCAAGAGCCAGCTCGACGTAAAGATCCTTGTATTGGCCGAACCTGTTGCCCTCGTGCCCGAGCCAGAGCACGAAGTAAAGCACAAGCGGGGCATCTGCCGTGCCGTTGACGGCGTCCGCTGCGGGCTCACCGCGGCGAACGGCGGCCATCTCGATGGCCCCTTGCCTCAGCAGGTCATAGACCCGCTGTTCCTCCTCAACGTCGACATAGTCCTCGATGCCGGCGGGGTACTTCATGCCGAACGGCATGCTGTACTTCTGGTCGCTCCCGATCTTCATGTCGAACCCGCAGAGCATGGTCATTTCCGCCCAATTGGTCAGGAAGCCGACCGAATTGACGCTGCTCCCGTCCACACAGGCGGCCGGAGGCGGGTCGCTGGGCGGATAGCCCGGCCAAGGGTCGCCGCCGTTGCAGTAGCTGTCGAAGTCATCGCACATGATGATGCGGCGGGGTTCGACACCAATACACCTGCCGGCCATGGCACTGCTACAGGACATCAGCACCGCCGGCACGACCGCTATAGCACACGATCGTTTCATGTTCGGCCCTCCTGTCTGGGCCATCGGCTTCGCCACACGCCGGGCGACGTTGTATGAGGAATCGAACGAAAACCGGCTGCAGCCTCAATCGCAAGCTGGATCCGCCGGCATGCCAGGACCGCTGGCGCAGGCCTCAAAGGCCATCCAATCGTCCGAATCAATACCCTGAACGACGCCCGTGAGCACGTGGTTGAAGCACGAGCAGCGCTCGGGCACTCCGCCGCCCGGGCCAGTGAAGCAGGCTTGGAAGGTCGCGAAATCGGCTTGATCCACGTCATGATCCCAATCGGCGTCGGCGAACGGATCCGGGCAGCAGTTGATGTTCGGATCGTCGCACGAAGAGCCGGCACCCTGCCAGATGCCTCCCAGGGCCGTGCAATCGCTCTCGGTGGCGTTCGACTGACAACCGAGGCTGGGCGGCGGCAGACAACAGGCACCTTTCGGCACGACCAGGTCAAGCACGCCGCCGGTAAGCGTGATATTGTCGGCATAGCATGGATAATCGCTCCCGGTCCAGTTGGGACCCGGATAGTCGGTGGTTCCGAGCGCCAGACTCTGGAAGCCGCCCGTATAAGCGCGAAGAATGCCGCGACGCGTCTGGGTTGCCGGATACTGCGAGCTTCGAACGTCGAGATCGAAAGTGGTGGACTTGATGGTCATCTTCAACCATGTCCACTTCTCCGATGAATTGATCTGACCACCCGGCGTCGGGAAATTCTCCTTGAGCAAGGACCAGTGATCGCCGTCGTAGATGACATTCTGGTAAACCATCCAGTTGGTTAGATCGCAGTCAAGCTTGGGTTGGAGCCCGTTCTCCCCGCCGAAAAATCCGAAGGCCATCGCCTTGCGGGGAACGCTTGGCGTGATGTTCTGGATGTCCGAAGAGCCGTTACATGGCGAGGCGTGGACCAGCCTCAGCGGCACGTCAATGTACTGGCCGGGATTCTCAGGGTCCGGAACCGTCTGACTCACCGGAACCCTGCTGTCCTCGGCATACAACTGGGCGAAAAACGCCGTGTTGTCCTCCTTGCCGCCCGTCTGTGCCCAGAAATACATCTCAAGAATCAGCGGGTTGGCGTCGGTCCCGTTGAAGGCGTTCTTGGAGGGATCCAGGCCGCCGGCGATGGTCGCCAGGTCCACTCTGTTCATCTGAGCCGCATACTCACTTCGCCTTCATGGATTGCCATTGTGCATGGAGGCGCAGGAGTTGCTGAGCCACATCAGGATGCTCCTGACATACGTTGACTTTTTCTCCCGGATCGGCTGACAGGTCGACCAGGAAGACGACATCATCCCCCGTGGCGCGGGTCGTTCGCCCTTGGGCCATGTTCATCAGGCCGTTGCGGACCACTTTCCATTTGCCCTGCCGAACAGCCTGCTGCCCGTCCCACTCGAAGTACAGGACGTCGTGGCCTGGCTTGGAAGGGTCAAGCAGAAACGGCATCCAACTGCGACCATCGATCACGTGGTCAGGCGGCAACCGCGAGCCGGTGATCTCCGCGACGGTGGCGAACAGATCCATCGCAACGGCCAGCTGGTCGCGGACCTGCCCGCCGCGAACCCGCTTGGGCCAACTGATGATCGCCGGCATGTGGATGCCGCCATCGAAGAGACTCCGCTTGTATTCACGATACGGGGCATTACTGCCGCCCCCTTCGCCGCGGGGAGAGGGATCCGCCGCCCCGTTGTCGCTGGTGAAGAAAACGAACGTGTCCTCGGTCAGCCCCAGTTCGTTGATCTTCCCCATGATGATGCCGATCGACTCGTCGAGACCTGCGACCATCGCCGCGTAGTCGCGCCGGGCTCGCGGCAGATGTGCATATTGCCGGTGAAAGCGTCCGTGAGCGACCATGGGATAGTGCGGAGCATTATAGGCCGCGTAGATCAAAAACGGGCGGCTCTTGTTTTCCTCGATGAACCGCACGGCCTCGCGCGTGATCAGGTCGGTCATGTGCATGCCGTCCTCGAACACTTCCTGCCGATTGCGGTACAGGTCGTGGTAATACGGCAGGCTCGCGTAGTACATGTGCGAGAACGCGTCGATACAACTGCCGTGATGGCCGAAAAACAGGTCGAAGCCCTGGGCATTGGGCTGGGTGTCATGCGTGGAGCCGAGGTGCCATTTGCCCAAAGCCGCCGTCGCATAGCCCTGGGGGCGAACGAGTTCGGCAAGCGTTATCTCCGAGGAGGGAATTCCTGGTTGATCCATTCCCGACTCGATGTTCTTCTCGGTGGACATGCCGATCCGGTTGGGATATCGGCCGGTGATCAGCGCCGCCCGCGACGGGGCACAGATCGGCGAGGCCACGTAGAAGTTGGTCAACCGGACGCCCGCGCGGGCCAGAGAGTCTAATTGGGGCGTCTGAATGTCACCGCAACCGTAACAGCCGACGTCGCCGTAGCCGAGGTCGTCGGCGAGAATAAAGATGAT
>ERZ795051.2145-NODE-2145-length-22574-cov-5.180115_pt1 | contig 22574 bp, 29 predicted proteins | sample MGYA00375135_ERZ795051 | MGnify/ENA primary metagenome ERZ795051 (study PRJEB30180, sample SAMN05720222) | activated sludge metagenome | isolation source: Anaerobic digester | place: Japan | collected 2015-05-26 ... | reverse complement strand
AGTTGCTAATGCAAAACATAATTATAATTTAGAGGAGGAAGATTTAATTATTAAAGAAATTATTATTAATGAAGGTCCAAAGCTTAAAAGATGGAGATCTGTAGCGATGGGTAGCGCACATCCAATAGAAAAAAAGACAAGTCATATAATTATTAAACTTGAAGGAGATTTAAGTAAAAAAAGCAAATCTAAACCAAAATTAGATAAAAAGGAAAAAAATCAACAAGAAAAAGTTAAAGATAAGGACCTTGAGAAAGAAGAAAAGACACAAAAAATTAAAGAGAAATCTGAGCTAAAAAAGAAAACAGCTTTTTGGGAAAAACAAAACGAGCGTGTTTCAAGGAGGAAGTCCCCAAAAAGAAGATTTTTTCAAAGAAAAAGTATATAAATTAAATTAAATTAAATATGACACATAAAGTTCATCCAAAAGGATTTCGTGTAGGGGTAACTGAGAATTGGAAATCAGTTGGTTTTAGTACAAAAAAATATCAAAAATGGATTAGAGAAGACATTAAAATTAGAGATTTTTTTAAAAAGAATTTTGAAAAAGGTATTATTCAAGATGTTTATATTGAAAGAAGTGGAAATGAAATAAAAGTTACTATTTTTAGTTCACGTCCTGGTTTTTTAATTGGAAGAGAAGGTGGGGGGGTTGAAAAAATTTCTAAAAAAATTGCTTCCCTTGTTAAAAGTAAAAAAGTTAAAATTAATATCGAAGAGTTAAAAACTCCTGAACAAAACGCTACTTTTATCGCCCAGCAAATTGCTCGAGATCTTGAAAATAGAATACCATATAGAAAAACGGCAAAGAAAGCATTGGATAAAATCTTCTCTCAAAAAGGAGTGGAAGGAGCAAAGATTATTTTAAAAGGACGATTAGATGGTGCTGAGATTGCTCGCAAGGAAACATTTAAGAGAGGAAAACTTCCTTCTCAAACAATTCGTTCTGATATAGATTATGCTCAAGAATCAGCTTTTTGTTATTATGGAATTGTTGGAATCAAAGTTTGGATTTATAAAGGAAAAAAAGAATTAAAGAACTAATTAGTTTTAAAAATTATGCTTATTCCTAAAAAAGTAAAATATAGAAAAGAGCAAGACGGAGGTAAAATAAAAGGTCTTTCTCAAAGAGGAAATTATCTTGCTTTTGGTTCATACGGAATAAAAGCCCTTGAAAAAGGAAAGATAAATTCTCGTCAAATTGAAGCGTCAAGAAGAGTAATACTTAGATATTTTAAAGGTAAGGGTAAGATTTGGATTAGAATTTTTCCTCAAAAACCAGTAACAAAAAAACCGGACGAAACAGGAATGGGTGGCGGTAAAGGCTCAGTTGAATATTATGCTTTTATTGTAAAACCAGGAAGAATTATTTTTGAAGTAGATGGTTTGGGAAGAGATTTAAGTATCCAAGCCCTTAAAGAAGCAAGTCGTAAAATACCATTTAAAACTAAAATTGTTGAGGGTAAAATAAAATAAATTATATTTAATATTATGAAATCAAAGGAAATTAGAAATAAATCAGTAGAATCTTTGCGAGAATTATTAAAAGAGAGAAGAGAAAGATTGAGAGATTTACGTTTTGCATTATCTGGAGGAAAAGTTAAGAATGTAAGAGAAATTAGGGAAGTAAAACGAGATATTGCTAGAATATCAACAATAATTAAAGAGAAAGAAAATGATATTAAAAAAGATGTGGTTATAAAAGAGAAAAATATAAATTAAAATATAAAGTCATTTTAAAATTAATTATCCTAAAAAATTTTTATAAAAATATGCCTAAAAAAACATTACAAGGAAAAGTTGTTTCAGATAAAATGCAAAAGACCGTTGTTGTTGAAGTAGAAATTTGGAAGGTGCTTTCTAAATATAAGAAAAGATATAAATCTAAAAAAAGGTTCAAAGCACATGATGAAAATGATGAATACAAAATTGGTGATAGTGTTATAATTGAAGAAACAAAACCAATAAGTAAAGATAAAAAATGGCGAGTAATAAAAAAAATAGATTAATTAAATATTTATGATTCAAAAGGGAACAAAATTAAAAGTTGCTGATAATACTGGTGCAAAAATAGTCCAATGTATTCAAATATTAAAAGGATCAAAACACCGATATGGTTTTATAGGTGATGTAATTGTTATTTCCGTTAAAGAGGCTGAACCAAGACGTTCTGTAAAGAAAAAGAGTGTTTTAAGGGCAGTAATAGTAAGACAAAAAAAACCATATCGTAGAAAAAATGGGAGTTATATTCGTTTTGATGATAACGCAGTTGTAATTTTAGATGAAAAAACAAAAAATCCAAAAGGAACAAGAATTTTTGGCCCAATTCCTCGTGAATTAAAAGAAAAAGGTTTTGGTAAAATTACCAATATGGCAAAAAGTGTAGTTTAAATAATTTATTAAATATGAAAATAAAAAAAGGTGATCAAGTTTTAATTATTGTAGGGAAGGATAAAGGTAGAAAGGGCAAGGTTTTAAAATCTTTTCCTAAAGAGAATAAAATCGTTGTTGAAGGTCTTAATCTTATTAAGAAGCATCAAAAACCACGAAAACAAGGAGAAAAAGGGCAGGTTTTAAATGTTGCAGCGCCACTTGATGTTTCAAATGTAAAAATTTTATGTCCACGTTGCGGAAAACCTACTCGAGTTGGTTATAAGTTGGTTTCTATAAAAGGAAAAAGTAAAAAAAATAGAATTTGCAAAAAATGTAATAGTATTATATAAATATAAATTTTATTATGCCAAAAAATATTAAAAGAGAACAAAATGTTGAAGATAAGGGTTTCAAAACTCGCGACGAAGTATTTAAAGAACTTGGTAGCAAGTTTGGTTATAAAAACATAATGGAAACCCCTGTTATTGAAAAAGTAGTAGTAAATTCTGGGATTGGCAAGATTTTAAGTAATACCGATCCTTCTAAGAAGCAAAAAGTAATTGATGAGATTTCAGAGGCATTGGCTTTAATTTGTGGTCAATATCCCCAAAAGACAGTTGCAAAAAAATCAATTTCTAGTTTCGGATTGCGTAAAGGAGATGTTGTTGGTTTTAAAATAACATTAAGATCTAAAAGAATGCAAGATTTTTTAATTCGTCTTATTAATTTTGTCCTGCCTCGAACAAGAGATTTTCAAGGAATATCGCCAAATTCTATAGATGCTAAAGGTAATTTGACAATTGGGATTAAGGAGCATATAATTTTTCCTGAGGTCAATCCAGAAAAACCTCCATTTATTTTTGGTTTGGAGATTACAGTAGTGGTCAAAAATATTCATAGCAGGGAGGAGGCGATAGAATTTTATAAATTTTTAGGATTTCCAATTAAATAAAAATATGCCCAAAAAATCACAAATAGTAAAATCGAAAAAGAAACCAAAATTTAAAACTAAAAAAGTTAACCGTTGTTTTAAATGTGGAAGAAGAAGAGGATATATGCGAGATTTTGGTTTATGTCGAATTTGTTTTCGAGAGTTAGCAAATAAAGGAGAACTTCCTGGTGTTAAAAAAAGTAGTTGGTAAAAAATATTTTTAAAAATAAAATTATGAGCCCTATAGCTGATATGTTTACCCAAATTTCTAATGCTATTGCTGTTAATAAAAAAACAGTTTCTTTGCCATTTTCTAAAATGAAATATAATATATTAAAAGTAATGGAAGAAGAAGGATTTATTGAAAAGGTAATTGTTAAAAGAGGAAAAAAGAAAAAATTGGTTGTTAAATTAAAGTATTTTAATACAAATTCCCCGGCATTGCATAAAATTAAATTAATTTCTAAGCCATCCAGGCATATTTATTTAAATAGTCAAGAACTTTATTTCCCCAAAAGAGGTCATGGTATTTTAATTTTATCAACTTCAAAGGGGATAATAACATCAAAAAAAGCAAAAAAAGAAAAAATTGGCGGTGAGGTCATTTGTGAAATTTGGTAAAAATATGAGATTGGATTCAATTCTTTATCAGTTTTTTGGTACAAGTATAATTATTAGTTCTTCGATTAAAAAGCAACTTGATTTTTTGAAAGAAAAATTACCAAACGATTTTAAGAATAGAAATGAACTTTTTGATTTAGGTTGCGGTGATGGGAGAATTACCTTAAAATTAAAAGATATATTTAAGCCCCAAAATGTCAAGGGATGCGATGTTCATCCATCTCTTGTTGAAATGGCTAAAAAAAGAGGAATAGATGCCAAGGTTATTGATCTTGAAAATGAATTGCCAAAAGGAGATTTGGGGGTAATGTGGGGCGTGCTTCATCATTTAAAAAATCAAGATGATATATTGGCAAGTCTTAAAAAAAATTTTCAAATACTTGTTTTGCGTGAACCATTAAAGGTAAAAAATAAATTAACTTCTTTTTTGGAACTAGGAAAGCCTTTTCAGAAAGAAGAAGCAAAAAAATTGTTTTTAAGAGTTTTGGGGAATCAAACACAAATAATAGAATATCAAAACGCAATTTTTGTTTTTTGGAAAAAATAATATTAATTTTATGTCTAAAATAGGAAAAAAACCAATTGTAATTCCAGATGATGTGAAGGTGGAAATTCAGGAAAATAAAATTATGGTTTCGGGTAAATTGGGTTATTTAGAAAAAGTAATACCCAAAATTTTTAAAATTGATTTAAAAGATAAAATATTAAATATATATCCATCTAAAATAGATTCGAGAAACAAGAAACAAATTTTGAGTCTTTGGGGCACTTGGCGATCTTTAATACAAAACATGATTGAAGGAGTAGATCAAGGATTTCAAAAAAATCTTATTTTTGAGGGTATTGGATTTAAAGTAAATATTGAGGGACAAAATTTAGTTTTAAATGTTGGTTTTTCTCATCCAGTAAAAGTAGAAATTCCATCGGATATAAAAGTTGATATTGAAAGAAATTTAATAAAAATTAGTGGTATTGATAAAGAAAAGGTGGGAAATTTTGCTGCTAAAATTCGCAAAATTAAACCGCCAGAACCATATAAAGGTAAAGGAATACGTTATGAGGGAGAGGTAGTGAGGCGAAAGATGGGTAAAAAGGCCGCAGCTGGAGTATAATTTTTAAGAAATAAATATTATGAATATTAAAGAAAAAACAAAAAAGAACTTGAGGCGAAAACAACGAACAAGAAGTGAAATAAAAGGGAATCAAACAAGGCCCCGTCTTTCTGTTTTTAGATCAAATCGTCATATTGAAGTTCAATTAATTGACGACGAATCGGCACGAACCCTTGCTTTTGCTGGTGATAAGGAAGTAAAAAATAAAAATAAATCTATTAAAAATATTGATGTAGGTTTTGAGGTGGGAAAATTAATTGCAAAAAAAGCAAAAGAATTAGGTATTGAGAAAGTTATTTTTGATAGAGGAGCATATAAATATCATGGGCAGGTTAAAAGAGTAGCTGAGGGAGCAAGAGAAGGTGGACTTAAATTATAATTTATTTTTAATAAAATTATGCTAAAAAACACAAAAAAAGCAAAAGAATCAAAAGAAGAAGAATTAAATTTTCAGGTTTTAGATATTGCTCGAGTTACCAGAGTAACAGCGGGAGGACGACGTTTAAGATTTAGAGTGGCGGTAGTTGGTGGAGATTTAAATGGTCGAGTTGGTCTGGGGCTGGCAAAGGCAAATGATGTAAGAAATGCAATTGAAAAAGCAAAAAAGAAAGTATCAAAAAATTTAATAAGTGTTCCTATAAAAAATGAAACAATTCCTTTTGAAGTTCAAGAGAAGTATAATAGCGCCACTGTTTTTCTAAAACCGCAAAAAAAGGGAAGAGGTATTGTCGCTGGTGGTGCAGTAAGGGTAGTTTGTGAATTAGCAGGTATTCCAAATATTACAGGAAAACTTATTTCTAAAACATCCAATAAAATTAATGTTGCTAAAGCAACATTAATGGCACTTGAAAAATTAAATGAATTTAATATTAAAGATTAATCTTAAAATTTATGCAAATCCATCAAATTCAATTAGAAGATAAAGATAAATATAAGTCAAAAAAAAGAGTTGGCAGAGGAGGTAAAAAGGGGACATATTCCGGTCGTGGTATGAAAGGACAAAAATCTCGAGCCGGAGCAAAAATAAGACCACAGTTGCGTGATATTGTTAAAAAAATTCCAAAAAAGAGAGGTTATAGATTTAATTTACAAGACAAAAATATAATTGAAATTAATTTAAATTTAATTGATAAATTATTTCAAGATAATGAAGAGGTAAATATTAAATCTCTTATTGAAAAGGGTCTTTTAAAAAAAGGGAATACTAGGGATTTTCAAATTAAAATTTTAGGCAAAGGGGATATCTCTAAAAAAGTTATTATTAAAGATTGTATTTTATCTAAAAACGCAAAAGCAAAAATCGAAAAAGCAGGAGGTAAAATAATAAATAAAAATGAATAAACCTTACTGGGAAATTAAAGATTTTTAACAAGATAATTTATTTCGATATATAATAAAATATGGATTTTTCTAAAATTAAATTTATTTTTAAGGACAAAGATTTGCGTAATAAAATTCTTTTTGTTTTGGCTATGATGGTGGTTTTTAGAATAGCTGCGAACATTCCTATTCCTGGCATTGATAAAACAAAACTCGAACAATTTTTTGCCCAAAATCAATTTTTCGGATTACTCAATGTTTTTACTGGAGGTGCACTTCAAAATTTTTCTATTGTAATGCTTGGTTTAGGTCCTTATATTACTGCTATTATTATTTTTCAGGTTTTAACGCTTGTAGTGCCCTCCCTTAAAGAATTATATCAAGAACAGGGAGAAGTCGGAAGAAAAAAATTTGAAAATTATGCTCGAATAGCTGCAGTGCCATTGGCAGCCATCCAAGCATTTGGAATGCTTAAAATGTTTCAATCTCAAGGAGTATTGCCAGCATTAACTCCACTTTCTCTCTTAACTTCAATTATAACTATTACCGCTGGATCTATGTTTTTGGTTTGGATAGGCGATTTAATCACTGAGAAAGGTATTGGAAATGGTGTATCACTTTTAATTTTTGCTGGTATTATTGCTGGGGTTCCATCTTCTATTGGACAACTATATATTAATTGGGATCCAAGTAATCTTCCATCTTTAATTCTTTTTTTTATGGCTTCATTGATTATTATTTTTGGTGTTGTGATTGTTAATGAAGCAAGAAGAAATATTCCTATTTCTTATGCTAAAAGAGTAAAAGGGAGAAGAGTTTATGGTGGAGTTTCTACTTATCTTCCAATGATGATAAACCCAGCAGGGGTTATTCCTATAATTTTTGCTCTTTCAATTATGTTACTTCCAGGAATGCTTGCTAATTTTTTTGGAAATTCGTCTATTGCATTTTTGGCAAAAACTGCCAATGTAATTAATTCTCTTTTCCAAAATCAACTCATTTATGGTTGTTTTTATTTTATTTTAGTTGTTGCTTTTACCTATTTTTATACTGCTGTTACTTTTGATCCTAAAAATGTCGCTGAGAATCTCCAAAAATCCGGAGCTTTTATACCTGGTATTAGGCCGGGTGAATCAACAGAACTATTTATTAAAAAGATTTTAAATAGAATTTTATTTATCGGTGCAATTTTCCTCGGGTTAATTGCTGTTCTTCCTTCGATTATCCAAGGGATTACAGGTATTACAAGTTTTAGTTTTGCTGTTGGTGGAACTTCTCTTTTAATTTTAGTTTCTGTTATTTTAGAGACATCAAAACAAATACAAAGTCAACTTGAGATGCGTGAATACGAATAATACTGATTTTCTTTTGAAAAAAATCTTCCAATAATTTTGGAAGATTTTTTATTTTATAATTTTTCTCAATTTTTTTTATTTTATCATTTTTGCCAATTTTGATTTTTTTCTTGAAGCTGTGTTTTTTTCAAGCAATCCAATTTTAACTGCTTTATCAACGGTTTTATAATATTCATTAAGTGTTCCCTTTAATTCGTCTTTATTTTTCTCTTTTAATTGTTTCTGAATATTTTTTTCAAGATATTTAATTTTTCTTTTATAACTAAGATTTCTAATTTTTCTTTTTTTATTTTGTTTTAGAGCCTTCTCGGCTGATTTTGTTATTGGCATAATTTTATTACATTTAAATATATTATATTAGCAAATTTTTTTTATTTTTGCAAATTTAATTCTATGTAATAGGCCTTGAATAATCTTTATTATTTTTGTTATAATGATAATGCCCTGGGATTTTACATAATTCTTGGCCATCTTGGTCTTTTAGGGAGTCCTATATTTTCCTGTTCACATTTGTGAACTGGATTGCGGATACCCACTTTAGACTTTTCGCCAAGATTTGTATGAACCCAGGGCATTTTTTAATTTTTAAAATAATTTTTAGTTTCTAATTAATATTTATTTTGCAATTATCTACTAAATTGATTTGCTTTTTTCGGGGTACTGGGAATCGAACCCAGATCACAGGACCCCCAGCCCTGCATAATAGCCATTATACTATACCCCGTATTTTTTAGTTTATTTAATTTTTAAATTCCAGCACCTGTTTCGTCACATTTAGCTTTAATTATGGGCCAATTTCCAATACTGATGTGCGTAGCGGTTGAGTTATCAGTATCATCCATACAAATGGTTTCATCTCCGCTATAGGTATATCCTGTTCTATTTTCTAAATAAGCTTTTGTGCAATCTCGAGCAGTATCGCATATATCTTTTTGATTACCTATCATATCAACAGATAAAGATTTTTTATACCTACAAAATTTATCTCCTCCGTAATGACAAGAAATACCACCAACTATAGGGGCATTGCTACACTTATGTTCTTTAGGATTCCATTTACTACAATCACACCAGTTTTGTAATTCATCACCTACCGATTTATTAGGATCAGTTGGAGATGGTGAAATTAAAGTATTATCAGAGATAGAGCTAATTCGAACATAGGTATTTTGTGTATTTGGATTTTTAGGGAGTTTTTGTAACATACATCCAAGTAGCCATTTTAAATCTGGGTCTAAGTGATTCCACTGTTTTTCTATATTAGGATTTAAAAAAGACCACTGGCCTTTTCCACCTGAAGCCCATTCTTGAGGAACATCGGGGTGCTTTTTTACTCCAGGCATTTTTATTTCAAACTCTTTAGGTGGGGCAGGTTCTTTTAAGGCAACATTTACAAACCCAGGACTCATTGTCTGTAAAATAACAAAAAAGGAAAAGAGCAAGATAAGCCCAATAATAGCATATTTTAATCTATCTTTAGCGTCTTGTTTTTGAGAAGGATCAACTGAAGATGAGGTATATTTTACTCCAGCCCAGACAATCTGCAAAACAGCAAGCAAAACCCCTAAAAAAACTAAAATTTTCACTACATAAGCTATCCAACCAGCAAGATCAGAAGGAGGAGTCATATCCCAAAATGAAGGATACTCTATTTCTGTATTTGTTTCCGTTTCTGTTTGTGCTTGTATGGTTGTAGTTAAAGAAATAAACAAAAAACAAAATACAAAAATAATTAAACTAACTTTTAAGATAGATTCTTGTTTTTTCATATTATTTTTTAGTTAAAAATTAATCTTTTTCACACTCAACTTGTTCTGGCGCTAAAATTTTAAGTATAATAATACGAGCATTCTTTCCATCTGCTACATAACCAAATTTTTGATAGGTTTGTTTCATTGTTTCTGTATAGCTATAAAATAATCGAGTAAATATATTTTCTCCTATAGGTTTATTATATGGAGAAACATTATTAATTGCTTTTTTGATACATTTCAATGAACAATCAATTTGTTTTTCAAATCCAGGGAAGCGATTTTTTCCACCATATACTCCACACCCCATTGCTGCTTCTGGTCTGCGAAAACTTTGTTCTCCAGACCAAATAGCAAAAAGTATATTTGGATTTATTCCTTGATTACAACTTTTGGTTATAATTGTTCTTATATTTTTTTTATTGAGATTACCTTTACTTGATTTAACATACCTTTGAAGTTTTGAAAATATTTCTTCGACATAAGCATCTATATTACTACATTTTGAAGTATCTCTAAATGCACTATCTACAAGATAGCAACCCTTTCCACTTATCCAACCTATTCCTGGGGCATAGGCTCCTATGCCAGGTATATTTATCACTCCAGGCATTTTTATTTCAAACTCTTTAGGTGGGGCAGGTTCTTTTAAGGCAACATTTACAAACCCAGGACTCATTGTCTGTAAAATAACAAAAAAGGAAAAGAGCAAGATAAGCCCAATAATAGCATATTTTAATCTATCTTTAGCGTCTTGTTTTTGAGAAGGATCAACTGAAGATGAGGTATATTTTACTCCAGCCCAGACAATCTGCAAAACAGCAAGCAAAACCCCTAAAAAAACTAAAATTTTCACTACATAAGCTATCCAACCAGCAAGATCAGAAGGAGGAGTCATATCCCAAAATGAAGGATACTCTATTTCTGTATTTGTTTCCGTTTCTGTTTGTGCTTGTATGGTTGTAGTTAAAGAAATAAACAAAAAACAAAATACAAAAATAATTAAACTAATTTTTAAGATAGATTCTTGTTTTTTTGGTTTATTTTTTAACATATTAGGTAAAATTATTTTGTTGTTTTAATAATTATTCTTGTGTAATAATTAAATTCGCGATATCAATCAGTTCTTCTTTTGTTAAATCGGATGATTTAATAGTATAAAGATAATCAATACCATCTTTCTCCAAATAGTCAAAATAGAGTGTTCTTTGATGGCTTCCGTCTTCCTGAATTATATCCCACCAATATCCTTTTTTATTTTTTGCAAGCTCTATTTCAATTGGCAATCCCATATAATCTACATTAAAAAATATAGTTCCTTCATCTAAAACAAATGTTTTATTTTCATTTTGATAGGTGGCGATAACATTCTCTGTGTCTCCCTGCCATGCTTCTATAATTTTAAGTTTATATCCTTTTGATGATTTTATATATTTTATTGGAAAGTTTACTATTTTTTGTGCTCTATCAAAAATTTCATTATATTCTTTATCGTTTAAATTTAGTAATTCTTCAAATTCTTTTTTCAAAATGTTTACATCAATTTTTTCATAACTCTCTTCTGATGACGGCAATGATGATGCTGATGGTGGTGATTTTTGGTCTGTTGGTTGTGTTGGTTCTAATGTAAGAGATTCACTGGGGGTTGTAGTAGGTGGAGGATTAGATGGAGCAGAAGTAGAAATTTTTTCTGACATATTATTTAAAAAATAAAAGATTATTAAAACAATTAATATTACTATTACTAAACTAATTATAATAATTATTTTTTTTGTCATTTTTTTATTTTTTTTGACAACAAAGAATATAATTAGCCAAAGCACCACTTAAATTTTCATCAGGTGTAATAATTCCATCTCTGGTTGGTATGTGCCCTGGTATTGGATCATTTACATGATAGATTATTTTCCCATCAGATCCCAAATGATACCCAGTTAAAACAAAAAAGTGAGTATTACTGCTTGTATATTTTGATTTTTTAACTTTTACAATTACTTTGCCTCCCTCCATAAGACATTTATTAATATTACTAATTTTTCTTGTCCAATGTTTTGTAAATTTTACTTCATTATAATTACATCTGCCTCGTACAAGGGCTTCGCTACTTACACTACTATCAGTTATACATCCTTGAGATTTGAGAGTTCTCAGTACTTGATCAGGATAAATATTACGTCCGTAAAAGTAAGAAACAACCATTGCAATAGAGGTGATAAAACATCCTGCACTAGCAATAGTAGCGCCATTAATATGTATATTGCCCCAACTATCATCATTTTGAAAAAAATGGGGGACACCGTCTTGTCCCCCTTCACTACCAATACCTGGGGGGTAAAATTCTGTAATTGGATAAGATTCCGACCATGTTCCTGGAATATGTATTACATCTGGCATTCCTAGCCCCCATTCATCTGATTCAGCCGGTGTCTTTAAATATAGATTTACAAACATAGGGCTTAATGTATTTAAAATTACATAAAAGAAAAACAAAAGAACGAATCCCAAAATAGCATTTTCCAGTCTATCTTTAGCATCTTGTTTTTGAGATGGATCAACTGAAGAAGAAATATATTTTATTCCAGCCCAGACAATCTGCAAGACAGCCAAAATAATTGCTACAAGCATTAGGAGTTTTAAAATATAGTGTATCCATCCTACAAGACTAGACGGTGGCGTTAAGTCCCAAATTGCTGGATATTGAATTTCTGTTTGCTGTGCAAAAGACGTATTATTTAAAGGAAAAAAGAGAGAAGAGAAAATAAGTGCTTCCACTAAAAAAAGGATTAAAATTCTTTTTTTAAAATTCATTTTACTTTTTGGAGTGTTTTAATACATTTTGTACACGCCTTAACTCGTTTTCCCGAAGGCAATGTAACCCATTGAAGATTTGGGTATTTCTTTTTTTTTCCTGTTGGATTATACTTGCCTCTAAGTTTTTTTCGTGTTATACTAGAGTTATAAGTTTTTTTACAAATAGCACAGACTTTACTCATATTGCATATATTAAAAATATTTTAAATTATAATTATTATAATTTTTATAATCTCTTTTGTCAATGGAAACAATCTTATTTTCTATTATACAACTTTTAATATTTTTTTTATCTGTGATTGCTCATGAGGTTGCTCATGGGGCAATGGCAGAAAGATTAGGAGACCCCACAGCAAGATTGGCAGGGCGACTTTCTTTAAATCCAATTCGGCATTTAGATCCGATTGGTTCTATAGTGCTGCCTTTAATTTTGTTTTTAATTGGAAGCCCAGTGCTTTTTGGTTGGGCAAAACCAGTGCCAATTAATCCTTTAAATTTTAGAGATAAAAAATGGGGAGAGGCAAAAGTTTCTATTGCTGGCCCTGCTATTAATTTGCTTATTGCTATAGTTTTTGGTTTGACCTTGCGTTTACTACCAAAAGATATTTTATTTTTAAATCAAGGTATTATTCCCATATTTAGTTTTATTTCATTAATTAATTTTGTTTTAGCATTTTTTAATTTAGTTCCTATTCCACCACTGGATGGTTCTTGGATTTTATTTTCTTTTCTTCCACCAGGTCAAAATAATATAAAATATTTTCTTCAAAGATATGGATTTATTATTTTACTTCTTTTCTTATTTTTAGGCGGAGTAAATCTTTTATATTATTTAAGTAGCTCTATTTTTGGATTAATTAGTGGGGTGGGAATATCTAGCTTTTTATAATTTAAATTTAATTATTTATGCCATCACCCATTGAAACTATAAAAGAAAGATTAGATATAGTTAAGGTAATTTCAGAATATGTCCAACTTAAAAAAGTTGGGGCTAACTATCGTGCCCTTTGTCCTTTTCATTCAGAAAAAGATCCATCTTTTTATGTTTCACCAGCAAGACAGATTTTTAAATGTTTTGGATGTCAAAAATCAGGTGATATTTTCGCATTTATTATGGCAATAGAAGGTGTTGAGTTTCCCGAAGCACTAGAAATTTTAGCAAGAAAGGCTGGTGTGGAATTAAGACGAGAATCCCCTCAAAAAATAACCGAACGGCAACGGCTTTATGAAATTTGTGAACTCTCAACTAAATTTTTTGAAACCCAACTTCATAAAACCAAGATTGGCAGAGAAGCAAAAAAATATCTTTTAGAAAGACAGATTTCTGAAAAATCAATAAAAGATTGGAGATTAGGGTACGCCCCTGATACCTGGCAAGGACTTTCTAATTTTTTAGTGGGTAGGGGATATAAAAGGGAAGAAATAGTAAAAGCAGGATTAGCTGTTCCATCTAATAAATCAAATAAGTTCGATAGTTACGATAGGTTTAGAGGAAGAATAATGTTTCCTATTTTTAATATATCAGATATTGTAATTGGTTTTGGTGGGCGAGTTTTTGATCCAAAGGGAGAGAAAAAAGAGAATGTAGCAAAATATATAAATACACCAAATACTTTAATTTATGATAAAAGTAGGGTTTTATATGGTATAAATAAAGCAAAAACAAATATTATAAAAGAAGATAGTGTAATAATTGTTGAGGGGTATACTGATGTTATAATGTCTCATCAATCTGGAATATGTAATACTATTTCTGTTTCTGGTACATCTTTAACGCCTATGCAGCTTAAGATTTTATCTCGCTATAGTAGAAATATTATTTTATGTTTTGATATGGATCTTGCGGGAGAAGAGGCAACAAGAAGAAGTATTTTTTTAGCGCAAAAAATGGGGTTTTTTATAAAAATTGTAAAACTCCCCAATGGTAAAGATCCTGCTGATTTAATTTCTCAAGATGCTACAAAATGGCAAAAAAGAATTAGTGGAGCGAAAGATATAGTTGATTTTTATCTTCAAAAAACTTTAAAAGAATATGATTCTGAAAAACCAGAAGATAGGCGAAAGATTATACAAATAGTGCTCCCGATTATTGCACAAATTCCAAGTGATATTGAAAAAGATTTTTGGATTAAGAAATTAGCTCAAGGTTTAAATACAGATGAAGAAATTATTTGGGAGGAAATTAAAAAACAAGAAAAAATAGGAGAAAAAGAAAAAGAAATTGAAGTTGGAGAAAAAACAGAAGAACCAATTATACCTTGTCCAAGTCGTCAAGAACTACTTGAAGAAGAGCTTTTAATGCTTCTCTGGCAATTTCCAGAAAAAGTAAAAGGTTTACCACTTTTAAAATTTTCCTTTTCAAAAAATCAAGAACTTTTTAATTTTTTAAAAAAGGGAGAGGAGAAAGATAAATTGAATCCAGATTTAAAAGAATTTGTTTTATCTTTAGAACTAAAATTTGAAGTTGAAAGCCAAGAGAGAGAAATTAACCCTGATAGTGAAATAGAATTTTATTCCCGAGAACTTGAAAAAATTCAAGAAAAAAGTAAAATAAATAAATTAATACATGAGCTTAAGGAAGCCGAAGCAAAAAGTGACGAAAAAGAAGTCGAATCTATTTTAAAAAAATTAAGTCAAGTTTATCAATATGGTAAAGAAAACAAAAAATCAAAAAAAATCAAAAAATCAACAAACTAAAGAGACAAAAAGAAAAAAGGTAAATACAATAAAGCCTAAAAAATCACGGCTTATTTCTTCAAACAAAGATGTCAACAAAAAAAAGTCAAAATCAAAAAAAATTGTTAAAGTAAAACCTACTTCAAGTTCATCTAAAAAAAATAAAATTAAAAAAATTTCAGCAAAGAAAGAAGGAAAAAAGAAGACAGGAAAGGTTTTACTATCTAAAAAATCAAAAAAGTCAGTTAAAAAACCCACGAAAAGAAAATCAAAAATTACCTTATCAAAAACTGCCCAGAAATCTAAAAAAAGCAAACAAACAGCAAAAAGGGTAATAAAAAGCGAAAAGAAAAAAACAAAACATTCTAAAAAAACCAAAAAAACACAAGTTAAAAAAAAGAAAAAAAAGACATTTTCCTATCAAGATGATCTTCAACTTTTAATAAATTATGGCAAAAAACAAGGTTATGTTACCCATGATGATATTTCAACATTTCTTCCCAATCTTCAGGAAGATGATTTAGAAAAAGTATATGATAAATTAAAGAAAAAAAATATAAAAATTGAAGAACATACAGATTATTTAGTCGAAGAAAAGGAAATCAAAGAAAAAATTCAAGAGAAAGAAATTGTTCCCGAATTTAATTCTGTCCAAACATATTTAAGAGAGATAGGAAAATATCCACTTCTTACATGGGAAGAAGAAAAAGAGTTGGCAAAAAGAATAAAAAAAGGCGATCAGGAGGCAAGACAAAAGTTAATTAATTCTAATCTGCGCCTTGTAGTTTCTATTGCCAAAAAATATATAGGTAGATCATCTCATTTAACTTTCTTGGATTTAATTCAAGAAGGAAATACAGGTCTTTTTAAGGCAGTTGAAAAATTCGATTGGCGAAAAGGCTATCGTTTTTCAACTTATGCTACCTGGTGGATAAGACAAGCGATTACAAGGGCCATTGCTGATCAAGCAAGAACTATTCGTCTTCCTGTTCATATTATTGAAAGTCTAACTAAATACAATAAAATAAAAAGAAGATTGACCCAGGAGCTTGGAAGAGAACCAACAACAGAGGAAATTGCTTCTGAGATGAAAATGGATATCAAAAAGGTAAGAAGCCTTGAAGAAGTAGCTATGGGTACTACTTCACTTGAGCAGCCATTAGGAGATGATGAAGACGAAATGGTCCTTGAAAATATTTTAAAAGATGAAAAGTTAAAAACTCAAGTTGAGGATACATCTTTGAGTATTTTAAAGGATCAATTGGAAGACGTTTTGGGTCAACTTGCTCCTCGTGAACAAAAAATTTTAAAAATGAGATTTGGCCTTGAAGATGGGGTAACCCATACGCTTGAGGAAGTGGGAAAAGCATTTGGTGTAACACGAGAAAGAATAAGACAAATTCAAATTCGAGCGCTTGAAAAATTAAAAGAAGAAAAAAAATCTGATGTATTAAAGGAGTATTACTAATAATTCAGATATTGATATTAAAAAGTAAATATGTGATAATAATACATAAATTTTAAATTACTAAACAATTGTAGTGAATTGTTTAATAGATTTTGTAAAAAGAGATAATAATTGTAGTTATAATAATTGTATTTAGCGATAAATTTATCCTTGTCATTCCGCGGTGGCGCAATGGTAGCGCAACTGGCTGTTAACCAGTGGGTTGCAGGTTCGAATCCTGCCCGCGGAGCAATGTAGAATATTTTGAGGCTTGAAACACCGTATCAAACGGTGTTTTCATTTTAAACATTAGCTTTTCACCCTTTAACTGCAGGTTTTGAAGTAAGAAATTGAGAAGTTGCCTTTTTTCTTCCACTTCAGAACTTTGAAAGATTTCGTAGGCTTTTTTCGCCAGATTTAGCACTATATTTGCTGTTATATAATAGTTTTCATCAGCATCAGTATATCTTTGCATTTCTTCATTCAATTCTGCCTGGTTTTCCTTATACTCTTTTAATTTTTTATTAAACATATCCTTAGTAATACTCCAAGAGATGATATAAATCAAATAATTCATCAAGATATAATATTGAAGATTAATGACAATGGTCAGAAAATAATAATTAAAGATCAAGGAAATTTTAAAATTATATTTCCGCAAGAATTAAAAACGATTATAGATTTGGAAGGTAATTTTGAATTTATAGGATTTTTTGAAAGAGGCAAGGTTAGACAATTAAAAAAAGCGCACACTAATAGCATTATATTAATTAGGAAAAAATAAAGAAGTAAGATGTGAATAGTATAAATACTACTTGTTTTATGAGATATTTTTGTTATAATATCTGTATAATATAAAACGTAAAATAAATATATGAATATAAAAAAAATAATTAGAAAATGTTCTATTTTTAGTATTGAATGTTTAATATTATTTAATTTTATTTTTGTAACGTTTGCTGCTGTCCCAGAATCAAATAGAATGAAACTAGGAGAGGTGAGTAGCAACCTTCCAGTAGAGGAAGTGCAGGATTATTATGCAAAAATGGAGCCATTAATGCTAAAATATTTTGGTCCCCCATTTTCAGATTTTTCTATTAATATTATTGCCAAGCCAGAAGTAACAAATGAATCTGTAGAAGTTAATCCTAAAGATCATACGCTTTATCTCTATAGTGTAGCAAAAAATTTTTTTGAAGATAAAGATAAAGGAGATGTAGAGCATGCAATGAGTAATCTTTTTGGATTTCTTAAACATGAGCTGTCTCATGCCATGTATTTTATTGATGGCAATGATGCAGTTAATTTTTTAGGTAACAATAAATGGTTTAGTGAGGGATGGGCAAATGTATTAGCGGAAATTATGGATAATCAAATCGATGGGACAACACGTTCAGCGAGCCTTTATTATGAAACTTATGTTGATAAAGATACAGTTAAGGGCACAGAAGAAAGCACTCTAAAGCAAAATGCTACCCATTCATTGGAATATAGTTTTGCTACCTCTGCTAATTTGACTCTTCTTTCAGCAGCTTCTTCTTCTAATGACAACCTTGATTTTTATAAAAAATTAAATGGGACCATTTATGATTTTTTACAGTCAAAAGCTAGTAATGATTTATTGGATAATAAGGAAAGAAATTTAAATGATGTTAAAGCTGGGTTAAAGCCCTTAGGCCGATACAACTTATCATTTGACGAATATAAAAATTTAATTAAGCCACTTTTAACAGGAGTAAAAATTGATGGCATAGATGCTTATGACTGGTATATCAATTCTCCGATTTTTTATAATGGTAGCTTAGGTCCACACATAGGGGCGTATTTAGTAAGCTCAAAAGAAAATTTTGGAATAGTCAGGATTGAAGCTTTTGCATTTAATAGGATACAAGATGGGAGACAAATAAAGGAAATTCCAATTGAAGGATTAAATATAAATATTCAGATGTCTAACTCTAAGGGGAAAATTGTTTTAGAGAAAAAAATAACAACTGATAAAAATGGTGATGCAATAATCCAACTTAGAGATAATCCAGAAATTAATTTAGAAACAGGTGCTTATCTTATTCAATCGGAGGCTGAGATTGGTGGTAAAACATTAAAAAATAAAATGTTTGCGTTAGTGCCACCACCAACTGCAATTAAAAAAGAATATCTTTACGGGGTTCTTTTAGATGAAAATCAAAATTTAATTAATGGTGATGGAGTAACATTACTTAAATCTGATGATGACTTTTTATATCGTAAAAATGGATTATTTATTATAGATGTACCAGAAACTAAAAGAATAGAAAATTTAAATTTCCTTGGTTTAGAACAAGAAGTGACTAAAGGTCCTTTTGCTAGGGTTTTCGCTTTAACTGTACCAGCTGATTATTTAAAAGAAATGGAGAGAACTATGCCAACGTCAGTTATAGATAATGAAATTGATACAATCAGCAAGACAATAAATAATTCAGAAAAAAATGGTAATAATATATCAAACCAACAAGAAGATTTACAGAGTGCAGATAGTGAGTTAATAAAGCAGGATAATAATCTATCAACTATAATTATTATAGTTTTGAGTATAATAGTTATCAGCTTCATTCTGGTTTTGATTATCAAAAATAATAAAAAAGAAAAAGCTAAAAATAGATAATATAAAAATTTTAGGAAAACATTGGCATAATCTATCAATTACAGAAGTAGAAAATATATTAGACCCTAATTCTAAAAATGGTTTATCTCAAGACCAAATATTGTTGCGAGAAAAAAATATGGAAAGAATGTAATCGAAAAAGAAAAATCAGCTTCTAAATTTGAAATACTTATTGAGCAATTTAAAACTCCATTAATATATATTTTAATAATAGCAGGTATAGTAACTTTATTATTAAAAGAGCACCTTAAAATTCCTATTGTGGGAGTTGGGGGAATCGAAAGTGCAGAAGATGTATTAGAATATATAATTTTAGGATGTACAGCAGTTCAAATATATACAGCAGCCCATCTTCAGGGATTAGAAATTTTTGATAAAATTAAAAAAGATCTTGAGAAAATAATAAATAATAAAAATAACAATGAAAACAAAAATATTTATTATTTTATTAACGCTAATTTGTTTTGGTACAGGAGGGTTTTTTGTTTATAAAAACCTTGAGGTTTCTAATAATCAAGCAAAAATTGAGATAAGCTCAGAGGAGAGTGAATTTAAATTTGAATGGAAAATGGATTCTGGAGAACGGGTAGCAGACGGTGGGATTCCTTTTGTTTACAAATTAACAGATGGTAAGTATCGGTTATATTACTGTGGAGAAGGAGGAATATTATCAGCAATTTCTTCAGATGGTTTAAATTTTAAACAAGAAGAAGGAGTTAGGATTAGTCCTGATTCTGATTTTGGAAAACCCGAGTCAACTGTTTGCGATGCGACAATAGTCAGTTTACCAGACGGAGGAATAAGGATGTATTATAAAGGAGCAACTAGTCCAGGTGATCCAGGAGAAGCAATTCATAATATCTTTTCAGCAGTTTCAGACGATGGTTTAAATTTTAAGAAAGAAGGTTTAAGAATTGATTCAACAAAAACAAATGATAATGGTTGGGCTTCAGTGCCCGAAGCAATTAAACTTTCTGATGGCAGGGTTAGAATATATTATGTTTCCGGTGATTCTGAAGCGGAAGGAGGAATAATGTCGGCTATTTCTGAAGATGGTTTAAATTTTCAAAAAGAAGCAGGAGTAAGAGTAAAAGGAGGATATACCGATCCGGCAATTACTATTTTGCCAAATGGAAAATTTTTACTTTTAGTGACGTATAATTGCAAACCAGAAAAAGGATGGTGCGATCCTAAATTCATTAATGGTATTTATTCTTTAGTTTCAGATAATGGTTTAAATTTTAGTAATTTAGAATTAGTAATGGAGGCGAATTTAGGTTATTTTTTCCTTGATCCGGCAATAATAGAAATTGAAAAAAATGTTTACAGAGTTTATTTTGGTGTTTTAAATAGTTCAGGGCCGGAAGAGCATATGATTATTAAAAGTATGACAGGTTATTTGAAATAAACACGTTCTACACATTTATTAGGTGGAGTACTGTTGTATTTTAGGTAATAATGTTTTGATAATATATTGATAACAAATATGCATTATTTCTGATTTATTTGAATTTTTTACTTACTCTGTTTTATATTCTAAATTATAATTTTAAAAAGCTTTTTATAACATTACTAAATTTTGTGAATTTAAATTTAGAATATAAATATATTTATTTTTATTGCCGGATTATTCTTATAAAGTTGTTCACAATGTTACCCACACCTGAGACATAGTGAGTTGAGGGGTGGGGTAAATAAAAATTAAGCAACTTGCAATAATTCTTTGATTTGCTTTATCATTATTTCAGGACATTGAATTGAATCTGCCCATTTAAACATTCTGAAATTGTCCCATTGCGGGAGCACTGTAGAACATTTTGAGGCTTGAAGCACCGTATCAAACGGTGTTTTTATTTCAAACATTAGCTCTTTACCCTTTAACTGCAGGTTCTAAAGTAAAAAATTGAGAAGTTGCCTTTTTTCTTCCACTTCAGAACTTTGGAATATCTCGTAAGCCTGTTTAGATAGATTTAGCACCTTATATTTCAAATAGCTCCTTGTTCTTTTTGATCGCCTTGTAAGATTCTTTTAGGAATTCGTCAAAATTTTTATCTATATTATTTTTTTTGTATAAGTCGTTAAAATATTCAGGAACGGTTTTATCCACAATTTTTATTTTTTTATGTTCTTCGTAAAAATCTGCTTTTCGTCCCAATAATTTTTTAATCCTAGGGTCATTTAAAATAATTGGTGCTAAAATTTCACTTAGATGCCATTCCAAGTATGGCGCCTCAAGCTTTTTTGGGTCTGTTTTTGGAAAAACTTTTTTCCATTTTTCAAAATATAAAAAATGACAGCATTCATGCATAATTACTTCCATTGCGTAACTTATCTTTTTACAATTATAGAAAATAGAAAAACTCCAATCGTTTAAAAAGCGAGGGCAAATTGGGTTAATCGAGAGCATTGCTTTTATCACTTTTCTATTTTGAGGCCAGTCAATTTCTAAAATTTCTGACAGAATGATAAAAAAATCTTTTTCTATTTCCTTCCATGCTTTTTGATATTCCGTTTTACTTTTTTCTATTAGTTCTTGATTATCTTTTTTAAATTGAATTATATAATTTCTTAAAAAATTAATTTGTTCTGCTTCCGTCTTACAAGAAAAAACTTTTTTAATTTTAGGATGTTTTTTTAAAATATATCTTCCCCAATTCCATTCATTTTCGAACAAAAAACCATACATCCAATCAGTTTCTTTGGATAATGGAATGTCAGTAAATTTTACTTTCGGCATATTCATAAATTAATTTTATCATTTTAGAGCCAAAAAATAAAGCCCCTGCGTTGGTTCATAAGAACTCCTAGCGGTTGGCTCTTTTAATAAAAATATTAATGAGTAGCACGGTAGGGTAAAATATGATAACATATTATTAATCTTCCTGTTTTAAATTAAAATTTTAATAATTTATGTCGCTTTCTATTGGAATTGTTGGTCTGCCTAATGTAGGTAAATCAACATTATTTGAAACATTAACTAAAAAACAAGTTGACAGGGCTAATTATCCTTTTTGTACAATTGATCCAAATGTTGGAGTTGTTGCTGTTCCTGATGAAAGGGTTGATAAGTTAGCTAATTTAACAAAATCACAAAGAAAAATATACGCAACTATTGATTTTATTGATATTGCCGGATTGGTTAAGGGTGCAAGTCAAGGAGAGGGTCTGGGCAATAAATTTTTAGCCAATATTAGAGAAGTTGATGCCATTGTTTATGTATTGCGTGCTTTTTCAAATGACAAAATTATAAATACTCAAAATAGCATTGATCCATTACGTGATAAAGACATTTTAGATACAGAGTTAATTTTAAAAGATTTAGAAACTATTGATAAAAGATTGGATAGTTTAGAAAGTGAAGTTAAAAGAGGAATAAAAGAAGCTATTAATGAAAATGAGATTTTAATAAAAGCAAGAAATCTTTTAGAGCAGGGAAAAATTCTTTTTGAAGAGCCATTTACCGAAGATGAGTTTAAAGAATTAAATAAATATCAACTTTTAACATTAAAACCGCGACTTTATCTTTTAAATGGCAA
>ERZ795051.2144-NODE-2144-length-22576-cov-4.586652_pt1 | contig 22576 bp, 26 predicted proteins | sample MGYA00375135_ERZ795051 | MGnify/ENA primary metagenome ERZ795051 (study PRJEB30180, sample SAMN05720222) | activated sludge metagenome | isolation source: Anaerobic digester | place: Japan | collected 2015-05-26 ... | reverse complement strand
ATTTAAAGAAACTTTTGAAAAAAATGGTATGATTTTTTCAGGAATTAATCCAGAAACAAAATTAGTAGAAATTATTGAAATTAAAAATCATCCTTTTTTTGTAGGTAGTCAATTTCATCCAGAATTTAAATCAAGACCCTTAAATCCACATCCATTATTTCAAGAATTTATTAAAAGTACACTAAAAAACATATAGTGAAATTATGGAGATTGGTAAAATTATAAAAAAAAATAAAATTAATGAAAAAGAAATAATCTTTCGTTATCCAAAAATAGAAGACGTGGACGATCTTTTAAAATTAATTAATTCACTAGTTAAAGAAAAGGCATATATTACAATTCAAAAACAGCAAACAAAAAAAGAAGAAACAGAATGGTTTTTTAAAAATTTAGCTGATCTTTTAAATAAAAAGAAAGTTATGATAGTAGTTGAGATAGATAATCAAGTCATGGGTATGGGCGAAATAAAGGTAAATTCTAAAAATCCATATAAAGGCGAACTTGGGATTTCTTTAAGAAAAGAAATACGAAATTTAGGAATTGGCAAAGAATTAATTAAAGAATTACTTAAAGTTGGTAAAAAAGAACTTAAATTAAAATTAGTTTTGCTTTATGCAATGGCACCAAATAAAATAGCCCTCCACACGTATAAAAAATGTGGATTCGAAAGAGTAGGGGAAATAAAAAAAGGAGTATTGCATTACGGCAAACCCCTTAACCAAGTAATTATGGTTAAATATTTATAATTTTTAAAGAGGAATAACATCAACAACCTTTACTCTTTTTTTCTTTCCAGTAAAACAAGTTTTTCTTGTGGTTCTGAATTTTATTTTTCCAGGTTTTAAAGCAAAAAGAGTATCATCTCCTCCTTTTGCGACATTTCTTCCTGGTAAATATTTTGTCCCCCTTTGGCGGATAATAACGCTACCAGCCTGACAAATCTGGCCATCAAAAAGTTTAACACCAAGTCTTTTTGATCTTGAGTCTCTTCCAAGTTTTGTTGATCCACTTGCTTTTGTTTTAGACATATATTTTTAAAATTTAAATAATTATATATAATAACAAAAATTAAAGATTTTTTCAATATCAAATTAATTTTAAAATAATCAGAAAAATATGAATTCAGAAAATTTATTTAATAAAATTTTTAAATGGATTAAAAATAATGAAGGAGATATTGTATTAGTTGTTGGAATAATTTTAATTGCTCTTATTTCTTTTTATTTAGGAATATTAAGTGCGTCTAATTTAACTAATCAAGAAGATATAGAAAAAGAAGTAGGGGAATATAGTGCTTCTCCGGTAATTCAAAATATACCAATAGAATCAATGGAAGCAAATGTTGGAGAAAATCTAAATTTAAATTTAGATAATGAAAGTAATGACAATAGTATTAACAAAAAAACTTTCTCAATGGAAGAAGGGGATAATAAAATAGAGCAAAAACCAGAAATAAATGAAAATAAAATAGAGGAAGGGGAATATCAAATTGTGGCAAGTAAAAATGGAGAGGTATACCATTATGTTTGGTGCTCGGGGGCAAAAAGAATTAAAGAAGAAAATAAAATTTATTTTAAATCTAAGGAAGAAGCTGAAAAAGCAGGGTTAAGACCTGCTAAAAATTGTCCGGGTCTATAAATAAGAGATAGATTTTTCAATGTCCAAAAACCTTAATATCTTTTTATAAATCTCTTTTGGATAGTAAAATTAAAAAAATTCAATTTTCAATAAATTTAAGTTTAAATTCTAAAATCCAAAAATTGAAAAATTAATTTTATAATACCAAGAAAATGAGAGAGGGGGGAAATTTATTTATAAAATTCCAAATTTTCGGTTTCTAACAATGAGTCGCACAATATATCTTTTGCGAACTATCATAAAAATTATACTAATAAAAGTAGTAATAAACCTATTTTTATTATTTTATAAGACAATTATATCCTCTGATTTAACATCTATAAAATAATTAAAATATAAAAATAATCAAAATAATTTTTAAATAATTATTTTATTTTTATTTTTTTATTAATATTATTGTTTATATTTTCAATTGCTTTTTGTTTTCCTTGATCAATTGCTTTTTCTGTTTGCATTCCAAACCAACCCTTATAATAATTCAACGCTTCTTTTGCTGCTTCATTTACTGTGTTAGCAAAATGAGTAAATATCATTGTAAATCCCTCTGAAACAGTTTTTCCTTTAAAAACGCTTATCCATCCAGGAAGTAAAATCAATATAACAATCAAAAGAATACTGAAAATTTTGCCTATAATTGTTCCAAATATTATTTTGATAATGTTGCTTATAATAAACATAAACTTTCATTGTAGGGCCAAATAACGGCCAATTTTAGGGTATTTTGCCAATTAATAACCCTTTAAACAACCTTTTAATTTATATAGTATTTATTAAATTTCAAATAATTTCCCCTATTATATGTCGCAAAATATATACTGACATTAATTTATATACTGACATTAATTAATGAAGATTTCTAATATTTTTCAACATATTATGTCGGAAAATATTAACTGACTAATCAATACTCGATAATTTGTGTGATAACAATATTGTCGGGTGTCGTTTTAAAAGCATTTGCTAAAACTGCTTTTGTCGCTTCAAGGGGCACGCACTCACCTCCAGACCAGCCAGGATCATCAACTATATATATATTATTAATTTTTGCAATTAATGTAATAAAGTGCATTGGTTCTTGTGTTCCCCTCTTTTTTAAACAAAGAATTTGAGGTCTTCCTGTAAAATAATTATCTAAATTTAAATCTGTTCCCCTAATAATCTTTGGTGGAACTGTAAGACCATATTTTGAAAGATTGGGATCATTCCAATTAAACCATCCAGTATTTAGTGTTGGATCTTTCGCTAAAACCAAAGGAGATGTTTTGGCAATCATTGCTACCGAGCTAACAGCACAACCAGCTTGACAAATTGTTGGCATACAATTAGCCGATGTAGGAAAATATTGACAAATTGGCAGTGAAGAAAACACAGCATTATATGATAATCTTTCATTTGCCCATCTTGAATCACATTGATAAATCCATTGATACCCAAGGGCTTGGCAAGTATTTTTTGAAACACCCTTACTTTGAATTATTTTTTGAATTTCTGCACTACAGGCCTGTGCATATCTATTTAAATCACCGATTAATTGAGCTTTCATTTGCCTTAAATTATCAAGAATTCTTTGATATTCCTCTTCTTTTCCCTGAGTAATAGTTAAAAGATCTTCTCTATAAGATTTTAAAGAATTAAGATCAGCCATTCTTGAATCCAAACTTGCTTTTTTTTCAAGAACTTCGGCTTCTTTTTGTTTAAGGTCCTCTCTTTTTTGATTTAATTCTTTCTTTTTATTTTCAAGATCTTCTCGAAAGTCTTTTAATTCTTTTAATTTATTAGCCAGTTCACTTTGTAGATTTTCAAGGTAGGTTATTTCATCGACAATTTTTGAAAGTTTACCTTCGTTAAGAGTAACTTTTACTATATTTTCCTTGTCATATTGATAAAGGGCTTTTAAAACATTTGCCATTTTTTCTTTTGTTTGTTTAATATTATTTTCAAGTCCTTCAATTTTTCCTTGGGTTAAATTTATTTCATTTTCAACTACTTGAATATCAAGACGGATATAATTTATTTCCTCTTGTTTAACCCTAATCTCAAGATCAAGGTTTTCTATTTGAAGATCGAGATAATAAATAGCATTTTTTAAACTTTGTTCCTCTTTTTGATGAAATTCAATTTTCTTTTGAAATTCACTTGAACATTCATCATAAAGACTTGAAATTTTTTGTTCTATAGTTTTTGAACAAGTTATTGAATTTTGAAGACATTTAGTTCTTTGATTTATCTCTTCAAATTTACTGCAGTCAGTTTTACAATTATTGAGTTCATTTTGAAGTTTTTCAAAATTTTTAATACACCAATCAGGATCTGGATTAGAAAAGCCAACTTCTATACCAAAAAACAAGGACATTGTTATAAGCCCTACAAAAAAGGATAATGAACTAATAATTTTTTTATTTTTTTTCATTAATTTATTTTATCATTAAATAAAATTATAATCAATAATTTATTATAAGCTTATTTTCTCTTTTTTCAAATTTTCCCGAGAACTGTTCTCGGGAAACTCTTTTAATCCTTTTTAATCAACCAATCGTTTTATTGCTTCATCTATTCTTTTTATGGTTTTTTCTTTGCCTAAAATTTCAATTATGTCAAAAGGAGGTGGAGACGCAGATTTTCCTGTTAAAGATACTCTTAATGGCCAAAGAAGTTTTCCTCTATCATCTTCTTTTTCTGCTTCTTTAATTAATAACTCTTGAATTGTTTCTTTATTAAAATTTTCATCTTTAATACTGGAAATTATTTTTTTTGATTTTTCAAGAGAATTTACAATATTATTTTTAGTCATATTTTTCCAATAAAGAAGTTTTTCATCGAATTCTAATTTATCTTTAAAGAAAAAATCAGCTAAATCAAAAAAATCCGATAGTTTTTTAAGTCTTTCTTGATAAAGAATAATTATTTTTTTAAGATATTCTCTATCTATCTCTTTTCCGGGAATTTTATCTAAAATATAAGGCAAAATTTGATCTACTAATGTTTCTAAAGGAGTTTGCCTGATATAATAAGAATTAAACCAATCTAATTTTTCAATATTAAAAATCGCTGGAGATTTTTGAATGTTTTTTAAAGAAAAATTTTGTATTAATTCTTCAAGACTCCAAATTTCTTGATCATTTTTAGGATTCCATCCCAAAAGAGCAAGAAAATTAATTAATGCTTCGGGTAAATACCCAGCTTTTTTGTAATCACTTATTGCCAGAGGTGCATCTCTTTTTGAAAGTTTATTTCTTCCCGGTCCTAAAATTAAAGGAAGATGAGCATATTTTGGATGTGGAAAATTTAAAATATCTTGAAAAATTATTTGTTTTGGAGTGTTAGATAAATGATCTTCTCCTCGAATAACATGGGTAATTTTCATTTCATAATCATCAATAACTACTGCAAAATTATAAAGTGGTGTTTCAAAATCTTTTGCTATAGCAATATCGCCCAAAAGACTACTATCAAATTTTATTTCTCCTTTAATTAAATCTTCAAACTTTATTATTTTCAAAGGTACTTTTAATCTTAAAATACCCCTTTTTCCTTCAATCTTAAGTTTTTTAATTTGAGATTTACTTAAATTTCGACAATGTCCAGTATATCGTGGCGGCTCTCCACGAGACATTAATTCTTCCTTTTGTGCTTGCAGTTCTTCTTTTGTACAAAAACACCAATAAAGATAATCATCATCATAAAGTTTTTGAATATATCTTTTATAAATTTCTTTTCTTTCACTTTGTCTATATGGTCCATATTCACCAATATAACTTTGACTATCTTTTTTGATTTTTTGAAGATTTGGGCCCTCATCCCAAAGAAGTCCAAGCCATTTCAAAGATTCTATAATATTTTTTTCCCATTTTTTTTCTGATCTTTCAGTATCTGTATCTTCGATTCTTAAAATAAAACTTCCTTGATTATGACGGGCGAAAAGGAAATTAAAAAGAGCAGTTCTTGTATTTCCGATATGCATAGGCCCTGTGGGAGATGGTGCAAATCTTACTCTTGGACCTTTTTTCTTTTTTAAATGTAATTCGCTACTCATAGTAAATAATTATAGATATAAAAGATAAAATGCCTATTACAGTGCAAGTTGAAAAATTTCTTTATTGATTAATTTATTCATAGATTGAATACCTGCAAAATTTTTTGCTCCTTCAATCATTCTTTGTTCTAATTTTTTATTTTCTAAAACTTGATTTACTCTTTCAAAAAGAAAATTTGGACTTAAATTTTCTCCTTCAAGTAAAATACAAGCCCCTACTTCTTTAAAAATTTGCGCATTTTTTAATTGATGTTTTTGAGTGGCGGTTTCAAGTGGTATAATAATACTTGGTTTTCCCCAAGAAGCAATTTCAAAAATTGTTCCAGCTCCTGCCCTTGCGATTACAATATCAGCTATGGCATAAGCAAGTGACATTTCTTTCGCAGATAAAAATGGATAAAGATGATAATATTTTGCTAAATCTTCTTTTAGTATTCCAGTTGTGGTAATGGAAAGATTTTTATAATTTTTTTCTCCACATATATGAATAACCTCATATTTTGATAAATATTTATAAATAGCATCAATTATTAATTGATTAATTTGTTGTGCTCCTTGACTTCCGCCCATAACAAGAATAACCTTTTTTTCGCCTTTAATATTAAAAAAATCTTTTGCTTCGTTTTTTGACCCCTGTATTATTATTTCTCTTATAGGATTGCCAGAAATAAATGTTTTTTCCTCTGGAAAATATTTTTTTGTTTGTGGAAATGAAACCGCAATTTTATTAGCGAATATAGAGCAAAATTTATTTGTGCTACTGGCAATACTATCAGATTCATGAATAATAATAGGAATTCTATAAATCCAGCCAGCCAAACAAACAAAAAAAGCTCCAGGCCCACCTTTACTGAATATAACGTCTGGCATTATATACCAAACCCAAAAAAGTGCTTGAATAAAAGTTATAGGACTTTTCAAAACAATCATCATTTTTCTGTTATCAGTGAATATTTCTTTTTGAATAATTCCTGTCTCTTGTATTTCTTTTTTATTGATAATATTCCCACCAATTAAAAATGACTCCAATTTATCTTCCGGATTTATCTTTTTATAATCTTTTTCTAAACTTTCTTTGACGGCGATAACAGGAAAAATGTGCCCTCCTGTGCCTCCTGCTGCAAAAAGTATTCTCATATTAATTTATTATAGTAAAATTAAATAAGAAGTTCAAGAAATGCTTTCCCAATAAATAACATTTTTCTTTATTTTAAATTTACCGTTTAAAAATTTTTCTATTACCCAGGTATTTGTTTTAAGATGGTTTGTAATTTGTGATACTGTAAAAATTGCTCGTTTCTTGGTAATAGCTATATATGGAAGTATTTGATCTCCATTATACTTGTCAAAACATGCCTCCGATTTAATTTCTTCAAGAAATTCTAAAACCGCTTCTTTTCCTATTTCTTCAGCGCTTTTTTGGATTTTACCCAATTTATCAACCCCAACTATTGAATTTTCAAATTCCGCAACAATACAAACAAAACTGCCTGTTGATGAAGTGTCTTCGTAAGAAATATTTATTCTTAACGGTAATTTTAGAATACTCCGCAAAATATTTCTTATTCCACTAACTTGTCTTTCAGCAACCTTTCTTTTTTGAAGGTCTTTCGAAGCCCCAGAAAAAATATATATATTTTTCAATTCACCTCTTTCTTTTAAAATTAGTGATTTTTTTCGAAATATATTTAATGGTTTTATATTCATTATTAACTGAGCTTCTCCTTTTGGATAAAATCCGTGTCGCAAAATATTAAAATCAATTTCTATTTCTGGGTCGATAACTTTCTTTAAAGATTTTAAAAAAACCATTTCAAAATATTTCATTGTAGGAGAGAAAAAGGTATTCGTTGCTCCTCCATTAAATGTAATTTTGATATCATTGGGTACTTTATTTTGAAGATTTATTTCACTAAATAGAATAGATAAAATTAACATTTGCAAAATTAAAGTAATACTTGCTGCTGTGTCAATTGTTAAAGAAATTGATTCTTGTATTTGGTTACCAGGATAAAATTTTATTTCCTGAGAATTAAGATAATCACCTTCCAGTATGCCTCCACATAATTTCGATAATGCTTGAACTCCTAAAAGATGTTGCACCTGCAAACCTGGTTTTTCTCTATTGGCTCGTATATTATAAATTAAACAAGGTTTTTGAAAAATAAAAGAAAGGGCAAGACTTGTTCTTAAAATTTGACCACCTCCTTCCAAAAAAGAACCATCTATTTTTATAAAATCATTTCTCATTTTTTTAATCTTAAATAGTTCTTTTTGATATGTTAATTAAAATACCAACACCGATCAATGTAGCGATCAAGGCTGTTCCACCATAACTTATCAAAGGTAATGTAATTCCTGTTAATGGAAATAAACCCAGTACTCCTGCAATATTTATGAATGCTTGAATACCAATCCAGGATATTATTCCACAAGCCAAATTTTTTTCAAAATCATCTGGTGTTTTTTGACAAATTTTAACACCTCGCCAAATAAAAATAATATATAAAGAAAGTAAAGACACACATCCAATAAATCCGGTTTCTTCACCCCAAATTGCAAATATTGAATCTTCCATTGGTTGCGGAAGATAACCAAATTTTTGAATACTATTACCATAACCAACCCCCAATATTCTTCCAGAACCAATGGTTATTAAATTTTGATTTAAGTGATAGCCAATTCCTTGAGGATCAATTTCTGGATTTAAAAAAGTAGTGACTCTAGCAAATCTATAAGGAGCTATAAAACTTAAAATTATAAAAGCAATAATTCCAAATACTACAAGAAGACTACTATAAAGCAAACTTCCTCCAGCGCAAAAATACATAAAAAGTGAAATAAGACAAACAATTCCAAAACTTCCCATATCTGGCTGTAGAAGAAAGAGTACAGCAAATGGTAGTAAAATAAACACAAACGGTAAAAAACATTCTTCTAAAGAATTAATTTTGTTCTCCTTTTTTTTCTTTGCAAAAAAAGCAGCCAAATATATAATTAAGGCAATTTTTACAAATTCAGCTGGTTGAAATGTAATAGGTCCAAGTTTAATCCAACGAACTGCTCCACCATAATAATATTGAAAACTTGGAATAAATACTAAAATACATAAAACAATAGAAAATATAAGAAAAGGAAGAGCCAATCGTTTTAAAAAATTTAATGAGAATTTAGAAATGATAAAAGCAATAATTAAACCAGGTATAAGACCAAAGCAAATTTGATGAATTAAATAATAAAAACTATTTCCAGTTAATCTTTCAGAAAGACTGGAAGAAGCACTCGCAATCATTAAAATGCCTATAAATAAAATTATTCCCGTCACTAAAATTAAAATATTGTCAGGTTCATGAGAAAATGTTTTTTTTCTATTAAACATAGATTAATATTTATTAAATATTTCTTTTAATTTTTTTTGCCCTCCATATTCACGTCTGAAAAATGCTGCTGCTGGCGAAATTAGAACAATTTCTTTTTGATTTTTATTATTTTTTAATTCTCTTTTAGCCAATCTAACTACTTTTTCTATGGCTTCTTCTAAAGATTTAACCTTTTCTATTTTATTTTTCCTGGTGGCAAGTTCTCTTTGAATTTTATTTGAAGCAGTTCCTGGTAGTAAAATAACTTTTTTAACTTTTTTTTCAATTAATTTTGCTAAATTTTTATAATTCATTTCTTTATCCTCGCCTCCACAAATTAAATATATTTTTTTATTAAAAAATTTAATAGCGGGAATAGTTGATTCTGGAGTTGTGCTTAAAAAATCAACATAAAATTCTATTCCATTAATTTCTTTTTCTTTATGAAATTTTTCTTTTGGCCCTTGAAATGTTTCAATCCCCTCTTTTATTGATTTCAATGGTATTTTTGCACAAAAACTTGCTCCAATTGCAGCAAGAGCATCTTCAATATTTTGTGTACCAATTAATTTAAAAGAATTTATGGGCGCTATTTTCTTTTCATTATTTTTATATTTTATAATAAAAGATTTATTTTTAATGAAAATACCCTTCTTTAAACTTTGTTTATGGGAAAATGTTAAGATATTAATTTTATTTTGATATTTTTTAATTAATTTTTGACAATTTTTGTCTTCATAATTCAAAATAGCGAAATCTTGTTTTTTTTGATATTTTAGTAATTTTTCTTTAGTTTTAATATATTCTTTTTCTGCTTCTTTAATATTATTTTTTTCACCTATTGGCTTCAAAAAATCATCTAAATGATTTTGAGTGATGTTTAAAATAACTGAAATATCAGGAGAATTTTTAATATCAAATAAAAGTTGACGATGCGATATTTCTAAAATTAAAAAATCTTTATCTGTTAAATTTAAAGCCTTTTTAATAGAATTTCCACTAAATTTATCATTGCCTAAAGTTAAAAATCTGTTTTTTGATTTAGAAAAAATATTTTCAATTAGACGAGTTGTTGTTGTTTTTCCTTGTGAACCAGTGACCCCAATAATCTTTGCTTTTGTTTGAAAATATAAATTTAAAATTCCCCAAAAAGGTATTTTCCTTTTTAATTTTTTTAATGGTTTATTTTGCTTATATAAAAACCATGATTGAGGCAGGAAAATTAAATCTGCCTTCTTAACATCTTGAAGATAATTTTCTTGAAAGTGAATTAAATTTTCATTTTTTTTAATAATATTTAAATTATTCTCTATTTCTTTATTTGAAAGATTCGGATGTGATTTTTTAAAAATTTCTTCTATCTTTTCTGGAGATGAAAAATCGTGCCCGGTAATATTTTTGAAGCCAGAACCCAAACAAAAATCAAACATAGCAAACCCTTCATTTCCCAGTACTCCTACTATATGAATATTTTTATTTTTTAATTCTTCCATACTATTTTAAATTATAATGCATTTATCATTTTGAATCAATAAAATCTATTTTAAAAAAAGGGCCGTGTTTTAAAAAAGGGCCGTGTTTGTGAAAACACGGCCCTTGGCCTAGAGTTTACTCTTCAGTTTCAGATGGAGTCAAGAATCCCCTGGCGATAGTAATTACTTTAATCGTCTGATTTAGGATTTCTACTCCGATTATGCGCATTCAGCTCTACATCCTGTCTTTATCATTGAGTGTCTACAATGACACCTGCCAGTTTTTTGGTATCAATTTTAACTTGCCTTCAGTGAATGTACCGAATTTTTTGTTTCTATATGCCCGGGGAGGGATTCGAACCCTCGAGTCCGAAAGGACATTGGATTTTAAGTCCAACGCGTATACCGATTCCGCCACCCGGGCATAATTTAATATAACTTCAAAGGCGTGGGTGGGAATCGAACCCACGTATGACAGTTTTGCAGACTGTCGCCTTACCACTTGGCTACCACGCCAAAATTTTAAATTTAAATTATATTATTATATAAAGTATATCAATTTATTATTTTATTTTCAATTCTTTCTCAATAATTTCTTTTGCCTCCTGTATAGTTTTTGCCTTAATTATAAATCCAGTTGCTTGTCTGTGTCCGCCTCCTCCAAATTTTTCTGCTAATTTTATAATATTTAACTTACTTTTCTTTTTAGGTGACCTTACACTAACTTTAATTTGATTTTCTTCTATTTTTGATAAAAAAATATATGCATCTGCCTTCCCTATAAATGATATAAAATCAGGGAAAATTGGGGTTTCATTAAAAACAATACTTGATGTCTCTTTCTCTTCAAGCCAGGAAAAAATAACAGAACCTTTTTTTTCTAATCTTTGCAAGATTAAAGAAAGTATTTTTGCTTTTTTAATATCAAATTCAAAATATTTTTTTGCTATTTGAGGAAGATTTGCTCCTAAATTTATTAATTCTTTAACAATTGTAAGTTTTTCCTTTGAAAGACGTGCAAAACACACTGAATCAGTATAAATACCGGTTAATAAAATAGTAGCAAGATTTTTATTTATTTTAAAATTAATTTTCTTAAAAAAATCGAAAATGATTTCTGAAGTAGAAGAGGCATGGGGATCTATTATTTTAAACTCTCCTATTTGATTCTGGCGAGGATGATGATCAAATGTAATTGTAGTTATACCTTTATTAATAAAAATTTTGGGCAATCTTTTTTTATCAGCATAATCTAAAGCGACAATTAAATCTATTTTTCTAAATAAATTTTCATCAATACTTTTTTGAATTTTAGAAAATCCAAAAAGATATTTTAAATATTTCGGAGGATTTTTAGAAAATATAATCGCTTTTTTATTTAATTTTTGAATAAAATATGAAAAAGCAAGAGCAGAGGAAATTGCATCTCCGTCAGGAGCAATATGGGGAAGAATCAAAATATTTCTTTTTCCTTCAATTTCTTTATATATCGATTGAAATAAAATATTAAAATCTTCCATAATATAATTAAAAATATATTTAATAATTTTTATTCTTTAAACTTCTCTCAATTTGAATGATATTCTCCAAATTTTTTTCACCTTCATCAATTTTAAAATTTATTTTAGGTATTTTAAATAATTTTAATCTTTTTGCTAAGATACTGCGAATTTCTGGAAGATTTTTTTTTATTTCTTTAATCGCTTCTTTTTCATATTTTTCAGGGTAAACAGATAAAAATACATTTGCATATTCTAAATCTTTTGATATTTCTACTTTTGTAATATTCAAAAGTTCTTTTTTTTCAAATTGAGGAATAATCCGAAAAATAATCGCGCCAATTTCTCTTTGAAAAAGATTATTTAATTTATTTATTCTTCTATTTGTATTTGTTTCCATGATTAAATTAATCTTAAAACTATCGCTTCGTCTCCTATTTTTACCTTTCCATTTCCTTTAAATTCTATACCTATCTCTTCACCTACTTTAGCGCTTTCTATTTCTTTTTTATCTCTTTGAATTTCAATAATTTGCCCTTGAATAATCTCTTTTTCTTTTTGAATTATTAAAAAATCATTTTTTTGAATATCGCCATCCAAAATTTTTACTCCCAACACCTGCCTTACTTCTTTTTGATTTTTTCTTTGTGTTTTAAAAACAACAAGAACTTTAAGTTTTCCTACTTCTTTCTTTTCTTTTGGTTTTTGTTCTATTTCTTCTTTTATCTTTTTTTGTATATTATCAATAAAATCATAAATCAAATCAAAATTTAAAATTTCAACATTTAAACTTGAAGCCAAACTTTCAACGTTTTTTGATAACTTTTGACGAAAACTTATAATTTTTGCATTCATATCTTTGGCTATTTTTACATCATTTTCAGTTATTTCTCCAACTTTTGATTCTAAAATTTCAAAACCAACATCTTCGTTAGATAGTTTTTTAATTAAAAGTTCTTCCAAAACATCAAGTGAACCCTTAAAATCTGCTCTAATAATTACTTTTATTTTCATTTTTGATTTTACTGATGATTTTTTTTGAATTATTTTATCTTTATTTTCTTCAATAAATATTTGTACTTCTTTTAATGTTTTAAATACATAAAAATTTTCACCCAATGTCGGAAGATCCTCAAATCCTAAAACTATTCCACTTTCACCAGGCAATAATTTATTTTTACTAGTTCCTCTCCAATCAATAATATTTTTTACTCTACCATAAGCGGTTTGGGTGCCAACTATATCTTTTAAATTTAAAATTCCCTCTTCTACAATAAGGGTTACTTTTTTGCCCATTTGATAATCTAAAGATACTTCAATAATTACTCCTTTTGCTGGTTTATTTTCATCAACTTTAACTTCATTCATTTGATAAAGGAGATCAATAACTTCCAATAATTCATTAATTCCTTTTTTAGTTTTTGCAGATGTTTCTACAACTGGAATATCTCCACCATATCCCTCTACAAATATTCCATAATTTTGAAGTTGAATTTTTACCTTTTCGGGGTTTGCATTGGGTTTATCAATTTTATTCAAAGCGACAACCATCGGAATATTAATTTCTTTTAAATAATTTATTGCTTCAACTGTTTGCGTTTTTACCCCTTCTTCAGCATCAATTACCAATACTGCGATATCTGCTACTTTTGCTCCCCTTTCTCTCATTTGAGAAAATGCTTCGTGACCCGGGGTATCAATAAAGGTTATCTTTTTATTTTTAATTTCAACATCAAAAGCACCAATATGTTGAGTAATACCGCCACTTTCTTTTTTAACAAAACTCGTTTGTCTAATTGCATCAAGAAGCGAAGTTTTTCCGTGATCAATATGTCCTAAAATTACAACAACTGGAATTTTTGTAATCATTTTTATTTTTTATTTTTAATTTCTTTATTTATTGCTTTATTTATTACTTCTTTTTCTTCTTCTGTAAGAGTAAATTCAGATCTACCATCCTCTATTGGCTTTAGATAAACGCGTGTTCCACCTCTTTGATGGTAAGATGTTAAAATAAAACCATTTTGTTTTTCATCTAATAGTGCAATAGAAAAACTTTGATTTCCACCTATCTCCTTATATGGATTGTATCTTAAAATTCCAACCTTTTGTATTGAATTTAAAAGTCTTGAGTCAATGTTTTGAATTTTTTCATAAATTTCTTTAATTGCTTTTTCATTATTTTTCTCTCTTTTCAAGATTTCAAAAATTACTTCTTCTAAATCATCTGCCTTTTTCCCTTTAAAAAATTTTGAGATTCTAATATTTGCTTTTCTTAATCTCACTTCAATAAAAATTAGCCAGATTATGAAAAATAAAATAGCACCTATTAATATAAAATTTATATATTTATCGATAAATTCAAACATATTATTTAGTTAAAAAATTAATTTTTTAATTATACTACATAAAATATAAAAAATCAATAAAAAAACAGGGAATCTTTACCCTGTTTTCTATAATTTTAGATATCCATTTAATATTGACACCTAATCTCGAAATAACTCTGTGGATGACGACAATTTGGACATTCTTTTGGTGCTTCTGTCCCAAAATGAACATAACCACAATTGCGACAAACCCACATCACCTTCTTTTTCTTTTTGAAAACTTCTCCTTTTTCTATATCGTCTAATAATCTTTTATATCTCTTTTCGTGTTGCTCTTCTATCTCCGCTACTTCTTTAAAAAATTTCGCTGCATCTTCAAATCCTTCATTTTTTGCTGTTTTTTCAAACTCTGGATACATTTGACTGGATTCATAATGTTCGCCTTCAATTGCTTTTTTTAAATTTTCTTTTGTATTTGACCATTGGCCCAAAAGTTTCCAAATCATTTTTGCGTGTTCAAGTTCATTTTTGGCGGTTTCTTCAAATATAGCAGCAATACCTTCAAATCCTGCCTCACGGGCAATTTTTGCAAAATAAGTATACTTATTTCTTGCCTGAGATTCACCAGCAAATGCCTTCCAAAGATTTTCTTCTGTCTTTGAATTTTTTTTCACAGGTTTTGGATCTGACACAGTAATTGGATCTTTCATATATAAACATTAATTTTTTAATATTTGACCTTTAAATAAAAATTTTAATTTGTTTCGTCTAATAAATCAACTAAGACATTTACTTCTTTGGGATTAACTTCTAAAACTCCTTTTTCAATTTCAAAAAATTTTTCATCGCCACCTATTTTTAATTTTAAACTCCCCCTTTTTAAAAAGGTAATCAATGGAGTATGGTGAGGTAAAATTGTTAATGTTCCTTTAGCTCCTGGAACAGTAAGAGAATCTGCCTCACCTTCAAAAATTACATTTGTTAAAGAAATAATATTAACTATCATAAATTTTATGAATTTTCAACCACTAAAACTGCAGAGTGATTTCCTAAAGATAAATTAAAAAATCACTAACTAAGTTTTCCCTTCATATAAAATTCTTCTTCTCTTTTTGAATCAACCTCGCCAGAAATAATTTTTTTAAATCCATCAATTGTATCTTTTAAAGGAACATACTCTCCTTTTTTTCCAGTAAATGTTTCAGCAACGTGAAATGGTTGAGATAAAAATCTTTGAATTTTTCTTGCTCTTTGAACTGCAATTCTATCTTCTTCAGAAAGTTCTTCCATGCCTAAAATAGAAATAATATCTTTTAAATCTTGATATCTTTTTAAAATTCTTTTAACTTCAGTTGCTACAAAATAGTGATCTTCGCCAACTATATTTGGATCTAAAATTTTTGAACTGCTCTCAAGCGGATCAACTGCGGGATAAATTCCTAAATCTGCAATTTCTCTTGATAGTACAATAGAAGAATCTAAATGAGAAAATACCGAAACTACTCCAGGGTCAGTTAAATCATCAGCTGGGACATAAACTGCTTGAATTGAAGTAATTGAGCCATCTTTGGTAGAAGTAATTCTTTCTTCAAGTTCAGAAATTTCTTGAAATAAGGTTGGCTGATATCCAGTTTGAGAAGGAATTCTTCCAAGAAGAGCAGAGACTTCAGCACCTGCCAAAGTAAACCTAAAAATATTATCAGCGAAAAATAATACATCTTTTTTTTCAACATCACGAAAATATTCAGCAATCGTTAAACCAGTAGATGTTACTCTAAATCTTACTCCTGGTGCTTCGTTCATTTGTCCAAAAACTAAAGCACAATTTTCAAGAACTCCGGCATTTTCCATTTCAAGTAAAATATCGTTTCCTTCTCTTGATCTTTCTCCGATTCCTGTAAAAACAGAATAACCCTTATGAACTTCTGCTACATTACGAATAAGTTCTTGAATTAAAACTGTCTTTCCAACTCCTGCTCCACCAAATAGTCCAGCCTTTCCTCCTTTTGGAATCGGAACTAATAGATCAATTGCTTTTAAACCCGTTTCTAAAATTTCAATATTTGTTACTTGCTTAGTCATTTCTGGAGCCCTGCGTTGAATAGACCAATAATATTTACTTTTAATCTCACCCTTATCATCAATTGGATCCCCCAATACATTTAAAACTCTTCCAAGAGTAGCACTTCCCACAGGAATTTTAATTGGACTGCCTGTATCCAAAACTTCATCTCCTCTTTTAAGTCCTTCAGTAGGACCCATTGCTAAACATCTCACTCTTTTTTCTCCTAAATCTTGTTCAACTTCTAATATTAAATTTGTTCTTTTAACTTTTAAGGCATTAAAAATTTGAGGAACATTCTCTTCGAATTCCACATCAACCACAGGACCTAAAACTTGAATAATTTTTGGCATATATTTTTTTTAAAATTTTAATTACATAAATAATTTTAAGCGATTGCTTCTTTTGCTGAAGTAATTTCAGAAATTTCTGAGGTAATCTGTGCTTGTCTTGCTTTATTATATTCCAAAGTTAAATTTTCAATAATATCCTGAGCATTATCCATTGCTCTTTTCATTGCCATCATTCGACTAGCTTCTTCAGAAGTCCTTGCTTCCAAAATTGCATGATAAATTTCGCTCTCCATTAATTGATACGTTAATTCTTCAAAAATTTCTTCCAATGATGGTTCAAAAATATAATCAATATTTTCCTCCATAATAGTTTCACCAGTAGTTTCCTGTATCATCTGTCTCAATAATTTTTCATCAAATGGAAAAATTTGGATTATTCGTGGTGTTTGTATAAAGGAAGTAAAATAATGAGTCGCAAAAAAAAGAATTTTTTGATATTCACCTTTTTGATAAAATTCTAATAAACACCTAAATAACTTATCTGAAGTTTTCTTTTCCTCAAATTCTTTAATTTCTGGAAACTCAATTTTTACATTGTAATTTTCTTTTCTAAAAAAATTTGTTGCTTTTTTGCCAATAGTAATTAATTCTACCTCACCTTCATCTCTTAATTTTTTAATTTCCATTTCACTACATTTTAGAATATTTTTGTTATATATTCCACAAAATCCTCTATCAGATGAAAATATAATAACTAAAATTTTTTTTACATTACTGCCGACAGAAGATGTTTTTACTAATTCATTTTTAGATTCGTTTTTTTCTAACAAACTTTTTTTATGCTCAAGTAATCTTATTAAAATTTCAATAGATTTTTTTACAAATGGTCGAGAATTTAAGGTAGAATTTTTTAATTTTCTTACCTTCATAGCAGCAACCAATTCCAGTGATTGAGTCAAAGCATAAATATTCTTTGTAGAATTAATTTTATTTTTAACTTCCCTCAATTTCATATTTTTTTGTTAAATCTTGAAGAATTTTATTAAGTTCATCTTGAATAGAAGAATCTAAATCTCTTTTTTCTCTAATTGATTCAAAGATTACTGGCTTTTTTATTTCTATCGTTTCATAGAGTTCGCTTTCAAATTTTTTAATATCCTTAACTTGAATCTTATCTAAAAATCCCTTTACTCCTGCATAAATCGATACTATTTCTTTTTCAATTGGAAGCGGGTTTAATTTCTCCTGTTTTAAAACCTCTCTTATTCTCTCGCCTCTCTCTAAACTCTTTTTTGTCTCCTCATCAACTTCTTCTAAAAATTCTACAAATCTTTCCAATTCTGCAAATTGTGCTAGTTCTAATTTTAAAGTAGAAGCAACTTGCTTCATTGCTTTAGTTTGAGCTGCTGATCCCACTCTTGAAACTGATAAACCAATATTTACTTCTGGTTTTTGACCCTGCAAATAAAGAGATGTGTCAAAATATATTTGGCCGTCACAAATGGAAATAACATTAGTAGGAATATATCCGGTAATATCACCAGCTTGAGTTTCTAAAATTGGGATTGCTGTTAGTGATCCTCCTCCTTTATTTTTATTTAACTTTGCCGCTCTTTCCAACAATCTTGAATGAAGATAAAAAATATCTCCTGGATATGCTTCTCTACCAGGTGGCCTTCTTAAAATAAGAGCAATTTGCCTCCATGCATAACCGTGTTTTGTTAGATCATCATAAATTACAAGAGCATCCTGACCTTTCTCCATAAAATATTCACCTTGAGCACATGCAGCATATGGGGCAAGATACCAAAACGAAGCAGGTAGAGAGGCCGAAGCAGCGACAACAATTGTATAATCCATAGCGCCTGATTTTTTTAAAATTTCAACCGTTCTTGCAATTTCTGATTCTTTTTTACCAATAGGACAATAAATACAAATCGGTCTTTTAACTTCATTTTTTTGATTTAAAATGATAGTCAATGCGTGATCGGATTTTTCAGTAGTTCTATCTCCTAAAAATAATTCTCTTTGACCTCTACCAATTGGAATTAAGGCATCGATTAATTTTATCCCTGTATGTAATGGACTATTTACTGGCTCTCTTTCTACTACAGAAGGACCAATTTTTTCTAATGGAGAAAATTTATTTGCTTTTATTTCTTCTTTCCCATCTAATGGATTTCCCAGGGGATCGATAACTCTCCCAATTAAATTTTCTCCTACCGGGCAAGAAAGTGTTTTTCTTTCCCTTTTTACAATATCGCCCTCTTTTATTTTAAAAAAATCGCCCAGTACAATTGCCCCTACTAAATCCTCTTCTAAATTAATTACCACTCCCAAGATATCTGATGCTTCAAATTTTATCATTTCAAAACTTTCTACTTCTTTTAAACCTGAAATCATAGCAATTCCGTCTCGTACTTCTACCACTTCTCCTATTTCCTCTTTTCTTGCTTTAATCTCTAAATTTTCAATTTCTTTTTTTAAAATTTCGAATGTGTCCATATTATTTTTTTAAAATTATTTAATATGCCCTTAACTGAACCATCGACAAGATAATTTTCATCTTTAGCTAAAAATCCGCCAATAATCTCTGGTTCAATTTTAATTTTTATTTCCTTTTCTCCAAAATTTTCTTTTATATTCTTTTTTACTTCTTCTAAAAATTCCTGATTAAAATTCCTTGCTAAAATTAATTCTATTTTTGTCTTTTTTTCCAATTTTTTTAATTCATCCAAAATGGCTGGTAAAAAACGAAGTTTATTTTTTTCTTTTAGGAGAATTAAAAATTCTTTCACGATTTTCTGTTTTTCTTCATCGCTTTTTTCTTTAGTTAATAAAAATAATGTTTTAACTAATTTTTTAATCATTTTTACTTATCTACTAAAAGATTTTTAATAATTTCTTCGTCCTTTTTTAAATCTATCTTCTCTTTTAAAATTTTTTCACTTAGCGCAAGAACTAAATCTAAATTTTTCTGGGAAAATTCTTTTTTCAATCTCTCAATTTCATTTTGTGCTGCTTTTTTTGCATCCTCTAAGATTTTTTCTTTTTCTTTTTCGGCTAAATTTAAAATTTCTTTTTCTTTTTGTTTGCCTCTTTCTTCACTCTGTTTTAAAATTTGTTTTGCTTTTATTTCTCCATCCATTAAGATTTTTTCTTTTTCTTTTTCGGCTAAATTAATCTTTTTTTCTGCTTCTTCGGATAGTTTAACTCCTTTATCAATTTTTTCTTTTCTTTCTTTTAATATTTTTAAAAATGGCTTAATAGCAAATTTTTGTAGCAACCAAAACAGAACCAAAATATTGATACATTGGCCCAAAAAAACTTTCCAATTAATTCCTAAAATATCTAATGGATTCATTTTGTATATATATTTAAATAAATCGGTAACGAAAATTTTAATCGTTACCAAATCTATTTTTAATAATTACAACTTAATTAAACGAATTTGATAATTAATGCTACTACCAAACAATAAATAGCGAGTGCTTCGGCAAAAGCAATCGATAGAATCATTCCTGTTTGTATCTTGGAAGAAGCCTCTGGATTTCTACCCATTGCTTCAACTCCCTTCGAACCTATTTTCCCGATACTAATAGCTGGCGCTATTACTCCCAAAGCTATTGTTAATGCAGCAGCTATTTCTTTTATAATTGATACATCCATAATTTTAAAAATTTTATTTTTTTGACCTTTTTTCTAAAAATGGTAAAATTAAATAACGAATATCAACAAATGTTAAAATCAAACCTATTATTATACCAGAAATTAAAAAAATTGGAAAGGTTTCAAATTTTTTATCAAGAAATACTCCTAAAACTAAAAAAACAACTAAAGGGAGTGCAACTAAAAATCCTAATTCCAACCCCAAAAAAATTGTATAAAAAACATTTTGTTTATTCCTCTGATTTTTGACTGGTGACGACATAAAAAATAATAATTAAAGATGAAAAAATTAAAGCTTGTATAAAACCAACGAAAATTTCAAGCCCCAAAAATGGTAATGGAAGTAAATAAGCAAGCATAAAAGAAACAATCATTAATAAAACTTCACCAGCTAAAAGATTGCCAAAGAGCCTTATAGCTAAAGAAAATGTTCTTGTAAGCTCGCCTAGTCCTTCTAATGTCCCAACAAAAAATAAAATTGGATTTTTCAAATTAATATACTTTTTAAAATAATTACGAAACCCTAAATCTTTTGCAGATAAAATATGAACAGAAACCATTGAGAAAATAGCAAGGGCCAAAGTAAAATTTAAATCCGAACTAGGAGACCTTAAAAAATGAAAAACGCCAAGCCCAGGCAAAACCTCTAAAAGATTAGCAGAAAGAATAAGAATAAAAACAATAGCGGCTAAAGGAAAAATATTTAATGTCTTTTTTCTATCATTTGTAATACTATCTACATAACCTAAAAGTGATTCCAGTATCCATTCAAAAAAATTTTGGAAAGAATCAGGAATAATCTTTTTTTTATTAAAAGCAAAAAAAAAATAATAAAAATAAACAAATGCTTATTATAACAGCAAACAAAAAAGAATTAGTTATTGGAAAACCAAATAATTCAAATATTTTTTCTGCTGAAATTGAAATTGTTGGAATTTCCATAAGTTAAAAAATAAACATAAATAAATAAAGCTCAAATTATATAAAAATAAAAATTAAATGTCAAATTTTAATTTAAACAAATAGTACCATTGCTTTAATTATTATATTAAAACTTAACAATATTTCAATTTTAATCTAAATAATTTGTAGTTTCTTATAGTTGTTAAGAAATAGGAGGATTCCAAACTTTAGGAATAATTGGAATCTCACCAATTGTTACTTCAATATTTTTTATTTTAGGATTTGATCTTATATTTTGGGAAATAAAATTTTCTATATTATCTAAATTAGGGGCAACAATACTCACCATAAGATTATATCTACCAGATGTTTTGATTAAATGATAAACCAATGGAGATTTTTCAAATAATTCTATTAGCTGAGAAATTGTTTTACTATCGGTCTCAATTTCTATTGTAGCAGATACAGAATAAAATTCCTCTATATTTAAAAATCCTTTGATCTTTAAAACATTTTCATTTTCTAATCTTTCAACTCTCTTTTTAACACCAGCAGAGCTAAGTCCAATTTTTTTTGCTATATCTACAAAAGAGGCTCTACCATCATCTGATAAAATATTTATAATTTTTGAATCAATACCATCTATTTTTTTTAAACTCCACGGAGCAAAAGCTAAATAACCCTCAACTGCAAAATCTGCAAGTCCTGTTCTGTCACAAAGAACGGCGAATTTTATATCTTTAATATTTAATTTTTCCTTCTTTAATCTCATTGATTCCATAACTCTTTTATAACTTTTACCAGTTATAATATCATTATCAACTATTAAAACTTTTTTCCCTATAACCTTTTCCTCTTCAATACCCAAACCATTATCATCCATAAAAGTAATATCGATTTTTACATTTTTGTTTTTAAGCCATTCATAAATACCTATAGCATAAAAAACACCATCGTCACCCAGACCTATAATACATCCTGCATCTTTTCCAAAATAATTTTTAATCCTGTTCCCTAACGATCCAGTAAATTTCTGAATCGGTTTTAAATCTAAAAAATTATTATTCATAATTTAATTTATATTTTATTTTTATTTAATATTATATCAAAAAAATATCACGAAGTTTAGAATTGTACGCAACAATAAATAGGTCAACATTTAACTAACGGAGAACTGCTCTCCGTCATATTTAGAATTTGGCGTAAATTTGGTGTTTATCGTGGGCGTATTTGACTTCTATATATATCTTTAATTCTTTAATTCTTTAATTGATTTTATTTACTGTACTGGCAGCTCAATAGTAAAGGTGGATCCTTG
>ERZ795051.2140-NODE-2140-length-22612-cov-4.427716_pt1 | contig 22612 bp, 17 predicted proteins | sample MGYA00375135_ERZ795051 | MGnify/ENA primary metagenome ERZ795051 (study PRJEB30180, sample SAMN05720222) | activated sludge metagenome | isolation source: Anaerobic digester | place: Japan | collected 2015-05-26 ... | reverse complement strand
GAATTGAGTTCGATGAAGGTCCCCATATTGGCGGCACTTATGGTCCGTATATACAGAGCGAGAGATTCGATATTTATAAAGAATATTGTTCGATATTATTAGAAAACGGCTCGGCATATTATGCTTTTGATACAAGTGAGGAACTTGACGAAATGCGTCAAAGACAACAAAAAGCAGGAATTCCTCCACGATATGACCGCTCCATTATGAAAAATCAATATACTTTTGGAGTAAATAAAACAAAAGAGTTGCTCGATGCTAATACACCTTATGTTATAAGAATGCGTGTCCCTTTAGAACAAGATATAGTATTTAGCGATGTCATTCGAGGTGAAGTCAAAGTTCGTGGCAGAGATGTCGATGATCAAATTTTATTAAAATCAGATGGATTCCCGACATACCATTTAGCAAATGTTGTCGATGACCACCTAATGAAAATATCTCACGTTATACGTGGTGAAGAATGGCTGCCATCCACTCCAAAACACGTGCTTTTGTATAGAGCATTTAATTGGGAGACACCCGAATTTGCTCACTTACCATTATTACTTAATAAAGATAAATCGAAGCTAAGCAAACGTCAGGGCGATGTAGCAGTCGAAGATTATATTGCAAAAGGGTATTTTAAAGAAGCTTTTGTCAATTTTATCGCATTACTTGGCTGGAACCCAACTGCCGACCGTGAAATATTTTCAATGGATGAATTAATTGAAATGTTCTCACTCGAAAAAGTGAATAAAGCGGGTGCTATATTCGATTTAACTAAATTGAATTGGATGAATTCTCAATATTTACGTTCAAAATCATTAGATGAACTTGCTGATTTCTTAATTCCATTTCTCGAAAAAAGAAATTTTAATTATATCAATCGAGAATATCTAAAAAAAGTAATTGACCTTATCAAAGAACGTATTGACTTAATTACAGAATTGCCTGATTTTGCGAATTATATGTTCGAAAAGCCCCACGATTATGATAAGAATTTCCTCGCAAAGTATTGGAAAGAAACAAGCAGAGAAATCTTACAGGAATATGTTGAACAATTAAAATCAATTGATGACTTTTCTCATCCAAATCTGTATAATTTCACTCAGCAATTTGCAAATGAGCATAATCTAAAGCTTCGCGATATAATTCATCCTTTGAGAGTAATGATAACAGGCAAAGGAGTAGGAGCCGGAATGTTTGAGACAATGGAGGTGCTAGGGAAATCGGAATGTATAGAAAGAATTGAATATTTTCTAGCGAATATAAATATTTAATTAGATTTATTATTGATAATAAAAAATTAATAAGGGGTTGGAACCCCTTGTTTACATAAATAAATAAATAAATAATTATTTATTTATTTTTTCAATTTCAATTATATTGCAAAAAAATTGCCATTGCAAATAAGTTTCAATATTGATTCAAATTCGCAATGGCATAAGAAAATTAATCAAGCGCAACTAAAGATTTGCGTATGACTTCAAAGCCGTCAGAAATCTCATCTTTTGTGATATTTAGTGAAGGACGGAAGCGAACCGATTTTTCACCTGATGGCAAAATTATCAAACCATTATTAAAAGCATTTGTAAGGAATCTCTTTCTTATATCAGCAGATGGCAAATCAAAAGCTGCAAATAATCCTCTATGCCTAATATTTGAAATATAATTAGGAAAATCCATTTGTAAATTTTTAAGTTCTGAATATAAATTATCCCCTTGTAATTTTACGTTGTCAAGCAAATTTTCTTCTTGGATAATTTCAAGGTATCGTGTGGATCGCACCATATCAGTAAGATTCCCACCCCAAGTAGAATTAATGCGTGAAGGTGTATGAAACACATTATCGGGCACTTCATCAATACGAGGAGTGACTGCAATACCGCAGACTTGTGTTTTCTTGCCAAAGCAGAATATGTCGGGTGTTGCGCCCATTTGCTCAAATGCCCAAAATGTTCCCGTTAATCCCAATCCTGTTTGGACTTCATCAAAAATTAACATTGCTTCATTTTCATCAGCAAGGTTTCGTAGCATTTGCAAGAATTCAGGCCGAAAATGATTATCGCCTCCCTCACCCTGAATCGGCTCAATAATAATTGCCGCAATGTCATCAGGATTATTATGGAAAGCATCTTTGATTTCATTGACAGCGATTTTTTCTAATTCCATAACTTTTTGCAAATTTTCATCATCGAGAGGAAATGTAATTTTGGGATTTGTTATTCTTGGCCATTTGAATTTCGGATAATATTGAATTTTAATTGGGTCAGTATTAGTAAGCGACATTGTGTAGCCCGTACGACCGTGGAAAGCTTGCTTGAAATGAATAACTTGTGAACCTTTTTCGCCTTTGCCTTTACTTAAATTCTTTTTAATTTTCCAATCAAAAGCTGCTTTAAGGGCATTTTCTACTGCTAATGCCCCTCCATCAATGAAAAATCCATATTTAAAATTATCAGGCACAGCAATATTGAAGAAAGTCTTAATAAATGTCGCATATTGGACAGTATAAACATCGGAATTAGTTGGTTTAGAAGTTGCAACTTTTCCAATATAATTAATAAAATCGTCATCAGCAATTTTAGGGTGATTAAATCCTATAGGCATTGAAGCAAAACAAGTAAAGAAATCGACAAATTTTTTATTGTCTCGTTCATCGATAATTGTTGAATTATGACTTGCTTGCAAATCCAGAACAAGATCATACCCATCAAGAAGAAGATGCTTACTGATTTCTTCCATCACACTTTCGGGTGGAACTTGATATTTAAAATTAAAATTTGATTGTGCATTCATTTTGTAATCTCCTTTAAAAAAATTTAATAATAAAAGAACCGAAAAAATTCGTATATATAAAAAATATAATAATCAATAACAAATTATTGAATTAAAAAGGAATTCCAGAAGAAAAAATTAGCTTAGATAGAGAATTATACTTAAGTGTAATAACAGCGAGGAATGAACCGCCTCTAATAGTACCTTTAAGAAGGAGAAAAGGATCCGCTGATAATGTGAATTTTCTCATAATACAAAATTACGAAACAATTGGGAATTATAGAGTGTAGTTTATATTACTACAATAAAGTGAAACATATAATTACAAAAAGAGCTAATAGTAATTTTTTTTTTATTATTTTGCATATTTATATAATTTAATTTTTAATAATCTATTAAATTTGAAAATTAAAAAAAGAATATTATATAAAATGAATTAAATAAAATATTAGGAGTAAAAAATGGCTCAAAAACAAGTTTTAATTAAAGACGAACCGCGTAAAACAGGAATTGCGCATATATCCATTTTTATGATTTTATTGGTTGCCTTTTTCCTGCTTTTTCAATACACAGTAATTCCGTGGGGAACAGCACAATTTGTCGTTGGATTGTTCGCACCATCAGGTGAAAGACAAGATAAAATAGGTTTTGTCAAGTTCGATGGATTAGTATGGGGATCCGTATCAAAAGATATGGAAGCACAATTAAAAGGTAAAAATTTGCCCGTCGAGAAAAAGTATCTAAACCGTGTGTATATCTTTGATTTTACATTCCAACAACGTACAATGGAAAGAGATGGTTATGTAAAATATCCAAGTGAATTTTATTGCCGTTCAGAATATTTAGGCGAAAATGCTATTATCCTTCAACCGTGGGTAGGATTTTGGATTTTAGCCCTTGACCTTGCTTTTCTATGTACAGCAATAATAACAATCTTATTACCACCTCAATTAGGATTTATTGCTCTTTTGATTGATAGACAAATCGACGAAATTAAGGTAAAAATCAGGCTACAAACAGGATTTTCTGACCAAATTGTTGATATTTTAACTTTACCTGATGATAAATTGGCTGAAAAAGATTTTGATGAATTAAAGAGTGCTTTCCGCACAGTATGGAATAGAACAGTAATTGAGGATCCTGAAAGCACTACACGAGTGCCTCGATTTGAGGACTTTTTCCACGATGATATTAATATTGTCGAATATAGAAATAACACCCTATATAACCGTATAAAAGAATTCTTCTCCGACTTCTTGGCAAAAGAAATTATTGATACGAAAAATTCTCTTATATGGCGGCGAAATCATCTCCATATGTTAAAGGGATTAAGATTGTATATGTCCCATCATATTGGTGAGAAATACCAAAACTTCGTCACAGGATTGGCTTATGGTGGTGCTGCATTTTTAGTTGTTGCAGTTGGTATTCGTGGTTTGAAATTAATACCTGCAACAAAACCTTCCTTTATTTTACTTGCTATCTTCCTTGAATTTACTATGCTTACCCTTCTTGCTATAACATTAATTTATACCGAAGAAGAGGAGCGTATGGATAAAATGCTCAAAAAGATGGAGGACGCAAGCCGTAGTGAGCTCGAAACATTACGTGGCCAGCAGGCTGATATTCATCAATTAGCTAATGCACTCGTTGGTCAAACATCCGAAATTATTCGCTCACGCGTTGAAAAAGCAATTGAACAGTATATTACAAGTGGCGATAAAGTCCAGGAAGTAATCGCTCAAGAAATTGCTCGGAAAATTGTATTAGGCCTCAGAGAAGCTGAAGATGTTCAAGAAAAATAAATAATTCATTTCTAAAATAAAAAGGGGTTATATCGTGGTATTTCCAGATATAACCCCTTAATTTTTAAATAATGGCTACTTTTTCTTTGAAGTCGTTTTTTTAGCTGGTTTGACAGCAACGGCTTCCTTAAGAGTTTTGCCCGGTTTAAATCTTGGTACAATTTTGCTTGGTATTTCAATTGTCTGTTGAGTCCTTGGATTTCTCCCTGGTCTTGCTTTACGATGCGAAACTGTAAAAGTACCAAAACCAACAAGGGTTACTGTGCCATGATTTTTCAGTTCATTTGTAATTGCTTCAAAAGTTGCTTTCACTGCTTTCTCAGCGTCCACCTTCTTTAGCTCGGCAGATTCAGCTACCACATTAACTAAATCGGATTTGTTTAATGCCATTAAAACCTCCAAATTAATATTAAAAAATTAGTTAAAAAAGAAAAAAGAACGGAAAATATTATTAAATAAGGTATTTCAAAGAAGCACCTTACTAAATAAGCAATTTAGCAAAAAAATGTGAATTTGCAACACTTTTCAACGATTTTTTTTAAAATTTTTTAAAATTTTTATTTTTTTACATAAATAAAACCTAATATTGGGTCTGTTGTATTAATATAAATTAATTTATTAATGATTGCCTCAGTAAGGAAACTGCCCGCATTCAGGAGCTTTAAGCCGTTATTTGTATATATTTCACGTGTCAATTGCATACCAGGTTGTAAATTTTGCAATGCTAAAGGTATTTCATCCAATTCCCCTTCTAATTTTAATACCGACAAAATATACTGTTCAAATAATATAATAACCCTATTATCGTAAAGTTGATTTGAATATTTTTTTAAAATTGCTAAAGCATCTGACGATTTAATATTATAGCAGCGGATAATATCGTAATAATCTAATACAACGCGCAAAATTCTACTTTTAAGTGGTATTTGCCAAGATTGCAATTTATCAGGGAAGCCCGTTCCATCCATATTCTCATATATATGATAGAGAATATCAGCAGCATTTTGTAACCAAGGAAAATTACAAATTAAATTATATGCAGCTGTTGGTATTTGATACATCAATGGGTCAGAAACATTGCCGTCAATATAAATTGGCAATGTGATAAGTCTATCGGGTAAGATTATCCTTCCAAGATATGAAAGCCTTGACGCTATTTGAAGGTCATTTAAATCTTCCTTGCTTTCGGATTCTAAAAAATCAATCATCCAAGTGGAAGCTCCTTCAATCAAATCATACGCTTCATTTGAAAGAGACAATCGGAGGGATGCAATCCTTGAAATAAGTTCAACTTCATCTTTTTGTGTTACTTCTAATTGTTCAGCAAGTTCTTGAAGTAAATTATATTCTTCGCTCCTTTTTTTTGCTAATTCAATGTATTTTAGAGCAGTCTTAATTCGAGGTATTACACTTTCAATTGAATATGGTTTTATAAGAATATCATTTGCTCCTAGGTCAAATGTATTTAAAAGGAAGGGATAATCATTATTTGTACCTGCTAATATCAAATATATATTTTTAAATTCAATAATTTTCCTAATTTCATTAAAAATTGATTTCCCCTCAAATTCATTACTACTAACATCTATTAAAAGTATATCAACGGGTTCTTCAATAAGGCTAGAGAATAATTTTGGAAAATTTTCATAAATTTTAATTTCTATATTTTTAAAATTTGAAAGAATAATATTGATAAGGTTAGCCGATGTTCCCTCCTTATCTTTATTAATCCATAACTGAATATTTTGAGCCATAAATAATGATTATGTTTTAATTATAATATTAAAAAATTATTTATTTATTGTTACAGCTGTACTATCAGTTTTTGATAAAAATTGATTTACTCCAAATTGCTTAATTAATATACTAACGCGACGATTAACAAGGTCGAAAGGATTTTGAGGATTTCGTAATTTTGTATCTGCATAACCTACTACTTGCGAAATTTGTCCATCCCATAAACCTGATTGAGCTAATACTCTACGAGCAGAATTTGCACGCTCCGTTGAAAGTTCCCAATTTGAATATATTGATTTTCCTGAATATTTTCTGCTATCAGTATGTCCTTCGATTACTATATTATTTGGCAATTTTCCGATTTCTTTACCTAGCACTTTTAATATTTCAATAGCTTGAGGTGTTAATTGAGAGCTGCCAACCTTAAAAAACAAAGATTCCTTATTTTCGAGAAGCTCAATACGCAGTCCCTCGCTTGTAATCTCAATCATTATAGATTGAAGCAATTCTTTTAATTTGGGATTTTGAGATTGTAATTCTTGGAAATACTTTTTAAGTACTTCCCCTGTTTGCACCACTTGAGTGGCAGCACGAGCGCTATCTTGGAGTGCTTTTTCTAATAACTCTTTATTAAGAGTGTCAGTTTCTTTCTGGTCAAATTTTATCTCGAGTGGTTTTTTTTCTTTTTCTCCACCTTCACCTTTTTGAGGCACAACTTTTAAATTTATCTCAGCTCCCCCTACGGGTTTGCCTGTCACTAGATTGAAAGCTCCTGGGTTATTAAAAAATGCTTCAACACTTTTTTTAACTTGTTCGCTGGATGCAAGAATCCAAAGCACAATAAACAAAGCCATCATTGCAGTCACAAAATCAGCATAAGCGACTTTCCAAGCACCACCGTGAGCATCGTGGCGCTTATATTTTTTTACCTTCTTTATAATTATTGGCTGCTCTTTTGAATGCTTTTCTTCAGGTCTTTCGGGCATAGTATTTTACTCCACTTACCGAGTCTGTTTGACAGCCTCTTCAGTTTCTTTAAATGTAGGTCGATTTTCTGGGTCAATTGAACGACGCGCGAATTCTATTGCTACAGACGCTGGTAATCCCTTTGCAAATGCGAGCAAACCTGCTTTAATTGCTTGTAAATATTTACCTTCTTTCATTGTATTCTTTTGCATTATGGCAGCAAGTGGCCCAACAATTCCATAGGATAAAAGCACACCAAGAAAAGTACCGACAAGTGCTGAAGCAACGTGATGTCCAACGGATTCAGCTCCTTCTGATATTGCTCCCATTGTAATAATAATTCCCATTACAGCAGCCACAATACCTAAACCAGGGAAAGAATCTGCCATTGTTTGCATAGAACTTGGGGGAATTTCTTCTTCTTGTTCAATTGTCTCAAGGTCTTGGTCCATTAAATCTTCTAAATCATTTGCAGGAATTCCACCACTTAATACTACTTTTAATGTATCGCAAAAGAATTCCACAGCAGGTTTGTTTGCCAAAAAAGATGGATATTTTGTTAATATTGTGCTTGATTCAGGACTCTCTACATGTTGTTCCAATGCAATTAAGCCCTCTCGCTTAGCAAATTGAAATACTTCATACATCATTTTTAACAGTTCGATATAATCTGTGGGCTTTGTTTTTTGACCTTTAAATGATCCGATTATTCCATTTAAAATCCTTTTCAAAACAGGCAATGGGTTTCCAATTAGCAGAGAGCCAGTTGCAACGCCTATAATAATGATATATTCAGGTATAACTAAAAGTGTACCAATGTTCCCACCCGCTAGAACAAATCCGCCTATCAATGCAGCAAATACAACAATAACGCCTACAATAACAAACATATTATCTCCAGAGTTTTATTAAAGATAAAGGATTTATTAACAAATGCTTGATTGAGGCGATTGAGATTAGATAAATTTCATTAAATAGTATATTCTTTTTATACATTTGACTTTAAGTTATTTTCGATATTTATTAATTTTTTTCAATAATTCTTTATTATTTGGATTAATTCCAGCTGATTTTTCCCAATATTCAATTGCTTTCTCAATAATTTGTTTGCTTTCATAGACATCACCAAGATGCTCCATAATATCATAATTCGTTGAATCTATAGAATAAGCTCTCTGAAGATATTCTAAAGCTGAATCAATTTTATTCATTTTGAATAAAATCCAAGCATAAGTATCAAGATAAGCGGCATTTTCAGGTTCGCTATTGATTGATAATTTTGATAATTCTAATGCATACTCCAATTGTTTTTGATCACGTGATAGAAAGTAAGCATAATTATTATTCACAAGAGGATCATTACTATTCATTTTTAAAGCTAATTTGTAATAATATTCTGCACTATCTACTTTGTTCAGCTTATCATAAACATCTCCGAGAGACACTAAAACATTATAATTTGTGGTATTCATAGAATATCCCTCTAAAAGATAATTTTTTGCATTTTCCCAATCATTTTCTAAGAAATAGCTATATCCTAATTGAATATAATATCTTTGATTATCAGGAAATTTTTTAATATATTTTTTTAAAAGAGCAATAGAGCTATCTCTTTCCCCTATTGATTCATAAAATTGAGCCGCTGTCACGGGTATTTCACTTATTGTATCGGCTAAAATTATGCTTTTATTTAGCAAAGATTTCAATAAGTTTGTATCTTTCAAATTATATGCCAAATAAAATGATGGGATAAATATTTCTCCAAGATTATAATCATTATCAACTACTTTCTTTAAAGTTTGCTTGACAAAATCCGTTATGCTATCTTTAATTAATTCTTGTGAATAATAGAAGCTATAAATTGATGAAGATAGAAAATTTGCTCTATCTTCGGACGAGTACTTATTAAATAATGAATCTATACAATAATATAGATTTTGATATTGGTTTGCATTAAATGACATATTAAAATATTCCCAAGCATAATATGGATTTGGATTCGCAATAGCAAGTTCTTTTAGCCCTTGAATAGCTGAAAGTGTATCCCCAATTTGCGCATATAACTTACAAATTATTGCCTTTACGTCAGGTGTAGGATTTAAACTATCATACTTTTTATAATATTCAATTGCTTTTGTTTGGTCATAATAGCTATAAAAATCACCAAGCATAAGTAAATTATCAGATATAGGCTTCATCTGATAAATCTTGAGAATAACCTTTTCAGCAGAAGATATATCTCTTTTATATACATAAATTGAAAAGATTATTTCGAGTGCATCAACTTTTGTGCTATCCATTTTATATGCATTATAAGCAGCTTCTAGCGCTCTATCAAGAAAGCCAAGCCGCATCAATGCATCTGCCAGGCTTACATAAATTGTTGCAGATTTATCATATTTTAATGCATCTTCAAATTCAAGGATTGCAAAGGCATAATTGCTGTCAGAAACGTAGCTTAAACCACGCACGTAGCTATCTTCTGCCATTTTCTTTGCTATATACTGGGGGACCTTCCATAAACTATCAGACTTATTTTGAATGAACTTGTGAAAATCATCTTTTGAATTATCAACTTGAAATTCCTTTTGAGATGCGCAACCTGAGAATACGACAGCCAGTAAAAAAAGAATAATATATTTTTTTGATTTCATATTTTCTTAATTAAGCCATTAATAAATTTCCAGTTATTAAATTAATTAAAATTTTCTCGGAATCATATTTTTTATTCAATTTTTAAAAATCTTCGTAAATATTTTGTTCCGTTGTCATCAAGAATTATAAAATAAACACCTGCTGAATAATTGTTCATTTTAATATTCAATGTTGTCTCACCTTTTTGAATAGGTCCGGAATATAATTTTTCTACCATCATACCTAATGAATTATAGAGGGATACATCAATATTGCTATTCTTGGGATTTCTTAAACTAAGTTGAATAATACCACCCTTTGAATATTCATCAGCAAGGGTAACTTCAAGTGATGTTGGAATAGAATCAGTAATAAAGCGAATATTTACATCGCATCGTGAACTTGCATTGATATTAAATTCCCTTGCAAATCCAATAATTGGAATAGTCTCAGTGATACAATTTAATGTAAAAATTAAGTTATCATAATCATTATGATCTTTGACATATACGGGTTTATATGCAATAACAAATAGGGTTGTATCTTTTGGATTGATTACTAATGGAAACTGCGATTGAGGTATACCAAAATGCATATAATATTGAAGAAATGCTTGATCGATTGTTATTGGATAACTGCCATAATTATAAATCTTTAGAGTATCAACATAAAGCCCACCAATAATTCTCAACCCAAAATCAATTGTATTAGATGGTTTATTTGTAATAAATTCCAAAGTAAAACCAGGACGCACTACTTCAATTGTAGATTTATTCCCAGCTGAATCTACTATTTCAATTTTGAAATATGCATCTTGGCGTGGATCAAGGATAGTGATTTTGAGCTGGTAATGCTTTTTATCAATTACTGTTTTTTGAAAATCAATATTAATTCCTTTTATTAATTGTGCATTAGAAATTCCACCATCACTTTTTAAAGTTTCATAGACATCATAAACATAATTGATTTGACAGGAATCGATATTTGCTTGAACCGAAGGAGGATTAACATCTCGCAAAGCATAAAGATTCAATTTTGCAATTTGGCGAGTATCGCAGCTATCTTCAATTATAACATCAAAAATAAAGTTCCCAGAATCGCTTGGAGTAAAACAATATTGGAATGTCCTTTGCTCCCCTTGTTGAAATATTACGCCATTATAATCAGGAATTGTATCGATTGAATTTGCATATTTCACAAGTAAGTGATTAATTTGATGAGGGAATTTCCCATAATTTTCAATTGTTAAATCGAAGCATTTTTTATTTCCGGATAGAATAGTATCAATAATCTCAGGAACTAATGTGCTTTCTTTTACATCTTTCAATGCAATAGTAAAACCCGGGATATTATAATCAATTTCTGTATAAAGTCCTGCGGAATCAGTTGCTCGAATCTTAAAGCTTCCATCAAGATAATGATTTATCAAAGTGGCTGAATAAGAAGCTACACCTGTTGGAAAAGTATTATTTGCTGTAATATTCACATTCTCTTGATTACTAATTGGGAACTCAAGCTGGACAATTTTCGAATCAGAAATACTTGAATCAGTAACAATGCCATAAATAGTATAGCAACCATTTGATGCATAAAGCTTAGGAGATGTAAAATCATACCTTATCAGATTCATTCCACCGTAGTATCCATAAGAATTAGCCATCCCATAACCATAGACGATAATCCCGCAACCACCAGGGCAGCTGACTTCGTGAGTCCCCTCATTTACAGTGATAACGGCATAAGAATAATTTGAATTTGGAACAACTTGAAATGCTGAAGGTTGGACAAGATTACCGTCCAATTTTATATTATTCAAAGTATTATTTTGTGAAATAATATTTAAATAATGTTCAGTATAAACTTTTTTATAAGTACGTGTTACCTGGAAATCATACTCATAAGCTTGAATATTGGCAAAACGATAAAAATTGCCATATTGTTGTTCAGGTGGTATAATTAACATTAATGGATCACCATTAGAACCACCCCCAAATCCTGCTTGACTTGATTTTTTATATTGTGCAACAAGTATAGGAGCAGATGCCTCAATGGAATGGGGCGAATCCAAATATGATTCAAAAAACTGACCATTATTTAAAGTAGTAATTAATTCTCCATCTATATATAATTGAGTATTATCTGAATAAGCAAGCACTCTAAATAAATCATTATCAGATTTATTCTCGATAGTTGAACTTTGTGCAAATGGTGTTACAATACTATTCCTTCCCCAAGCATTAAGTGGAGGAAGTTGCTCCATAAGCATATCTCGAGAAGTTCCAACACCATTAATTGGCAAAGTTGTCCGTTGATGGCCAGCTATAATAGCTATTGGTTTATTGGATGAGACTTTTGAACCTGTCAAATCATTCCGTAATTTATTGACCATTATATCAGCTTGGACAAGATAAACATCACCTTGATTTAAAGTAATATTTTGTGTTTGTGATTTGTTTTTCCGAGTTGGAACACTAGGAACAATTGTAACATTTGTACTGTCTTGTGTGGCAACAATTGCAAATTGTGAAGGAGTACTTTGACCCCCGATTTGATAAGAATACGAATCATATGATCCATCACTATTATATGCTAATATCAAATATTCTGTCCCTAATGCATCTGTGGGCAATGCTGTCATTGATTCGCTTGTTGTGATTGCCTGAGAATGAGCATATACCGTTACATCATTTGTTGTTGTTATATGGAATGATTGCTTAGCAATAGCTTCATCTTGGCTATTTGTTACTATAGTTCCACTCCTATTGAAACCTTCCAATTCATAAGGTTCATAATTTAATCGTAAAGTATATATCTTATTAGGGTCTGAGATTGTAAAATTTTGATTATATGATTTTCCAGAATAATCGCGATAGCTTATTGTGCCACTACACGTATCATAAGCAACAATAAAAATATATAAAGTATCTGTATAATATGCTTTGTTATATCCTTCACTTTCTATATTATGATAATTCGGAATGAAAGCAAACCAAAAATCTTTACCTTGTGTATCTATAGATGGTTGTGAAAATAATCTACACCAACTTGCAAGGAAAAATATTACAAAAAATATTCTTTTCATTTTCTTATCTCAAAAAAATGTAATTTAAACAAAATTATTTGAATTTTGATTATTTAATTAAATTTGTGAACGTTTTATTTACAATTTGAAATACAATGATATGGAAAATTTTTTAATAGATAATGAAGAAATACTTGCTAAAATGAGATTCTATGCTTCTCAATTGCAAGAAGGAAGAGGAAACATAATACTAATTAAAGGAGATACGGGATTTGGAAAAACTCATATCTTAAAATATTTATCTCAATGGGCACTTGAAAACGATATTGTCAATGTATTAGTCTCACTCTCTGCTCCTATGGGAAATATCAGTGTGAATACATTGCAACCTTATTCGCCACTAATTAAAGCAATTGAAGAATTAGCATTGAATAAGCATCTCAAACCCGAAAGGCGACTTGCTATGAATATTGGCTTGACTATCCTTGCTACTTTACCAATCGCGGGCGATGTATTCTATGCATTGAAAGAGCTTAATCGCGATATTGAGGATTATAAAAAGAAAATGAAAAAGGAAGATATTCTCCGCAATGATCCAATAAGTTCCATCTGGAATGTTTTCAAGCAATATTCAGAAAAACAACCGTTTATCATTTTTTTTGATAATTTTCACTATGCCGACCCACAATCTTTCCAATTTTTAGAAGAAATTGCTTATAAAGTTGCTGACGCCCCTATTCTCTTTGTGCTATCAGCAAATCCTGCTATTCCAGGAAGGTCAAATATTGCATATACAAATTATTTAAAATTTTTGGAACTCAATTCTTTTGATGATAAGATACTTGAACTTAAGCCATTTGATAAAGCTAAAATAAAACAATTTGTCAATCATTTTTTCCCGACAATTGCTCCTAATGATGAATTTTTGAATTGGCTTCTGCAAAAAACATCAGGAATTCCTCTTGCAATATCAGAATATTTGCAATATTTTAAAGATAATAATATATCAATTACAAAATTTGACCCATTAGATTTCGATTCTTATATTCCATCTTCATTGCAAGCAATTTTTGCATCTTTTTTGCAAAAATTAACCGATGATGAGGTTAATTTACTTTCGATATGTGCATCAGAAGGCAAAGAATTCAGCGTGAATCTGATTTCAAAGTTGCTTAATACAGATGTTATTACTACAATAAAGAAATTGAAAGCAATACAGCTCAAAGCACCTATTATTTCAAGCGAGGGGGCAAAATATCGTTATGGTGAAAAGACCACAGTTTATCAATTTAATCAAAGTGCATACCAGATATTTTTTGAAAATTTGCTTGAATATGAAGAATATGTGGCAATCCATTCGCAAATTGCTAATATTTTGAAGCAGAATTTCGATACAAACCAAGATGCAGCATTACGAAATGAATTGGCACCTCTTATTATATCACATAGCACAGTGGCAGGTGACCAAGATAAAATTGAAGATGTCCTAAAAAAACAAATTAGCACTGCGCAAGCTGAAAATGACCAAATATATTTGCAAAGCATTCAGCACTTTATCGAAAATTATCAGCAATCTTCTGGAGTTGAGCAAATCTCAGAAATTGGAAATAATATAAACCCGCAAATTTCCATAAATTATTCGGACCAAGAATTCTCTAATTTGATTCAATCTAAATTTGAAGAACCTTCAATTAACAATTTACAAATTGAAGTACAGACTGAAAAAATTGATTTCGATAAAATTATTGACTTTTTGCTATCAGATGATTATGAAAACGCAAAAAAATATATTAATTTATATATAAATCAAGATAATTCCAAAGAACAAAAAGATTTAGCAAGATTATGTTTATTGAAAATTTTTATTGATGAAAAAAATGAAGATGCGAAAATATTGCTTGATACTCTCAAAAACGAAATTCCCGAGCAAGAGAAATCGAATAGAATTATTCTTGAGAACTTAGAGGCAATGTATTACTTACAGCAAGGACATATTGATAAGGCAATTGAAATTTTGCAAGATACTGCAAAAAGAGCGATGGCGCAAGATAATTTCGCAAAATTGCTAACTTTATCGAATATTTCTATTATGCTCAAAATGAAAGACACCAATCTTGCAAATACTTATATCGAAACAATAGAAGAAATTGCAAATAGATTGAACTTTCAGAATTTTCTCGATGATTTCAAGACACATTTTAATTAAATGTCATTGAGTTAGAAGCTGGGTAACGACTTTTCCCAACATTGCTTCAAGGTGTGTTCTTGTATCTTCTGTAATATTTGCAGAAACGCGCTTTATTTCGGTTAAACCCGAAGTAGTAAATCTTACAAGCACAAGGGTGAGCACAGCCCCATTTGTGTCGCGTGCGAATGTGCCTGTGATATAATATTCGATTTCAAATTGTCGTAATGCATATAATTCCATTTGATTTGGTGCTTTGTAATTTTCAGGTGCATAGAAATTAAATTGAGCATAAATAGAATCACGTGTTGGAAAATCAAACACTGTAAAGCGATTATTTTTTGATGCATATTTGAATATTGATTCAAGAATAAAATACGAATCAACAACGCTATTTGTAAACAAACTCCATTGAGGATTTATTTCTGGATCATCTTTAAACTCAATACCAGTAATCACAAGAGGTGGAGCAGGATAGACTGGATTTGCCAAATGCGCATAAAGATTATAATTTTTTACTGCTAATGCAAATGCCCTTTGAATCGAAAGCAATAAGCTTGGATCGTAAAAGAATTCATTGTTAACACTATCGCGGTAATTAATAAATGCATAACCTGTGCCTGTATTTTTGTTTTGGAAATCTTTACCCGATAGAATTGTTATATCCGTTCTCATAATATTTACAACTCGATTAATATTTATGTACGCTATAAAATCGCAAGAAAAATACCTTGCAAGTGAAATCAAAGAATTATCTTTGCCCTGCAACTTAAGATTTTTGGATATTGAATCTACCATTTGTGGTGGAACTACATCAAAAAAACGAGCTGAATACATTGCAAGAGTAAATGCTGCCTCAACCTTCGATGGATTCAAATCTTGCAAATTTTTTCCAATCTCAATTCCCGCAATAAGCACTTTCAGTGCGGATTTATTATCTTTATTTTGTTTTTGCTCAACTAATTTGAAATTATAAGCATAATCATTTCTTGAACTTCCGGGGGTTTGTGCATTACTTTTACCAATATCACTAAGTACAAATAAAATAATTAAAATATAATATTTATTTAAGTTTTTCATCAATTTCATATTTTAAAAAAGAATATAATAATTCAAAAATCATACCTATAATTTTGCAAAATATGAAAAAATATTAAAATATAATAAATTTTAGAAATTATGAGTTAATAAATTCAATATTTATTCAATTTTAGTTTATTTTGCATATTTAAAATTATGGATTTCAAAATGAAAAGAATTATTTATTTGTTTGTATTTCTTTTTTCATTTATTGCATATTCGCAACAAGCACCTCAAACAAGTGAATTCGATAAAATGAATGAGCAATTGACGCATCGCTTGGATATGCTGCAAAAATCAATTGACGATGTGCTGTGGTTCGATAGAGTTGGTGACGTCGCTTTTGTGGATAAGGTTTATATCGTTGGTCCGCCCCGCACTAACGTGAAAAATCCTAATGCAATGGGTGCAAATAATCCATTGAAATTTTGGGCATACATATTTATTCCACGAAATATTGATTTAAATAAGAAATATCCGCTAATTATTTTGCCACACGGTGGTGTCCATGCAGATTTTACGACATATCATACTCACATAATTCGTGAGATGATGTATCAAGGTTATATTGTAGTTGCCCCCGAATATCGTGGCAGCACAGGATATGGTGAGAGTTTTTATAAAGCAATTGATTATGGTGGTGCTGAGGTCGAGGATTGCGATGCTGCGAGAAAATATGCGATAGAGAATTACGATTTTGTGGATGCGGGGCGTGTTGGTGTTGTTGGATGGAGTCATGGTGGACTTATTGCATTGATGAGCGTATTTGACCACCCAAAGGATTATCAAGTTGCTTTTGCGGGTGTACCTGTGTCCGATTTGGTGATGCGGATGGGATATTATGATGATGAATATCGCAGCGATTTCTCAGCGGATTATCATATAGGCGCCACAGCAATGGAAAATTTGGAGGAATATAAGCGTCGCTCACCCGTTTGGAATGTGAAAAAACTTTCCACTCCATTGCTTATTCATACAAATACAAACGATGATGATGTAAATTATATCGAGGTCGAGCATTTGATTCAAGCTCTCAAAGCTGAAGGCAAGGATTTCGAATATGAAATTTTCAAGGATGCACCAGGTGGTCATTCATTTGATAGAATTGATATAAAAAATTCCCGCGAAATCCGATTGAAAATATATAAATTTATTGGCAAATACCTCAAGCCCCCTAAAGTGCTTGATAATTTAAAAGATATGGAAAAAGCCGCGTATTTGCCTGGGAAAGAGTGAAGGGAAAAGGGTAAAGGGAAAAGGGTGAAGGGAAATTGATTTTGTGCTGTAAATCGTTGTTAAGATAAACCAATTTCTTTTTTGGCTTCTTGCAAAAAAATATATTTTTTCCATTTTTCTTTTTAATTTCTTGGATATGCAAATAATCAAGATAATCCTGTAATTTTTCGTGGTTATTGAGCAAGGATTTGATTTTTTTTGAATTCTTCAAGAGAGATTTTTGCTTGCTTTAAAATTTGACGTAGTGCATTCACTTTTACTGGTTTGTGAGCAGGAACTGTAATTTTTATTAGAGTATCGCCGGTTCTTTTTTGTAATCTTATATGGGGCTACCTTTTTGTCTTACGACAACATATCCAAGCCTTTGTAATGCACGAATAATTTGAACATAAGATAATGCCGGTATATCGCTCATATATCAATCACTTCATAATTTTCAGCTTCGATGCCGATTGCCTCGTCTTCAATTGTTTCTAAGTATAATTCAATTGCTTCTTTGATATTATCAATTGCCTCTTCCCTTGTATCGCCTTCACTGATGCAACCCGGCAAAGCAGGGACATAAACTGTATATCCACCCTCCTCAGCTGGCTCGAGAACTATTTTCAAATTCATTTTAATTTAGACAAAAATATTATGTAATATATGCCAATTTAATATAAATATAACAATCCAGTAAACAAACATCCATAAGAAACCAATATCCAAAGCAATTGCTAACTTGTATTTTTGTCTTTTTTCATTATCTATATTGGAAATTATTAATAGTGATGCAAGAACTAACAAAAAGAATATAGGTACACCCACTTCAAAAATTGATTCTAAATGTAGTGTTATCATCAGAAAACACGCTATTAAAAAAGTAGCAACTATTCCAAAAGCAATTAAAAATTTTAATTTTAGACGCATTTTGTCGGGATAATTCACAATAGTGAATAAAATAATGGACAATAAAAACAAACCAATCGTTAGATCTTCTCCTACCGGTTCCCATTTTCCAATATAGGGTTGCCCTAAATTAAATACTTTAAAATCAATATAAGTAAGTGGAATATTAATAATAATGAATATCAATAATAAAAGTAACGACTTTTTAAAATTGATTAATTGCTTTAAACCATTAGCTATGGTAGCAATGCGATTACCAATTATATAAATATAACTCTGTTTTGTATTTTCCATCTATAACTCGATGTATTTACATTTATTAATACGACTTGCAAAGTAAAATTTTATAATATTTTTAAAAAACATTCTTTTCTGCTTCAAAGCAAAGCTCAATGGCTTCTTTAATTCTTTCAATCAATGTATCATAAGATTTTGCTTGAGTATGGCAACACTTTAAATGCAGGAACATCAGCTATAAGCCATCCCTCACTGTCCTTTTCGATAAATACTTGAAATTCCCTTTTCATGTTATTTATTTTTTTATGAGCAAAACGAAAGCAAAATGAGAGAATTATAAAAAAACCTATTTTCTTATCTATAAAACTTTTTCCATAATTATATAATTCAAACAAACTTCTAAGCCAATATATTTTATAAAATATACCAATCTAAAAAATATATTATAATTTTTTAATACTTTCTAATTATAAATTTTCGTGATATTAAAGAAAAAATACGGTAATTTATTTAAGTCCAGCATCTTTTAAAATTCCGTTAAGAGTGCCCTTTGGAATCTCTCTATTATGAATTGGAACAACTACCATTAATTCTTGAGATTTCTTATAAATTGCATGACTGCCGGATTGCCGTACAAAGATAAAGCCATTTTCTTCTAATAGTTTGATAAGTTCTCTAGGCTTCATCTATCATTTCAAGTGTTTGTTTAGCGATTTCTTCTTCCATTTTTTCTTCAAGATATAGTTGCACAGCATCCTTTAGATTCTGCATAGCTTCAGAAATTGTACGCCCGTGAGTATGGCATCCTTTCAATTCAGGTACCCAAGCGTGATATTCATCTCCATCGCGTTCAATTTTAAATGATATCATAATAATGTATTTATAAATTAAATTTACATAATAATAAACGATATATATTGAATATGATTTTATGAAAAATATATTACAAAATAAAAAGGATGAATTAGAATTTAATTTTATTTAAAAAATGAAAACATTTTTTGTGAATTTTGAAATTTCAAAATTCTCAAATTTTTTCTTTTAGTATATCAAAAGATATGTTAAGGAATTTAAAAGTATTATTTATCGTTATTAGATATGTAAAATCTAGAAGATTACAATTATCCATTATTTGTATATTTATGTCATAAAGGCACATCCTTTCCTTCAAAATGGCAGCGAACAGCATCATTAATATTGGCTTTCAATTCTTCGATTGAATCGCCCTCTGTGAATATGCTAAAATTCAATGCACGAGCTGTATATCCACCTTCAGCATCTTCTTCTATGACAAATATAATTTCATCCATAATATTTCAAAATTTAATATTATTTCATTTTTTTATACACTAGACGAAAGCAAAATGAGGGAATTATAAAAAAGATATATATAATTATTTAATATCTCATATTACCAATTCTAACTTCTAATACTCCTCTAAATCTTGATAATCTCCGTTATTATTTTGTTGCTCTAAATCTTGTTTCTTATTTTTTTGGTATTGATTTTGTCCAAATTTTAATGACAAACCCACAAATAAAGTACGTGAATCGGGTTTGTGGTAATTATTTATGTAATATCCATTTCCATAAGTTGTATTTTCCCATTTCATAGTATTGAAAATATCGCTCAATCGAACATTTAGTGTCAGCATATCCTTAATAATATCTTTTTTAATACCAATTTCTGAACGAAAACGTTCGGAACGAGTGCCCTGCCCTGTTTTCATTGGACCATCATAATTGAGCGAAAGCTGAATATTAAAATCACGAGTAAATGTGAAGAATCCATTAAATCTTATGGAATATGAATAATCTTCAGCATCTGTAATATTTGGGTCGCGATTTTGATTGACAAGATGATAATAGAAATAGGAGAAATTTGCATTTAGACGAAGCCACTTAGCAAGGGTATAATCGGTATTCAAATCAAGTCCAGCGCGATGCGATTGAGCAAGATTAATAAATGAATTTGAAATTGTACCATCAGAATTAAATACTCTATATGGAACAACGACATCTTGTGTATATTGATAGAAAACCTCAGGCAGAACAGTAATCTTTGTATAGTTTTTCAAAAATCCCAATTCAAAGGCGTTTATAAATTCAGGTTTCAAATTTGGATTTCCATATCTGATATTTAATGGATCAGAATAATCAATGAAGGGGTTCAATTGGTGCAAATGTGGTCTATTAACACGTCGTGTATAAGATAATTGGAATTTGTCCATTTCGGATAAATTATATGATAGATAAACACTTGGATAAAGTGTAAAATAATTTTGAGTATATTTTTTATTTATTACATTTTGATCTAACGATGTATTAGCTTGCTCTAATCGTGTACCTAATTGATAGGAAAAATTACCAATGTAACTACCAAAATTTATATATAATGCATTATAGTATTCATTATATGAAAATTTATCGTAATAAAGCGAATCGCGCAACCAATTACTATTCAAATAATTATCTTTATTAAATTCATTATCCTGCAATCTAAAAGTACCATTATAACCTGCCTCGAGTTTTGTTTTTTCGCTAAATGGAAGCGTATAATCCAATTTTAAAGTATAATTATTAGAATTTCCATTTGTCAGTGTTCGATATTTTCTTATACCTGTACTATTTAAAAAATCAGCATCGGAATATTGTGTTTCATTTACATTCATAGTAACGTTATTATTAAAGCCTCTATAATTCGCGCTGAAATTTAATTTTTCTCCATTTTTATTCAATTGATTGACATATTTTGCAGTAAGGTTAATTACATTATTTTCAGGTCTTGAGCTACTTGATGTTATGAAATTAGTCCTACCATAAAATGCTGTATCAGAAAATAGGTTCGTAATATTATTATTCATTTGTGGGTTATTAAAGCTATAACCGAATTCTAAAGAAGCGGTTTGCAACTGAGAAAAATTCACATCGATACCTGCCCGCACATTATGCATTAAAAAGTAATTATACGATGAGCTGTTTTGTAAAATTGAGTATTGATTATCTTGCGCTTCATTATAGGTATTATTAAATCCTGTTTTTGAATTATGAGCGGAACGCATCATATAGCTTCCATAGATATTGAAGATACCTGTTTTATATGCAATATTATCGTTTGTATTGTATTTATCGCCTGTGCCTGCATTAATATTTAATAAGGCATTAACTCCTGATGTTTTGTTCTTTTTCAATACAATATTAATGATACCACTTGAACCTTCAGGATTATATTTTGATGATGGATTGGTCATTACTTCCACTTTTTCTATCATTTCTGCGGGAATTGTTTCAAGCATATTTTCAGCCTGAGCAGATTCTTGTCCATTGAGTGTAATTTTTACATTTCCCGAGCCACGTAATGAAACATTATTATCAATATCAACATCAATCGATGGGATTGTCCGCAAAACATCTAGCGCATCTCCACCTGATGCAATAAGGCTTTTGCTGACATTGAAGACCTTTTTATCAGTAGAATATTCCATAATTGGTTTATCTGCAACAACTTCAATTTCTTTTGTATTTACATTGGTGGGATTCATCAGAATAGTATCAATAGCAACATTTGGTGACTTTTGTGTAATAATTACAGGGCTTACAATCTTAGGCGTATATCCAATATAAGTAACCCTTAAATAATAAGATCCATTTGGAATATCTTCAATTATAATGCTCCCATTTTTATCGCTTGCTTTTCCTGTTACAATAGATGAATCTTGCATTTTATGAATCACTGCATTTGCACCAATAAGTGGAGATAAATTTTGACTATCTAAAATTATTGCTGTAACTTTACCCGCTGATTTTGCCGTTGAAATAGAAATAATTGATAAGAAAATTACTAGAAATATAGACCGACTTCGGATTTTCATATAATTTTAAATTTTGAATTAACAAGTATATATGTTCTTATTTCTTCCTATTGATTTTAATAATTCGATCTTTATTTAAATTTGTTAGACGCAGTAAGCAACGAAAAGGTTTAAAAAGATGAGTATTGCAACAGGTGGCTTTAGTCACCTGCACGGATGCAATTATATGTGCCTGCACCATCCTGGTGCA
>ERZ795051.2133-NODE-2133-length-22656-cov-5.344719_pt1 | contig 22656 bp, 24 predicted proteins | sample MGYA00375135_ERZ795051 | MGnify/ENA primary metagenome ERZ795051 (study PRJEB30180, sample SAMN05720222) | activated sludge metagenome | isolation source: Anaerobic digester | place: Japan | collected 2015-05-26 ... | reverse complement strand
ATTCGCCCCTTTTAGGGGCTGTGCAAACCACCACTTCAGTGGTGGTTATGATTTACTGTTTTTAATCTTCAGCGAAAAATCTATAAGCTGCTCCAGATCAAGCTGCTCCAGTCTTGCGCTCTGGGGCAGTCCAAGCTCTTCAAGAGCTGTGTACACCTTCTCCTTCGGTATCCCTGCCAGCGATGACAGGGCATTTGCCGCAGTTTTTCTTCGCTGTGAGAAACCGCTCTTGACTACCTTGAAGAAGAACTTTTCGCTCTCCTCATCAAGCCTCGGCTCCGGGTTCGGATCTATCCTTATGACGGCAGAATCCACATTTGGCGCAGGCATGAAGCTTCCACGGGATACGCCGAATACCTGTCTTACTGAACCATAATAGTTCACCGCTACAGTTATTGCTCCGGATTCACGGGAGCCTACTCTGGCACAAAGCCTCTGTGCGGCTTCCTTCTGTACCATTACCGTTATAGAATCCACCGGCAGCCTGCTCTCAAGCAGCAGCATTATCACCGGCGATGTTATGTAATACGGAAGATTAGCACAGACTGCCGCACGCAGACCGGAAAACTCCTCGCTTATAAGCTTATGAAGATCACATTTCATTACGTCTTCATTGAATATTTTTATATTGTCATAGTCTGCGAGTGTTTCATCAAGTATCGGCAGAAGCCTGCTGTCGATCTCTACAGCACATACCTTGTCCGCACGCTTGGCCAGCTCAGCAGTAAGTACGCCAATACCTGTGCCGATCTCTATAATGCCGTAGCCCGGCTGAGCATTGCCGTTCTCTGCGATCTTCGAACATATATCCGGATTGATTATGAAGTTCTGCCCCAGCCCCTTTGAGAAGCTGAAGCCGTGGCGTGACAGTATCTCCTTCACTGTCCCGATGTTTGTAAGTACCATTCTATTCCTCCGTCTTATGGCGCTGTTTCTGGGAAAATTCACTCTGTTTAGCGTCATTGAGCTTATCCATGCTGTTCACCAGATAGTCTGCCGACCGGAAAGCCCTCTGAAAATCCATATCGCTGAAATAGAATTTCAGATCTACATACTCTCCATCAAGGATTATATCCATCTGACGTATCTGCCGTCCGGGGTGCTTCTGACCTGCATACTTTATATATGCATCGATCTCGCTTCGTTCCAGTTCTCCGCCAATAACATTGATCTTCATAATTTTCCCTCCTACAGCAGGGCGTGACCCTGCGCTTTTAAGTTATCGCTCGGCAGCGTGGCGCTGCCCTCTTTTATGCTGCCTCAAATTAGTTATGATATATGGAAATGACCTCTCATTCTCCATTTCGATCCTCAATTATAGAAAAGCAACGAGTATATCCAGTAGTGTGCTACAAAACACGCTTCAATAAAAGACGGTACATATGCTGTTAACCGTATTGCTTTTCTCCTGATATTCTTAAACACCGTGCGAAAACACAGGCTGTTTGCAATTATCATGGGAACGAGTCCAAGTGTCATTACCATTCCTGCCCCGTCCCATCCCACAAGCGGTAGCATCGCCTCCGGATTTGCTACACTTGTATCGTGTTTTATATATGGAACGGCACAATAGATAAGACAGCAGATCCCGATGATATTCAGAAGAATTATCAGCAGTTTGCGTATGTTCATTGCTTCGTTATGACAGCCACGGCACAGGGCATACGTCCTTCAACAACATGATAGCTGACGCTGCTGTAGCCCGCATCCGCAAAGAATTGCTTATAGCTATCGATATTGAATGTGCTTTTAAACTCAACTCCGATCATTGCGAGGAACTTTGCACTTGTCCGGAGCGTTTCGTTTTTATCATTTATATAAGTGGGAATTATCACCTTTCCACCCTTTTTGCACACCCTGACCAGTTCTTTTACGGCATACTGCGGATCGTCAAGAAGATGAATGACGTTCCCTGCCACAACCTTGTCAAAGGTCTCATCCCTGAACCTCAGATTCATAATATCAGCGCAGCCTATCTTCACATTGTCAAATTCACGGCATTTCTTCCTTGCCTACTTTCTCATACCGCCGGACATATCTGTGGCGATCAGCTTACGGCAGTACGGAGCGATCTCACGGCTGATAGCACCTGTTCCGCAGGCACATTCCAGCACCAGATCATCCGGCTCTATCTCCGTTGCAACAACTTTTCCCGTACTGTTAAATACTTTTCCGTTTATCAGTGTTTCAGTTCCGTCATACAATGACGCTACCTTATCCCAGAACATTCCTATACTCCTTTCTTCATCAAGGTGATGCACACTCTCATAATCAGCTTTACGCCCCTTCTTTTAACTAAGGCTACCTGGAGTCGACTAAACTGCCCCACATTCAATCCTCAATTTCATTGAACCTCTTACAGACAGCCTCGGCGCATTTCATACCGTCCACGGCAGCGGAAACAATACCTCCGGCATAGCCTGCGCCCTCTCCGCAGGGGAATAATCCTGCCAGAGATACTGACTGCATATCCTCTCCACGCTCTATCCTTACCGGCGAACTGCTCCGGCTCTCGATACCTGTCAGGAGTGTATCCGGCGAATCAAAGCCTTTTATCTTCCTGCCCATTTCCGGTATTCCCAGTTTCAGAGACTGAACGGCGAAATCCGGAAGATATTCCTCAGGACTTACATACCTCACTCCCGGACGGTAGGACGGCCTGACACTGCCCTGTCCGGAAGGAATATTTCCGCCCAGGAAGTCCCCTACTGTCACCGCCGGAGCGCTGTAGTCTCCTCCGCCGGCGATAAACGCCTTTTCCTCCAGCTTCCTCTGGAACCACATCCCTGCCAGCGGATGATCGCTGCCGTAGTCGCTGGTGTCGATATTCACCAGCAATGCGCTGTTGGAGTTCTCGGCATCACGGGCAAAACAGCTCATGCCATTGACCGCCAGCCTTCCCTTCTCTGAGGATGCCGCAACCACCTCGCCGCCCGGGCACATACAAAACGTGTAAAGCGTCCGTCCGTTGGGAAGATGCACTGCCAACTTATAGTCAGCAGCCTTCAGCGCCGGATGTCCGGCAAAATCGCCGTACATAGCCTTATCTATATCCTCACGGCGGTGCTCGATACGAACTCCCACCGCAAAATTCTTCTGTGACAGACTGATCTCCTGACTGTACATCAGCTCAAAAACATCCCTTGCACTATGACCTGTGGCAAGGATAATGTTGTCCGTCAGAACAGTGTGCCTTTCACCTGCCTGCTCATATTCCGCAGATGCGATATGTCCGTTATCAGTGGAGAATCCACAAAATCTCGCCCCGAAACGTACCTCGCCGCCAAGGGATATCACCCTTTCACGCAGAGCTTTCACCACATTCCGCAGCATATCCGTTCCGATATGAGGCTTTGCCAGAACAAGTATTTCCTCAGGCGCACCGAACTCCACAAGGCGCTCCAGCACCCAGCCTATACGCTTGTCCTTGATACCTGTAGTGAGCTTGCCGTCGGAAAAAGTCCCGGCTCCTCCCTCTCCGAACTGTATGTTGCACTCGGTATCAAGACGGCCTGTGCTGCGGAATTCCTCCACCGCACGGCAGCGTGAGTCCACATCTCCGCCTCTTTCAAGTACTATCGGTTCAGCTCCTGCCATTGCAAGCACCAGTGCCGCAAACATACCTGCGGGGCCAAATCCTACTATTACAGGGCGTTTTCCCGGCTTTTCCGCCTTTGGCACGGAATACTCATACCGCTCCGCTTTAACAGCATTTTTCAGGCTTTTCAAAAGCTTCTGCTCTCCGTCAGCCTCAATGTCAAGTGAAATTATAAAGTGTACGTCGGACTTTTTCCTTGCGTCAACTGATTTTTTCGCCAGCTTCACGCTATGCAGCTTTTCCGGACGTATACGGAGCTTGCCTGTGCAAAGTCCCCGAAGGTCTGAAAAGTTGAAGTCCAGCGGAACGCTGATATTGTTCACTCTTATCATCTGTCCGCTCCTTTCAGGGAATCGCCGCAGTTTCTTCCGGCAGCCATTCCCGATGCCCATGCCCATTGCAGATTGAAGCCGCCGCAGTCGCCGTCCATGTCCAGTATCTCGCCGCAGAGATATACTCCCTTTTCCAGCAGCGAGCCGAAGTCGTCTCCGACACAGCTCTTGTGTACGCCGCCTGCCGTGACCTGAGCACTTTTCCAGGGAGAACTGCCTGTTACGGTAAAATCAAGCGACTTTATTCTGCAGCAGAGCTTTTCTATCTCTTTGTCAGCGATATCCGCTATCCTGTCAGTCATAGGTCTGCCTATGGTATTCTTCACAAGATATACCGCAAGATTCTTCGCAAATACTCCTGTAAGCAGATCATTCAGTTCCAGTTCGGCACGCTTTGTCCTCTGTTCAAGGACATACACTTTCAGCTCATCATACGTCATATCAGGAGCAAGATCAAGTCTTATCTCAAGCCTGCCCTCGTACTCCTGACAGTATCTTGCCATATTGAAAACACATATGCCGGAAAGCGAATTCTCTGTAAACTGTATCTCGCCCTCTTCTCCGGCAAGCAGCTTGCCTCCGGAATATGCCTGAACAAGTCCCTTTGTACGGACTCCCTTCAGTCCCTTCACACTGTCTGGCGATACCCTGAGCGGAGCAACTGCCGGACAGATCTTCTCAATGCGGTAGCCCTTTTCACGAAGGAGACGTATAACAGCACCGTCTGTTCCGTACTGTGGAGCAGCATAGCCTCCGGCAGCAAGTATAAGCTTACGGCAGATGATCTTCTGTCCGTCATTTGAAGACAACTCATATGTGCCGCCTTTTCGCAAGTATGTACTCATTTCAAAGCCGCAGACCTCTTTCACTCCCAGCTCATCAAGCTGCATACGCAAGGCACTGAGGACTGTAGCCGCAGCATTGCTTCGTGGATACATACGCCCCTGCTCATCGGCTGTGCAGAGCACACCCATTGTACTAAAAAACTCATCCGCCGGGATATTTCCGAGAAGGCCGCTCATGCTCCGGAATGAGCCGTGATAGTAAGCCGGAGATACATCCTTGTTTCCGAGATTGCAGCGGCCGTTTCCGGTAGCAAGCAGCTTTTTTCCTACCCTGTCAAGACGCTCGGCGATCACTACTTCCGCCTCCGGAGCTGTCTTCTTTGCGCCTATGGCAGCCGCCATGCCGGAGGCTCCTCCGCCGACTATAACTATATCAGCAAACATCGCTGCACCACCTTTCATGGCTCAATGTCTATGACTGCGATCTCAGGACGATTGTTGAATCTCACCGGCGCCGGTGAATCACCAATACCGGAAGTTATAAACATATTGCCGCCGTCATATTCAAACAATCCTTTGTCATAAATGGTCTCGCCGCCCATAGTAAGCTGTGGGAACCAGCTGTTGTAATCCGAGGAGTAAACAGGACCCATATCAAAAGGCAGCTGCATCATTCCGCCGTGAGTGTCAGCGCAAAGCGTCAGATCTGCCCCAAACGCCGCAAACTTCTCATAGTTAGGGATATGGGCAAGGAGTATATTATAGCAGCTCTCCTTGATACTGAACTCATTCCTCAGGTCAAAGGTATCGCTGTAATACACATTGTCTATGCCCATTATTTGCACTTTATTGCCATTAACTTCTATTATGTCGTACTCATAGTTCATAACATGAGCACCTGTATCCGCCACGGCTTTGAGATAGTCCTGATCGTTATCGTGCTCTCCGCTGACAAAGTAAACCGGAAAGCCCTCGTCCACGATATCCCCTATCAGATCGACAGCGATCTGCTGCCTGTCCCAGGGGCTCTCGCTGGTGTACATATCTCCCAGCACCATGACCAGATCCGGATCAGCCCTGCGTATCTTCTTTTCGATACGGCGGTTGCTGATACTGTGGTGTGTGGCGTGGAGATCACTTATCACTGCTATACGCATACTATTTTTCACCTTGTCAGAGTGCAGCGTGACCTTAGTCACCTTGAGGGTGTAATTATTGAACCACCATATAAATAGTATCATCAGCAGCACGAAGCACAGCCTGCGCCGCACAAATTTTCCGTTTTTTTTCTTTCCCTTGCTTTCAGGTGAAGGGAAAGCATTGGTTTCCTCTGCCATTCAGACCCTTTCCTTAATGTGAAGATCAAGCTGATTAAAGGGTATCTCAATACCGTTCTTGTCGAAACACTCCTTGACCGCCTCTATCATATTGTACCTTTCGTCCCTGTAGTCCTCATTTTTGACGTAGATCAGAACGTCTATCGACACCGAACTGTCGTTGTGTGAGCTCATACGCACCACCGGCTCTGGAGTTTTGAGTATCAGCTTCTCATTTGCTATTACTTCAAGTATAAGTTCCCTTGCCCTGCGGAAATCAGCATTGTAGCTTATATCGAATTTCAGGTCAATACGCCGCTCCGGACTCTCTGTGTAGTTTATCAGTTTTGCATCCGAGACCTTTCCGTTCGGGACGTACACAGTCTTTTTGTCGAATGTCTCGATCTTTGTGTAGAGGATGCTTATGGACTGCACCTTGCCCACCGTGCCGTCAAGCTCGATGGTATCACCGGCTGTAAACGGCTTTGAAAAGAGGATTATGAATCCTCCGCAAAGATTTGACAGGCAGTTCTGAAGTGCAAGGCTGACTGCAAGTCCGGCAGCACCGAGAATGGTGATAATGGAGGACATTGGTACCTTCAGCACCGACAGCACCATTATCAGCAGCACCATATACAGTATTATCCGCACAAATGACACAAGGAAGCTTCTTGCTGCGCCGTCAATGCTGGCCTTGTTCAGCGTCTTTCTGAACATCCTGCATATCAGCTTTACTACCATCACTCCGATGATAAGTATGACCAACGCCATTATAAGCGTAGGCACTGCCGCCCCCAGGTGGGACAGGACTTTTTCAAAGAATGAGGCAGTTTTTGACACCTGCTCCTGTATAGAATCATGACCGGCGGAAGTTGTGCCGGAGGAATTATCCTCAACGGCGGTAACTGTAGTCACAATATCCTCGTAGTTGTCAACGATAGCGGAAACGATTCCGGGTTCCATTTTTATCAGCTCCAGAAGGAAAGCGTGAAGGCGTGTTTATACGCCTTTCGCCTTATATTATTATCATTGAAATAACACCGCCATAAGCTTTGGCATTATTTTTTACTTTAATTCTGCTATTGTTACGCCGTCCTCGCCCTCGCCGAAAAGTCCCAGACGGAACGTCTTAACGGAAGGATGAGATTTCAGCCTTTTGTGTACAGCCTGCCTCAGCAGTCCTGTACCCTTGCCGTGTATGATAGTAATTGTTGATATATTCGACATGACAGCCTGATCGATAAACGAATCAAGCTGATAGATACCGTCATCACAGGCACAGCCCCTGATGTCCAGCTCCATTTTACCACGGCGTTCGGCTTTTACGCCTATCTTGTTCATGCGTCTTCCGGTCCTTGCAGCCTTTCCGCCAACAGTGACCTTCTCCGGCTCTTCAAGCCGCAGACGTGATATGTTCATCTTGGTCTTCATTACGCCCATCTGCACGAATACAAATTCGCTGCCGTCCGGTTCACCGGAGATTATGCCCTTGCGCTGGAGGTCTACAACGTATACCGTATCTCCCCTGCGGAGCTTTCTCGGCAGGACGTACCCCTCATTGGGATCACGCTTCTCTACCGGATTCGCAGTGTCGTACATCTTGTTGAAGCTCTGCTTTGTCTTGGACTTCATGCCGGAAACATTGCTGCTGAAATCCTTCTTGTCCTTTTCCTTGCGAAGCTTTTCCAGCTCGTCAAGCAGCTCATTGGACTCGGCTTTTGTCTGCTCGATTATAGTCATCGCACGCAGTCTCGCCTTTTCAAGCTCATCTGCCTTGGCGGTTTCCAGTTCCTCACGCTCTTTGCGGAGCGTCTCCTCATGCTCGGCAGCTTCGATCTTCAGCCTTGTTATCTCTTCACGTTGTTTTTCCAGCTCCATACGGGAAGCTTCCAGCTTGCCGATGACCTCCTCAAGCCTTGTATTAGCCTCGCTGACACGGCTCTTTGCGTCTTCGATTATGTCAGCCGGCATTCCAAGGCTCTCGGATATTGCAAATGCGTTGGACTTTCCGGGAGAGCCTACGATAAGCCTGTATGTAGGTCTCAGAGTCTCTATATCAAATTCACAGGAGGCGTTCTCCACATTCTCGCTGTCGATAGCAAAGACCTTAAGCTCCTGATAGTGAGTAGTTACCATTATCTTTGCGCCGTTTTCCATGAGACGGCGGATTATTGATACCGCCAATGCAGCACCTTCTACAGGATCAGTTCCTGATCCCAGCTCGTCAAGAAGGACAAGCGATCTCTCATCCGCTGTGTCAAGTATCTCGATGACCTTGTTGGTATGGGATGAGAATGTGGAAAGGTTCTGCTCGATACTCTGGCTGTCACCGATATCCGCAAGGATATGGTCGTATACGGAGATACGGCTGCCGTCAGCAACAGGTATCAGCAGTCCGCACATAGTCATGGCGCTGAGCAGTCCTGCTGTTTTCAGCGCAACTGTCTTACCGCCGGTATTGGGACCGGTTATGATGAGTGTCTGGTAGTCCTCACCCAGCGAGAGATCTATCGGCACCGCCTTATTGCGGTCTATAAGAGGATGCCTTGCCTTTTTAAGGAACATCCTGCCGTCGTCAGTTATCTCCGGCAGCGAACAGCGCAGTCTTGCTGCAAGATTCGACTTGGCGAAATACAGATTCAGCTCTGTGCATATCTTGTAATTCTCACTGAGTATATCCGCATAATCTCCGCACTCACGGCAGAGCTCACGGACTATCCTCTCGATCTCCTCCTGCTCCTTGCCTTCGAGGATGCGGATATCGTTATTCGCCTCGACTATTGCCATGGGCTCGATGAATATTGTCTGGCCTGTCGCAGAGGTGTCATGGATAAGACCGCTGACCTGTCCTCTGTACTCCGACTTTACAGGCAGCACGAAACGGCCGTCACGGATAGTAACTGCGCTCTCCTGGAGGTACTGCTGGGTGGTCTTGTTCTTTACCATTTTGTCCAGCGTCTCACGGAGCTGCATACCTGCACGGTTTATCTTACGCCTTATAGCTGCCAGCTCGGGACTTGCAGCATCAGCTATTTCATTTTCGGACATTATCGAGCGTTCCAGCTTTTCCAGCAGCCAGTCATTGGGCTGTAATCTGGAGAAAAGGTAGCTCAGCTCAGTCTCCACGTTCTCGCAGTGAGCATACCAGTCTGCAAGGCTCTTTATCTGCCTGAGCATTGCTGCAATGTCCATAAGATCACGCAGCGATATCACCGCTCCTGACTTTGCCCGGGCAGCGGTGGAAGTAACGTCCTTGAAATTGCTGAACGGCGGAGTGCCGAACTGCACTGAAAGCTCCAGAGCCTGAGAGGTCTTTAAGCACTCATAGCGTACCCTCTCAAGGTCGGTATCAGGCCTTACAGCCAGCGCCATACGCCTTGTCTCCTCGTTGGAGGTATGCTCAGCAAGCATATCAAGGATCTTGTCAAGTTCAAGTGTTTTCAAATATTTATCCATAATTCTTTCCTACGGGGATGCCCCCTATCATATCAGAGATCTGTAGAAATCCAGCGTCCGGAAGCTGCGTTCAAGATGGGCGGTGATATAGTTCTCCGCCGTATATGCCAGCTTTTGCATGGTATCCTCAGACACTCTGAAATTGTAGAGCCTGTCGTAGCCTGCCAGCACTATATGCCGGACTGCTCTCAGGACAGGCAGTTTCATTTTTATATAATTATCTCCCTCGTCAGGGGTAAAACAGTCTGCACAGTGGAAACTGCCGTCGCTCACAGAGAAAAAAAGCTCCTCCGGCTCGAAGGTGCCGCAGGTCTTACAGGCCAGAATATCCGGCATAAATCCGGTATCAGCCATAAGCCGCAGCTCAAATATCGCTTTAAGCAGAAGCTCCTGACGCTTTCCGTTTTCGAGATAATGCATAGTGTTCAGCATGAGCCGCATTATGTCGTCGTTCTGCCGCTCAGGCTTGATGCAGTACCGCACTACTTCGGCAAAATACGATGCGAGAGATACCTTCGTCAGCGAATCACGCAGGCCGTAAAAAATATGTATCGGCTCTGCACTGTTGAGATAAAGGCGCTCGCCTCTCTTGTCAATGCAGAACCGTGAATACGCAAAAAGCTGAGTGGAGCTGCCGGACTTGCCGGTCATTTTCCTTGCACCCTTTACGCAGAGCTCAAGAACTCCCCTCGTTTTTGTGAGAATATCGATGAATTTATCCTGTTCGCCCACAGTGCGCTCTTTAAGAACGATTCCCTCTTCCGTTATCATTTTCCTTATCCCTGAGAGCCGAATACCGGAGGTAGTCCTCTACGCTGCCGGTGACGGCGAATATGTTCCATAGTGTATCTTCGTTCATATAAGACCTCCGCAATATTATACTAATAAACAAAAATAATATACGCCGAAGGCGGCAAGAAATGGGAGTCCAGAGGGGTGTTAATCCTCTGGCAGGTAGGTGTGCGAGGAAGGGCAGAGCCCTTCCTGAAAAGCAGTCCGGACAGCAAAGCGTTTCCGGACGGACGCCATTCATTACTTGCCTCGGCTTGACCGACATAAGCAGCAGCCGAACTTCAACTAATAGTATTATAAACAGAGGGCCTATAAAAAATTCTGGTAATTATTTCTCGGACAGGCCGAAGCTGCGGATAAGTCCCTCACGGTTCCGCCAGTCCTCCTTGACCTTTACCCAGCACTTCAGATTCACCTTGATCTGGAAGAAGTCCTCCAGCTCGATACGTGCCGCAGTAGAGGCCTTTTTGAGCATAGCTCCGCCCTTGCCGATGACTATTCCCTTGTGGGATTCCTTTTCGCAGTAGATGACTGCCGAGATATCGAGGATGTCCTTATCCTCACGCTCACTCATCTCCTCAACTTCGACAGCTATGCCATGCGGCACCTCGTCGTTCAGGAGCATCAGCAGCTTCTCTCTTATCATCTCAGCCGCCAGAACCTTCTCCGGCTGATCTGTGATCATGTCCTCCGGGAAGTAGTGTACAGACTCCTCTGAGAGCTTGATTATCTCATCTATAACTATGTCTATGCCGTTGTTCTCAGTAACGCTTACAGGTATCACAGCCTCAAAGCTCACCTTTGAGGTAAGGTCTGCGATCACCGGAGCAAGATCGTCCATATTCTTCAGTAGATCTATCTTATTCAGCACCAGTATCACCGGCATTTTCGACTGGTTCATGGACTTCAGCAGATCCAGTTCCTGCGGAGTGATCTTCTTTGTGCAGTCCATCATGAATACCACCGCATCGATATCGCTGACAGACTCCTTCACCGTATTCAGCATATGCTCGCTGAGCTTGTTCACCGGCTTATGCAGTCCTGGAGTGTCAAAGAATACAAGCTGCACATCATCGATATTTCGGATACCGGTTATACGTGTACGTGTAGTCTGGGGCTTATTGCTGACGGAGGCTATCTTCTCCCCCACTATAGCGTTCAGCAGCGAGGATTTTCCGGCATTTGTCCTGCCGGCAATGGTCACAAAAGCAGTTCTCGGCATCAGTTGTTTTCCTCATTTACTATAAATGTAGCATCTCTGGATATACCCAGCTTCTCCAGCACTGACTCCTCCTTCTCACGCATTATGCGCTGATCGAGAAGGCTTGTTTCGTGATCGTAGCCGAGAAGGTGGAGCATTGAGTGAACTGTAAGGAAGCCCACCTCTCGCTCAAGTGAATGGCCGTAGTTCTGAGCCTGCTTAACGGCTGTTTCAAGGGATATTACCACATCTCCCAGCATAACAGCGCCTGTATCCGGATTCAGTTCAACTGAACCGTCATCGCTGGTCAGCGGGAATGAGAGCACATCTGTAACACTGTCCTTATTTCTGTAGATCTTGTTAAGGTTCTTTATCTCGCTGTTGCTTACGAATGAAACGCTTACCTCAGCGTCCTTGCCAAAATTCTCTGTTGCGAGAACAGCCTGGCAGCATCTTCTGATGAGGAGCCTGATTCCTACCGGCACCTTCACCTCTGTCTGATTATTCTTCACGTATACTTTTAATTTAGCCATGATTTCTCATTCTCCCTTCATTGTACTTCTCGTACGCCCTGATAATATCCTGTACAAGTCTGTGGCGCACGACGTCTTTTTCAGTAAATCTGTGGATAGCAATGTCGTCTATCCCCTTCAGCACCTTTATCGCCTCAACAAGGCCTGAACGCTTTGTGTCTGGCAGGTCGATCTGTGTGATATCGCCTGTTATGACCATCCTGCTCTCGTTTCCCAGTCTGGTCAGGAACATTTTTATCTGCTCCGAAGTAGTATTCTGAGCCTCATCAAGGATGATGAAGGCCTCATCGAGGGTACGCCCACGCATATAGGCCAGCGGAGCCACCTCGATTATTCCCTTCTCCATATACTTTCCGAAGCTCTCAGCACCGAACATATCGAAAAGTGCGTCATAAAGCGGACGCAGATAGGGATCAACTTTATCCTGAAGATCGCCGGGAAGGAATCCCAGCTTCTCGCCTGCCTCTACTGCGGGGCGGGTGAGGATGATCTTTCTGATCTTATGTTCACGGAAGGCCTTTACTGCCATAGCTACCGCAAGGTAGGTCTTTCCCGTACCTGCCGGGCCGATGCCGAGGACGATAGTATTGTCCTTTATGGCGTCAACATAGCGCTTCTGCCCCACTGTTCTGGCACGAAGTATCTTGCCGGAGGCTGTGACACATATGCCGTCACCGCCCAACTCAGCAAGCTCAGACTCCACACCTTCCGCCACCATAGAGGTGACATAGCGGACGGTCTGTTCGCTGAGGTTCTGGCCTTTATCGCTTATATCGAGGAGGGAGCGCAGGGCACGGGAAGCGTCCTCCACATTTTTCTCCTCGCCGATAACCTTTATACCGCCGTCACGGCTGACCACATTAACATTGAAGTCCTTCTGTATACGGCTTGCATTTCCGTCCAGCTGGCCAAAGAGCTCGGCAAGCTGACTGGGATCGTCAACTTGTATGAATTTTTCTGCCATCAGCAATTCTCCCCGCCGGATATTGCCGGAAAGCTGCCTGCCGAGGCAAGCGAAGCGTTGGAATACCGCTTATCTGATGAGACATCGCCGAGAACATGGACGTTATCCGGGAAGTCGATCTTCTGATCCGGCGAACGCAGTTCCAACTCCATTATTGCCAGCTTATCCGAAAACGGATAGGTATCCAGTTCAAAGAGCTGGTCATGATAGTCGAAGCAGTAGCGCACCTTCTCCACCGGACGAACGCTCTTATCGGACTGGCCGAGAAGTCTGTCGTACTCCTCACGGCTTATCTCGTATTCATTTTCCTCACGGGTAATAGCGGATATGAACACCTTTTCTGTATAGGTATAGGTGATCGCACCGTTTTCGGCGATCCTGCGTACTCTGCGCTGAGACTTATCCTTACCGTGGTTAAGATATGTCTGTGTTATGCCGATCTTTCTCTTGACATCAAGTCTTCTCACATCCGGAAGCTCCACCAGGAACTTTCTTTCGATTTCAAGTCCTTTTGCCATAAAACATCTCCGAAAATAAAATATTAATAAAGTGCAAATAATGCCACACATATATTATATAACGTTTTTTGATGATTGTCAACAAAAGAACGTGTTTTTTCTGTGTAAGTTGCTTAAAAAGTTTGTGTGTGTTGAAAACAGTCTTTTTACAGCCCCGGATGGCAGTTTTGCAGCCATATCAGCCAAGCTCGGGATCACTTAGCATTATGCGGTAGAAAGAGAAATCTCCCGGATCAGCAAACATGAACGGATAGCCGCTCTTGTCCGGCTCCATTTCTGCTACCGGCATCTCGAACCGTACTCCCCACTCGCCGTAATCTGTCTTGACATTCATCCTCTCCGCAAGTATATCGCATATATCCTGGTAATACCTCTCGAAGAAGTTGTTGGGCATCAGCTTGTCAAGCTGATCTACCGGATTACGGTAGGTGATCTTTATGCCGGCTCTCACCACATTATCCTCCTGTATGGAGCTTATGGTGGCTGTCAGTATCCTATCAGGTGCAGCTGATATCGCTCTTCTCACAGCACCTACCAGCAGGAACCTGAGCAGATCCGGATCCACCGACACCAGCGCATTCGTCCTGTCCTTGATCACAAACCTGACCGTATCTCCCAGGACACGCTTGCAGCCGGCGGCAACGCTTTCAAGGAATTTGTCCACTCTTATAGTAACAGGGCCGTCCGCACCGGAAACCATGGAGCTGTTCACAGTTGAGCACCTGAGTATGTTCCGGCACATGGATCTGATATTTTCGATGTACCTCTTGAACTCCTTGCCGCCCATTTTTCCGCCGCAGTCCTCCAGCAGCTCACAGCAGGCAATGATGTTGGAAGCCGAATAATTCAGCAGATCGCTGTTTGCCCTGATGAGCTCGCCAGTATAGGGATTCTCCAAAAGCTCCCTGAGCTTATCTTTGTCATTCATGTAATTGTCCCCTTCCGGTAAGTTTTTCACCCCGCCGTCTACAGACGTTTCTTTATTATTATACAACATTTTCAATAAAAATGGAAGAGCATACAGCCGATTTTTTGACGATATCATGTATAAAATATTGATACTTTCCTAAATACTTTTAGTCATTATATACATTTCCTGAATTTTCCGTTATTTTTTTATCGAACCTCTTGAAATCATTTCCTTTTTGGAGTATAATAAATCTATACAAATTATTAGGAGGTATATCCAATGTCAGTTAAAGTTGCTATTAATGGTTTCGGCCGTATCGGCCGTCTTGCATTCAGACAGATGTTTGATGCTGAGGGTTATGAGGTAGTTGCTATCAACGATCTTACAAAGCCTTCAATGCTCGCTCAGCTTCTCAAGTATGATACAGCTCAGGGCGGTTACTGTGGAAAGATCGGTGAGAACCTTCACACTGTTTCAGCTGATGATGAGGCTGGTACAATCACAGTTGACGGCAAGACACTCACAATCTATGCTAAGGCTAACGCTGCAGAGCTCCCTTGGGGCGAGATCGGCGTTGACGTAGTTCTTGAGTGTACAGGTTTCTACTGCTCAAAGGACAAGTCACAGGCTCACATCGATGCTGGTGCTAAGAAGGTTGTTATCTCTGCTCCTGCAGGCAACGATCTTCCTACAATCGTATTCAGCGTTAACGAGAAGACTCTTACAAAGGATGACAAGATCATCTCTGCTGCTTCATGCACAACAAACTGCCTCGCTCCTATGGCTAAGGCTCTCAACGACTATGCTCCTATCCAGAGCGGTATCATGAGCACTATCCACGCTTACACAGGCGATCAGATGATCCTTGACGGTCCTCACAGAAAGGGCGACTTCAGAAGAGCAAGAGCTGGCGCTGCTAACATCGTTCCTAACAGCACAGGTGCTGCTAAGGCTATCGGCCTTGTTATCCCTGAGCTCAACGGCAAGCTCATCGGCTCCGCTCAGAGAGTTCCTGTTCCTACAGGTTCTACAACAATCCTTACAGCTGTTGTTAAGGGTGCAAACGTAACTAAGGACGGCATCAATGCTGCTATGAAGGCTGCTGCTTCTGAGTCCTTCGGCTACAACGAGGATCAGATCGTTTCTTCTGACGTTATCGGCATGAGATTCGGTTCACTCTTCGACGCTACTCAGACAATGGTTGCTGAGATCGGCGACGGCCTCTATGAGGTACAGGTTGTTTCTTGGTACGACAATGAGAATTCTTACACATCACAGATGGTAAGAACTATCAAGTACTTTGCAGAGCTCGACTAATTACCATTAATATAGCTCAAAAAATCAAGGCGATCCACTATGGATCGCCTTTTTGTTATACTCTGATATTGACGCTGTCAGCGCATTACAAAGATCGAGTTCACTATACCGTTATCGTCAAATTCAAATCCAACTGCATTCCTGTCAAGGTCACGGTCAGAAGCTTGCTCCGGACCAAACTCGTAATAGAAGTACTCACCGTACTCCCATTCCTTGTCCGGATCGCCATAGATATTCACAACATCCTCCTTTGTGGAAACATTGAGCTCCACACCCTTCGACGTTGAAACCGTAAATTGCACATCTTTATTATTTCGCTGACGCACCGAGACTCCATTCACCTTATAATCGTCATCACTCTTCTGGCAGCTTCTCAGCAGTATTCGCACGCCACCCTTGGAATAAAAACCGCTGGCCTCCTCAGGATTCTCCGGCGCCCAACCACTGGTCTTGAGCTGTTCGAGACTGGCCGGGAACGTTATCTCCTCCCCGTTTATTATTACAGTATAGTCAAGCCTTGTAACAGCCTCGCCGGATTCATTTGTCATCTCAACTGCTGCGTTGTAAAGCCTGCCGGATGAGCTTCCCGAACCGGATGAGCAGCCTGCTGCCGCCGAGACTCCAAGTACTAACGCCGCCGAAGCAGCTATATATCTCAGTGATCTATTATACATTATAAATAGCCTCCTCAATTTTCATAAGCTTATATTACACATTTTAAGTGATGGTTCTGTGATAGATTTGTGAAATCAGCATCACATTCCTTGCCCAGAGCTCCGAAAAGCTCATATTTTTCCCGAAAAATAAGCAAAAAGCCCTTGACAAGCAGTGAATTGTATGATATAATATTAGTACCTCGTTGGGGGTTTATTTTTTTGCCCCGTACCGAGGGAGGCAAACAACCTACCTCCGTTTGCCGGAGGAAGTACTAATTCAGGAGGTGCCGATATGAGAGTAAAGGTTACTTTAGCTTGCACAGAGTGCAAACAGCGCAACTATGTTTCCAAGAAAAACAAGAAGAATGACCCCGACAGAATCGAAATGATGAAGCATTGTAAGTTCTGCCGCAAGCATACTCTTCACAAGGAAACAAAGTAATCGAAGGGAGTATTTTTATGGCTAAGAATACTTCGGAAAAGAAGTCCGAGAAAAAAGAGCAGGGTAAGCTCAAGAAATGGTTCAAGGACCTCAGGATCGAATTCAAGAAGGTAGTCTGGCCTTCAAAGAAGACTGTCATCAACAACACTTCAGTTGTTGTAAGCGTTATCGCTGCTTCAGCTATCCTCGTTGGTCTGCTTGACACCGGCTTCTTAAAGATCATGGGATTGATCTATCGCTAAACCAGACAAGGAAATCTAAGGAGGATCATTATGTCAGAAACAGCTAAGTGGTATGTTATCCACACATATTCAGGCTACGAAAATAAGGTGGCACAGAATATTGAAAAGGTTGTTGAAAACCGTAAGCTTCATGATCTTATCCAGGAAGTTAGAGTTCCTACCGAAACGGTGACTGAGATCACTGACGGAAAAACAAAAGAGATCGAGCGTAAGACCTATCCGGGTTACGTTCTGGTCAAAATGATCGTTACTGACGACTCATGGTATGTCGTAAGAAATACCAGAGGCTGCACCGGATTCGTAGGTCCTGCGTCAGAACCGACTCCCCTTTCCGAGGCTGAGGTAAAACAGCTCTTCGGTATCGATATTTCTTCTGTAGAAGTAAACTTCAAGGTGGGCGACCGTGTTCAGGTATCAGGTACCGCTATGGACGGCTTCATAGGCGTTGTTCAGAACATCAATCTCGAAGACCGTACCGTTGACGTTCTCGTTTCAATGTTCGGTCGTGAAACCCCCACTACACTGCCTATATCTCAGGTAATTCTGGTGGAGGACTGATCCCCTGGATCAGAAACAAAGGTCAAAAGAAACCCGAGAGGTTTCAGTGGGAGAGGTAAAATAATTCTTGCCTCGCCATTTACCACATTTATGGAGGTGCGAATACATGGCACAGAAAGTAGTTGGCTACATTAAGCTTCAGATCGCAGCAGGAAAGGCTACTCCTGCACCGCCTGTTGGTCCGGCACTCGGTCAGCACGGCGTTAATATCATGGCATTCACAAAGGAATTCAACGAGAGAACTAAGAACGATATCGGTATGATAATCCCTGTTGTTATCACAGTTTACGCTGACCGTTCATTCTCTTTCATCACTAAGACTCCACCCGCAGCAGTTCTCATCAAGAAGGCCTGCAACATCAACAGCGGTTCAGGAGTTCCTAACAAGACTAAGGTCGCTAACATCACTAAGGAGCAGATCCAGAAGATCGCTGAGACTAAGATGCCCGATCTCAATGCTGGCTCTCTCGAAGCAGCTATGAGCATGATCGCCGGAACAGCTCGTTCTATGGGCGTTGTAGTTGTTGACTAATTTTAATTGATTGAATGATGATATGGGAGAGATCCCTTTCAGCGTTCTATTGGTGGGAGGAAAATTCCGCTAATCGGGTAAACTGTAATCCCGATATTACCACTTAAATAGGAGGAAATATAATGAAACACGGCAAGAAATATGTTGACAGCGCTAAGGCTGTTGATTATGCAAAGCAGTATGAGTCCGCAGAGGCTCTTGATTTAGTCTGCAAGAACGCAAAGGCTAAGTTCGATGAAACAGTTGAAGCTCACATCCGTCTCGGCGTTGACTCAAGACACGCTGACCAGCAGGTTAGAGGCGCTGTTGTTCTCCCTAACGGTACTGGTAAGAACGTAAGAGTTCTCGTATTCTGCAAGGAAGATAAGTATGAGGCAGCTCAGGCTGCTGGCGCTGACTTCGTTGGCGGTATGGACATGGTCGATAAGATCATGAAGGGAAACTGGATGGACTTCGACGTAGTTGTTGCTTCACCTGACATGATGGGCGTTGTTGGTCGTCTCGGTAAGGTTCTCGGACCTCGTGGTCTTATGCCAAACCCGAAGGCTGGTACAGTTACTCCTGACGTTGCAAAGGCTGTAACTGAGGCTAAGGCTGGTAAGATCGAGTATCGTCTCGACAAGACAAACATCATCCACTGCCCTATCGGCAAGGCTTCATTCGGTGCTGCTAAGCTCGACGAGAACTTCACTGTTCTTATGGAAGCTATCGTTAAGGCTAAGCCTGCTGCAGCTAAGGGTACTTACCTCAAGAGCTGCACAGTAACTTCTACAATGGGCCCTGGCGTTCCAGTTGCTACAGCTAAGTACGGTGTTTGATCCAAGCTTATAATTGATAAAGCCGCTCGAAATGAGCGGCTTTTTTATTGTCTTTTTTCACTGTTTTATATCCGATAATGATAATAAAAAGGGACGCCGAAGTGTCCCTTAGTTTTTTGTTTGTTCAGTAATTCAAGAATTACTTACCAGCGGGTGTAAGATCTGTAACGATCTTAAGGAGATACTGCTGGATCTTGAGAGCATCCTTAGGTGTAATAGAACCTGGATCCTGGTGATCGTCTACGTCACCCCAGTACTGACCCTGGTCAGTAATATGAGTTGACTCAGTACCTTCAAGACCGTACTTGTCAGCGTTAGAGATGGACTGCATGATAAGAACAGCGTCGTTCATCTTAACCTGCTTATCCTGGTCAGCATCGCCCCATACACCTGAACCCTTTGAAGGATCGAAAGTTCCATGAGGATCTGGGCCAGGAGTTGTCTCACCGAGAGTAACCTTGCTTGGATCCTGAGGAGCTACGTCCTCGAGGTAAGAAGCCATCCAGAGAAGAGGAGCATTCCAGTTGATTGTGATCTCATTTACAGACCAAGCTTCAGCACTATCAACGAAGCACTTCTGGCTTGCAACAGCGCCTCTCTTGTATCCGAGACCGCCTACGTATGGATCCTGCATACCTGCGCCAGGACCACCTGAAAGGATTCCGTTAGGAGCCTTCGGGAACTCAGGATCGATACCAGCAGACCAGAATCTGTGGTGAGGATACTGAAGAACTGTCTCCATCTCTGTATCACCGTAACCAGTGATGTAAGAGAAGTCGTTACCGTTACGTCCGAAGAGGTAATCCATAGATGTTGAAGCACCGTCGATGTACTTCTGCTTACCTGTGATGAGCTGAGCATAAGCCATAACTATAGCGTTGTTAGCTACGAATGAGTTTGAACCCCACTCATAACCAGTAACCTCGATAGGCTTACCGTTCTCATCCTTACCGATGTTGATCTCATCAGTAAATGTTGATCCCTTGTAAGGAATTCCCATTCCGTTGCTATCCTGGAATTCGATGAATTCGTCAGCAACCTTTACGATTGAATCTCTAACTGTCTTCTTGTCAGCGTCAGAGAGCTTATCTTCATTCAGAAGGAGTGACAGTGTTCCGAGACCGGATGTACAACCCCAGTTGAAGGAGCTGAATGAACCCTTGTTCTCACCACCGCCGAGGTTAGCTGTAAGGCTGAGAGCCTTATCTGCACCAGTTGAATCGTTAGGATTCTTGTATTCCATGAGCTTGTCATAGTACTCCTTGTCGCCTGTTGTAGCGAAGAGCTCACAGAGTGCCCAGTAATAGTCATCCTCAACGTATGTATCACCGTAAGGACCACCGCCGATAGCCTGATCGAGAGGAGCAAACAGAGGATCCTTACCTCTTAAGTTTTCACCCTCAACATTATCCTGCTCGAGAGGTGAACCTTCCTTGATAGCCCATTCGCTCTTGAGCTTCTCAACAGCAGCAAGGCACTTCTTAGCGTTTGCAAGACACTCATCAGCGAAGTCATCATCGATGCCCTTCCAGAGACGAGCAGCCTGTGCAGCACAAGCTATTGTATTGAATGTAGCAGCATACGTTGGTGGCTTAACTATACGAGCCATACCGTCTGCGAAATCGCCGTAGTCCCAAGCATAGATAGCAAGACCTGTCCACTTGGAGTCGTGGAGCTTGTGGTAAACAAGACCAGCATTGTCGCCCCAGTATGGATCCTTGGAGTCAACGATCATGTCGAAGAACCACTCAAGCTCAACTCTTGCCTCATCGAGGAGGTCAGGAGCGCCGTTTGTTCCCTCAGGAATGAGCATTGTCTTTCCATCATCCCACTTGCTGCCGGTACCGATCTTTGTAGACATCTCATAGAGGTTCTGGAGTGTCCATACGGATACACCACCGTTAACAACGTACTTACCGTGGTCACCAGCATCGTACCAACCGCCTGTAGCAGTTATCTCGTACTTTGTATCACCGTCGAACTTAGCGCCGTTGTATGCCTTAACCCACTTAGGCTGTACATAAGCTGTATCAGGGTTATGTCCCTTCTGGCTATGTGCAAGCTTCGGATCGTCACCGTTCTTGATGTACTTAGCTTCGATAGCAACACCTGAACGGTTCTGATAGTAGTATGAAGCAGCGTCTCTAACGAGGTCGCCGTAAACCTTCTCTGTCTTGATTGAGAATGGGTGAGACTTGTTCATCTGGTATGACTTCTTAGTCTTCCAGTTCTCCCACATTACCTTGTCGCCCTCGATAGTTGTATCGAATGCGCCCTCATAGATGCTGTACTGTGTACCGGAAACACCTACCTTATCATCAACGATGATATAGAAGCCGTCACCTGTAACTGTATCAGGGATATCTGTGAAGTCAAGAATCTGAACGTACTTACCGGAATCCTTGTATCTGTCGACCATCTTTCCGCCGTCGCCCTTAACCTTTACAGCCTCAGGTGTACCGGACTCAGTATCGCCGGAGATTACCTCGCAAGCCTTGCCTGTGTAAACAGACTTACCGGACTTGTCGTAAACAGTAAAGTTGAGCGGATCCTTAGCATCAGTTGTATAAGAAGCTCTCTTTCTGAGCTTTGTGAAGTAACCAACCTGGTTGAGACGAACGTTAGACTTAGGTCTGATAGCGCCGTACTCCTTAGTCTGGTCAACAGGTGTAGTATCTGTCATATCCTGGAGAGACATATTATCGAATGTGATAGTAGCTCCCTCCGGAACACCAGTATCTGTATTTGCCCACTCACTTGTGGAGTTCTTGTGGTCAGCGTAGTGGAAAGCCCACTCTGCAGGGCCGTCTTCGATAGCATCCTGCTCAGAACCAGCAACGAATGTAGTATCGATTACATAAGTCTGTCCCTTCTTGAGCGGTACAGGCATCCACTTGCCTTCGCCGGCGTTGTTCCAGTACTCCTTCTTACCGGAGTAGTTACCTATCTTGGTATAGAACCAGCCGTCTGCTGAACAAGTGATCTCAGCGTGTACATAGTACTCGTGGCCGCTTACGATATCAATACCTCTGTGACGGAACTGAAGATCCCATCTGCCCTGTGCGCCAGGTTTGTTTGATATGATCTTCATTACATACTTACCGTCTGCAATATCAAATGTCTGCTTAGCGGGGTTTGTTTCACAGGTGTGCCACGGAAGTCCGATGTTATCATCGAAAGTTGTAGCACCGAGACGCTCTCCGCCCTTCTTAGCAATCTCTGCAGAAGCGCTCATAGGAGCAATTGCGCCGCAAACTGTAGTTGCGAGCATAGCTGCTGACAAGAGAGAACCGGTTAATGCTTTCTTGAAATTCTTGTGCATTGTTTTTACCCTCCCTGATAAAATAAAAGATATAATGTACTTATAACGCAATGCCAGTGCAAACATTGCGGTTATACCGTGTTTACGATGATGAGCCAGGCGTCCTGACGGACCTGCACTATACCCGTTCTCACCAACCATATTATATTATATCCAGAAAAAAAAGTAAATAGCTTTTTTGAAATTCGTGTATTTTCCTAATGGCAGGAAGCTTTTTTTGTTAACATCTTACAAATACCCATAAAAAACAAGAGGAGGCAAAGCTCCTCTTGTTACATAAGTATGAATTAATTAAATATCATCTGATTATTTGGATTTTTCCGGAAGTTCTACCATATTCAGAAGGAATTTCTGGATAGATAAA